>ERZ1066115.119-NODE-119-length-27608-cov-12.426451_pt1 | contig 27608 bp, 26 predicted proteins | sample MGYA00382762_ERZ1066115 | MGnify/ENA primary metagenome ERZ1066115 (study PRJEB33369, sample SAMEA5778345) | biofilm metagenome | biome: Industrial cooling water; feature: Water cooling tower basin; material: Biofilm | place: United Arab Emirates | collected... | reverse complement strand
GGGCTAGCGGTGCCCACAATAAAAATGTCATCATCCGGTGTGTTGATGGGGTAGCCTAGGTTCTCCGGGTCTGACCACTCGCGTTTCTCCAGGTTGATTAAGGTTGACTTAAAAATATCGTACCCCCCCATGCCCTTGCGACCTTTTGAGCTGAAGTACAAGGTCTTGCCATCATAATCAATGAAGGGAGCTTCTTCATCATACTCGGTGTTAATGGAGGGCCCCAGATTTCTGACCACCGTCCACGCACCCTTTTTGTCTTTGGTGCAAGAATAGATATCCATGCCGCCTAACCCACCCGGACGATCACTGGCAAAAAACAGAGTTGATTCATCTTTGGTTATGGAAATGGATGATTCGTAAAATGAGGAATTAACCGCCCCCGGCAACGCGGCCGGTTTCGTCCACGTTCCATCGGGCTGGCGTGTGCTCATGAAAATATCACCATCGCCCACGCCATCTTTGTACAAGAAGAGGATGTTGCCCGTAGGTGACAACGCGATATTGGAATCATTGAAACGGGTGTTAACCATAGCCCCAATATTTTTTGCAGGTTGCCAGGCACCGCCTTCTTTCTTGCTTACAAAAATATCCTCGAAGGGGCGGTTATCATCCCCTACATTCTCATTTAAGTTTCCTTCCCGTCTGCGTGTGGTGAAAATCATCTCCGTTTCATCAGCATTAACCACTGGGGCATAGTCATCAAACTCTGAGTTGATCTCGGGGCCCACGTTGGTGATAGAGTATGGCTTTGGGTGAGCAACAAACTCTTTACCATTGGCACACTCTTCCATTCTTCGGTTCACCTCCTTGATATCGACTTTATCCTTACCGGCATAGGTAGGGTTAGCATCAATCTTAAACCGATACTTAGTATAAAATTCCAGTGCCTTGTCAAACGCCAATCCATGGTGATATCCTAATCCAATCTGGTACTCCAGATCAAACCGGAGGTTTTTATTCTGTCGATAAACTCGCATCAGGTATTTCACAGAAGCTTCCTTTTGAATGGTGCCCAGATGCATTAACCCGGCATCAAGGTTGGCGCGCAAGTTGGTGGTGTCAAAGTTGGCTGCAATCACCATTAACTCACGGGCATCATCAACCGCTTTGGTGCTGGTCATGATTTCCGTAGCCATTTCAAAATATTGACGGGATTGCTCTTTATCCTGTATCTGAGCCCCTACAGAAATACTCGAAACAAGAGTTAAAAAAATGAATATGGACCTAAGCATGAAAAAATTGAATGAGCTAAAAAGCAGTTACCTCAAATTTCTTAAAACATTCGGCACTAAAAATTACAAATTTTATCTGTAAAGCACCCATAAATTACATTTTAGTACTTTGCAAAGCAATCGAAATAGGGATTGAGCGATGGAAATCAAGGCAGCCGAGTTTATCATCAGTAATACCGAGGTATCAAAATGCCCACCTCCCAACAAGCCGGAATTCGCCTTCATTGGTCGCTCTAATGTTGGAAAGTCATCCCTCATCAATATGCTAACCGGACGCAAGGATCTTGCCAAAACATCATCAACGCCCGGAAAAACCCAAACGATCAATCACTTTCTGATCAACAACGCCTGGTACCTGGTTGACTTACCCGGATATGGGTACGCTACGGTGAGCAAAGTAACACAAAACAAATGGGCCGATATGATCGAGTCTTATTTTGCGTCCCGAACCAACCTCTACTGTACGTTTGTTTTGATTGACTCCCGCATTGAGCCTCAGGAAAAAGACATGGAGTTTATTCACCGGTTGGGTATAATGGGTTTACCTATGGCCCTTGTACTAACCAAAACGGATAAAATAAAACAAAGTGAATTAGCGAAATCCCGAAGCCGAATAGAAAAGCGGCTGCTGAAAGATTGGGAGGAGTTGCCACCGCTTTTTATTACCTCGGCTGAGAAAAAATCCGGACGAACTAACCTGCTGGAGTTTATCGATCAGGCGATCCGGAACAACCCGTTAAAATGATTAGTTTTGCGCTCCAAAAAATGACATCATGGAATTATCAGAGATAGCATCGATTAGCGGAAAGGGTGGCTTATTTAAAGTTTTGAAGCCGGGTAAGTCCGGTGTGTTGTTGGAATCGCTGGATGCCGCCAAATCCAGGATTGTGGCCAGCACGACCCAACGTCTCTCCTTGTTGAGTGAAATTTCAATCTATACACATACGAAAGAAGGAACCGCCCCCCTGGAACAGGTTCTGAAAAAAATTTTTCAGGAATACAAGCATGATCTGGGCGTAGATCCGAACTCCGATGGAAATGAATTGAAAGCATTCTTGAAATCGGTTCTTCCCGAATTTGATGAAAACCGGGTTTATGTATCGGATATTAAAAAACTGGTGAAGTGGTATGGAATCCTGGTTGAACAGGCTCCTGAAATCTTTGAACAAAAAAAGGAAGAGCCTGCTAAATAAAGCTCACAGCCTTATCCACCATTTTCTTTGATCCTACATAAAAGGGCGTACGTTGATGCAGATCACGCGGTTTGATTTCCAAAATGCGTTGCGATCCGGTTGATGCACTTCCACCCGCCTGCTCCGCTATAAATGCCAAGGCATTACATTCATACATCAGGCGCAGTTTTCCGTTCTTGTCTTTGGCTGTAGCCGGATAGATATAGATGCCACCTTTTAACAGGTTTCGGTGAAAATCGGCCACTAACGACCCGATATAGCGGGCTATGTACTGATTGTCCTTGCAAAAGTTGATGTAGTCCAACACCGGCTTGGAGAATGAACGGGAGGATCCCTCATTCACAGAATAGATCTTACCCTCCTCCGGCATTTTCATGTTAGGATGGGATAAAACATATTCACCCAACGTGCTCTCGTAGGTAAAGCCATTCACCCCATGGCCGGTGGTATACACCAGCATGGTCGAAGAACCGTACAGGATGTAGCCGGCTGCCACCTGTTCATCACCGGTTTGCAGAATATCATCTTCCTGAATGGGCTGACCCACGGCACTCTTTCTTCGATAAATCGAGAAAATAGTTCCAATCGAAACATTCACATCAATATTGGAAGAGCCATCCAGGGGATCGATGGCAATCACATACCGGCCTTCATTATTTAAATCCACGTACGACTCGGTTTCCTCAGAGATAAGGGCGCAGGCCTCACCGCCTTTGGTGAGCGCTCGGGTAAACCGGATATTGGCCAGTACATCTAGCTTTTGTTGTTGCTCTCCGCCTGTGTTTTGTGAACCCATCGGTCCCATAATGTCAATCAGCCCTGCTTTATTCACCTCGCGGTTCACCACTTTGGACGCTAGGGCGATATCGCGTAGCAACTGCGAAAGCTCACCGCTGGCATATTGGAACTGATCCTGGTTGTTTTTGATGAAGCGATCCAGCGCAGTACCAATCGGTAAGGCGATTCGCGAAGCTTCCATGAAATTCGTCATGACAGATGGGGTTTGGAAACCGGAATCCCTAATTTCGGACCCGGAAAATTTTTAACAAATATAGAATTGCAATCGTTTGAAATCAACAAAATGAGCCTATGAAGGTATTTAAGTTTGGAGGAGCTTCAGTAAAAAATGCCCGCGCAATCGAAAATGTAGCCTCCATCATCAGGCGGTTTCAACACGAACAATTGCTGATCGTTGTTTCGGCTATGGGCAAAACCACCAACGCCCTTGAAACAGTGGTAGCCCTCGCCCAGCACGGAAATGATTACCAGGCGGCATTGCATGAAATTGAATCCTATCATTTACAGATACTGGCCGACCTGGGTATTCAGGATCCGGCATTGACCGTTTCCATCCAAAATAAGTTTGAAGCCTTGAAAAACAGGGCTGCTCAACCGGGGGAGTATGATCAGGTTTATGACCAGGTAGTTTCTTTTGGAGAAATTCTGTCTTCCCTGATTCTTTACACCTATTTAAATCGTACGGGTTTCAATACCGTTTTAATCAACGCCCCGGACTACATCCGAACTGATGAAAACTACCGGGAAGGAAAAGTGAACTGGGTTGCCACAAAAGCAAGAGTGGAAGGACTAAAAAAAGTGTTATCGGAGAAAATTATCGTGACCCAAGGATTCTTGGGGGGCACTGATAAAAACACGACCACAACCCTGGGCCGCGAAGGTTCTGACTACAGTGCCGCCATTTTTGCCGCAAGCCTTGGAGCCGATTCTGTCACGATCTGGAAAGATGTGCCCGGAGTCATGAGTGCCGATCCCAAGCGAATCCCCCATGCCATTGTATTTCATGAACTCCCCTACCAGGAGGCTGCCGAGATGACCTACTACGGGGCGTCTGTTATTCATCCCAAAACCATTAAGCCCTTGGCGAATGCCAATATTCCTTTATGGGTAAAAAATTTCGATAATCCCGCGCTTCCAGGCACTGTCATTCATACCTGTAAAATTGAAAAGTTACCACCGCTTGTTGTGTTCAAAGAAAATCAATGTCTTATTTCCTGTAAGGTTACTGACTTCTCGTTTGTGAATGAGCAACAGCTCAGCACCATTTTTGACACGCTTTCACAAGCGGATGTCCGCATTAATGTGATGCAAAATTCGGCCATTTCATTCTCCTTTTGTGTTGACTTTCGTGATCCGAAAATCATGAAGTTGATTGAGACTTTGAGTAAGTCATTTGAGGTGTACTATAATACCGGGCTTACCCTAATCACCGTTAAAAATTATGACACTTCTACGTTTCAGGAATATCGCAATAAACCGGGGGTTATCCTGGAGCAATCCTCCCGTTCAACCCTGCAGGTTTTAGTCCGCCACTAGTGGTGTAAATTTTCCTTCAGTTCCCGAATGAATACATCAAGTGAGCGATTGAGAATATCGAACACCTCTTGAAAATCGTGGAGGTTGCCGTAGTACGGATCGGGTACATCGCCTAATCCATGTGGATCATACTCACGCAGTAGCCGCACTTTATGTTGGTGGAAGTTTGCGGAAGGCAGTTGTAATATGTTTCGATGGTTGGAAGAATCCATCGCAAAAATGTAATCAAACTCGACCAGGTCCGTATCGGACAATTGCCGGGCCTGGTGCCAGATCGCAACTCCATTTCGTTGGGCTATTTGAACCGTTCGCGGGTCCGGTTGGTCGCCAATGTGATAATCTCCGGTCCCACAAGAATCAGCTCGTACGTGGCTATCTAATTGATGCTCTTGTATTTTATGTTTAAAAACGGCTTCTGCCAGTGGTGAGCGGCAAATATTACCCAGGCAAACAAAAAGTACTTTCATGACCCAAAATTAAAAGGGTAACGGTTACCTGATACTCGATGTCGGTATTTAGAATCGCATAGCACATTTTTTATCCGCCTTTTGGTTAGAAATGGCCTCCTCAAACGAGAGGAGGCCTTTCTTTTTTTCGCCCTTCCAGAATGTTTAGTTTTGCCAAAAGATTTTTCATATGGAATTAATCAAGGTCACCGAACAAAAAGAACCCCACATAGCCCTTATTGAGCTTAACCGTCCCAAAGAATTGAATGCGCTCAATCGGCAATTGATGCAAGAAGTGTGTGAAGCGTTACAATCTCTTGATAAGAATGAACACGTACGCGTCATAATCATCACGGGAAATGAACAAGCCTTTGCGGCCGGGGCCGACATCAAGCAGATGGCCGACAAAACGGCAATTGATATGTTGTTATTGGATCAGTTTGCTACCTGGGAACAAATCCGGAAAACCAAAAAGCCAATCATTGCTGCCGTATCCGGTTTCGCGTTGGGCGGTGGATGTGAATTTGCCATGACGTGTGACATGATCATTGCCTCTGAAACTGCCCGGTTCGGCCAACCCGAAATTAAAATTGGCACAATACCGGGTGCTGGTGGCACACAACGCCTCACCAAAGCGATTGGTAAGGCCAAAGCGATGGAGCTGATTTTAACGGGACGTTTTCTGTCAGCGGAAGAAGCTCATTTCTATGGATTAGTGAATAAAGTTGTTCCCAAAGAAATGTATCTACAGGAAGCCTTTGCGCTGGCCAAAGAAATTGCCGCGCTATCACCCGTGGCTGTTCAATTGGCAAAAGAATCGATCAATCGGTCATTTGAAACTCATCTGGATGAAGGCTTAACACTAGAGCGGAAAAATTTCTACTTAACCTTTGCCTCGGAAGACCAGAAAGAAGGAATGAAGGCATTCATTGAAAAACGAAAGGCTGATTTTAAAGGCAAATAAGTCAATCGCGTTGCTGTGCTGGTGTATCGCATTTCATTACGGGTTATCAGGCTCTTATACGGTATTGCCTCTTTCTTCAATGAAAAGGCCCGGCTGTTTACAGTCGGTCGTAAAGGGTTACTGGTTCAGATAAAAAATTCGATAGCCGAAAACCAGCAACCCCTGATTTGGGTTCACTGTGCCTCGTTGGGCGAGTTTGAGCAAGGTCGCCCGGTCATGGAGGGCTTACGACAGCTTCATCCGGGTATGAAAATTATGCTCACCTTCTTCTCTCCATCGGGTTATGAGATCAGAAAAAAATATGAAGGTGCCGATTTTGTATTCTACTTACCCTGGGATTCTCCTTCCAATGCCAGAAAGTTTATCGATTTCGTAAATCCAAAGCTGGCTGTATTTGTCAAGTATGAATTCTGGCATTTTTACCTGCAGGAGCTCAAGCGAAGAAGGATACCGGTGATTTCGGTATCCAGCATATTTCGACCCGACCAGATTTTTTTTCAATGGTATGGGGCAACCTATCGCAAAACATTGAAAAACATCGATCACTTCTTTGTTCAAAATCAACGATCAGTCGATTTGCTCCGCTCCCTGGGAATTACCCAGGTTACACTGGCCGGTGATACCCGTTTTGACCGGGTGCACGCAATAACCCAACAAAGTGCCCGAATAGAAGTGGCAGAAAAATTTAAGGACAAGGAAAGACTGATGGTGATTGGAAGCATGTGGCCTGAAGACCTTGAGGTGCTGGCTCCGTTTATCAATGAACACAAGACCAGTCTTAAATTTATCATTGCTCCGCATGAATTGTCGGAAGGTTTCCTGAAGGAAATTGAGCAAAACTTAAATGCCCGGTCAATCCGCTACTCACAGGCCAAAGATTCCTTGGAGACCTACTCCGTCTTGATCATTGATAACATTGGCATGTTATCCCGTTTATATCGTTATGGTGAATATGCCTTTGTCGGTGGCTCCTACGGGAAAGGGCTACACAACATTTTGGAGGCAGCCTGTGTGGGTATTCCCATTTTTTTTGGCAATAAAAACTATGAGAAGTTTCAGGAAGCACGTGAACTTATTATGCGGGGTGGTGCTTTTGCGGTTGCTGACTATGCTGAATTAAAGAGTACCTTTGAAGGGATGATCAACCGGCCGGAAAATTACTTGTTGGCCTGTGAGGTAACGAAGGCCTATGTAAACGAAAACCTGGGGGCCACGCAAAAAATCCTGTCGTATTGTCAACGGGTACTTACCCCATGATCGGCCGTGTACTTAAATCAACCGGCTCGTGGTATGAGGTAGTGGGTGAAAACCAAACCCGATATCCCTGTCGCATTCGCGGGAAGATGCGTTTGGAGGGAGTGAAGGAAAGCAACCCCATCGCGGTGGGCGATCAGGTGGAGTTTGACGAACAGGAAGGCGTTATTAACCAGGTATTGCCGCGCCAAAACCATGTTCTTCGACAATCTGTAAAAAAAACTGGTCATGCCAGCGTGTTGGCTGCCAACCTTGATCAGGTGTTGATCATGGCTACGCTGAAACATCCGCGTACCTCAACCGGGTTTATCGATCGGGTGCTGGTTTCGGCCGAGTCGTTTCGAATCCCACAGATCATTGTGGTCAATAAACATGATTTGCTGGATGCCGAAGACTTGAAAGAACTCGCGTCCATGAAAAAGACGTATGAAGACATTGGGATTCCGGTGTTATCGATTTCAGCACAGGAAGATCCGGACGTTCAATCGATCGCATCCATTCTGGACGGAAAAGTAACGTTAATAGCCGGACATTCCGGGGTAGGTAAATCCACTTTATTGAACCGACTTTCACCGGCAATTAAGCAAACCACTGGCTCAATTTCAGGTTATACCGAAAAGGGAACCCACACGACCACCTTCGCAGAAATGTTTCCTCTTAATCCAACCACCTTTATCATTGATACACCAGGCATCAAAGAATGGGGATTGGTGGATATGGAACCTCAGGAGGTATCCGATTATTTTCCCGAAATGCGAGATCTTCGACTCAACTGTAAATTTGGAGCCCGATGTCTGCACCTGACAGAACCCCGATGTGCTGTATTGGCGGCCGTTGAGCAAGGGGTAGTCGCGCCCAGCCGTTATCAGAGCTATTTGAAAATCGTAACCGGTGAAGACAATCGTAAGTAATTTAAGATCGGTTTTGCCACCACAGAATCAGATAGCGAAAAGTCAATGCAAGATTTATTGCTCGCAAACTCTGCCGGATTTCATATCCAATTCTTTGGTTAAGTGCCCTCCGTTCATCATCCGTGCGGTTCAATAACTTTATTTTCCGGCAAACTTCAAGCGTACTCCATCCGTGTTTTGACAGTACAATCCGTTGCGCATGTGACATCGAGTTCTTTAGCTTCCGTTTCTTGACCAACACCTGAGGGGTATAAACATATTTGAAGTTACGCGCTGACCGAATCCACAAGTCAAAATCTTCGTAGGTTAATGACTCATCATATCCCTTCATGCTGATCAGAACTTCACGCTTAAACATCATGGTAGGCGAACAGATGAAATACCGATTAATCAAATGACGGTAGATATCTCCGGAAGGAATTGACTCATGTGGATATTGATCGGAATGCTTCCAAAGAATTGCGCCCGCAGCATCCATGTGAAGCGCATCGGAAAAAGTCACTCCATACTCAGGCCCGGCTTGTTCAAGCGCCTGTACTCCTGTAGCGATCCGGTCTGGCAACAAAATATCATCAGCAGCCAAATCGATAATGAATTCACCTTGGGTCAAGGCAAATGCCCGATTAAAAGTTTTACAGTATCCCAGGTTTTCCGAATTCAGAACCAGAGTGGCCTGGGGATACTTTGCCAGCCAACGCTTAATTATTTTAGCACTTCCATCCGTACTGGCATCATCGATGATGATCAAATCAATATGCGGATACGTTTGGGTCATGACGGAGTCCAATGCCTCGGTTACAAATGCAGCATGGTTATGGCAGACGCAAATAACTGAAACCAGGGGTTGGTTCATGACAGGAATTTTTTGAAGATCAAGCGATCATTTGATACACCACCCACACTTCTTTTAAAATGGAACAAGTTTCGATTTACACGCCCATCAAGCATGGAGGTTCCCAAATCAATCTTCTTAACACCTCTCTGTTTTGCAAAATCATAGATTCCGGCTAGGAGCATGACCGTAGGACTTATCCGGTTAAACCGGCTGCTATGAGCATAATAAAAGGTATAAAGTACTTCCGGGTTCACCTGAATAACAATGGCAGCGGCTGCCGTTTCAGATTCATTACCTACTTCAAAAAAATAAAAACGATCCGGAAAGACATTCATCACCCTTTTTAATGCCGGGTAGGTCATGGAAAGCGATTGCCTGCGCTCGGTCCGGCACTGCTTAATAAATAAATAGATTTGCTTAAACTTTTTGGGTTTGGTTTGAGAAAAGGTAAATACCTGACGTGATTTTCTAAGCTTTTGCCGTTCTGAAATTTTTATGATTCGCTCAAATGAATAACGTGTTACTGGAATAATACTATCCACTTCCGTGTGAATTGAAAATCCCCAATCACGGGCTACGGAGGCAATCTTTTGGCTTAGGGACGTATGATACAAGTCCGGGAAATTTCGGATTGTAATTTCCTTCACCTTCCATTTCTCCAATTCCAACAGGATGTTTTTTAGAAAAAAAAAGAGCTGCGGCTTGGTTACGGATTGGAAGAATTCAAACGATCCAAATGGTGCACGCAATGGGCTTGTTGCTCCTTTACTCGAGATATGAATTGCGATACGACCGATCATTCGCGAGCCCTGATGTAACTCAAAAAAATGCCACCCCGATTGTGATTGTAATTGCAGATGTTGTGCATAGGTATATAGAAATAACGCTGGTTGCCGCGACCATTGCGAAAAACTTCGGTGATGAATAACATGCAAAGCAGGACTCACGTGCGTCTAGGCCTTTGTCTTCACTTTGGCCCAATCTTTAAACTGCCAGTAAACCAAACCCGTTGTCAGATGATTGCCCTGCACATCATGTATCTTCACCTCACATGGCACCACAACCGACTCTTGAGATTGCAAGGGATGAATCACTTTTTCTTCCAACCAGGCGCGTGAAATTTTGAATTCTGCAGTGGCGTCCATCTTGCCCTGATAGTGATAGTTCATTTCCAGTCGTTGCATGATGATGCGGTACTTTTTCATATCGAGGCTGCTCAGCAACAGAAATCCGGTGGTGAACTCCGAGATGGTGGCCAATCCACACGCATGCAACCCGCGAATATGATTAAAGTTGCTTCTCCGGTAAGGCATGAGGGTTTTTAATCGAAAATCTTCAATTTCCAGGATTCGAAATCCGTGCGGTTTATTAAACGGAATCATTCGGTTCAGCGACCAGTTCAGCAGGGTCAAATAAAACGATGAATGTTTTGCTTTTTCCAGTATTTTGGCGGCATCAAACATAGATTCGAAATTAGAATTTCGATTTACAATTTTTAACGCAAATCCAAATGAAAAAAGTGGTGGTTTTAGGCGCAGGCTTAGTGGGCAAGGCCATGGCTATTGACCTGGCTAAAAACCTGGATGTTACTGCCGTTGATATTAATGAGCAGGCGCTATCCGAGCTGAGTAGTTTGGGAATACCCACGCAAAAGGCAGATGTATCGAATGACACCATTTTAAATTCGCTGATCAAACCCTTTGATTTGGTGGTAGGGGCTGTTCCTGGTTTCATGGGATTTAAAACCTGTGAGCAGGTGATTATGGCTGGAAAAAACATGGTGGACATCTCCTTTTTTCCAGAAGATCCCTTTCTATTGGATGAACTTGCCCGAAAAAATGAAGTGACTGTGGTAACGGATTGCGGTGTTGCCCCAGGTATGGGTAACGTCATCTTGGGTTATCACAACAAAAAGATGAAGGTAAAATCCTACGAGTGCCTGGTTGGAGGTTTGCCCGTGGTACGCGAATGGCCATACGAGTACAAAGCCGTGTTTTCACCAATTGATGTGATCGAAGAATACATCCGGCCGGCCCGTTATGTTCAGAATGGAGGACTGGTTGTTAAGGAAGCCTTATCCGATCCGGAGTTAGTTCAGTTCGAAGAGGTTGGAACCCTTGAATCCTGGAATTCCGATGGTCTTCGGTCGTTGATCCGAACCATGAGTCATATTCCGGATATGATTGAGAAAACGTTGCGCTATCCTGGATGCATCGAGTATTTACGTGTGTTGCGCGAGAGTGGATTCTTCTCCTACGAAGAGCATGAAATTAATGGAGCCCGAATTCGTCCGATTGATTTAACAGCACGACTGCTTTTTCCAAAGTGGAAACTTAAACCGGGGGAAGAAGAATTTACCGTCATGCGCATCCGGATTAGTGGAATAGAAAACGGACAGGAAAAGAGCATTCAATACAACCTGTTGGATCGCACGGATAAGAAGACCAACACGTTATCGATGGCGCGCACAACCGGCTATACCTGCACCGCAGCTGTCCATCTGGTATTGAATGACCAGTATATCCGAAAAGGAATTAGCCCGCCTGAATACCTGGGTGAAGAGGAGCGAAACTATGAATTCATTATTAACTACCTAAAAGCCCGCGGTGTGAATTACCGGATTTCTACTTTCTAATGACCACTTATTCCTATCTTGTTGACCAAATCTGATTTTAATGTCAATCGCTAAAAAGCAGCCCGCTCTTTACCACGCGCTCATTCCGATTTTACTGTTAATCCTGCTGTTGACCATCAATGTAGTGGTTCTGGGTAGTGATGCCATTTCAGGAGCCAACCAGATTGCATTATTGTTAGCTTCAGGGATAGCGGGGATAGTTTCATTTCGGCTTGGTTTTACCTGGCATGAAATCGAAAGTAGTATTGTAAAAAGTATCAGTTCAGCCATGGCAGCGATGCTTATTTTATTAACCATTGGCTCACTATCCGGAACCTGGCTATTGAGCGGTATTGTTCCTTCCATGATTTATTATGGATTAAAAATTCTCAATCCAACCATTTTTCTTTTTGCTGCCTGTGTCGTATGCGCTATTGTGTCACTTGCCACCGGAAGCTCCTGGTCAACCGTAGCAACCGTGGGCATCGCCTTGCTGGGGATTGGCAAAGCCATGGATATCCACGAAGGAGTAATTGCCGGTGCCATTATTTCCGGAGCTTACTTTGGCGATAAGATGTCACCCCTATCTGATACCACCAACCTGGCTCCAGCCATGGCGGGCACCGATTTGTTTACCCACATTCGCTACATGGTGTTAACCACAACGCCAACTTTAATCATAACGCTCCTCATCTTTTTTGTTTGGGGTTTTACGCTGGATACGAGCACTGCCTCTACAGACAGTTCAGCCGTATTATTGGCCTTAGAAGATAAATTCAATCTGAATCCGCTATTATTTATCGTTCCTGTTCTGGTCATTATTATGATTGTAAAGAAAGTACCTGCCTTACCGGCCCTACTTGTTGGTGCCCTGTTGGGGGGTATTGCCGCGGTTATTTTCCAGCCTCAAATCATTGAACAGGTTACACAAATTGAAGGTAATTACCTGAAAGCCTCCTTTGTGGCCGTGATGAATGCCATGACCACCACTATTAACATACAAACTACAGACCCCATGATCACCGAATTGCTGACTGCGAAGGGGATGAGTGGAATGCTGAATACGATCTGGTTGATTCTTTGTGCTATGATTTTTGGAGGTGTGATGGAGTCCTCCGGATTATTACGGGTCATTGCAGAGCGGATCATTCGATTCGCTCATTCCACCGGTTCATTGGTGGCCTCCACGGCAGCAACCTGTATCTTCTTCAACTTCACAGCTTCTGATCAATATATGGCTATTGCAGTTCCAGGTCGGATGTATGCCGATACCTATCGCAAACGAGGTTACAAACCGGAATTGCTGAGCCGAACCTTGGAAGACTCCGGAACGGTGACTTCCGTGCTGATCCCGTGGAATACCTGCGGTGCCACGCAAGCCAATGTATTGGGAGTGGCTACGATGGCGTATGCTCCGTACACGTTTTTTTGCATCATCAGTCCGTTGATGACCATCCTCCAGGCCTACCTGAATTATAAGATCCGAAGAATCCATGATCCCAAGGCATAACCTGCGTCTTTCGATTACTCACGAAGAAATCAATGATCTTCCGCTGGGGGCGTTTGAAGGCAAAGTGGTAATCGTCAGTGAAGAAAAGAATGTGCCCCGGGCCTTCGCTGAAATTCATGAACATAAAGAAGTTGGCTTCGATACTGAAACCAAACCGGTATTCGTAAAAGGTCAGCAAAACAAAGTTTCCTTGATGCAAATCGCTACCCCCGACACGGTTTTCCTGATCCGCCTCAAGTTTACCGGTATGCATCCGGCCATTCTCAACTTTTTGGAAAATGACAAAATTCTAAAAGCCGGGGTTGCCCTTCGCGATGATATTAAAGCGTTGCAGCGACTTAAACATTATGAACCTGGAGGCTTTATTGAGCTGGCTGACTTAAGTAAGAAGGCCGGCTTGCAGGTAGAAAGTGTAAAAAAACTTACTGCAGTACTGCTGGGATTCCGGATTTCAAAAAGTGCTCAAACCAGCAACTGGGAGGCTGAATCATTAAATGAAAAACAAATCAGCTACGCGGCCACCGATGCCTGGGTGTGCCTGGAGATTTACAAGCGGTTAATGAGCTTATAGGCACAAGGCAATTAAGACCATAATGCGACCGTTCATAAAACCTGCCTTTTAACAGGAGTATTGACGTCTTTACTTTATTCTCCATTCCTTCAGCTTTATGAAAAAAATTTATCTGTTACTCTTTCTGTTAATTCCTGCTGTTAGTTGGTGTCAGCAAAAAAAACTATCCATAAAAGATTACGCTCTATGGAGTCGCCTGGTAACGCCTTCCCTTTCCCATAATGGAGCCTGGTTTGCCTATGGTTTGCGACCTAATGGCGGGGATGATTCCTTATTCATTAAAAATCTGAATACCGAGGCGCAGCGAAAAATCAAGTTTGCATCCAACCCCACTTTTTCAGAAGACAGCAAATGGATTTCATTCCTCGTAAAGCCCTCGCAGGAAGAAGAAAAGAAATTGAAAAAAGAGAAGAAGCCAATATTCAATCAAGCTGGACTCATGAATCTGGAAACAGGCGAAAAAGAATGGATAGACCGAGCCGAATCGATGGCCTTTTCAAAAAGTGCCACACACTTTGCCGTACTCCGCAAGAATAATCCCGATGACAATACGAAAGATGAAGGCAAAGACTTATTGCTGCGCAACCTGACCACGGGTGAACTTATCAATATTGGTAACGTAGGGAGTTATGCCTTTAACCAAAAAGGAAATCTGCTCGCCTATATTGTTGATGCCGATGGAATGAGTGGGAATGGTGTATACTTGCTCGACTTAACGACCGGTATCCATAAAACGTTAGACACTGACTCTGCCCGGTATAGTCAACTTACCTGGGATGATGCCCAGGCGTTGCGCAAAGACTGGCCGGCCAAAGGAAAAAATCTGGCTGTTTTAAAAGGAGTTTCACGTGACACCACCTTGCACAGAAGCAACACGTTGGTTGTGTTCACCAACGTGGCCACCTCCGGATACAAAAAGCACCTTTTTACGAACGGATCACTAACCAACCTTCCCAAAGGCATGATTATTTCAGAGAACGGAGATCTGCGATTTAGTGAAGATGGTAATACAATATTGTTCGGTATCCGGCCTCAAGAGAAGAAGGTAAAAATGAGTAAGGATACCGTACCAAATGTGGATGTCTGGCATTGGAAAGACGAATACATTCAATCGGTTCAAATGCGCAGGGCTGAACAGAACAAAAAGTTCACCTTCCTTTGTTCGATTGATTTAACTACGGGGCAATTTTCCAAGCTAGCCGATGAAGCCTTGCGTCAAATCCTGATTTCCAGAAATTCGACCTATGCTATTGGTCGGGATGAAAAGCCCTACATCAACGATGTGAATTGGGGTGTTTCACCAGCCGACCTGTACCGTATCAATCTGAAAGATGGGTCGCGGCAGTTGCTAGCCAAAGAGGTAAAACGACCATTAGGGTATTCACCTGATGGCCGGTATTACCTTTATCAGCTGGATTCTAACCTTCATGTTGCCGATCTGACCACCGCCAAAATCGTTACCGTATCGGCTAAGGCCCCGGTTCGCTTCATGAATCTCGAGCATCCTTATCCACATGAAAAGCCACCCTTTGGTTTAGCGGGCTGGACAAAAGATGGCAAAGGAGTGGTGGTTAACCATAAATATGATTTATGGCTTCTCGCCTTAGATGGCAGCAAGGCAACCAACCTGACAGCGGGTTTGGGAACAAAAGAAGAAATCAAATTTGATTACGTATCACTTGATCCATTGGATGAATACATCGATACCCGAAAGCCCATTACACTTTCGGCTTATGGCGAGTGGACCAAGAAATCTGGATTTTATTCCGTGCTACCCGGGCAATCGCCCAGACCCATCTTGTTTGAAGATCGTGACTTCGGTAACCCAATTAAAGCATTACATGCAGATCGTATACTATTTACCCGACGGACGTTTATCGAATTTCCCGATTATTACTCAAGTACTACTCAATTCACCAATGTAAAACGGGTAACCAACGCCAATCCACAACAGAAGAATTACGCCTGGGGTAGCCGGGTGTTGGTGGATTACACCAATAGCAAAGGGCAACGCTTACAAGGCACCTTAACCTTGCCCGCCAACTATAAGCCTGGTGAAAAATATCCCATGATTGTTTACTTCTATGAAAAGATGTCACAAAACCATCATCAATATTCCATGCCGGTCTATGACGACCGTCCCCACATGTCATTATATGCCAGCAATGGGTACCTGGTACTCATGCCAGACAATGTCTATGAAGAAGGCAGGCCTGGAACGAGCTCGTTGGATTGCATTACTTCGGCTGTCAGAAAGGTGCTTGATCTTGGATATGCTGATCCCAACCGCGTTGGCTTGCAAGGCCATAGCTGGGGTGGTTATCAATCTTCGTTCATCCTCACCCAAACCGATATGTTCGCCTGTGTGGTAACCGGTGCCCCGCCCACCAATCTTGAAAGTTTCTACAATAACATTTATGGCAGCACGGGTACCAATCACCACGGCATCATGGAAATCGGGCAGGTACGCATGGGTCGTGGGGCCACGCCATGGGCAGCGCGCGAGGCCTATCAACGTGAGTCACCGATGTTTCACGCGCCCAACATCAAAACACCGTTTATGATTTTGCATGGTACTACTGATGGTGCCGTTGATTGGGGGCAAGGGTTGGAATTTTATAACGCGGCCAGACGATTGGGCAAACAGGTTATCTTCCTTTCTTATCCCAACGAAGGACATCATCTTTCCAATCAGGCCAATCAAAAGGATTTTTTACTGCGGATGCAACAGTACTTCGATCACTATCTGAAAGGTGCGCCCGAACCAGCCTGGATGAAGGAGGGGGTTCCTCATATCTATAAACAATATGACCGGGCTGAGTAAGGTAGTTATTGATCACGGGTGTTGACCCTTATAATGAACTAGTGCACGGATTGCCAAGACGAGGCTGATTAACGTGAGGACACCACCGGCCACCATGGGTGCACCGGGAAAATAGTACATCGCCTGGTCATCGGTAAATGCACCAAATAGCTGAGCCATGAACAACGGCCCTACGATAGACGTTACGCTCATCAGGCTGGTCAGTGCGCCTTGTAACTCTCCCTGGGCATTAGCTGGGACCTGAGTGGAAATTATTCCCTGAATGGCCGGTCCCGCTATCCCGCCCAAACAATACGGAATTAAAAATGCGAACATCATCCAGTCTTCTGTTGCAAATCCAAACAGAAATAATCCAAGGCTGTATAGCCCTAACCCAACAAACAAGGATGTCTTTTGGCCCCAGGCGGGAATAATAATCCGAATCAATCCGCCTTGAACCAGGGCAACCAGAAGTCCGACCGCGGCCAGCGAAGCTCCAATCATCGCACTGCTCCAGTTAAATTTTTCAATGACGTAATACGACCAATTACTCTGCACTGCATGAGCTGCGATATAAATCAAGACCAATGAAGTAACCAAGCCTAGTACTACCGGGTAACGTTTCAGGTTAAGCAATGAACCCACCGGGTTGGCGCGCTTCCATTCAAAGGGCCTGCGGTTTTCCGGTTTTAAGGATTCCGGCAAAATGAAGTATCCATACAACCAGTTCAGTAAACTTAAACCGGCAGCAGCAAGAAAAGGAACCCGAGGACCAAATGAACCCAATAATCCGCCCAAGCCGGGACCAATGATAAATCCCAGGCCAAATGCAGCCCCGATCATTCCAAAATTCTGACCACGCTTTTCCGGTGTACTGATGTCAGCAATGTAAGCACCTGCTGTGGTGAAACTGGCTCCTAGTGCTCCTGCAACTATCCGACCTAAAAACAACCAGCCTAAGGTAGGGGCCCACGATAGCAACAGGTAGTCAAGTCCAAAACCAAAAAGAGAACCCAGCAAAATAGGCCTGCGACCATATTGGTCACTCAAGCCCCCCAGAATGGGGGCAAACAGAAATTGCACCGCAGCAAATGCAAACAATAACCATCCACCAATACGGGCTGCCTGGCTGGTGGCCGTGTGTGAAAGCTCCATAATCAGGTTGGGCAAGACGGGGATGATTAATCCAAACCCTATGGTGTCGATCAGGATGGTAACAAAAATAAAACCGATTGCGGCTTGCCGGGTTGTTTTCATGAAGGGTTAGGTATCTCTGCAAAGGTAAGGGAGTGACCCAATGCCTTGAGTAATTTCAAGCGATTATCAAATTCAATCCGGTGACACAAGTTGACCGAAATCTTTAGCTCACAAAGCTCTTGATAATGCTGTGCAACCTGCCGGGCCTCAAAATCCTTTAATAGCTTCATTACGTCAGGCATTTCGAGATAAGGAAAAGTGAGGGAATAAAACACCTCAACCTGCTTTTCGACTATCAGGGCATTATTCAAGGCCGCTTCAGCCGCTAGTTTATAGGCATGAATAAGGCCACCCACACCCAATTTGGTTCCTCCAAAGTACCGGACAACCACCACCAGTGTATCCGTCAATTGTCGGGATTTAATCTGGCCTAAAATTGGGTCGCCCGCGGAATGGTTAGGTTCACCGTCATCAAATGATCGAAACCGGTCACGATCTGCACCTAACATCCACGCATAACAATGATGCGTAGCATCGTAATATTTTTTCCTCAGCGCTTCGAGGTGCTCCTTAATTTCAAATTCGGACTGCACGGGAAAGGCAAAAGCAAGGAATTTACTGCCCATTTCCTTATAGCTACCTTCTGCGCCAGCTTGTAGGGTGAGGTAGGAAAATGCAGACATGTGTAACGTTGACCCTGGTTTTTGCGTCCTAAGGAAAGAATTTAATCCTAAGAAAAAAATTGCCGCGTTAACGCAACCTTTACTTGGGTAACCTGTCCTTCACCTGAAACTTACTCCATATGAAAAATTTAGCTGTATCCTGTATTATTCTCGCACTGTCGCTGGGTTTGGTTTTTGGGCAAACCAAAGAAACCCGCAACGTTGATACGTTCACAAAAATTGCATTTCGTGTACCCGGCAAGTTGTACCTGAAACAGGGCAACGAACAAAAAGTTGTATTGGAAGGCGACAAATCGGTGTTATCAAAAATTGAAACGGAAGTAAGTGGCGGCAGACTGAATATTGGCCGCGATAATGACAATTGGAAAATGTGGGACTGGGATGATGACAAGATAACCGTTTACATTACGATTAAAGAAATCGAAGGCTTAAGTGTCAGTGGTTCCGGTGATTTACTGGGTGAAGGAACATTCAAAGCGGCCGATATCGATCTCCAGGTAAGCGGGTCGGGTAATCTGAAGATTACCGTTGATGCCACCGGGGCCATGGAAGCCAATGTTTCTGGCTCGGGCAATATTGAAGTTTCCGGATCAAGCCGTTCGCTTGAAAGTAAAGTCAGTGGATCGGGCAAAGTCTATTTAAACACCAAAATTGCGGAAGAAGCTGACGTGAACGTTTCCGGTTCGGGTAAAATATTGGCAAAGGGAACGGCAAAAAATATTCAGGCTACCATCAGTGGATCAGGTGAGGTGTTAGCAGCCGATCTTGAGGTAGATCGGTGTGAAGTTCGGATTTCGGGCTCTGGTGATGTTGAGATTAATGTGAAAAGTGAATTAGAGGCTACCATTTCAGGAAGTGGAAGTGTTACCTACAAGGGCAACCCGAATCAGGTAAATAGTCACTCTTCGGGCAGTGGCCGCGTGCGAAAAATGTAAAAGTTGGGTAGATCAGCGATAAAAAATCCTTCCTGAAAGAAGGATTTTTTATTTACTCCCACTCTGATGATCAATAGCCCCCTGTGTAATCAAATATTGGGCAGCTATATAGGTCACCATTATACTAAAAGAGGCCAACGGGATCGGGTACATGAATTTGTTAATGGCCAATAGGGAATCTGAAAGCATAAACAACAAGGCTCCCGAAAAAATAAACCAAAAACTTTTGTGCGTGGTATACCCAAACCGGAATAAACCCTGCATGGCCATGATCGTTATCACGCCAGCATACACCATAACCGGAATTCTGAGGGCACCCAGATAGGGATACAAAACAGTCACTAATCCTGTGCCCAGCAACACCAGCGGTAATGAAAATCGTAATTTCTGAGTACTGAGTAGCGGTTGCGTTGCCTGGTGCCATCGCAAGGACCGATAGCAAAAAATGTACACTACATGGCCTGTCAGGAAGGCGACAAGACCTAGGATAAAATAAATTTCCTTGTTCTGAAACATCAGCAATACATCCCCCAGCCAGCAAAACCCCATCGCCAGGCTAAACAGGAATCTGCGCTCTGAAACACTTAATAAATAATAAATCATCAAGGCGATCATGATCATCGGCTTCGTGGCTAAACTGACCCAAGTCATGTTAAACGTTATACCGATCAGGTGCACCACGGCAATCATGATAAAAAAGTATCGGGAGAATTGTTTCATATTTCGCTTTTTGAGATTCGGAATTTTGTAAGCAAATAGATGACCGCGATAAGTGCCAGCAGGCCACTGAGGAAAAAGGCAAATAGAAAATGACTGGAGTTGTTTCCATACACCCACCCTGATAGGAAAGCTCCAAGGCCAATTCCCAATTCCATAAAAATGTATAATGAAGCAATCCCGCGCCCTTTGCTGTACTCACCACTTAAATCCGTGGCCCATGCCAAAAGCGTAGGCGAGGTAGATCCTTGCCCCAATCCGTACAAGGTCACACCCAGAATCAATTGCAGCTTCATTGTGGCTGTTCCGATGATCAACATGGCCATGACTATGACCAACGTACTGATTCGCAATACCGGTATTCGGCCATGACGGTCAGAAGCTTTTCCGGCCAATAACCGAACTCCTAAAGAGGCAACTGTTAAATAAGTAAAGAGCAATCCCTTATTTCTGATTCCCAAATGCTGACCAAAATCAGGAATGACGGTATACACACAACCATAGGCGAAAGCACTTAATACCATCACCAGGCACGGTGCCAAAACAAGCGGCTCAAAAATATCCTTTTTGTTCACCCGAATAGCTGACCAGGTAAATGACTCTTTTGTTTTCAACGTCTCCTGAGTTTGCCATAAGATAATCACAGCCACTAAAGCCAAGGCCGATGATGAATAAAACATCACGGGCAATCCAAACTGATTGGCGAGCAATCCACCCAATGCCGGGCCTCCGGCCATGCCTACTGCCCCTGCCGTTCCTAATAAGCCCATCGCCTCACCTCTTCGATCGGCCGGAATAATGTCGGCCAAATAGGCGGTGGTTCCGGTTGGCGTAAATCCGGTTGAAAAACCATGGATCAATCGCAACAAAAAAAATCCAGCTATTGAAGTTAGCAATGGATAGAACAGGCTGCACACAAAACAAACCACAGCGCCAAAAATCATAACAGGAACACGACCTACCCGATCGGCCAATTTGCCACTGAATGGCCTTGAGATCATAGCCGTGATGGTAAACAGGGCTATGATCATTCCCTTATAATCGGCCCCGCCCAACTGAGTCAGATATTCCGGCAACTCCGGAATGATCATGTTAAAGCTGGCAAAGAACAATACAGAACTCAAACACAACAGCCAAAACGACTGCTTATATACGGGTTGCTTCTGTGCCAAGTTGGTTATGCTGACTTAGTAGCGGATTCCTGATCTTCCAATAAGTAGGCTTTGATGAAGTCATCCAAATCACCATCCAATACATTTTGCGCATCATGCCGCTCTACTCCCGTACGGGCATCCTTTACCAGTTTGTAGGGATGTAGCACATAGTTTCTGATTTGTGAACCAAAATCAATTTTCATTTTACCCGCTTCAATCTTGTCGCGTGCCGCATTGCGTTTTTCCATTTCCAACTGGTATAACTTCGATTTCAGCATTTGCATGGCGCGCTCGCGGTTAGCATGTTGCGAACGTTCAACCTGACACACGATTACAATACCCGTGGGTTTGTGCGTCAACTGCACTTTGGTCTCTACTTTGTTTACATTTTGTCCACCGGCACCACCTGATCTCGAAGTTTGAATTTCAACATCCGCGGGGTTCACTTCAATCTGAATGGAATCATCCACTTTCGGATACACAAATACCGAAGCGAAGGAGGTATGCCTGCGTTGATTGGAATCGAATGGAGAAATTCGCACGAGGCGATGCACACCGATCTCCGACTTCAATTTTCCATAGGCAAAAGGACCTTCGATTTCAAGCGTTGCGGATTTTATACCCGCCACTTCACCCGCCTGGTAATCAATTTGTGAAACCTTATAGCCATTCTTTTCGCCCCACATAATGTACATGCGATTAAGCATATCGGCCCAATCGTTACTTTCAGTGCCCCCTGCCCCGGGGTTAATCTCCATTACAGCACTGAGCTGGTCTTCTTCCTTGCTCAGCATTTTCTTGAATTCGAGCTCTTCAATAGCTTTTGCTGTCTTCTGATAATCCTTATCCAACTCTTCCTCTCCTACTTCACCGGCTTCATGAAATTCATTGAGCACGTCAAGGTCATCCATCAGTTTTTTCACCTGATCAAACGCATCGGTCCAAATCTTTTTTGTTCGAATGGTCTTTAGGATGGCTTCTGCCTCTTTCGGTTTATTCCAAAAGTCGGCCTGGTGGGTTATACGCTCTTCGTCCTGGATTTCTACAATCTTACGATCGTAGTCAAAGATACCGCCTGAGGGCGGCAACACGGACTTTCAGGTCCTTTAATTGTTCTGTAGTCATGATTCGAAAAGAAATTCTGCGCGAAAATAGAAGTTCTGGCTAAGACTGGCAACCTAGTCATACTTGTAATAACGGGATTCAGGGCCCACTTTGCGCAATGAAATACCGCGCAGCTTCTGGTATGGACTGCGGATGTACCGGAATCCTGCACCTACTGCCGTGAGCGCAACCGAGGCTTTCACCACATTCTCGTCAATCCCACTTTGACCTTCAACAAAAAATAACGTATTGACCTGATCGATCACAAAGTATCCGATTCCGGCAATCATTAACAGGGTACCCACCTTGTTCAGGGTTGTGGGTTTTCTATGCCCTTTAACATTGATTTTATCGATGGATGCAAATTCAATGGTGTCGCCAAGGGTAATAACCGATACATCGGTGAATTGAAGCACAACACCTTCCTGTAAGGAGTTGTCTTTCATTTTGAATTTCATGGTTTCGCCTTCATTGAAACGGGCTATTACAGTGCCTCGTTTAAGCAACACCAGTTGGTTTTGAGCCGAACCGAATACGACACTGACCATAAAAATGATCAGCATAACTACCTTCCTGCCCGTATTGTTGATGTAAATCACCGATTTCAATCAGCAAGCAAGAAACAAAAAAAAATAGAACTGAATTAAATCCGGTAAATCCACCCGAACGGATCAGCCACTTTACCGCGTTTAATGCTTTCCAATTCAGTGAATACCTTATTGGCAAAGGTTCTGTTGGCGATAGGCGGCAGGAGGTAATCTTCACCCTCAAAGCCAATTAACTCAATATGGGCAATGGTGGCGGCCGTCCCGGCTCCGAAAGCTTCCTGCACACGACCTTGCTTCAAAGCCGAAACCAGTTCCTTCACAGAGATTTTTCTTTCCTCCACCGGCATGTCCCAATGGCGGGCTAGATCAAGAACGCTTTGGCGGGTAATACCGGCCAATATAGAATCGCTTAGTGCGGGTGTTATTAATCGATTATCGATCACAAACATGACGTTCATGGTTCCGCTCTCTTCAACATATTCGTGTGTCTTGCCGTCAGTCCAGATCAGTTGATGGTAGCCTTGATCCTGGGCCAACTTGGCGGGATAAATAGCTCCGCCATAATTTCCACCTGCTTTGGCATAGCCTGTGCCCCCCTCAACTGCACGGGTGTAATGACTTTCGATCTTCACTTTTACTGGTGTGGAATAATAGGGCCCCACCGGACTGAGAATAATCATAAACGTAAAATCTTCAGAAGGTCGGATACCAATAAATTCATCGGCTGAGAACATAAAGGGCCTGATATACAGCGAACTTCCATCCGCTGTGGGAATCCAGTTTCGATCCAGATCAATGAGCGTGGTTAAACTTTCCATGAACAACTCTTCCGGTATGGCCGGCATACACATTCTTTCGGCTGAAACATTCATCCGTTTCCAGTTATCTAAAGGCCTGAAGACCAAAGCCTCAGTACCAGATGCTGAGGGATACGCTTTCATTCCTTCAAAAATTGATTGTCCATAATGCAGGGCCGGAGTAGCCGGACTAATGGGCATATATCCGTAAGGAATAATCCGGGGCTTTTGCCACCTTCCTTTTCTAAAGTCTGCCATGAACATGTGATCGGTATAAATCTTACCGAAGGGTATGGTATTAAAATCTATTTGCGGCAACCGTGATTGGATGACTTTATCAATGGAGATTTTAAGCGTGTCGATCATAGTAATGCTGGTTCAAACACCAAAATTACTATTAAAAAGGAAATGACTAACAGATGTTAGGTTAAAATAGAATTAAAGTTATACCCGTGGTTTCCACGGAGTCTCCTCAATGGCTAATTCCTGAGTCATCATCCGGCAAAGCATAAATAGAAAATCAGAAAGCCGGTTTAGATAACGAATCACCACTGGGTTAACTTTCTCTACCTGATCAAGAGCAATGACCAAACGTTCAGCTCTGCGACATACTGTGCGGGCTACATGGCTGTATGAAACGGATGGATGGCCTCCGGGCAAAACGAAGAATCGCATGGGGGGTAATTTCAAGTCCATTTCGTCCATGCTCTTTTCCAATACCTCCACATCTCCATCAGTCAGAACGGGAATCTTTGGACTAACTTTTTCAGGCTCCGTGGCCAGAATGGAACCAATCGTAAAGAGGCGGTCCTGAATTTCAACTAAGATCTCCCTACGGGATTGATTGACGGGTTGATCGCGCAACACCCCAATCCAGGAATTGAGTTCATCTACTGTGCCATACGTATCAATCCGCAAATCTGATTTCAAAACGCGCTTTCCTCCGAAAAGGGAGGTTTCGCCTGAGTCCCCGGTTTTTGTATAGATTTTCATTGCCTAAAATTCATTCAAATCAGCCGTACTGACAAGAATGAATAGCCAAAGTTAGGAACCGTAAATAAAAATTAATTAACGGCTGCGGCTACAGGTTGCGCCCGTGTAATGTTTTCATTTTTGCGATCCCACTCAATCAAACCATCCTTAAGTCGGATGATGCGATGGGAATAGTGGGCAATATCATCTTCGTGCGTAACCATGATGATGGTGTTACCTTTTTCATGCAGTTCATGAAACAAATTCATGATCTCATAGGACGTTTTGGAATCCAGGTTACCGGTAGGTTCGTCAGCCAAAATAATAGACGGGTTATTCACGAGAGCTCGGGCAATTGCTACCCGTTGGCGCTGCCCACCAGAAAGCTCATTGGGTTTGTGATGATGTCGATCGCCCAGGTTTACACTTTCCAGGGCGGCCATCGCCATATCCTCACGCTCGCTTCGGCTATAGCCGGCATAGATCAAAGGCAAGGCAACATTATCCAGTGCTGTGGCACGCGGCAAGAGGTTAAAGGTTTGAAACACAAAGCCAATCTCCTTGTTTCGTACTACCGCCAGTTCATTTTCCGTCATATCGCTGACCAACTGATTGTTTAACCAATATTCACCGGATGTGGGTGAATCCAAACAACCCACAATGTTCATTAAGGTTGACTTTCCCGAACCTGACGGCCCCATGAAGGCAACATATTCGCCCTTATCAATTGAAATGGAAATGTCCTGCAGGGCATTCACGATGTTGGTTCCCATTTTATAAACCTTCGAAATGTGGGTGGTCTTGATAATGTTTGGCATGCAGGTTTTCGTTTTTGATGATCTAACGAATCAAAAAGTTGATCCGTTTATCGTTTTACTGGTTTTTTCAATTTTAGTTTCAAAAAAAGCCGGAATTCTGTCCGAATCGTGATAAACGGTAAAATTCGCCAATTTTCAAGTTTCAGACGTCATATTTGCCAGAAAGTTACACAGCTCTTCCATTCTGGATAAAACCCAGACAGGCAGCAATTACTGCGTCATCTTTTAGGATGCGGTTATGGCCAAGTCCATGGGTAACGAGTAAGTGAGTTCGGGGGTATTTGTTTTTGAGAGCCTGAGCCTGAACGAGGCTTACTTCCCGGTCTTCCGAATCGTGAACTAATAGTAACTCAAGGTCATGAATCTGTTCTATGACCTTCAGAGCCGTGAAATCTTCAAATGGCCGACCAAACTTCTTGTGGATAAACTCTTTAAACTTTAAGCCTGTATTCCAGGAACCGTTAATGGCTTGAATGAAGGATTTGATGATTTCATCCGCCAGGGTTGGGCTTGCGATGTTGATTAATTTTTTTACCGGTAAACCATGACTAATGGCAAACAAGGCAGCTCCTCCTCCGAAGGAATGAGCGATGATGCCTTCCGGAACACCCTTATCTTCGATTATCCGATTCAATACCTTTTCGAACTCCGCTATGGTAGTTTGCTTTCCACTTGATTTGCCATGAGCCGGACCATCAAATCCGACCACTTTTAATCCAGCTGAATTGAAAACGGGAATAAATTTTCGGAACTGTGTTGCGCGCCCCGCCCATCCGTGAATGACCAGTACATAAGGTTGTGAATGACTGCCCCATTCATAGAGTTGAATCCGCTTATTATCCACCATGATACTTGATTGGACTGCCAACCCTTCAGCTTCTACCTCCTTATCAGGAGTTTTATATTTTAAGGGTGTAAAAAAAATCCGCTCCAAATACCGGACAGCCAGCCCGGGAAACATGATTTCGATTTTTGGAAACAACCAGCGGGTAAAACGAAGCAGAAAAGGAGTATGATGCTTTTTCTTCAATTGGATTTTAGTTTAAAAAATGATAAAAAAGTACATCTCACCTTTACCACATAACGGGTATTAAAACTTAATTTTGATGGCTATAGTTACGTTTTTCATGAAAAAATCGCCTTTTTATTACCTCACCGTTCTAATTTTTTGGATAACCTGTTCCTCAACTGGAGTATTTGCTCAGAAAACCTGGATTGCAGCCGGAGCTTCCAACTGGAACAACGGGGCTAACTGGTCTCCTGCCGGGGTTCCTGGCCCCGCGGATGCCGTGATCTTTAACGCGACCGGTTTAGGCAATTGCCAATTGGATATAGCTCCTAATGTAGCAGGAATAACGGTAAACGGATATACCGGCACTATTGATTTGAATGGATTTGATCTTACCACAACGGGTACCAATACGTTTGCAACTGGCACCATTAATAATGGTGGCGCAACCGGTTCGGTTACTTTAAATACAACCGGTACTACAACCTTCAGCGGAACAACTTTCGGGGCAGCTGTTAATGGAAGTACCGGCCGGGTATTCTTCAATGGCTCAACCTTCAATGGAAATGTTACCATCACTAAAACAGACAATAATAACGACAATAGCAGTGGCAATAATGTGTTTAATGGAACAACCAACGTGACCAACCTCGGGGGTGGATGGATCCTATTAGGAAATGTCAATCGTGATCAGTTTAACGGACCTACAACGTTTAACAATAATGGCAGTTATCGGTTTTACTTTGCCCACAATCATGGTGGTCAAACTACAACCTTCACTGACCTTACGTTAAACACTAACAAATCCGGTGGAGCAGATCCCTGGTCATTCCTGGTCAATGAAGGAACCAATACCAGCTTTTCGATTTCCGGAACGTTCACCATCAATTGTGCGGGCACCTTACAAAGTAATCACCGGTTCTTGCAGGGAACAGGTACTTCAGCCACTTTCGGTGGTAGTGTAACGATCAACGTTACCAATACCAATGCTGCCACTGACATTC
>ERZ1066115.118-NODE-118-length-27616-cov-15.066761_pt1 | contig 27616 bp, 23 predicted proteins | sample MGYA00382762_ERZ1066115 | MGnify/ENA primary metagenome ERZ1066115 (study PRJEB33369, sample SAMEA5778345) | biofilm metagenome | biome: Industrial cooling water; feature: Water cooling tower basin; material: Biofilm | place: United Arab Emirates | collected... | reverse complement strand
TGCGGCGCCTGCACCGTACTCCTAGACGGCGTCCCTACGAAATCGTGTATGGTCCTGGCGATCGAATGCGAAGGCCGCGAGCTCACCACCATAGAGGGCCTCCGCGACCACCCGGTCCAGCGCGCCTTCTCCGTCGAGAACGGCTTTCAATGCGGCTTCTGCACCCCGGGCATGATCATGAACGCGGTCGCCCTGCTCCAAGCGCATCCGGAGCCGGACGAGGAGGCCGACCGGATCTGGATGAGCTCCAACATTTGCCGCTGCACGGGCTACGAGGGCATACGGCGCGCCCTGGCTACGGCGCGAGCAGAGCTCGCGGATCCGCCTGCGCGGGGGGGCAGCGCCTGAACGTCGATAGGCATTTCATCCGCGCGCTGCGGGACTATGACATGATCAGGCCGGGCGACCGCGTGCTGATCGGCGCGTCGGGCGGCAAGGACTCGATGTTGCTCTCCTATCTCTTGGCCCGCCGTCGCGACGCCCTCGCGCGACGCTCCGCCGACGGCGACGGGATGCCTTCGGGCGACGGGAGCGGGCCGCTCGAGCTCCTCGCCCTGCGCGCGGTCTACGGAGATTCCGGCCCCCCGGGCGCCCGCGCGCCGGCCGACGCGCGGCTCGCCGCGCTCTATGCTTCCTGGGGTATTCCCTTGCTGGATTACTCCATCGCATCCCCGCCGCCCGCCGAGCTCGGCTGCTATCGCTGCGCGTCCCTGCGCCGCGCCGCGTTGATGTCCTTCGCCGGCTCGGAAGGCTTTAACGTGATCGCCCTCGGCCATCACCTTGATGACATCCTGACCACCGCGCTCATGAACCTCGTCCGCCGCGGGACCACAGAAGGCATGGAGCCCGTCCGCGACTACCCGGATTTCGGCGTCAGGCTCGTTCGGCCGCTCTGCCAGACGCCCGAGGAGAGCATACGGCGCTTCGCGGCCGAGCGGGGCTGGCTGAGCGTCAGCTGTAGCTGCCCGGCCGGGGCTCACGGCGAGCGGGCCGAGTTCGGGCGCCGCCTGGATGCGCTCTGCCCCGCCGGGTTGGCGGAGAAGCGGAGGCTCTTCGACGGGCTCGTAGCCACCCGGTGATGCTTCGGCTGCGCCGTTCGGCTGCGCCGTTCGGCCGCGCCGTTCGGCCGCGCCGCTCGGCCGGCTCGGCAATCTTGATTATCGGAGTAATATTTACGAGCTTAGAAGACAGGAGGATCCTGCCATGTCATTGCGCGGCATCCGTAGCGTCCAGGAGTCTAGGCCGGCCATCGAAGGCGCGGGCGTGCGGCTCCGGCGCGGCTTCGGCTTCGGTCAGGAGGGCGGCTTCGACCCCTTCCTGCTCTTCGACGACTTCAGGGGCGAGCGGCCCGACGATTACCGCGCCGGCTTCCCTTGGCACCCGCACCGCGGCATAGAGACCATCACCTACGTATTGGCCGGCAGCGTGGAGCACCGCGATAGCTTGGGCAACCGCGGCGTCATGAAGGCCGGCGAACTACAGTGGATGACCGCCGGCCGCGGCATCGTGCACCAGGAGATGCCCGAGGACGACGGCGGCGGGCGCATGCACGGCTTCCAGCTCTGGGCCAACCTGCCCTCCGCCCTGAAGATGGGCGCGCCGCGCTACCAGGATATCCGGGCCGAGGAGATACCCGAAGTCTACGACGACGACGGCGCGCGCGCGCGGGTGCTTTGCGGCGATTTCTGGGGCAGGCGCGGCCCGGCCGACGGCGTAGCCGCCGATCCGCGCTACGTCGACGTCTACCTACCGCCCGGCCTGGAGAAATCGATCAAGATCGAGCTCGACCGCTCGGCCTTCGCCTACGTTTTCGAAGGCTCGGGCTGGTTCCGCGCGGCGAGCGCGCCCCGCGGGGTCCTGGTCGAGGAGCTCGAGACCGACAGGACCGTCCGCGCGGCGCCGGCCAAGGATCGCTACCTAGTCTCCTTCGACTCGGGCGACGAGATCCGCGTCCGCGCCGGCCCCGAGGGCATGCGCTTCCTCCTGGCCAGCGGCCGCCCCTTGGGCGAGCCCATAGCCTGGCACGGCCCCATCGTCATGAACACGCGCGACGAGATAGAGGCGGCCCTCCGCGAACTGCGCGACGGGACCTTCATTAAGGCTTGAGAAGCGGGAGGCGATCAGGCGAGGGCGGGGCCCCAGACGACGACCTTATCGCGGCCCCCGCGCTTCGCGGCATAGAGCGCGGCGTCCGCCCGCCGGTAGAGCTCGTCCGGATCCGCGCCGGCCTCGTCCGTCGACGCGACGCCGAAGCTCATCGTGACGCCGGCTCCTCGCCGTACGCGGTCGGCTAGGCGTTCGGCCGCAGAGCTCGCCGCCGCGGCGTCCGCCCCTTCGATGATGACGGCGAATTCCTCCCCGCCTATGCGCATCGCGACGCCGTCGGCGCGGAGCGCGCCTGCCAAGGCGTCGCCGACGGCCTTGAGGACCGCGTCGCCGGCTTGGTGGCCGCGCTCGTCGTTCAAGCGCTTGAAGAGGTCGATGTCGCCTAGGATCAGCGCCGCCGGTCGCGGGCCCGATACCTCCGGGCCGGGCTCGGCGCCGCGCCCGCGTAGCCGTTCGAACGCGTGGTCGAAATAGCGTCGATTCGGCAGCCCGGTCAAGGCGTCCCGCATGGCTAAGTTGGTGAGGTCCCGATTGCGCGCGCCGAGCTCGGCCATGAGCGAGGCGTTCCTCATCTCCAGGACCTCGCCGTTGAAGCCGGACCAGGATAGAAGCAGGGCGAAAGAGCAGAAGAGGAGGCCGTTGACGGCCGCCTGAACCTCGAAACGACCCGCTACGTGCAGGGTCAGCGCGTAGGCGACGGCCAAGCCGAGGAAGACGACCGTCCCTGCCAGCGGCCTCATCGACCTGAGTAGGGCGAGCGCCAAGGTCCCGATGACGAACTCGGCCAAGCCGAAGCCGACCCCCGCCCGGCTATGGACCGAGGCGAACATCCACGCGACGGCCAGGCCGAGGATGACCAGCTCGCCTATGAGCGACACGCGGCCGGCTCCACCCTTGCGCGACAAGGCGAGGCCGACGCCGGCGGCGGCCGCGAAGCCCGCATAAATCAGCGGGGAATCTTCATAGACGCCGACCACGGCCAGGACGAAGCCGAGCAGGGCGAAACCCAACAAGATGGCGCCGACGGCCCTGGTTCGTCGGGCGTTCTTCAGGCCTATCCTCCGGGCCAAATCCCGGGCTTCGGCGCTACGGACGCGCAGCGGTATTAGGGAGAAACGTCTGGGGGCGTCGGTTTCCATGCCCGTAAGTCTTCGTCGCGGCCGCTGCGCTGTCAATACGAGGCCGGCCGAGGCCCAAGCCCGCGGCCGGCGCGCTTGGCTATTTAACCGGCTTTAGCTCCACGGTGAAGTGGCGCATGATGGGGGCCTCCCAGGCGATCTGGTAGCCCTTGGTGATGGAGGCGGCGCGCTCCTTGACGTTGGCCAAGGCGGCGGCGACGTAGTCCATGTGGGCGTTGGTGTAGGTGCGGCGCGGGATGGCCAGGCGCAGGAGCTCCAGGGCCGGATAGCGCTCCTTGCCGGTGGCCGGGTCGCGGTCGGCCAGGAGCGTGCCGATCTCTACGCCGCGGACGCCGCCTTCCTTATAGAGCTCCAAGCCCAGGGTCTGAGCCTGGAACTGCTCGACGGGTAGCTTGGGCAGGAATTTCTTGGCGTCGACGAAGATGGCGTGGCCGCCGTAGGGGCGCTGGACGGCGATGCCGTACTCGGTGAGCTTCTGGCCCAGGTAGGCCACCTGGCCTACGCGGGCCTCTAGGTAGTCGAACTCGGTGGATTCGCGCAGGCCCACCGAGAGGGCGCCCATGTCGCGGCCGGCCATGCCGCCGTAGGTGTTGAAGCCCTCGAACATGATGTTGAAGGTGCTGGCCTTGCGCCAGAGCTCGGGGTCGCGGAAGGCCACGAAGCCGCCGATATTGACGATGCCGTCCTTCTTGCTGGACATGGTCATGCCGTCGGCGTACTTGTACATCTCCTTGACGATGTCCTTGATGGACTTCTTCTCGTAGCCGGCCTCGCGCAGCTTGATGAAGTAGGCGTTCTCGGCGAAGCGGGCCGAATCGAAGAACAGCGGCACGTCGTACTTCTTGCAGAGCTTGGAGACGGCCTTGATGTTCTCCATGCTGACCGGCTGGCCGCCGGAGCTGTTGCAGGTGACCGTCAGGATGCAGACGGGGATGTCCTCGCGCGGGTGCGCCTTGAAGACCTTCTCGAGCTTCTCCAGGTCGACGTTGCCCTTGAAGGGATGCTCCTTCTGGGTGTCGAAGGCTTCGTCTATGGTGCAGTCGACGGCGTGGGCCTTGCGGAACTCGATATGGCCCTTGGTGGTATCGAAGTGGCTGTTGCCCGGGACGACCTTGCCCTTGCCGGCGTCGCCCACGCCGATGAGGGCGCTGAAGAGGACGTTCTCGGCGGCGCGGCCCTGATGGCAGGGCAGGAAGTGGTCGAAGCCCAGGATCTCCTTGATGGCGTCCTTTAGCTTGTAATAGGAGCTGGCGCCGGCGTAGCTCTCGTCGCCGAGCATGATCTCCGCCCACTGGGCGCTGGACATGGCGCCGGTGCCGGAGTCGGTGAGGAGGTCGATGAAGACCTGCTCGCTCCGGAGGTTAAAGAGGTTGTACTTGGCCTCCGCGATCCAGGCCTCGCGCTCGGCGCGGGTGGAGCGTCGCAGGGGCTCGATGGTCTTTATGCGATAGGGTTCGGCGTAGGGAAGGTCCATGGCTATCCTCCTAAATGGACGAAGGCGCCGAGCTGCTCATCGGACGCGCCCGCAAGCGAGCCGCCCATCCCGGCGATACGGGCATTGTACAACCCTTATGCGGCTTAGGCTAGTGGCTATTTGACATAATTCGTTGTATTGTAATTACTTATAGAAACAAAGCTCGACGAGCCGAACGATGTGCCGGCCGGGAGGGAGCTTGACGCGCCGCTCGACCTCTTGCATAGCCTGTCGTTTATCACTATACTCCGCCAACGAGTACGTTTTGCAAACAACCGCGCTTATTGCGTACTACCGCGCCTTCGGTCGCTAGCCGCGACGCGAACGCGATGGTGAGGCGCCGAGCCCAGCGACCCAGGTACAGAACGACGTAACTCGAGGACGACGCCCCGTGCGCGCGTTCCTATAACCTTAGCGAAGCAGAGGCAAGACCATGGCTTTCGACATTTCTAAGATGCGTAATATCGGTATCAGCGCTCACATCGACTCGGGCAAGACCACCCTCTCCGAGCGCATCCTGTTCTACTGCCGCAAGATCCACGCGATCCACGAGGTCCGCGGCAAGGACGGCGTTGGCGCCACCATGGACTCCATGGACCTCGAGCGCGAGCGCGGCATCACCATCGCGTCCGCGGCCACGAACGTCCAGTGGAAGGACACCGCGATCAACCTGATCGACACCCCCGGACACGTCGACTTCACCATCGAGGTCGAGCGCTCCCTGCGCGTGCTCGACGGCGCGGTGCTCGTGCTCTGCTCGGTCGGCGGCGTGCAGTCCCAGACCCTCACCGTAGACCGCCAGCTTAAGCGCTACAACGTGCCCCGCCTGGTGTTCATCAATAAATGCGACCGCACCGGCGCCAACCCCTTCCGGGTTAAGAACCAGATCACCGAGAAGCTCGGCCTTAACGCCGCCTTCGTGACCCTGCCCATCGGCCTCGAGGACAAGCTCGAAGGCCTCGTAGACCTCATCGAAATGAAGGCGATCTACTTCGACGGCGAGGGCGGCGTGGACCTGCGCTACGCCGAGATCCCCGCCCACCTCGTCGAGGACGCCAAGAAGTACCGCGAGGAGCTCCTGGACAGCGCCTCCATGTTCTCCGACGAGCTGGCCGAGGCCTACCTGGAGGGCGCCGAGACCCCCGAGATGATCCGCGCCGCCATCCGCAAGGGCACCATCAGCCTGCAGTTCGTGCCTATCTTCATGGGCTCGGCCTACAAGAACAAGGGCGTGCAGCTCCTGTTGAACGGCGTCCTGGACTACCTGCCCGCCCCGGACGAGGTGAAGAACATCGCCCTCGACCTGGACAAGAACGAGGCTCCCGTGGAGGTCGTCTCCAAGGACGGCCTGCCCACCGTGGCCCTCGCGTTCAAGCTCGAGGACGGCCAGTACGGCCAGCTCACCTACGTACGCATCTACCAGGGCTCCCTGAAGAAGGGCGACGAGCTCATCAACACCCGCGCCCGCAAGAAGTTCAAGATCGGCCGCCTCGTGCGCATGCACGCCGCGTCCATGGAGGACATCAACGAGGGCTCCCCGGGCGACATCGTGGCCCTCTTCGGCATCGAGTGCGCCTCGGGCGACACCTTCTGCGATCCCTCGCTGAACTACGCCATGACCTCCATGTTCGTGCCCGAGCCGGTCATCTCGCTGGCCATCACGCCCAAGGACAAGAAGAGCGCGGACCAGATGGCCAAGGCCCTCAACCGCTTCACCAAGGAAGACCCCACCTTCCAGACCTACGTCGACCCCGAGTCCAACCAGACCATCATCAAGGGCATGGGCGAGCTGCACCTGGACGTGTACATCGAGCGCATGAAGCGCGAGTATAAGTGCGAGGTCGAGACCGGCATGCCCCAGGTGGCGTACCGCGAGACCGTGACCCAGCGCGCCGATTTCAACTACACCCACAAGAAGCAGACGGGCGGCTCCGGCCAGTACGGCCGCGTGGCCGGCTTCATCGAGCCCTGCGAGGAGCAGGTCTACGAGTTCGTCGACAGCATCAAGGGCGGCGCCATCCCCAACGAGTACATCCCCTCCTGCGACAAGGGCTTCAAGGAAGCCTCCAAGAAGGGCTCGCTCATCGGCTTCCCCGTGGTCAACATCCGCTGCTGCATCAACGACGGCGCGTCCCACGCGGTGGACTCCTCCGACATCGCCTTCCAGCTGGCGGCCATCGGCGCCTACCGCGAGGCCTACGAGAAGGCCAAGCCCTGCATCCTGGAGCCCATCATGAAGGTCGCCGTAGAGGGCCCGACCGAGTTCCAGGGCAACATCTTCGCAAGCGTCAACCAGAGGCGCGGCCTCATCACCGCGAGCACCGAGGAAGGCGCCTTCTGCCGCGTCGAGGCCGAGGTTCCCCTCTCCGAGATGTTCGGCTACTCCACCATCCTGCGCTCGCTGACCCAGGGCAAGGCGGAGTTCAGCATGGAGTTCCTGAAGTACGGCAAGGCTCCCGCGAGCGTCTCCGAGCAGCTCCGCAAGGAGTTCCTGGAGAGGCGCAAGGCGGAGCAGGGCCGCTAATAGACCGGATCGGACGAAGCGGGCGCGGCTATTCATAGCCGCGCTCGGTTTTTCTAGGCGGAGCGGACCCTACATAAGCCCGGGCCGGGTTTTTGATTTGGGCTCGCGGTACGCGGGTTTTAGCATTATACTGAAAGGCGACGGGGCCGACGCGGCGACGCGCGTCCGGCGGCCTTCGCCGATAGCACACCGACGACAAGGAGATCACATGCTGAAAGAGGAGCTTATCAAGAAGAGTCCCGTCCGCATCCTCGAGAAGAGCATCGAGGGCGGACTGAAAGCAGGTAATATCGGCGTGATCGCCAGCCGCAAGGGCATCGGCAAGACCAGCGTCCTCGTCCAGCTCGCCCTGGACAAGCTGATGCAGGGCAAGAAGATCATCCACGTTTCCTTCACCACCCACACGAGCTACGTCATCTCCTGGTACGAGAACATCTTTACCGAGGTGGCCAAGCGCAAGAACCTCGAGAACTACGCGGACGTGCACGACGAGCTCGTGAAGAACCGCGTTATCATGAACTTCAACCAGGAAGGCGTGACCACGGAGCAGATCCTGAAGTCGCTCCGCGCCATGATCGACGAGGGCGGGTTCCAGGCCGACGCGATCATCTCCGACGGCTTCGACTTCGGCCGCGCCGACCCCTCGCACCTCGGCGCCGTCAGGGAATTCGCCGCCGCCCACGGCTTGGAGTTCTGGTATTCGTGCACCATGACCGGCGAGGAACCCCTCATCGACAAGCATAACGTCCCGGTCATCCTGCGCGAGTTCATCAAGGACATCGCCGTGCTCATCCTCTTGGAGCCGAAGGCCGAGTATATCCACTTCATCGTCGTGAAGGATCACGGCCGCATGAACCCGGCCGACCTGAACATCAAGCTCGACGCCAAGACCCTCCTGATCGCCGAGACCTGATGCCAGCGCCCGGGCCTCCCGCCCGGGCTACGCGAATGAACGGCCGCCTCGCGCGGCCGTTTTTTATTTCCGCCGGCGGGCGTCTCGGCGCCGCGCCGGAGGGGCGCCCGGCGTCGCGTCAGAGGGGCTCCCGGCGCCACCCCGGAAGGGCTCCCGGCGTCGCGCCTGCAACCGGGCGGCCCGCCCTAGCCCAGAATGAACGCGACCGCGACCGCGCCCGCGGCCATGACCGCCGGGCAGGCGGGGTCGGCCGCGGCGAGGCGCGCGATCGCCTCCTCCTTGCCCGCCGCCCGCGCTATGAAGCGCACGGCCAGGGCGGAACTTAAAACTCGCGCCGATAGGCTGAGGCGCTCGTACGGGTAGGCAGGCGCGCGCGTCCGTATCGCCGAGGCCCGCGCGCCGCGGTCGAAGGCGCCGGGGAAAAGCCCGGCCGTATGGCCGTCGGCGCCGAGGCCGAGATAGCAGAGCTCGAAGGCCGGGCCGGCGCCGGCCGGGCCGGCCGCCTGGCCGAACTCGGCGGCCAAGGCCGCTTCCATGGCGGCCGGCTCCGCGCCGCCATGGCCCCAACGCATGAGGCGGGCGCGGCCGCGCGCGAGGGGCCCGGCCCAGGCCCGCTCTATCATGCGGTCGTTCCGCAGCTCGTCGCCGGGCGGCAGGTCGCGCTCGTCCCCGGGGACGAGCAAGGCGGAGCGGGCGGCGTCCTCGGCGAGCCAGGCGCCGAGCAGGGGCGCCATGGCCCGGTACGCCGGCTCGGGAGTAGCGCCGCCGGCTAGGCAGAGCCGCGGCGCGCTAGGCCGGCCGACGGCGGGAGGGGCGCCGGCCCCGATGCGCGCCAAGGCATCGGCGAAGTCGTCAGCGACGGCCTTGATCCAGTCCGCCTCATTTCCATAGCGTCGAAGTTCTATCACGGCTTCTATTATGCAGGCCGAGGCGCGCCCATGCTATACTCCCTGGCCATGGCTATACCCGCACTCCTAGGCTTTATGGGCGGCCCGGACGCCGCCATAGGCGACGGCGAGCTCGCCGAGCTTTTTATAGAGGCGCTCGCGAAGCTCGGCCCTAAGCGCCGCGTCCTGGCCTTGCCGCCCGACGGTACGCGGGCCCATGCCCGCGCCGGCGTCCTCCTCAAGGCCGCCTACGACTACTACGGCGCGGCCTTGCAGGCCGTCATGCCGGCGCTCGGCACCCACCGGCCCATGGACGAGGCGGAGATACGCGCGACATTCCCCGGCCTGCCGCCCGGGCTCTTCGTGCCCCATCGCTGGCGGGACGAAGTCGTGGAGCTAGGCAGGGTACCGGCCGAGTTCGTCCGCCGGGTCTCCGAGGGGCGCTGCGGCTTCGATTGGCCGGCCCAGGTCAACCGCCTGGTCGTCGAGGGCGGCTTCGACCTCGTCCTATCGCTCGGCCAGGTCGTGCCCCACGAGGTCGTGGGCATGGCCAACTATTCCAAGAATCTCTTCGTGGGCGTCGGGGGGAAGGACGGGATCGACCGATCGCATTGGCTGGGCGCCGCGTACGGCATCGAACGGACGCTCGGCCGCGTAGACGGCCCGGTGCGCGCCGTCCTGGATTACGCCCAAGAGCGCTTCGCCGCGTCGATACCCCTCGTCTACGGGCTTACCGTGGTGGAGGCGCTGGCCGGCGGCGGCTCGGCGACGCGGGGGCTGTTCGTGGGCGGCGGCCGCGAGGCCTTTACGCGGGCGGCCGCCCTCTCGGCGCGCGTCAACGTCAAGCTCACCGGCGAGGCCGCGGAGACGACGGTCTGCTACCTAGACCCGGCCGAGTTCCGCTCCACCTGGCTGGGCAACAAGGCCATCTATCGGGCGCGCCTGGCCATGGCCGACGGCGGGCGCCTGATCATCCTGGCCCCCGGCGTAGGCGCCTTCGGGGAGGATCCCCGCATCGACGCGAACATACGTCGCCACGGCTACCGCGGAGCGGCCCGCGCGGCGGAGCTCGTCGACTCGGGAGAGCTGGCCGGCGACCTGGCCGGAGCCGCCCACCTGGCCCACGGCTCGACCGAAGGCCGCTTCTCGGTAATCTACGCCGCCGGCGGGCTGTCGCGGGCCGAGATCGAATCCGTGGGCTATGAGCACGGCGACCTGCGCGAGCTCATGCGTCGTTACGATCCGGCCGCGCTGCTAGACGGCTGGAACGAGCGCGGAGGCGAACGATTCTACTTTATCCGCAATCCCGCCCTCGGCCTCTGGAGCGCGCACGCAATAAGTTAAACGATTTACCCAATTCCCCTGGCCGTGATACACTGGCGGCGTCGCCGCCGACGGTTTGGCGCCGCGGGACCGACGACGGAGGGAGCACCATGACGATAGAAGCATTACGCTCGGCGAACCCGGGCCTGGCCATATTCGGGATCGACGACCCGGCCTTTAAGCCCTACGGCGAACCCGTTCCGGGGGATTGGTCGGCCATGGTGCGCTCGCTCGAGGAGCACGCGCCCGTTCCGGAGGCCGGCGTGGCCTACGTCGCGGCCCATCCGCCCTTAGAGGCCTCGCCCGACGCGGGGCGGATCCGCGGGCTGGTCTTCGGCGGGGCCGACGTGCAAATCGGCTACTGTTCCGGACGGAACGCCACTATAAACGGGCTCGAATACCACAAGGCCAGCGAGATGCTCGTAGCGGCCGACGACCTCGTCCTCTTCTTGGCGCTGCGCGGACAGCTCGTAGCCGGCCCGATGGGGCCCACGATAGATTCGAGCGCTGCCGTGGGCCTCTTCGTAGGCCGCGGGCAGGCCGTGGAGCTCTATTCGGGCACCATGCACCTGGCGCCATGCCGGCTCTCGGCCGCGGGTTTCAGGGCGGCCATCGTCCTCCCGCGCGGGACCAACGAGGCGTACGAAGGCGCGCTCCCCGCGGGCGACCCGCTCCTACGCAAGAAGAACAAATGGATACTCGCCCATCCGGAGCGCAAGCCCCTGATAGACCAGGGCGTGCTCCCGCTCCTGAGCGGCCCTAATCGGGAGCTCAGGCTGCCCGAGGGCGGCGCATGAGCCCGATCGGCGGGAGTTCCCGCGGGTGGAACGCCCCCGATCTACGCAAGCGCAACCGAGCCGCGGTGCTGCGCCTGGTCCACGCCCGCGGCGACATAGCCAGGAACGAACTCGCGGCCGAGCTAGGCCTTACCAAGGCCGCCGTGTCCATACTGGTGAACGAACTCATCGCCGAAGGCCTCGTCAGCGAGGCCGGCGAGCAACGGGGCGAAAGGCGGGCCGGCCGCAAGAAAATAGCCCTGCGCCTACGGCCCGACGCCGGCGCCCTGCTCGGGGTCGGCGTGGACTCGGAGCGAACCCAGCTCATACTCTCCGACCTGGCAGGCAGGCCCCTCGCCGTACGGGAGCTACCGCCGCCGAGCGAGGCCTTCGCCTCGAGCCTGGCCGCGCTCGCCCGGGAGCTGCTCGCGGCGGCGGGGCTCGGGGCCGGCGCGCTCCTAGGCGCCGGCGTGGGGGTATCCGGCCGCGTGGACGAGCTGCGCGGCGTCTCGCTCCGGGAGCCCAGGCTCTGGGAGGGGGAGCAGCCCCTGCGCGCCCCGCTCGAGGAGGCGCTCGGCGTCTGCGTCAGCGTGGACAATAACGTGCGCGCCCTGGCCTTGGCCGAGCTCCTCCTCTGCGAAGGGCGGACGTCGACGGGCGAGAGCCTGCTCTTTACGAAGTACGGGCCGGGCGTGGGCGCCGCCTGGACCATGGGCGGCAGGGCTTGGCCGGGAGCGCACCATCGCTCCGGCGAGCTCGGCCACACCGTGGTAGCGCAAAGCGGCCCGGCCTGCCCCTACTGCGGCCGCGTTGGCTGCCTTGAATCCCTAGTCTCCGCCCGCGCGCTCGGCGAGCGGCTGGGCTTGGAGGGCCGCCCCGCCCACGAACTCTGCGCGGTCCTGCGCGAGCGGGACGGCCGCGCCTACGAAGAGCTCGCCGAGCGCTTCGCCGTAGCGCTGGGGAACGCCATCGAGCTCTACGACCCGGCCGCCGTGGTGCTCTACGGGCCGGCCTTCGCCGAAGGCACGCTCTTCGACGAGATCGCGCGGCGGATCGTGGCCAACGACCGGCCCTGCGACGTACGCCGATCGCGCCTCGACCCGGCCCTGCCGGCTTTAGGCGGCACCGCCCTGGCCTTGGAGCGCTTCTTCGCCGACGGCGGCGCGGCGTGCGCGGGGGGCCGGCTTGGCCTTTGACGATCGGACCAAGGTCCTCGTCGGGGAAGCCGGCGCCGCGCGGCTCGCCGCCGCGCGCGTCTGCGTCCTGGGCTTGGGCGGGGTCGGGGCCGCGGCCGCCATGGACCTCGTGCGCGCCGGCGTCGGCGCGCTCGTCGCCATAGACTTTGATACGGTGCAGGAAAGCAACCTAAATAGGCTCTATTTCGGCTACTCCGACGCGTTGGGCCTCCCGAAGACCGAGGCCTTCGCCCGAGCCGCCAGAGCCGTTAACCCGGAGGTCCGCCTGGAGCTCCGCGGCTCTATCGTCCGCGGCCGCGAGGCGGCCGAGCGCCTGCCCGAAGGCTGCGACTTCTACCTGGATTGCATCGACAGCCTGAACCCCAAGGTCAACGCCATAGCCGCCATGATACGCGCCGGCCTGCCCTTCGCCAGCAGCATGGGCACGGCCGGGCGTCTGGCGCCCGAACGCCTGCGCGTCGGCTCGCTCTGGGACAGCTCGGGCTGTCCGCTGGCCCAGCGGGTCAGGCAGAGGCTACGGCGCTTCGGGTTCAGGGCGCCGGCGACGAGGGAGGAGAAGCGGGCCGCCTGGCTAGCGCGCGACCTGGCCCGTAAGGCCGGCGAGGAGCCGCCGCCCGGGGACGGCCTTATAGAAGCCGAGATACGCTGCGTGTGGAGCGACGAGCCGGCCGCGCCGCCCGCCCCGCCGCCGGGCGGCCTGACGCCGGGGCAAGTCATAGACGGCGTCCGCATCCGCGCCGTGCAGGGCTCGGCGCCCTTCGTGCCCCAGGCCGCCGGCCATATCATGGCGAGCCTGGCGGTCAGGGCGATACTGGGGCGGGCCTAGGCCGGAAGCGCCGACGTTCGGAGCGGCCGACGTTCGGAGCGGCCGACGGGCGAAACGGCCGACGGGCGAAACGGCCGGCGGCGCCGCGCGCCGGCCTAGTCGCTAGCCGTCCCGGCCTAGTCCCGAGCCGCCAGGAATTCCCCGACGAGCTTCTTAAACGCCGCCGGATCCTCGACCATCGGCGAGTGCCCGACCCCTTCCAGTATCTCTAGGCGGGCGTCAGCGTAGGCTGCGGCGGTCTCCCTGGCCATGGCCTCGGTGATGATGACGTCCTTGCGCCCCCAGACCACCAGGACCGGCCCCGTAAAGGCGCCGGCGCGGCCGCGGTAGTCGAAGCGCTCCAAGGCGCGGGCGTTCCCGGCGAAGGCATGGCCGGCCATCAGCATGGCGTCGCCGGCCAGGTCGTCCAGGAGCCGCTCGTCCTTCAGGGTCGGGGCGACGGCGCCCAAGGCCTTGCGCATCAGGTCGGGGCTCGTGCGGTACATCTCTATGACCGGGTAGTGCTCCTCGGGCGTCTTGAGCCCCGACGGGGCGGCGCCGTCTACGATAACGATCGCGCCGGCCAGCTCAGGGCGCCGGGCCGCCATGGCCATGACCACGGCGCCGCCCAGGCTATGGCCGACTACGGCTGGCTTGTCCAAGCCCAGGGCCTCTATGAAGCCGGCCAAGGCGTCGGCGTAGGCGTCGATGTCGGCGACGTCCAGCGCGTCGGAGCGGCCGAAGTTGGGGAGGTCCGGCGCTATCGTCCTGTAACCGGGCATGTCCATGACGCGGGAGTACCAGCGCGACGAGCCGGTATTGCCGTGCACCAGCACGAGGGGGCTGCCCTCGCCGCGCTCGGCATAGTACATCCGCTTGCCATTAACTTCTATGAACTTTCCGTCCATGGCCGTCCTCCGCTTCCTGATCGCCCTCGTCGCCCAGAGATAGGGCAGCTGCAGGCGCCTATGCCAGCTCAGGGTAAGGCCCCAGGCTATGCCGCGCGGGAAGAAGAGCGTAAAGACGATGAGGAGCCCGCCTATGATCACCGTCAGCCAGGGGCCGAAGCCGCGGCTAAAGAAGAAGCGCAGGCCCACGATGATCGCCGCTCCGGCCAACCCGCCGTGGTACGAACCGAGGCCGCCTATCATCACCATCGCCAGGAGGTCGAGCGATCGGGCCAGGCCGAAATCCGCCGAACGGATGTAGCCCACGGTATGGGCGTACAGAGAGCCGGCGACGCCGCCGTAGGCCGCGCTCATCATGAATGCGGACAGCTTAGCCTTCTTGGCGTCCACGCCGAAGCTGCGCGCGCTCGTCTCGCCGTCGCGCACCATGCGCCAGCGCAGACCCTGGGGGCTCTCGGACACGCGGCGCGCGGCCAGCACGAGCGCGAGGTAGACCGCCAGGTTCGTAAAGTAGATCGCGAGCTGGCTATCCCAGACCTTAGGAATGTTCCGTAATCCGTCGTGGGCGCCCAGCGCCGGCACCACGGTAATGAGCTGCTCGACCACCACGCCGAAGGCCATGGTGGCGACCGCCAGGTAAAAACCCTTCATGCGCAGGGCCGGGAATCCTATGAGGAGGCCGAAGACCGAGGCCAGCGCGGCGCCGGCGAGCGCGCCGACGGGCATGGGCAGGCCCAGCCGCGTCACGCAGACGACGCTCGTATAGGCGCCGATGGACATGAAGGCCGCGTTGCCGATGGACACCTGCCCGGCCATGCCGGTGAGGAGGTTCAGGCCGAGCGCGGCTATCGAGAAGATGAGCACCTGGGACAGTATGAGGAGCATGAAGCTCTCGCCCGAGACGGCCAAGCCGGCCGCGATGCCCAAGAGCGCCGTGACGAGCGCGTAGCGTAGCGTTCCCCGCATCCGACTATACCTTTCCCTTGAACTTGCTGGCGAAGAGCCCGGTAGGCTTGAGCGCCAGGGTCACGATGATGATGATGAGCACGACCGATAGCTGGAAATCCAGCGCGTTCACCCCGCTCGCCCCGAGCGCGAGGAGCAGGGTCTCCAGCCCGAGCACGACGAGCTTCTCGATGACGCCCAGGAGCAGGCCGCCGATCACCGCCCCGAGCGGGCTGGCGAAGCCGCCGAAGACCGCCGCCGTGAAGCCGTAGAGCTGCAGCGTGACGAGCATGGTCGGGATCACCGTCGACTTGGGCGCTATCAGGAAGCCCGCCGTGACGGCCGCCGCCACGCCGACGCCCCAGGCCAGGGTATCGGCCGCGGCTACGTCTATTCCCACGGCCTTGGCGCCGGCCGCGTCCTGGGCCTTGGCCTTGGCGGCGACGCCGGGCTTGGACCAGCGGAAGAAGGCCACGAGCCCGAAGCTGATCGCCGCCGCCGCGACGGCGGTCCACAGATCGTTGCCCGAAAGGATGATGGGCATGCCCTCGGGGTTCACGCTCTCGGGCAGGAAGGCGATGATAGGCGGCGCGTTAAAGATGTCCTTGAAGATCAAGGGCTGCGTCCCCCAGATGATCAAGGCCATGCCGTCGAAGATCATGAGGAGGCCCAGGGTGATGATGAGCATGCCGCCGGGGCTCAGGCCCTTGACCCGTTTCATAAGGACGCGGTCGATGCCCGCGCCTAGGAGCCCGCCGGCGAGCACGCCGCCTACGAGCGCGAGCGGCAGGCTCTGCGTCACGGCGAGGATGCTCCAGCCGACGAAGACGCCAATCATGCCCGAGTTGCCCTGGGCGAAGTTGGTCACGCCGCAGGTGCCGAAGATCAAGGAGATCCCGAAGCCCATGAGGCCGTAGAGCGCGCCCTGAGGGAGGCCGAATACGATCGCCTGCAATATCGATACCAACACGCTCTCCCCCTACATTCCTAAGTACGCGGACTTAACCCGCTCGTCGGCCAGGAGCTCCTTGCCCCGTCCCTCCATGACCACCCGGCCGTTCTCCAGGATATAGGCGCGGTCGGCGAAGGACAGGGCCTTCACGGCGTTCTGCTCCACCAGGAGTATGGGTATGCCCTCGGCGCGCAGGCGCTCCAAAGTCTCGAAGACCTGGTCGACCAGCACCGGAGCCAGGCCGAGCGAAGGCTCGTCGAGCATGAGGAGCTCGGGTTGCGCCATGAGGGCGCGCCCGATGGCCAGCATCTGCTGCTCGCCCCCGGAGAGGTAGCCGGCAGCCTGTCGCCTGCGTTCGGCTAGGCGGGGGAAGAGCGCGTAGGCCTTCTCGAGCCCTTCGCGGACCGAACCGCGGCGATAGGCGCCGAGCTTCAAATTCTCCTCGACGTTGAGCTCGGGGAAGATACGCCGCCCCTCGGGGCAGAGCACGAGGCCCGCCTTCACGCGCTCGTGCGAGGGGGCGTCCGAAAGCTCGCGGCCCTTGTAGCCCACGTAGCCCGAGCTTTCGACGATGCCGGCCAGGCCGTTCATGAGCGAGCTCTTGCCCGCGCCGTTGGCGCCGATCACGGTGACGGCCTCCGCCTCGCCGACGGCTATGTCGACGCCCTTGAGCGCCGCGATGCGCCCGTACGACACCGAAAAGCCGCGGGTCTCAAGCACCATAGTCGCCTCCCAGGTAGACGCGGATGACCTCGGGGTCCTTAGCCACTTCGAGGGGCGAGCCGCCGGCTATGCGCTCGCCGAAGTTCATGACGGTGATGGCATCCGAGATGCGCATGACCAGGCTCATGTCGTGCTCCACGAGCACGATCGTAAGGCCGCGCCGCTTAAGCAGGGCCAGGGTCTCGTCTAGCTCGGCCGTCTCGTCGTTATTCAGGCCGGCCGCCGGCTCGTCTAGGAGGAGCAGCTTCGGGTCGGCGGCCAAGGCCCGCGCCAGCTCTACCTTCTTTAGTATCCCGTAAGGCAGGCCCCCGACCAGGGATCCTAGGCGGTTCTGGATATGGAAGAGCTCCGCGGCGGCGCGGACCTTTTCCTTGGCCTCTTCCATGAAAGACCGGTGCGTCCCGGCCAGGGCCTGCCACGCGCCGCCCCGCCAGCGATGGACCAGGCCGGCCATGATATTGTCCTGCACGGTCTGGAGCGGCGAGAGCTGCAAGTTCTGGAAGGTCCTGACCATCCCCCGGTAGATGATGTCCTGGGGCCGTTCGGCTTGGATAGCCTCGCCGTCGAAGAGCACCTCGCCCTCCTGGGCCTCGACGAGCCTGGTTATGGCGTTGAACAAGGTGGTTTTTCCGGCGCCGTTAGGCCCGATAAGCGAGTGGATGGTCCCGCGCTCGACGGACAGGCTCATCTCCTTGACCGCCGTCAGCCCGCCGAAACGGACCGTTACGCCCCTGCATTCTAGCATCGCACGCTACTCCCGCATGTAAATCGAGGCCCGCGAAGGCGGGCCCGAGGATACGCCGGGGCGCGTCGGCCCCGGCGCGACGAGCGGCCGAATCGGCCGCCCGCATACGTACTTACCGGCCCCGCACCCAGTCGGAGGCCTTCTCCATGCTACCGTCGTTCTTGAAACGCAGGGTGTACATGGACTGCACGCCCACGCGGGCCTGATTGCCGCGGGCGGCGATCGGACCGTAGCTAACCGGCGGGCCGATGCGTCCCATCCAGCCGTTCATGGTCTCCAAGGCGGCGACGAAGCGCTCGCGGGTCAGGTCCTTGCCGGTGCGGTTGAGGCCTTCGACGAAGATCTCGGCGGCGATGAGCCCGGCCACCGCGTAGGCGTTGGGCACTTCGCCGGGGAAGCTCGCCTGATAGACCTTCATGAAATGGGCGTTCCGGTCGGCGAAGTCGACGTCCACCCAAGCCAGGCTCTCTACGCCGGCGGCCGCCTCGACGCCGGCGACGGCGGCGAAGGTCGGGTCGGCGTTGGAATAGGTCAGGAGATAGTGCTGGGTCTTCATGCCCAGGTTCTTGGCCTGCTTAACGAAGTTGCCGGACTGGGGCCCGAAGAGCATCACGTAGACCGCGTCGACGCGGGCCTGGATAAGGCGGGCGATGTTCGCCGAAAAATCGGTGGCGTTCACCTCTACGGGGATCTCCGCCGCCAGGCTCTGGCCGCGGGCGGCCATCGCGGCCTTCACCGAGGCGAGCGCCTCCTTGCCGTCGTCCACGTTGCGGTAGATGACGCCGATGCGCTGGGCCTTCTTGTTCTCGGCCAGGTAGCGGACGGCGACGGCGCCCTCGGTGGTGTAGTTGGGCTGCACGCCGAAGACGTAGCGCTTGGGCGGGATGGTCAGGGCGCCGACGCCGGCGGCCTGATAGACGTAGGGCACCTTCTGGGCCTCGATATAATCCATGATGGCCAGGTTGCCCGGGGCGCCCAGGCCCGCGACCATGGCGAAGACCTTGTCGGACTCGACCAGGCGCTTGACCTCGACCACGGTGTTCGACGGGTTAAAGCCGTCGTCTGCCACGATCAGGTTGATCTTCCGGCCGAAGACGCCGCCCTGCGCGTTTACCCAGTTGAAGTAGGCGTCCAAGCCCTTTTTAACCGGCCCGCCGATGAAGGCGATAGGGCCGGAGAGGGCTTGGAAGGAGCCGATCTTGATCTCGGTCGCGGTGACGCCGTTGGTATCGCCGGGGTTCGCCTGGGCGAACGCGAGCGTAGCGGCCAGGAGCAGCGCTACGGCTACGGTTAGTTTCTTCATCTCATGCCTCCTTAAGACATGGCGGCGGCGCTAGGCGCCCCGCTCTATACCGTCGCGGCCCGCCAGGCGCGCCGCGTTAGGAACCTATTCGGCGTACGGCCCCCAGCGCACGACGCTGGCGGCCCAGACGAAGCCCAGGCCCGCGCCGACGAGCACCGCGTTCATGCCGTCCTTGAGCTTTCCGGCTTTAAGGCCGAGCTCCAGGGATAGGACCTGGTCGTTTTGGCCGACGTGGCCGTACTCATCCAGGTAGGTCGTCATTTCATCCCCGAGGCCGAGCTCGGCGAGGATCGCATCGTGGGCGCTTTTCTTGAAATGCAGTATGGCCAGGTAACCGATATCGCGGCGCGCTAGGCCGCCGGAAAGCCGTAGAGCCTCGTCTATCACCGCGTAGAAATTCGGCAGGGTCTTCTCGCCGAGCTTGGCCTTGAAAGCCGGCTCGTCCGCGACGACGAAATGGGCGCGGCCCAGGTCGCCCTCGGCCGGCGGCCAAGCCTTGCTGCCCAGGGCCGGCACCACGCAGTCCATGCTCAGGGAACCGTCGCCGCGGAAGGCCGAGCCGAGGATGACGTTCTTGCCGGCGCCCTTCTTAAGCACCAGGGCGGAGCCGGCCGATCCGATATCCATCATGAAACGCGTGGAGGGCTCGGCCAGGTCGATGAGGTCGTTATTCCGGTAGCCCGAAACCAGGAGCACGGTGTCCAGGTCGGCGCGCGTCAGCATCATCGACTTGGCCACGTCCAGGGCGGCCATCATGGAGCCGCACATGGCCTCCATGTCGAAGCTCCAGGCCTTGGTCGCGCCCAGCTCATGCGCCACGTAGAGGCCGGCGAGCCAACAAGGATGATCCTTATGCTGGGCGCCGCACCAGAGCACGAGATCGAGCTCCGCGGGGTCGACGGCCGCGTCGGCCAGGGCCTTCCTGGCCGCCTTGATGCCCATGGCGGCCGTCGTATCTTCGGGGCCGGCTACGGGCTTGGACTTTACGCCGAACTTTAGGGCTATGACCTCTTCAGGAACGCCCGTCGCCCGGGCCAGCTCCGCGGCGCTCATACGACTGTCGGGCACGTAACTTCCCATGCCGACGATACCGATTTGCATGCTTGAGTCCTTAGTAGTGAATCATCTCTCAATATACCTATGGCCCAGATTCGGATATTCGTCAAGGGAAAAGTGGATGAGCGCAGCGTTTTCTCCGACTTGACCGTTATACCGGCTCAGGACATCGCCTTAGCAATCGGAATTCGAGCGACGCAAGCCAGATTTCTTCTTGCGCGCCGGCTTGAAGCGCCGTATACTACGGACGCGAGATGAATCATCTCTCACTATTCTTGAGATATGGCAGGCAGGGATGGTTTACGCGAATCAAGGCGCGACCGTCGAGCGGATACGCGAAAGCTCGATCAAGCTCTTCTCAAAGCGCTGGTACTCGTCCGTGTCCGTGGCCGAGATTTGCCGCGACGCGGGCGTGTCCAACGGCATCTTCTATAGATATTTCGACAATAAGGAAGCGCTCATCAAGGCCCTGCTCGAAGACGTCATACGGCGTATCGCCGGCGCGCTCGCGGGCATGACCGGGCAGAGCGTCCATGAGCGGCTGGGGAGCATGATCGAGATACTCGTCCGCTTCTCGGCCGAGCATCCGGAACTCGTCACCGTCTTCCGAGAAGGGCAGTACCGCTACTTCGAATACGAGCGCCGCCTCGTCGAGCTCTACAAGAAGGTCCTGGCCCAAGCCTTAGGCCGCGGCATAGGCATGCCCGAGTACCTCTTCGCCATGGGCGGCGTCCGCTTCGTCGGCGTCCGGGCCGCCCTGTACGGGACCGAGGCCAGGATCAGCGCGCTCCGCGCGGTCCTGCGGCGCGGCGCCTTCCCGGGCCTGGCCTTCGACGAGGCTAAAATCTTCGGCATAACCATCAGCCCCCCGCCCATACGCCCGGAGGAAGGCACGCGCGAGCGGCTCCTCCACGCCGGCAAGCGGCTTTTCGGCGAGCGGGGTTTCCATGAGGTGAATATCCACGAGATAACCGGCGCCGCGGGACTGGCCGTCGGCTCGTTCTATAAATACTTCGAAAGCAAAGAAAGCTTCTTCGGCGAGCTCATAAGCCTGGCCGGCCGGGAGATACGCCGCTTCATCACGGCCAACCTGAGCCCCGGCCTAAACCGCCTGGAGCGGGAGCTGCAGGGCGTCTATCTCTTCGGCGTTTTCCTATCGCTGGACCGCTGGTGCTACAACATCGTGCGGGAGGGCGAGTTCATCGCGCCCGAGCGCGTGCGGGCCTACTACGCGGCCTTCGACAAGGGCTACGCCAAGCTGGGGGCGGAGGGCATGGACCCGGAGGAGGCGGCCAAGCCCGGCTACCGCGAGACCCTGGTCGAGTTCCTCCTGGGCATCTCGCATTACTACGGCATCGAGCTCCTGTTCGAGGGCTACGGCCGGGGCTCCCGCCCGGTGATCGTCGCCTTGGGCAAGCTGCTGGCCGAAGGTATAGAACGATAACGCCCCGCAGTTCGGGGGCGCAAGGAGCGATATATGGCGAAGGCTAAGATCATCGGGACCGGCGTCTACGCGCCGGGCGAGCCCATAGGCAACGAGGAGCTCAAGCGCCTCGCCGGCGTCGAGTTCGACGCCGAGAAGCTCGAGGCCAAGATAGGCATCAAGGCCAGGCACCTAGCCGGGCTACGCGGTACGGGGGAGACCAGCGCCGACTTCGCCGAGAAGGCGGCGCGTGCGGCGCTGGCCGACGCGGGGCTCGGCCCCGACGAGCTCGACCTGGTCGTGGTAGGGACCGACACCCCGGAGTACGTAAGCCCGGCCACCGCGATCCTGGTGCAGGGGCGGCTCCAGGGGGGCCAGCGCGACTGCGGCGCCTTCGACGTCGGCGCCTCCTGCGCCAGCTTCGTGACGGCCCTGGACGCCGCGGCCCGGATGGTCGCCGGCGACCCGGCGATCAAGCGCGCCGTCGTCATAGGCCTCTATAACATGCCCGCCCACGTCAGGCCCGGCGACGCCTTCGGCTGGTCCATCTTCGCCGACGGGGCCGGCGCCGTGGTACTGGGCAAGGCCGAGGACGACGATCCCTCCGGCTATATAACGGGCAAGCTCGTAGCCGACGGCACGCAGTGGGATTACGTCGGCGTCTACGCCGGCGGGACCAGGAAGCCGGTGACCAAGGAGCTCCTCGAGGCCGGGACCTACGGCCTCGAGCTCCTGCAGCGCCTGCCTGGCGACCGGAACCTTAAGCTCTGGCCGCCCGTCATCCGCGCGCTTTGCGACAAGGGCGGCGTGCCGCTGGAGAAGGTCGGCGCCTTCGTGCTCACGCAGATCAATAGGAGCGTCATCGAGGACGTGATGGACGCGCTCGGCCGCCCGCGCGCGCTGGCGCCGACGGTGATGGACCGCTACGGCTACACCGGTTCGGCCTGCGTGCCCATGGCCTTCCACCACGCCGTCAAGGACGGGAAAATACGACGCGGCGACCCCGTCGTCTTCTGCGCCAGCGGCGCCGGCTTCGCCGTCGGCGCGAACCTCTTCATATACTAAGGGAGCGACTATGTCCAAATGGGACGACGAGTATAAGTCCAAGCTTCGCCCGATCGACGAGGCCATACGATGCATCGACAGCGGCTACGACGTCGTCGTCGGCCAATGCGCCAGCGAGCCGCAGGGTACCATGGCCAGGCTCCATACCCTAGCGCCGGCCGTCCGGGACGTCCGGGTCTTCAGCGTGCTCACGCTCAAGCCCTACGACTTCTATATGAAGCCGGAGATGAAAGGGCATTTCGAGCTGGCCAGCTGGTTCCACGCGCCCGGCTCCCGGGCGGCCCTCAAGGCCGGCGCCGGCACCGTGACCTTCGTGCCGAATATGCTGCACCGCGCGGCCACCGACCGCATCCACGCCCGCCCGCCCGAGTTGTTCATCGGCACCTGCACGCCGCCCGATAAGAACGGCTTCGTGAGCATGTCCTTGGGCGTCACCTACGAGAAGGATATCCTGGAGGCGGCCCGATACGTGATCATGGAGGTGAACCCGCGCCTGCCGCGCACCTTCGGCGACACGCAGCTGCACGTGAGCCGGGTGGACTATTTCGTGGAGCACGAGCAGGAGGTCCCTACCCTGCCCGCCCCCGAGCCGAGCGAAATAGACCTGACCATCGGCCGCCACATAGCCGAGCTCGTAGACGACGGTTCGACCATCCAGCTGGGCATAGGCGGGATCCCGAACGCGGCGGCCCTGGCCCTGCGCGACAAGAGGGACCTGGGCGTGCACACCGAGATGTTCGTAGACTCCATGATGGAGCTCTACGAGCTGGGCGTCATTACCAACCGACGGAAGTCGTTAAAGAAAGATAAGTTCGTAGCGACCTTCGCCATGGGCAGCCGCCGGCTCTACGATTGGCTGGACGACAACGTGGCCGTGGAGTTCCAGCGCGGCCGCTGGGTGAACGACCCGGCCGTCGTCGCCCAGAACGCCAAGATGGTCTCCGTCAACACCTGCTTAATGGTCGACTTCACCGGACAGGTGGCCAGCGAGTCCATCGGCACGCAGCAGTACTCGGGCACCGGCGGCCAGTCGGACACCGCCCAGGGCGCGGTCGCCGGCTTCGACGGCCTGGGTAAGTCGATCATAGCCTGCTACGCTAGCGCCAAGGGCGGTACCGTGAGCACGATCGTGCCGACCCTGCCCGAAGGCGCGGCGGTCACCCTGCACCGCTCCTTCGTGGACCACGTGGTCACCGAGCACGGCGTGGCCAAGCTCCGCGGCCGCACCGTCAAGGAGCGGGCGCTCGCCTTGATCGGCGTCGCCGCCCCCGAGTTCCACGAGGAGCTTAGGTCCCAGGCTAAGAAGCTGGGGTACATCTAGGGAGTCAAGGCGCGCCAGGGCGCCGGTCCGCCGCCGGGCCCTACGTTTCGGCGCCCGGGCGCCCGGACGCCGGGACGCCGATCCGGCGCCGGGCCCTAGCTTTCGGCGCCGGCCGCGCGTTCCGTCAGGAGCTCGGCCAGGCCGCGCAGGGCCAGCGCGTAGCTCCGCCAGCCTAAGCCGCTGACCGAGCCGACGCAGGCGCCGGCGACGATCGACCTATGCCTGAACTCCTCGCGCGCCGCGATGTTGGATAGGTGGACCTCGACGACCGGGTAGCCCACGGCCGCCACCGCGTCGCGCAGCGCTACCGAACTATGGCTATAGCCGCCGGGATTGAAAATCGCCCCGGCGGCCCAGGCGCGGGCTTCATGCAGGGCGTCTATGAGCGCGCCCTCGCTATTGGACTGGAAGCCTCGCAGCTCGTATCCGAGCTCGGCGGCCAGGCTCGCGGCGCGCGTCTCTATCTCGGCCAGGCTCAAGCTACCGTAGACGCCCGGCTCCCGCGTCCCGAGGAGATTAAGGTTGGGGCCGGAGAGCATCAGTATCGCTTTCTTCACATGATTCTCCTCGAAGTAACTTGATCAAGCGGCAGGGGCATGATACACTCCGGGCCATGGTCAAGCCTAGCCAGCGCTCGGACAGCCATACCCGCCTCGCCGCCTCCCTTTATTTTTATTTCTACTACATCTAACGGTGCTCTTCGCGGCGCGGCCGGGCGGGGAGCTCCTCCGTACCGGCCGCTTAGGCGTACCCGCGCCTTAAGCTCGTCCGCGCGGAACGTCGGCCGTCGCGAGGGCCGCGTCGGCGCGCCGCCCTAGCGCGCGACGAGCCGCTGAAGCGAGGCCCGTATGCGCGCGAGCGCGTCGTTAAGCTTCTCTTCGGAGGCGGCGAAGGAGAGGCGAAGGGCGCCGTCGTCGCCGAAGGCCGATCCGGGCACCAGGGCGACGCCCGCGTCCTCTAGGAGATAGAGGGCCAGGTCGTCCGAGCCGCGAATCGGTCCGCGCGGGGCTGGAGCGCCGAGGAGCGCCTCGATGCGGGGGAAGGCGTAGAAGGCGCCGTCGGGCGGCGCAAGCGTCAGCCCGGGGGCGGAGGCCAGGCCTGCGCGCACGAGCTCGCGGCGGCGCGCGTAGGCGTGTAGCATGGGTTCAAGCTCGGCCGTCGGCGTCTTCAGGGCCGCGACGGCCGCGAGCTGGGATATCATGGCGGCGCAGGTCAGGGTCTGCCCCTGGACGGCGATCGCCGCGTCGACGAGCGCCTGCGGGCCGGCTAGGAAGCCGATGCGCCAGCCGGTCATGGCGTGGGACTTGGATAGCCCGCGGACGACGGCCGCGCGGCCGTATAGGGAGGGGAACTCGGCCGGGCTCGGGGCCTCGGCCAGAAAGCGGATGGAGCGGTATACTTCGTCCGATAGGATCCAAAGCTCGGGGCGGGACTCCAAGGCGGCCGCCAGGGCGGCGAGCTCCGCGCGGGAATACACGGCGCCGCTGGGGTTGCAGGGGCTACAAAGGACGAGGAGCTTGGTCCGCGGCGTGAGGGCGCGGACCAGCGCCTCGGGCCCGAGCTTGTAGCCGGCCTCCGGCGGGCAGTAGACCAGCTTAGGCTCGGCGCCGGCCAGCTTGACCTGCTCGGCGTAGCTGAGCCAGGCCGGCGTGGGGATAAGGACTTCGTCGCCGGGGCCGACGAGCGCCATGATGGCCGCGCTCAGGGCGGCCTTGGCCCCGGGAGATACCATGAGCCGGCTCGGATCGTAGGCCAGGCCCCCGTCTTCCTTGAACGAGGCGGCGGCGAGCTCCCTAAGCTCGGGTAGGCCCGCGACCGGCGTATATCGGTCGGCGCCGGACCGGGCGGCCGCGGCCGCCGCCTCCAGCGCGGCGAGCGGGGGCCTAAAATCGGGTTCGCCGACCGTAAGGTCGACGATATCGCGTCCGGCGGCCTTGAGTTCGCGGGCGCGTTGGTTCATGGCTATGGTGCGCGAGGGCTCGACGGCGCGCGCGCGATCGGATAAGGACGGCATGGGGCCACGGTACAGCCCCGGCGTCGTTTTGGCAAGGCTTCGTACCTATACGCAGAATCGCTATCGGGCGCGGGAGGCCCTTATATGAAGGATTTACGATTAAGCGCGGCCAGGGAGGGCGGCCTGCGGACCGTGGTGGAGGCGGGCGGCGTCGCCGTGGGGCGGGGGCTCGTGGTCATCGCCGGGCCCTGCGCGGTGGAGTCGGAGGACCAGCTCATCCGAACCGCCGTCGCCGTCAAGGAGGCCGGCGCGACGATGCTGCGCGGCGGCGCGTTCAAGCCGCGCACCAGCCCCTACGCCTTCCAGGGCCTCGGGCTCAAGGGCCTAAAGATCTTAGGCAAGGCGCGCCGCGAGACGGGCCTGCCCATAGTCACCGAGGTCGTCGACACGCGCGACGTGAGCTGGGTGGGCGAGTACGCCGACGTCCTGCAGATCGGCGCGCGGAACATGCAGAATTTCTCCCTGCTGCGCGAGGCGGGCAAGTCGGGCCGGCCCATACTGCTGAAGCGCGGCATGTACTCGACCCTGGAGGAATGGCTCAACTGCGCCGAATACATCTTGGCAGAAGGTAATAGTAAGATAATACTGTGCGAGCGGGGCATACGCAGCTTCGAGACCTACACCCGCAACACCCTGGACCTGAGCATCGTGCCGGCCGCCAAGTCGGCCAGCCACCTGCCGGTGCTGGTCGACCCCTCCCACGGCACCGGCGTGCTCGGCCTGATAGAGCCCATGAGCCTGGCCGCGGTCGCCGCCGGCGCCGACGGGCTGGAGATCGAGGTGCATATCGACCCGCCGAACGCCAAGAGCGACAAGGACCAGCAGCTGACGCCCGAGGCCTTCGCGCGCCTCATGCGCAAGCTGCGCGCGCTCGAGGCGGCCCTGGCTAGGATAGAGGCCGACGAGGCCGAGCTCCGGCCGGCGGAGGCTCGGCCCGCCGCGGCGGCGGGCTCGTCGGCCGCGGGCGGCGGGCCGAGATCCCGCGAGGCCGCCGGCCAGGCGGTACCCGCGTGAGGACCGCGATACGCTTCGGGCCCTTAGCGGGCCCTGAAGGCCTGGCCGAGGGGCTCGACGCGGGCAAGGCCTTCGTCGTGGCCGACGAGCATACGGCGCGCCTCATCCCCGCCGAGCTCGCCGCCCGCCCGCGCCATATACTCCCGCGCGGCGAGGCGGCCAAGACCTGGGCCGAGGCGGGCAGGGCCTACGAGGCCTTCGCCGCGGCGGGGGTCGGCCGCGACTGGACCGTCGTCGCCGTCGGCGGCGGCTGCGTCAGCGACCTGGCCGGCTTCGTCGCGGCGACGTGGATGCGCGGCGTCGGCCTCCGCGTCGCGCCGACGACGCTCCTGGCCATGGTAGACGCGGCCCTGGGCGGGAAGAACGGCGTGAACTTCGCCGGCCGTAAGAACCTGGTCGGCTCGTTCTTGGAGCCCGACATCATGCAGGTCGACGTCTCATGCCTGGCGAGCCTCCCGGAAACCGAGCTGGCCTCGGGCTTGGTCGAGTGCATCAAGCACGCCCTCATCGACGGCGAGGCGCACTTAAGGCTGCTCGAGGGCGCGCTGGATCCGCGGGCCCGCCTATCGGCCGTCGTGACGGGCCCCTCGGCGCAGGCGATCGTCCGCGCCTCCATGGCCGTAAAGTCGAGGATAGTCGAAGCCGACCCCGAGGAAGCCGGGCCGCGCATGGCCCTGAACCTGGGGCATACGATCGGGCACGCCGCCGAGGCCGTAAGCGGCCTAGCCCACGGCGCCTGCGTGGCCGCGGGCCTAGCCTGCGCCCTGCGGCTCGCGGCCGAGCTGGCCCCGCCCGCCTTCCGCCCCGGGCTGGCCTCCTTGGAGGGCCGGGCCCTCGCGCTCCTCGGCTCGATCGGGATGCCGACCTCGCTCGCCGAGCTCGGGGAGGCGGCCGCCCGGGCCTCGGGCGGCCGTAGCCCGGCCGAAGGCGGGCTAGCCTTCCGCGAGGCCGTCGCGGGCGCCTTGGCGTCCGATAAGAAAAAGCGCGGCGGCGATATACTATTC
>ERZ1066115.117-NODE-117-length-28363-cov-13.731171_pt1 | contig 28363 bp, 23 predicted proteins | sample MGYA00382762_ERZ1066115 | MGnify/ENA primary metagenome ERZ1066115 (study PRJEB33369, sample SAMEA5778345) | biofilm metagenome | biome: Industrial cooling water; feature: Water cooling tower basin; material: Biofilm | place: United Arab Emirates | collected... | reverse complement strand
GCTCCAGGACCACGTCGGGTATGGCGCCCACGGCCTTAAGCTCCTCGGCGCTCTTCTCCGAGGCTATATAATAGAGGACTTCGGGGTGGAACATGTCCTCGTAGAGCTTCTCGAACTCGGGGACGGTCTTGAGCACGGTGCCCGCGTCGCGCAGGGCGGCGAAGGCGTGGATGGCGCTCACCGTGTTCATGACGTTGGACTCGTCGAAGGCTAGGCGCACCAGGTACAGGGAGCGGTCGGCGCCGGCGGCCTCGCGCATCTCTAATACCTCGTACTCGGTCAGGGCCGGGCCTATCGCGGCGGCCGGAACCGGAGCGGCGGCGGCCTTAGGCGCCGGGGCCGCCTTCTTGGCGGGGGCCTTGGCCGCCCGGCCGGGGATGAGCGAGGCCAGGCGCTCGCGCAGCGGGCCCGAATCGCCGTCGTACACGCCGCCGTCGGCCCGGGCGTTCAGCATGGCCTTGACCACGTCGATGCCCGCCAGGAGCGCGTCGATGATCTCCTCGTTCACGCGCACGGCGTCCGAGCGTATGGCGTCGAGGAGATCCTCCACCACGTGCGTGAACTCGGCGAGCTCGGTCATCTCTACCGTGCCGGCGCCGCCCTTGAGCGTATGCGCCGCCCTGAAGATCTCGTCCACCGCGTCGCGGTTGGCCGGATCGTTCTCCAGCACGAGGATATTCTGCTCAAGGGCGTCGACCTGGCCGTAGGCCTCGGCGAAGAAATCCTTGAGGAGCTCCTGATTGTTCGGGTCAAGGTAATCGCTCATCTTAAGGTCTAGTCTTATATGGAAAGGGGCTTTAGTCAAGGGAAGCCGGCGCCCCTACGATAGCGGGTCGGCGGCTCAGAAAAAGCGCCGTTTGAGTAGATGCCCGCGCGTGCCGATGTATAATCAGTAGAGGCATACGCGAACAGTACGTTCCGCCCCGCGCGCGGGGGCGGCAGGGGGCTATAGGAGCATGAAACGATACGCTATCCTAGCTAGTTTGCTGGCGGCCGCCCTGGCCGCGAGCTTCGGCGCCGGTCTCTCGGTACCGGAATTCGGCCTAATCACCTCCGGCGCCGCGGCCGACGACGGCTCCTTCGAGCTATCCACCCGCGTATCGCTCGAGCTGGGCATAGAGGGCGGCTCCAAGTTCGCCGCCCGCTTTAGCCTGGGCTTCGACAGCGTGAGCCTGGAGGACTATCTCGCGGCCATAAGCCAGGGCGCCCTCGACCCGGACGACGCCGCGACCGGCGCGGAACTGGCCGCGGCCATCCGGCGCCTAGAGGCGAGCCAGGGGCTGTACCTTAAGTCCGCCATGGTAGCCATCCCCGGCGCCTTCGGCACGCCCGTGGACCTGGGGGTCTTCGTGGGCGGCATGGACACGCTGGGCGGCGGGCGCGACTTTCCCCTGCTGTACGGCTCGGCGCCCTTCGCCACCAAGCTGCGCGGCTTCCTGTACTACCCCGAAGGCATTCGCGGCCTGCCCGGCCGGGCCTACGACGGCCTGCATCAAGTCTCCGGCACGGGCCTCGCCCTCAGCGTACCCGGCGAACGCTTCACTCCCTACCTGTACCTGTATCAAGACTCGTTCCTGGGCGCGGGCGCCTATTCGGCCGACGCGCGCATGCAGTACGACGGCGGCCCCCTGAAGTTCGAGGCCTTCGCCGGCGCCAGCGGCCCCGCCGGCTCGGCCGGCGTCTACCGCGCCGGCTTTATGTTCTACTTCGACACCGGCTCCATAGGCAGCTTCTTCGCCCAGGCGGGCGTCCCGCGCTGGGACCCGTCCCAGGCCTTCGAGATGAGCCTCTTCTACTTCCTCTTCGAGCCGCGCTTCGACTTCGGCGCCGGCGAGCTTATACTGACCGTGTTCAGCCATCCCGGCTGGTACCTGCAGTCCCGGACCTACGAAGAGGGCTTTTTAGAGCTCCGCGCCGACCTGGGCTTCGGCAGCCTGGAATCGGGCGGCCACGGCGGGCTTGAGACGGTGCTGGAGTACCGGACCAAGAGCGCGGCGGACCCGGATCCGACGCCCATCGCGTCGCCCCTCTCGATCAGCCTAGCCCCGTACTATCGGGCGCTCGTGAGCGGCGTCACGGTGGACCTGCGCCTGGACGTCAAGCTCTTCCCGGTACCCGATCGATGGTACGGTTTCCTGGCGCCGGCCCTGGGCATCAGCGCCTCGTTCTAGGCGCAGGAGGGACGAAAGCGATGATAGCGACGATGCGGCGCGCGGTAGCGACCATGGTTCTAGCGGCCGGCCTACTCGGGGCGGCCGGGCCGGCCGACGCCCTGGACCTGAGCGTCGAGGCGCTCTTGGGCAATATGAATTTAGACTGGGCGGGCGACGCGCCGCTCACGGCGGCCGAGTACCCGGCGAATCTTTGGGTGTACGGCGCCCGGGTCGGCCTGACCGAGCGCCTGGGGCCCGGCTTCGTCCTGGACCTGGGCTACGAAACCGACCCCGTGCTCCGGCATATCGTACGGAGCGTGGTGGCCTACGAGCAGGGCTACGTGCGCATCGCGGCCGGCCCGATCCTCGGCGCGTTCAATAGCGCCGCCACGCCCATCAAGGCCGGCATCAGCGCGGGCATCCGCGTGGAGCTGCCTGGCGCCGTCTACCTAAGCGCGCGCGCCGAGTCGTCCATGGGCGCCGGGCTCATCGCCGCGGGCGACTACGCGCAGGAGCTATCCCAGCTGGAGGCCGGCTGGTACATCTACAACGCCATCTGCAGCGTGAGCCTGTTAACGAGGAAGTTCTATTACGTCGACGCGCCGGATTCGATCCTGGCCGACGCGTCCAATCGCTACGCCTTCAGCGTGGATATGTTCAGGAAGGGCACGCCCTATAAGATTAAGCTGGATTTAGGCTACCAGGACTTGAGCCGGACCTACCCTTCCGACGACAAGGAGACGCTCGGCGTCGTGTTCCTCGGGACGCAGCTGAGCGCCGGCATAGCGGAGGGCCTGAGCCTCCTCGCCACCTTCGAGGGCGGCGTCTACGCCTTCGGCCTGGACGACCTGGCCGGCAACGGTCCGAACCCGAACGCCCTGCTGTTCCGCGCCGGGCTCGGCCTGCGCTACACCCTGGGCGGCCGCCGGGCGGCTGAGCCGGAAACGCTCGAGTCCGGCGCCCCGATCATCGAATAGCGCCCGTCCAGCCCGCCCACGACGAAACGCCCGGGCCGCTTGCGGCTCGGGCGTTTTATGCAACGCGGGTTCGATCCCCGGGTAATGCACAATAGGTCAGCAACCAAGAGTTGTTTGTCTGTCAGTTTTTTTTTGAGCCGCCCGGGGATCGCCCTCCGGCGCTCGCCGTCCTGGCTCGCGCCTCCGGGCCGCGCCTCTCGCTTACGCGCATCATCAGACGGGGGCTAGCCCCCGGCCCCCTGCGGTCCTACGAGTCTCGGACCGCACCATGCGCGCTTTTCGCGCCTCTGCGGCGCGCGCTCGAGGCGTTCGATCCCCGGGCAACGCTACGCAGCACATTGACCGAGTTGAGTTATACTGTCGAATGGAATTGAGCCGCCCGGGGATCGAACCCGGCACCCACGCCTTAAAAGGGCGTTGCTCTGCCAGATGAGCTAGCGGCTCGTAAACCTTGATACGGACTGACCATACTCTTTGAGCGGCGGGCGTGTCAAGGAAGCGTATTCCCTCGCATGCAAAGCCGCCCGCCCCGCCCTAGTACCTAAAATCGAACGACAGCGCCAGGTTAAAGACCGGCCGAGCGCCGGGCTCAAGGCCCGCCTCTACGCCGTACATGGCCAGGTTCATGGCGAACCAGCTTAAGTCGATACCGAAGCCCGCGCTAGGCAAGCCGTCGCGGAATCCGCCGCGCAGGTAGAGGATCTCGAGCAGGGAGACTTCGGCGCCGGCGCTCAGGTTCAGGATGGCGTTACGCGGCAGGGGCGCCAACAGGTCTAGGATATAGCGATAATCGACGAGGAACGCCGTCTCTATCCCCAGGTCCCGCAGGAAGGCGAAGGGCGGCGCGTAGCGCAGGCCGACGGACAGGTCAGCGGGCACCACGGCGTAATCGGCCGCGACGCCGGGGTCCGCTTGGTAATCGGCGAAGCTATCATAGGAGCTCAGCATGGCCGGGCTATACAGGTCGCGCGCGGCAATACCGACCGAGAGGCCGAAGGGGCCGTCCCAGCGCAGGCCCAGGTCGAAGCCTATGCCCGAGGCGATGGCGAAGGGCGTGTCGCCCAGGAGATTCGCCGGGTTCATGAGCGGCATAAGGGCGGTCTCTACGGTACCGGCGCTGGTAAACTGCGCGCGCATGAACGCCTTGGGCATGATGCCGAGGTCCAGGCGGTGGCCGCCGCCTAAGTCGAAGCGGTGGGCGTAGCCGCCCACGACCAGGATCTCCTCGGACAGGGTCGCCGTAGCGCTCAGGGCGGACACCGCGTCCACCTTAGCCACGGTGCGGTTGAATACGCCGAAGCCCAGGCCCTTGCCCACGTAGCCGAAGGCCAAGGGGCCGCCTAGATCGGCGCCCACCAGGAGCCGTCCGGCCGGATCCAAGAGGCCGACGAGGCCGGAAATCGGGTCGCCCCCGCTTAAGAGCAGGTTGGCTATGTCGAAGACCGGGCCGGAAACCGCGAGCCCCAGGGTCGAGACCGAGAGCACGGTGTGCTCGTCCGCGAAGCCCGCGGGGTTTTCTAGTAAGGCCTCGAAGCCGCCGGCACCGGCGGCGTGCGGGCCGCCCATGGCCGCGAGCCGCGGATTGACCGGGGCCACCGGCTCTAGCTTAATCGGGGCGGCGGAGAGCGCCAGCGCGTTCGCCAGGAACAGGGCGCCTACGAACCATCGTTTCAATATCATGATCGTCACCTTTATTTACGGCTGCGGTTGCAGAATCCCGGCGAATTGATCCATGAGTCCGCCGAGGAGGCTCGTCGAGCCGCCGTCGATCGTCGTCGCCAAGGTTAAAAAATCGGAGGCGAGCTGGTAGGCGGGCGTAGCCGTCAAGGCGACCGCTTCGGGAGCCATCGGATCGCTGATTACGCTCAGGTCATCGAGCGAAACGCCCGGCGTATCGGCTATAGCCTGCAGGAACAGGGTACCCGCTATCGTATAGGCCTGCTCGGCGCTTAAGGTACTAGGCGGGTCGGCCTCCAGCGCGGTCAGCGCCGCGATCTCGGCGGCGTTCAGGCTCACGGCTTCGAAATTGCTCGCAAGATCCTCGAGTTCCGCCGGATCAACGCTAGTAAGGTCATCGGGCAGCGCCGCGAGGGTGTCGGCCAAGGCTTGGTTGATGCCGGTCGATTGGACTACCGCCTCGGCCAGGAGCTGCGCCGCCTGGTCGTAGGCCGCGGTGCCCGGCGTGGCGTCCTGAACCGCGTTGAATAGCGGCGTCACGAGCGCGCCCGCCACCGCCGGGTCCCCCTGGGACTGGGCCAGGTACGACGCGGCATCCGTGACCGGCAGGTCGGCAGGGAAGGAATAATTTGCCGGATCCCGGGCCAGGCCCCGTACGAGCGAGGTGGTAAAGAACTGCTGGCACGAGGCCGCTATAAGCGCGGCGAGGGCGGCGAGGGCGGCGGCGAGGGCCGCGCTAGAGCCTTTCCTGGTCACGGCGTTGATCCTTTCGCGCAGTCGGCGGTCATACCTTACAGTATCGGCGCGACGCGCCATAAAGTAAAACGGCGCGGCCACAGGCCGCGCCGCATCCGTTCCGCTTAGAAGCGCAGGGCCAGCTGGGCCGCCACGCCGGTCCGCGGCCGGTCGCCCGGCCTAAAGCCCAGCTCCTCGGTAAAGAGGCCGACGTTCATCTTGATCGCCAGGAGCTCCATCCCTACGCCCATAGAGAGGTAGCCCTGGTTGACGCCGCCGCGCAGGCTAAAGAGGCCGCCCAGAAGCTTGGCCTCCAAGCCGGCGTGCAGGAGCTGCAGGATCTCCTTGTCTTCTTCTATGACGCCGACCGGATCCTGGAGCTCCACGAGGAGGAGCAGGTCGATCAGCCGGGAGAGCGGGCCGACGATGGGGCGAATCGAGGCGCCCAGGGTAATATCGGGGTACATCGCGTAGGCGACCTCTCCCGCTGAGGGCGGGAGCGTGCCTTGACTCAGGTAATCGGTAACCTCGCCGAAGGTCGAGGGGCTCAGGCGCTGCTCGGTGCCGATGTCGCGGATGGACAGGCCCAAGGACAGGCGCTTACCCAGGTTCAAGCGGGCGCCCACGTCGCCGGCCAGGCCGAAGCCGATGTCTACCTCCGCGGAGCCTATGGCCTCGGTGGGCGAGCCTCCGGTCATCATGGAGGTCAGCTGGGTGGAGCTGATCGGGCCGGTCATGCGCAGGAAGGGCCTAAGGTCGCCGCCGACGGTCAGGTCCAAGCCGAAGAGCCGGAGCGGGAAGCCTACGCCGAGGGTCAGCGATACCTGCGCGTCGAGCGAGCCGGTCGCGCCCAGGGCGTTCTCGCCCCAGACGTAGCTATCGACGACGGTGGTCAGGCCTAGTCCTAAGCCGCCGCCCGCGTAGCCGATGCCGAACGCGGCGCCGCCGCCGACGCCGTTGGTCGTGATGAGCTCGTTCAGCGTCGATACGATATCGGAGCCGCTCTGCCCCATGGCCGCCTGCAGCGCGGCGATATTCGAGGTGGTGGGCGACGCGTAGAGCCAGGCGTTCGCGTCGAGCAGGGTGAGCTGGCCCTTGGCGTTGGCGAAGGCGGCCGGGTTGCCGAAGAAGGCCTGATAGCCGGAAGAGAGGGCCTGGGTCGTGTCGCCCAGCGCCATGGCGCGGGGATCCTTGGGCCGGAGCTCCGACAGGCGCTCCTGGGCGCCGGCGGCCAGGACCAACGAGGAGGCGAATAGGATAATCAGTAGGCGTTTCATGGGGGCCTCCTTAGGGGACGGGGACTATAGTAATGCTGATCGAGTCGAGACCAGCGGCCGCCAGGAGATTGGCGAGGTTATTACCTTCGGTCGTGAAAGTTACCGTTGGCGTAGCCGGCGCCGGATCGGTCAACAGGTAGTAGAAATAATCACCGGCATCGGTATATCCGACCGGTACGTCAACACTCTCCACCATCGTCGCAATAAGCGCGTTCATGGCGATCTCTCCCTCGTTCGCTCCGTCGAAGGAGTAATCCCCCGCGCCTATGGATGCACCTAAAGCGTCGTAGTAGACGGCCGCCTCTACCAAGTCGTTTATCATCGACTTGAAGGCCGTCTCGTCGCCGAGCACCGAGGCCGGCACGATGGTTTCGATAAGGGCCTGGAAGCCGTCTGCATTAGTCGGGGGGCTATCAAGGATGTCCGTCATCGAATTCACGACGTTATTAATGACCAGGTCCGCGCCGCTTCCGTATATGAGCATATCGGCGCGGAGGATGGCGGATTGCTGCTTGATCGCCGGGTCCGAAGAGCCTAGGCCAGCGATGACCTTCGCCTCGAAGGCGGCCTTCGCGGCCGGGTCGGCGTAAACCTCGGTATAAAACTCGGGGCTCTCCGCCTCCCGGGTCAGCTCGTCCAGGCTCATGGCCTGAATTTCGGAAGCGCTGACTTCGTACGGGGTATAGAACAGGTTGACGGCTAAGAGCCGGTCCAGCGCGTCGCACGAGGCGAGCGAAAGGGCGAGCGCGGCGACGGCCGCGAGCTCTAGTTGGCGCTTCATAAAAACCTCCGGGCCAAGGGGTATGGCGAAATATCTCCAAAAAAACTATAGCACAAGTCGAGGTCGATTCAAGCGGCGCGGCGCGGCATTCGGCGGCCTAAGGCGAGATTTCCGCATAGGCGTCCAGCTCCGGATCGTCGGCCAAGGCGACGATCCGGCAGGGGAACGAGCCGCGCCGCCTGAGCTCCGGCGCGAGGTTCGGGCCGCTTACCGAGAGGCGCAGGTAATCGGCCGAGAGGGCGCGGACGGCGGCGTTCGAAGCTTCGCCCGCTAAGGCGCCGGCGGACGCGCCGGCCTCGTCCGCGCCGTCCCCGCCGCCGAACTCGGGCATGGCCTCGACGACGGCGCCGAGGCGGCGCTCGGTAAAGCGGCGGCGGCCGGCGCGGGCCAGGGCGGCCACGGCGGCCGCGCGCTCGGCGGCGAGCCGCTCGGGCACGCGCGGGCTCATGGCGGCGGCCTTGGTGCCGGGGCGCGGGCTAAAGGTAAAGGCATGCACCCAGGCGGGGTCGAGCTCGGCCAAGGCCGCCATGGTCTCCCGGAACTCGCTCTCGCCCTCCCCGGGGAAGCCCAGGATCAGGTCGGCGGACACGAAGGGCCCGCCCTTGGCGGCGCGGGCGTCGCGGGCGGCGGCCAAGGCGCGCTCGCGTCGATAGGCCCGCCCCATGGCGCGTAGCACCGCGTCCGAGCCTGACTGCAGCGCCAGGTGCAGGAAGGGCCGCACGCGCGGCAGGGCGAAGGCGGCCAGGAACGGATCGTCGATCTTATCGGGCTCGTAGCTGGATATGCGGTAGGCCACGCCCTCGGTCTCGTCGCACAGGAGCTTAAGGAGGCCGGGGAAGCCCAGGCCGCCGGCGCGGTACTGGGAGAGGTTGACGCCGGTGAGGACGATCTCGGGGTAGCCCAGCGCGGCCAGCTCCCGCGCGCGCTCCACGACGAGCGCGGGCTCCAGGCTGACGGCCTGGCCGCGGGCCAGGCAGACCCGGCAGTAGGTACAACGGTTGTCGCAGCCGTCCTCGACCTTGAGCGCGGCGCGGGAGCGGTGGCGCTGGTCGCCGGGCGTCCAGCCGAAGGGGTCGAAGGCCCGGCCGGCCGACGCGGCCAGGTAGCGGCGCGCCTCGTCCAGCGGGTCCAGGCCCTCGGCGAAGGCCGCCGCCAGGGCGACGGCCAGGCCGCCCAGCGCGCCTTTCTGCGAGCCGGGCAGGGCCAGGACGCGGGGGCCGATGGCCTCGAGCGCGGGGCCGTCCAGCTCGGCGTAGCAACCGGTGGCCAGGGCCAGCGCGTCGGGGTTCATGCGCAGGGCGAGCCTGAGCTCGCGGCGGGCCTTCTGCTCGGCCTTGCTGGTCACGGTACAAGTATTGAAGACCACGAGCTCGGCCGGCGAGCCGAAGGATACGATGTCGGCTCCGGCGGCCCGGAAGGCCGCGGCGGCCTGCTCGCTCTCGGCCTGGTTCAGCCGGCAGCCGAAGGTGCGGAACGCGACTCGGTAGGGGCTCATGCGGCTCAGTTCCGTAGGCGAGAGAGCATGCGCTCGCGGCCCTGACGGGCGTCGGCGAAGGACGGGTCGATCTTCAAGGCCTCGTCGTAGGCGGCCAGGGCGTGCGCGTGCTCGGCGCCCCGCTCGCGCGCGTAGCCCATGCGGGCCCACCAGCGGACGTTGCGCGGTTCGTACTGCAGGGCGGTGCGCAGGGCTATGTCGGCGTGGCCCCAGCGTTCCTTGCGGATATAGATCTCGCCCATGAAATAGTACACCGCGCCCATGCGCGAGCCGTCGGGCAGGAGGTTGACGTAGCTTTGGAAATGGGCCAGGGCCTCTTCGTTCTTGCCCTGATAGTAGGCGGCCTCGCCGAGGATCTCGACGATGCGGGGGTCGCGGCGGACGCGCTCGTAGGCGCGGGTCGCGTAGAGCTCGGCGTCGGCGTAGCGCCCCAGGGCCACGAGGCTCCAGGTCAGGACGACGTACGACTCGATGTTATCGGGGTCGGCCTCGAGCTCGGCCATGCAGGCGGCGCGGGCCTCCTCGTAGCGGGCCTCGCGGTACAGCATGAGCGCGTCGGGCCGGGCCTGCGCGAAGGCGGCCCCGCCGAGCAGGCAGAGGGCGACGAGGACGGCGAGGCGCCCGTCGGCCTTAGGCTTGGGCATCCTTGCGCCCCGTCATGGTGCAGGAGCCGGTAAAGTGGCACCCGGGCTCCATGGTCATCTCGGCGGCGCGGACGTCGCCGTGCACCGAGCCGGAGGCGAAGATCTCAACCCGGCCGGCGGCGACGATATTCCCCTTGACCGAGCCGCGGACGCTAACGTTGCGCGCCTCGACGTCGGCCTCCACGACCGCGCCCAGGTCGACGTAGAGGTCGCTCGCGCTCTTCACGGCGCCGGAAACGCGGCCCTTGATCATCAGGGGCTCCTGGAACGCCAAGGTGCCCTTGAATACGACGTCCTTGGCGAGCACGGTGTCCAGGGTATCCTCGTCCACCGGGGTCAATGAAATATCGCTCATGCTTCGATGATACGGGTTTAGCGCCGCGTTGGCAAGCTATCGAAGAGCGCGGCGAGCTGGGCCGGCGCCAGGGCCTCGGCCCGGAGATCCATGCCCAGGCCGCTCCGCTCGGCGGCGGCCGCCAGGGCCTCGTCGGTCCAGCCGGCGGCCTTGAGGTTGTTGCGCAGGGTCTTGCGCCGCGACGAGAAGGCGGCGCGGGTGAAGCGGGTAAAGTCCAGGCTCCCCGCGCAGGCCAGGGGTTCGGCCAAGGCGCGCATGACGACCACCGACGAGGTGACGCGCGGCTGCGGCCAGAAGACGCCCGGCGGCAGGTCGAAGGCCAGCTTGACCTGGTAGGCCGATTGGCAGAGCACGGTGAAGGCGGCGTAGTTCTTGGTGCCCGGCTTGGCCGCCATGCGCTGGGCGGCCTCCTTCTGCACGGTGAAGACCATGAGCGGCGGCCGGGGGGCGACGCGATCGGCGGACGGGTTGCCGGCGGCGGCGGCTTCGGCCCCCGCGCCGGCCTCGGCGCCCTCGATCAGGGCGGCCACGATGGCGCCGGCGGCGTTGTACGGCAGGTTACCGAAGACCCGCTCGGGGCGGCCGCCCTCGGCCATGGCCGCCGGCCAGGTGCGGACGAAGTCGCCCTCGTAGAGCCTAAAGCCCGGCTGGGCGCCGAAGCCCTCGCGCACGAAGCGGGCGAAGCCGTGGTCGATCTCGAAGGCGGACAGGCGCCAACCCAGGTTCAGGGCCTCCCAGGTCATGGCGCCGGCTCCCGGGCCGACCTCCCAGGCGGCGCAGCCCGGTTCCGCCTCCAGGAGCGCGAGTATGCGGCGGCGGGCGGCGCCGGCCACGAGGAAGTTCTGGCCGAAGCGCTTCTGCATCGCGAAGCCCTGAGCCTCCAGCATGGCCGCCAGGGCCTTGGGCGAGTCGTAGTCCGTCGGCGCCGGAACCGAGCCGGGGGTCGGTCCCGAGCCGGGATTCGGTCCCGGGGGCGTTTGCAAGGGGTCGCGGCGTTCGGGTAAGGGCGATGCGGGCGGCGCGCCGGCGCCGGAGGTAGGCTGCATAGGGCAAAGCATACACGAGGGAGCCGGCCAGGGCAACGCCGAGGGCGGCGAGGGCCCGCCCGCCGGGGGAGTCGACGGCCAAGGCTGGCGCCCGCGCGGCCAGGCGCATGAGGCCGGCCAGGGCGTCGTAGGCCAGGCCGAGCGCGGGCGCGCTCAGGGCGGCCGCCGGGGGGAGGAGGGCGACGAGCGCGGCCGCCGCGGCGCCGGCGTACATGAGGCCGGCGACGAGGGGGCCCGCGGCGGCCGCGGCGCCGGGGGCGGCCAGGTTGAGCCGGCCGAAATAGAGGAGCCCGGCGGGGGCGGCGCCCGCCATGGCCGCCAGGCCCGCGGCCATGGCCGCCGCCGCCTTGGGCGGCAGCGGGCGCCGGAGGATAAAATCCCATTCCTCGCCGTAGACGGCGATGCCGAGGGCCGCTAGGTATGAAAGCCGGAAGGACGCCGTATTAAAGCTCGCCGGATCGAGCGCGAGTGCGACGACGCAGGCGGCCGAGAGCACGGCCAGGGGGCTTTGCGGCCGGTCGAGCGCGCGAGCCGCGCTCCCCAGCCAGAACATCAGCGCCGCCCGGACGACCGAGGGGCTCGGCCCGGCCAGCCAGACGAAGACCAGGGCGAACGCCCCCGCGACGGCCCGCGCGACGAAGGGCCCCGCCAAGGGCGCGGCGAGGGCGGCGGCCAGGGCGGCGATTATCCCCAAATGCTGGCCCGACAAGGCCAGGATATGCGAGCAACCCGCATCGCGAAACAGGTCCTGGAGCTCCGGATCGAGCTCGTCCTTGACGCCCAGGAGCAGGGCCTCCACCAAGGGCGCCGCCCTTCCCGCCGCCCTCCGTATGGCGTCCAGGACGGAGCGGCGTATCGTATGCCGCAGGGCTTCGACGGCCGGCGGCGGCTCGATGACGGTAAGGCCGTCGGCCTGAACGAAGAGCGGCGGCCCGCCGCTCAGCGCGGCTGCCAGCTCCGCCGATCCGTCCCGTCCCAATCCGACGCGGATCGCGGTGCCCCGGGCGAGCGCCTGGCCGCCGCGTACGCAGAGCCTGAGGCGCCCCGTGGCGCTCGCCGCCGCCCCGTCGTCGCCCAAAGCCGAGCGCAGCTCCATCGAATAAATCCAAAAGCCGGCGCCGCTCAGGCGGGCGTCGCCGACCGTTCGGGCCTCCGCGGCGACCGCGCCTATGCCGGCCGAGGGCAAGAAGCCCGGGCCTACGACCGCCCCGGCTCGTATCCGCGCCGCGCCGACGGAGGCCAAGCCGAGACCGAGCCCTATGCTAAGGCAGAGGCGCACCGCGCGTTTCAGGGCCGCGCGATTCGGGGCCGCGCTGCTCGATACGGCCGATCGGGAACGATACGCGATCACGGCGGCGGCCGCGGCGCAGAGCGTCGCCCCGCCAGCCAGGCAGAGCGGTCCCGCGACCTCGCCCGGCAGTAGGAGGCCTATGCAGGCGGCGGCCGCGATGGTCGGAAAGGGCGAGTCGGGCCGGGAGCTCTTGGGATGCACGCTCTAGTACGCCCAAGCGACTCTTCCCGCTTGCGGCCGCGGTCGAATGGCTAGCGTCGGGGCGCGACGCCCGCCGGCGGCGGGATTACCAGCGCAGCTTCTGCAGGGCGTCGCGCGCGGCGCGCTTCACGCTCTCCGGATACTGCAGGTAGCCGATGTACAGGAGGTAATCGAAGGCGTTCTTATCGCCTAGGACTCCCAAGTTATTGACGACCGCCAGGGTGATCTGCTCGTCGAAGACCTTGCCCTGCTCGGTCTCGGTATTGATCAGTTGGAGGTAGAGCGACAAGGCCTGGGCGGCCTCGGGCGTGCCCATGGCGCCTACCAGGGCTATCGACTCCAGGAAATTATTCTTGGAGACCTGCCCGCGGTTGAACTGCAACTGGAAGTCGTAGAAGTGCCTGATGGCCAGGGGCGAGGCCCGCTGCCACTTGAGCTTGCTCAGCTCCTGCGAGGCCAGGGTCCGGAGTTCGGTAATCATGAGCTGGTCTTGAGGAGAAGGGCTCTGTAGCGCCACGCCGACGCTCAGGGCGGTCTCGGCCAGCTCGCCGCGCTTCTCGTCGGGCAGGGTATTAGGCGCGAGGCCGGCCTTCAGGGCCGCGAGCTTCTCGGAGGCGGCGCCCGAGCGCACCACGCGGCCTAAGAAGGCGGCGTAGTCGCCCTGGACGGCCGCCATGGCGGCCGAGGCGCGTTCGCTGATCGCCTTATTAACGCCGGCTACGAAGGCGGAGAAGAGGACCTGGTAGCTAGACGGGTCGCCCAGGCGGCCCAGGGCCGCGATCGCGGCGTCTAAGACCGGCAGATCCGGCTGCGTGCCGGACTTGTAGAGATTCAGCTGGGTATCCACGAAGGCGTTGATCTCGGCCAGGATATCGGCCTGGCCCTTGGCTATCTCGCCGAGGGTCTGCATGACGGGCACGCGGATGGACGAGTCGCGGTACGATCGGAACAGGCTCCACAGCTTGCCGGCGGCCGGGGCATGGCCGGTCTGGCGTATCATATTAACGGAGAGGACGGCTATGTCGCGCATCAGGGTATCGCTGCCTATGAGCGATACGTTGCCCAGCACGAAGTCCAGGGCGGTCTCGTAGAGCGGCCCCAAGGCCATGCCCTCGTAGGAGGAGGCTTCGCGCAGGAGCTCGTACTTCGTCCCCAGGGACGAGCGGGCGAAGTTCCGCTTATAGGTTTCGATGAGCTCGGTCGGATCCTGGGCGAAGGCGGCCTGGGCCATGAGGAGGGCCAAGGCGGCCGCGACTATGCGTACGTGTCTCATCATACCCCCGTTAACCATCCGAAGGGCGGGCCGTTACGGGCGCGCCCATGCGCAAGTCTAGCCCGAGAAGGCCCGGCCGTCCAGTTGGGGCAGCTCGTCGTCCCCGCCGTCGGGGCGGACGTTATACACTTGGGCGCGGATAAGGTTGCGCATGCGCGGGCTGGGCGGCACCGCCTCGACGTGCAGCACGGATCGGTTCTTCTCCACGTCGTACTCGGCCGACTTGACGGTGCCGCTCATAACCACTTGGTCGTCGCCGAAGTAGAACTGCAGCTTGACCATGAGCCCGACCTTGGCCTTGCCCCCGATGAGGACCGCCGCCCCGTCCTCGGAGAGGTCCTGCAGCACGCATTTCATGCCCGGCACGCGTTCGGGCTTCTCGTAGGCGCCCTCGAGGCGGCGCAAGAGGTACATAAAGGCCGGTACCCTGGCGCGCATCCTGAGCGACTTGCGCTTTTGGGTGCGGAGCAGGGCCTCGGAATGGCCGATCTGCAGGACCGGGATGTTGCGGATGCGTAGATCCTCGAGCACGTAGGTATCGAAGACGTAGCCGGCGTCCTCGTTGCGCCAGAAGTAGACCGAGACGCGTAGGCCCTTCCATTGGAAACCCGGCGGCAGGCGGCCGCCCGTCGGGTAGGACACCACTAAATAGCGCTCGTTCGGGTCGATGACGACCGAATTGAATACCCCTAAGCCGTCTACCAGAATGCGGATCTTCTGATTGGCGCGTATGGCTCGCGACGAGCGTATGCCGACGTGGTACTTGGGTTGGTCGAATTCCAAGCGGCGCCTGAAGTCGTATAGCTTCTCCATAAAACGTATGGCCGCCCGGTCGCGCTCCTTGCCCTCGGCCTTGAAGCGGCGGGTGAAGGCCTTGATGCAGAGGTCGAGCTCGCGGATGGACCAGAGCACGGCGGTCGGGTCCGGTATCTTGGCCAGGACGGCGGTGTCCTTGATGAGCTTGGCCTCCGAGAAGCTAAAGCCGAGCTCCTTGCCGCGCGCGTAGAATTCGAGCGGCGAGAAGCGGTTACCGCCCCGCATCATCAAGGTGGCGGAGGCGAGGAGGAGGAGTATGACGACGATCAGAAGCACGATAAGCATAGACCATCCCCCGCTCGGGCGTTTATTGTTCTACCTATGGACGATAACGCCCTCGGCCTTCCTAAGCAAGGCTCGCCAGGCGGCCCCGGACCCGGCCGCGCGCTTCCCGCCTGGGCGGTACCGGCGGCGACGACCCTGGCCTACCTCCTGCCCGGCTTCTTCTCCGGCGGGCCGAGCCCGCTCAAGGCCGAGGCCCTGCTCAGCGGCGCGGCCCTGCGCGCCTCGCAGGCGGTGTTCCTCGTCATTATTATCGGCCTAACGGGGCCCTTCGCTGAGTTCGGCCTGCGGAAGCCGCGCTTTTCCGACCTGGCGCGCGCCTTTATCTGGGCCGCGGCGGCCCTCGGCGTCGCCTTGGCGGCGGCCATGGCGGCGAAGCTGGCGCGGGAGTTCGCCGGCCCGGCGGCCTTCGTCGGTCCGGGAGCCACGGCCTCCGGGATCATGGTCGGCGGCCTCGTCGACGCGGCGCGGGAGGCGCCCGGCCGCACGGCCGCCTTCGTCGGGCTCTACTGCCTGGCCGTGGGCTACCGGGAGGAGCTGTTCTACCGCAGCTACGCCATCCGCTCGATGCTCGCGCTCGGCGCGGGCCAGAACGCCGCCTTGGCCCTTTCGAGCCTGCTTTTCGCCGCCGGCCACGCCTATCAGGGGCCGGTCGGCATGCTATCGGCCGGCCTCGTCGGCCTGGTCTTCGGCCGGGCCTTCCTTAAGGGCGGCTCGCTGCACGCGCTGGCCTGGGCGCATGCCCTATACAACCTGCTCTTCTTCGCCGGCGAGCTCGGCTATTTAGGCGGCGCGTAGAAGCCGCCGGCCCCGCCGGCCCGCGCCCGCGCAGCGAGAACGTGCCGCCGACGGCGACCGATATCATAATGCCCCGTCGGCCCGCGCCCGCGCGGCGAGGCCGACCCGCCAGTTAACAGCCTCGGCCCGGCCGGTGTATCATGCGGCCATGCAGGCGATAGACAAGTTAAAGTCGGACATCGACGATTGGGCCAGGCGCTCGGGCGTTTCGAACGGGGCCAAGGCGGACACGAAGGCGTTGGACGCGCTCCGCATCGCCTTCGGCCGGGCGGTCGGTCCCGTACCGCAGGAAACCCTGGCGGCCATCTTCGCGAGCTTCCTCTCCTATTTCGGCGCGGACGGCCCCGCCGGCGCCGCGCGCGCCCTGGATTGGCTGGGCGGCGTGGGCTCGCTCCTCCTCATGGACTATGACGGCACCGCGTTCAGCCGCGCCGAATGGGAGGAGATTCGCGACATCATGACCCTGGACTCGGGCGAGATAGACATGGAGGTCTTAAGCTACGTCCTGGCCCAGGTCATGGAGCACGGCGGCATCTAGGGTGGGCGACGCTTCCTGGTTCAAGGACGACGATTTTTGGACGGCCTACGCCCCGCTCCTCTTCGACGAGCGGCGCTGGGCCGAGGCGCCCGCCGTGGCCGACGGGGTCTTGGCCCTGGCCGGCCTGGCCGACGAAGCGCCCACCGCCGTTCCCGTACTGGACCTCTGCTGCGGGCCGGGGCGGCACGCCCTGGAGCTGGCTCGCCGCGGCTACCCGGTCTGCGGGGTGGACGTCACCGAGCCCTTCCTGGTCGCGGCCCGCGAAAGCGCGGCGGCCGAGAACCTGTCGAACGCCGAGTTCGTCCATGCCGACGCCCGGGAATTCTGCCGGCCGGGCGCCTTCCGCCTGGCCTTGAACCTCTACACCAGCTTCGGTTATTTCAACGATCCGGCCGACGAGCTCCTGATGCTCAGCCGCGCGCGCGCCTCCCTGGCGCTCGGCGGCGTCCTGGTCATGGAGCTCATCGGCAAGGAGACGGCCGCGCGCGACTTCATCGAAGGCGAGTGGTTCGAGCGCGACGGCAAGCTTATCATGACGGAATTCGCAGTGGTCGGGGCCTGGGAAGGACTCCGCAACCGCTGGATCATACAGGACGGCGCGCGGCGCGTGGACCGGGCCTGGACGCAGCGGCTCTACGCGGCCACGGAGCTGCGAGCCCTCTGCTTGGCCGCCGGCTTTTCCGAGGCGAAGGCCTACGGCTCCTTCGAAGGCGCGCCTTACGACCAGGCCGCGCGTAGCCTGGTCATAGTCGCCCGGGCCTGAGCCTCGGCGCAGGCCGGCCGCCGGGAGGGCGGCGGATCGGGGATCGGTCGATCTCCGACACGACGCAGCCCGGCCGTCAGGGCCGGTCGAGCGGCTCGTCGGGCCGCCCCGCGGGGCGGCCCCTTATGCCTTAATCCACCGTAATGGACTTGCTCACGTTCTTAGGCGCGTCGGGATGCACGCCGTGCTCCGTCGCGCCCAGGCCGTCTAGATACGCCATCTTGAGCTCGGACATGCGCAGCGCCAAGAGCTGCAGCGCCGCCGCGGCCGCGAACACGAAGATGAAGCGGTCGCCGGTGGACGGCAGTTCCACGTAGTGCGATCGGTAGGCCGGCGAGCCGGCGGGCCGGGCGGGCGCGCCGCGGACGGCCAGGTCCAGGTCGGCGTCCTTCTCGGCGAAGAGCACGATGGACGCGCCGCGTATCTTGTGGGTGTGGATCTGGCTGATGGTGATGCGGATATCGCGCTCGTCGGGCGGGCAGACGAAGACCAAGGGATAGTCGGAGAAGAGCGACTCCAGGAGCTCGGGGCGCGCGGCGAAGAGGGCGTGCCCGGCCGCCTGGGCCGCGGCGGCCGGCGCGAGGCCGGCGGACGGCGTTTCGCCCCCGCTCGCCGCCTCGGCGGCGGCCGCCGGTAGGCCGCCCTCCCCCTCCCGGGCCGCCGCGAGCGCCAAGCCCGCGGCCCGCTCCAGGTCGGCCAGGGAGAACACGGTATTCTTACCCAGGATGGTGTTCGGCCCGTGCTTGAACTCGGCCGCGTCGTAGCCCTCGGCGTGGTTCAAGACCACCTCGCGGACCTTAAGCGCCCCCTCGCGCGCCAGGCCGATGAGCCCGGTGCCCAAGAGATGCATCGAGGGCGCCAAGCACAGCTCCCGCGCGACGGCGTCCACCGCCGGGCCGGCGGCCTTGAGGGCGTCGGCTATCAGCGCGCCGGCGCCGCGCAGCTTGGCCGCCACGGCCGCCTCCGGCATGCTGAAGCCCGCCGCCAGGAGGTAGAGGAGCGCCAGCTGGTTCACGAAGGACTTGGTGGCGGCCACCGCGATCTCCGGCCCGCAGAGCAGGGGCAGGTAGAAGTCGGCCAGCTCCTGCGGGATGCGGCTGTTCTCGTTGTTCACCAAGGCGGCGCGCTTGACGAGCGGACGGTTCTGGGCCACCTCCTGCAGGATATCCACGAGGTCCTTGGTCTCGCCCGACTGGGAGATAGCCAGGATAAGGTCGCCGTCGCGCAGGGCCGACAGGTAGGAGCCGCGGAACTGCCCGGGGTTGCAGGGATAGACCGGCATGCCGGCTAAGCCCCCGAAGAAGTACGAGGCGCAGAGCGCCGCGTGGTAGCTCGTGCCCGAGGCGATGAAGTAGGCCGAGCCGCCTGCCTTCTTGCACTCGGCCAGGCGCTCGGCCAGCTCGCGCTTGGCGGCCCTGAGCGCGCGGCGCTTAGCCCAGATGAAGGCCAGGTCGAGGAACCAGAGCTCGTCGCCGAGCTCGGGCGCCAGGCGCGAGAGCTCGGCTAGGAGCGGCGCCTCGTCGGAGCGATAGCTCCCCGCGGCCGCCTGGGCGCTCGAGCGCAGGGCCTGGGCCTCGGCGGCGGCCTTGGCGAAGAGCGCCCTGAAAGCGCCCGAGCCGGCCAGCTCGCGGAATGCGCCCGACAGCGAGGCGTCGTCGGCCTGGGCCGACAGGCCCGAGGCGGCCTCCAGGATCTCGCGGGCCGCGTCGGCATCGCGCTCCAGCGCCGCCGCCAAGCCCGCCTCCGAGGGCTCCTCGAAGTAGTAGCGGGCCAGCTCGTCGATATTGGCGGGCGCGGAGTAGATCTCCTGCTCCATGAAATAGCGGTAGCGCGGATCTAGGGCCGTGTCCTTCACGTTGAGCTTGGAGCGCTTGAGCCGCGGGCAGGCGATGCGCGGCTCGCCCTTCAGGCTGAAGACCAGGTAGCGCTCATGGTCGTACCACAGCCCCTCGCCCTCGGCCAGGGGGATGAGCATGCGGGTCTTGGTGAGCACCGAGCTTAAGTCGCTCGATACGACGACGAAGGGGCCCGAATCGTCGGCCCCGGCGCCGGCGTAGAGCGAGGAGCCGGACTTGATGGCGAAGACGCCGGGTACCCGCGGATCGGCCACGGCCGCCGCGTACGAGCCCTCGGCCTCGGCCTCGGCCTTGCGGACCGCGTCCATGAGGAGGAGCACCGCCTCCGGCGGCTCGTCCTTGAGCCCGGAGGCCGCCCAGGCGCGGCGCATGGCTCCCAGGGCCGCCTCTGGCGCGGCCAAGTTAGCCGCGTAGTGGTCCTCCACCAGGTGTACGACGATTTCGCCGTCGTTCTCCGAGACCACGCGGTGGCCCCGCGCCGTGAGCTCGCGCGTGAGCGCGTCGGTGTTGGAGATATTGCCGTTGTGCGCGCCTACCATCTCCACCTTGCAGCGCACGTGGTGCGGCTGGCTGTTGATATCGGTGACCGCGCCGTAGGTGGCCCAGCGCACCTGGCCGATGAAGCGCTGGCCGGCGTAGCGTTCGACGCCGAGCTCCTTGCAGACCTTGCTCGGGGCGCCGACCTTCTTCATTAAAAGGATGTTGCGGTCCTTATCGATGAACGAGGCGCCCGTAGAATCGTAGCCCCGGTACTCGAGCCGACGCAGGAGCTCGGCGGCCTCCCGGCCCATGTTCTTCGACTCGTCCTTGTAAACCAGCGATACGATTCCGCACATAGCGCATCCTCCCTTTTTCATCGCGGCGCCGAACGGATTACGGTCGGCGCGGCCGGGACAGAGCTTAAACGCCCGGGGCCTCGGCGATCAAGGCGTTTATGAACGGCGTAAAATGGCCCCGGTAACGCGCCCGCAGCTCGGGCAGGCGCCAGTCCTCCGCCGTTACGCGTCCCCGGCAGAGGGGCGAGCCGCAGCCGCAGGCTTCGAGCGTCCAATCTTGACCGTAGAGCCAGAGGGCATAGTCGGCCGTCAGCTCCTCGCCTCGGGCGACGGGCCGACGGGCCGCGAGGGTGAGCTCGTCGGCCATCCACAGGTTCGGGTCGCAGGAATGGTTCAGGTAATACTCTTCCCGTAAGAGCTCCCCCGGCGGGTCGCCGAGATAGAGCCCCTCGGCCAGGACGGCGACGCTATCGGGGTCGGCCGCCCCGTCGCGGAGCTCCCGGGCCGAGAAGACGACGCCGCCCCAGCGTATGAGCGGCTCGCCCGGGGCGACGGGCGCGGAGGCGAAGAAGCCGCGGCCGCCCAGCGGCGACGGCCGGGCGACGAGCCGCGGGTCGACCCAGGGTACGAGCCGCTGGCCGGGATGATATGGCATGCGTTCGGGCCTCCTGAACCCGAGCGGCATGATACCATACCCCGCTCGCCGCCGCCGATTGAGTTCTCGTCGATTTTAGTCCACTATAGCGCCATGCAATACCGTAGCTTCATCAAGGCCCCGGGGCTAAAGGTCTCCGCCCTGGGCATGGGCATGATGCGCCTCCCGGTCGTGGGCGGCGACGATTCCAAGATCGACGAGGAGGCGGCCCTGCCGTTGGTGCGGGCGGCCCTGGACGCCGGCGTCAACTACTTCGACACGGCTTGGCCCTACCATAAGGGCGCGAGCGAGGCCTTTACCGGCAAGGCGCTCCGCGAGCTGAAGGCCGGGCCGGAGGTCTACGTGGCGACCAAGGCGCCGGTCTGGGAGATCAAACGGGCCGACGACTGGGAGCGCTACCTGGATATGCAGCTGGCGCGCTTGGGACGGGATCGCATCGATTTCTACCTGATACACGCGTTGAACGCCGGGCGCTGGGAGACGACCAAGCTCACCGACGGGCTTAAGTTCCTAGCTAAGGCCAAGGCCGACGGCCGCGTCGGCTACGCGGGCTTCTCCTTCCACGACGCGCTCCCGGTCTTCAAGGACATCATCGACGGCTGGGACGCGTGGGATTTCTGCCAGGTCCAGTTCAACTACCTGGACGAAGAGTTCCAAGCCGGGGCCGCCGGCATCGAGTACGCCGCCGCGCGCGGCGTGAGCTCCATAGTCATGGAGCCGCTGCGGGGCGGAGCCCTGGCTAAGGTCCCCGACGAGGTCTTGAGTATCTTCGCCGGCTACGGCAGGCCGCGCATGGCCGCCGAGTGGGCCCTGCGCCACGTCCTGGACCGCGAGGAGGTCGTGACGGTCCTCTCGGGCATGAACGCCCCCGGGCAGCTGTGGGAGAACGCGGCCGTGGCCGACGCAGCGCGCCTGAACGCCCTGACGCGGCGCGAGCGCGAAGTCCTGGAAGCCGCCCGGGACTGGTTCCGCGCCCGCATGCCCGTGCCCTGCACCGGCTGCGGCTACTGCAAGCCCTGCCCCGCCGGCGTGGCCATCCCCGAGACCTTCGAGCTGTGGAACGCCGCCGCGGCCTTCGGCGGCAAGGAGGACAAGGCCCGTTGGTACCGCGACTCGTACGCCGCCAAGGGCCAGGGCGCCGAAGCCTGCGTGAACTGCGGCGCCTGCCTGCCCAAGTGCCCCCAGGGCATCGCCATTCCCGAGCGCCTCGCCGAGGCGCATCGGGAGCTGGGCTCATAGCGGGCAGCTATCGCCGGCGGCGAAGGCCGCGACCCATTTGAGGACGGCCGCGACCGCCTCGGGGCTGATCGTCTCCTCGATGAGGCCGTACTCGGATACCGAGCCGGTACGCGCGGTCTGCAGGAGATGGTTAAGCCCCTCGAGCACCAGGACCCGGGTGAAGGGATTCCCGTTCGTCGCCAGGATCCGGCGCATACGGTCGGGGTTGGCCGGGCTCACGACCTGGCTATCCAGCCCCCCGTAGAGCGCCAGGACGGGCGACGCGCTGTTCCGCAGATGCTCGGCCGGGTCCAAGGCCAGGAAGGTCTTGAACCAGGGGCTCATGATCGCGGCGATCTGGGCGTCGGCGGCGCGCTGGGGCAAGCCGCCTTGGGCGAAGAGCTCGCGGAGCGAGGCCTCGAGCGCGTCGTCGGGGCCGCCGGCCAGGATAAGGTCGTAGGCCTCGCGATTGAGCTTCATGGCCACGTCGACGGCCAGGGCTGAGGCGCCGTGCAGCTTCAGCGTGGCTTCGTTCTGCTGCATGAGTATCTCATGCCCCGGCCAGGCGGGGCCGCCGAGGAACACCGAGAAGTCCAAGGCCTTAGGCTCGCGCCCGATGAGGATGGAGGCGATGAGCGCGCCTTCGCTATGCCCGACGATCCCCACCGGCACGCCCCACATGCCCGGCCGCGAGCGCAGGAACGCGACCGCCGCCGCCGCGTCGTCGGCGAAGTCGAAGCTGGTGGCCGACGCGTGGTCGCCCGTCGATTCGGCGACGCCGCGGTCGTCGTAGCGTAGGACGGCGAAGCCGGCCTTGGTCAGGAGGTCGGCGAGCACCCAGTACGGCCGGTGGCCGGCGATGGACTCGTCCCGGTCGGAGGGGCCCGAGCCCGAGACCAGCACGAGCCCGGCCAGGGGCAGGCCGCCGGAGGTATCGCAGGCGGCCGCGTTCGTCAGGTCGGGGCGGGTGATCGTGCCCGAAAGCGTCACGCCGGGCGCGCCGCCGGGGAAGCTTAGTTCCTCTACGATGTACGGGTAGGGTTCGGCCGGGGTTTGGGGCCGGGCCAAGCCGATCCCGGCCTCCGGCCGCGACAGCGTCAGGGCGAGGCGGGCGCCCCCCTGGATCCAAGCCCCGGCGTAGCCGCCGTCCTTGGCCTCGAAGCGGCCGGAGAAGCGCGCCCCGGCCGCGGGCAGCTCGAACTCGAGCGAGCCGCCTTCGGCCTTCAGTCCATCCACGGCCAGGCCGAAGGCGCCCTGCGAGGGGCTGTGGAAGAGCGCGGTCCGCCCCGCCGCGTCTTCCTTTACTTCCAGGGCGACCGGGATGGCGGGCATGCCCGGGGCCTCTATCCTACCGGTCCATAGGCCGTTTATATCGGCGCCGGGACGGCTCGAGCCCGTACATGAGCTGAAGGTCAAGGCCGAGCCAAGCAAGGCGACGAGCGCGGCCGACGGGGCGAAGGTTTTCATACCGTAAGCATAAACCCGCGCCGCGACGCCGGCAATCGCCCCGCGGGGCTTTTCACGGCCCTATTCGAGCGCGAGCCGAGAGCGGACCAGCTCGATGCGCGCCAGCTCCAGGTCGAGGGCCGCCTTCTCGCGGGCCAGCTCCGCCTCCGATAGGGCGGCGGGCAGCAGCTCCCCGAGCCGCCATAGGACCCGGGCTTGGTCGAGCTCGGCCTGGGCGAGCGCCAGGGCGGCCTCGGCCTCCGCGAGGCTTAAGGAGGCGAGCTCGGCGCTCAGCAAGGCCGCCTGCCAGCCCCTTTCGTCGGCCTCCATGGCGGCCCGAAGATCCTCCTCGGCATCGGCGATCGTACGCGCCCGCTCGGCCAAGGTTGAGCCTGTTATCGTCTTATAATCAAGGCTGATGCTCCCGCCGAGGCTGATGGCGCCGGCGCCCGTAACGCCCGCCGACAGCGATATAGGCCCCGAGGCCGAGAACATCGACGAGGCCCGCGCCCGCTCCAGGGCCAGGGCCGCCTCGAGCACGGCCCCGCCCGCGCGATAGGCCGGCGGCCGCCAGTCCGGTACGAGGGCCTCGACGGCCGACGAGGCGTCTAAAGGAGCGCCCGCCTTAAGCGCCTCGCCGAGCGGGCCGCCCAAGGCGACGGCCAAGGAAAGGCGCGCCGCCTCGAGCTGAGACCGGGCGCGGCGCTCGGTCGCCCGCGCCTTGAGGTCGGCGGCCCTCGCCTTGGCCGAGGCGGCTTCCGAGGCTTCGCCGAGGAGCTTGGCCGCCTCCGCGGCCCCGAGCTCGAGCTCGGCCCTGGCGCGGGCCGCTACGGCGGAACGCAGCTGGGCCTCGGCCGAGAGGGCCTGGGCGTAGGCCGCGAGCGCCGCCGACCTAGCCTGGGCGCGCGCCGCGTCGAGGGCGATCTCCGCCTTGGCCACGGCCAGGCGAGCGGAGGCGCCGGACTGGTCGTAGGCCAAGGGCGACCAGGCGAGCGACGCGCTCCAGTCCCCGTCGAACTTGGTCGAGGCCGAGGCGCGCAGGTTATGCAGCAGCGGAAGCCCCAGCGAGGCGCTATAGGAGAACGGCTCCGCCGACGGCTTCTTAGGGTCCGGCGTAAGCTCGCCTGCGTAGCGAAGCTCGGCCCCGACGACGGCTCCCTTCCAAGGCGCCGCGTCCGAAAGCTCCCGTAGGGCCGAGCCCAACGCGTCCTCCGCCTTGACGACCGCGTCCGACGAATCCCGGGCCTGCGAGAGCGCGTCGGCCAGGCGGATCGGGGCGGCATCGCCGGCCATGCCGGCCGCGGGCACCCGGACGCCGGCGGCCGGGGCCAAGCCTTGGGAGCCGGCGACGAGCGGGGCCGCGAAGAGGAGCGCGGCGCCGGCGACCAGCTTTAGGAGCTGCGCGATTCTCATAGTTCCTGTATCCCTTCCACGATGCCCGCCCGGGAAGCCCCGATCGCGGCGGGTAGGGAGAAGAGGGCCGCCGCGGCCGCGGTGGCCGCGACGGCCGCCAAGGGAGCCCAGACCGGCGGTAAGGCGCTGAAGATGCCGCCTTCGCTCATCCCCGCCCCTCCTAGGATGGCCTCGGCGGCGTTCGCCAAGGCGAGGTAGGCGGGGAGCGAGGCCAGGGCGCCGACGGCCCCCGCCCCGGCGGCGAAGACGGCGGAGGCCGCGGCGAAGCGCAGGACCGTGCCGCCCGAACTTTCCCCGAGGGCGCGGCGTATGGCGGTGGCTTTGCGGCCGTCGGCCGCCTCCATGGCGGTGCTCGCGTAGATGCCGAACGCGCTCGCCAGGAGGATCAGGGCGCCGAGCCCCGTGATGGCGCCGGACAGGGACGCGAGGGTCCTCCGCGCCTCGGCGGCATCGCGCGCGTTCGGCGTAAGGGGGTCGCCCTCCCAAGCGCTCAGGTCCGGCGCCTCGATGCCGAGGCTCGTCAGGCTCGCGGCGAGGCGCGGCTCCAGGGCGGCGGTCGACGTGCCGTCGGTCTCCGCGACTACGGTACGTATCGGCACGCTCGCGCCGACGCCCGGGGGCCGCGTCGCCCCGAAGGGGATGATCGCATCGGGTATGCCCAGGGCGGAGCGCGCCAACTCCGACGGATCCTCGTAGACGCCCACGAGCTCGAAGCGCTCGGTCGTCATACGGAACGATCGGTCTTGCCCCTGGCCGCCGCCGCGCGCCATGACGCCCCGCTCTATCTCTATGAACGAGCCCAAGGCGTCTTCGAGCGAGCCGAAGAGCGTCTCCGCCGCGCTCCTGGACGCGATCGCGACTCGCGCGCCGGATTCCGACTCCAGGCGGGTATAGCCCCGCCCGGCGACGAGCTTCAGGCCCATGATCTCCGGGTAGCTCTCGCCGGCGGCCAAGGCGCTCCGGATGCTATAGCGCCGCTCGCCGACCCGTATCGCCGGCCAAGCGGCCTGGGCCACCGGGGCGGCTTTCTTCAGGTAGCCGTCTTGGGCCACGATGCCGTCCAGGACCTCCGGGGTGAAGGGACTCTGGCGCTCGTACCGGAAGCGGCCGGCCGAATCGGTCGATCCGGCGGCGAAGGCGACCCTATAACGATAGGTCTCGCGCTCGAGCCGCGCGATGGAGCCGGCGATGGAGAGCCCGGCCGAGAAGGCCAGGGCGCCGGCCGCTAATACCGCGGCTTGGGCCGCGGCCCGGCCCGGACGCCGCAGCGCCTTCCTGGCCGTCAAACTCAGTAATTCGATCATGGGGTTTCCTTCCGTGTCATTCAGGCCTGACGAGCTCGGCCGGCGCGGCCCGGGCGGCCGAACGCGCCGGCACGGCGCCTAAGGCCAGGGGCAAGGCGGCCGCGGCCAGCGCCGCGACGACGAGGGCGGCCGCGGCCGCCGGGCCGCCTGCGCCCGGCGAGGCCAGCGGCACGAGGAGGGAGCCCGTGGCCTCCCGCGCGGCGACGGCTAGGACGAGGCCGAGGGCCAGGCCGCCGGCCGCCGGGAAGGCGCTCTCCCAAAACGCGGCCGCGGCTACGTCGGCTCCCGTCGCGCCTATGGCCCGCAGCACGCCCATGGATCGCCGCCGGCGCGCGGCCCTGGCGGCGGCGGAGTTCATCAGGTTGAGCACCGCCACGAGCACGCAGAGGCCCGCCAGGGAGAAGGCGACCGCGAGCAGGGCGGCCTGGGCGCGGGTCCGTTCGTCCAGCTCGGCCTTACGCGAGTTGACCGTCACGATCCCCGCGCCGAGCTCGGACTCGGCATAGGCCTTCAGCTCTTCGACCGCCCGGCCTACGAGCTCCGGCGAGCGCGCGGCGAAGCGCGCATCGACGTTCCTAAGGCGTAGGGCCTGGCCGGCGGCGCCGACGCGTATATCGCGATACGGCGCGTAGGCCATGTCGTTCCAATCGGCGCCGACGCCCGCCGCGACGGGGGCGAGCACGCCGACTATCTCGTAGGTGACGCCGTCGAGCCTGATCGACTTACCCAGCGCCTCGCCGTCGGCGTAGAGTCGGGAGGCCAGCGCCGAGCCGACGACCAAGGTTGCGCGGCCGGCGGCCGCGTCGCCCTCGGTGAACAGGCTGCCGCGAGCCGGCCTTAGGCCGTAGGCTTCGAAGAAAGCCGGGTCGGCGCGGACGCCGGGGACGCTTTCGACGAGGGGTTTTTCGAGCGCGGCGGCCGCGGCGAGCTCTTCGGCCCCCGTTTCGGCGGCCGCCTGACCCATGCCGGGGGCGGCGCCGAATTCCGGCGGCGGCCCGCCCGCGCCTTCCGGCGGGGCTTGCATCATGAAGGTAGCGCCGGGGCCGCCGAAGGCGGCCCGCGCGCCTTCGCCGACCGAGAAGACCGTACGATCATAACTATAGGCGTAGGCCAACGAAGGGCTTCGGGCCAGGGCGGCGGCGGCCAGGTCGTCCGGGAGGGCGAAACCGCGCATGGCGCTCAAGTTCAGGGCCTCTACCGCGGCCGATCGGTCGCGGCTGAAGGCGCTGGGGCTCAGGTTGATCTCGCGATACGACGGGTCGGCCCGCCTGGCGCGGAGCTCGGCGGCGAAAACCGCCCCCGACCAGGCGGCCGAAGCGCTCACGAAGACCGCCAAGGCCACGCCCAGGCCCATGAGGACCAGGTCGGAGACCCGGCCGCGGGCGTAGGCCCGCGCCAACGAAAGGGCTACGCCCCGCCTCATGAGAGGAGCTCCTCGATCCGGCCGTCGCGGAGCCGCACCTTGATCCGGCCGAGGTCCCCGATGCGCTGGTCGTGGGTGACGACGACCAGGGTAACGCCCTTCTCGTTCAGGCCCCGCAGGAGCTCCATGATCTCGCCGCCGGTGGCGCTCGGCAGGTTGCCCGTCGGTTCGTCGGCCATGATGACGTCGGGCTCGTTGGCCACCGCGCGGGCCACCGCGACGCGCTGCTGCTCGCCGCCGGAGAGCTGGGCCGGATAATGATGGCCGCGCTTGGCCAGGCCGACCTGCGCCAGCAGCCCCGCGGCGCGCTCGGCCGCCTCGCCCCGCGGGACGCCGGCGTAGCGCAGGGGCAGGGCCGCGTTCTCGAGCGCGGTAAGCTCGGGCAGCAGGTTGAAGCTCTGGAACACGAAGCCGTAATGGCGGTTGCGGATGCGCGACAGCTCCCGGTCGGGCAGGCCGTGCACGGGATGCCCCTCCAGCAGGTACTCGCCGCCCGTTGGCGCGTCCAGGAGGCCCAGGAGATGGAGCAGGGTCGACTTGCCCGAGCCCGACGGCCCCATGATGGTGACGAAGTCGCCCCGGCCTATCGCGAGGTCGACGCCGGCGAGCGCGCCTACGGCGCCTTCGCCGCGGCCGTAGGTCTTGGTGATGCCCTTGAGCTCTATCATTCCGCGCCTCCTAAGCGTATCCTGTCCTTATCGATAAATTCCCGATAGTCGCTTGTTATTATTCTTTCACCAGCTTCAATCCCCGACAGGACCTCCACGAAGCCGCCTCGGCTGGCGCCGAACGATACGGCCCGCTTGACGGCGTATCCGCCCTCGATGACGTAGACCGCCCGCGAGCCGCCCGAGCTCAGGTAGGGGCCGCGCGGCAACAGGATCGCGGCGGGCTTGGAGGCGACGAGGATCTCGCCGGAGGCCGTGGCTCCCGAGGCGAACTCGGGCGTCGGCCCGTCGAACGAGGCGACGAGCCGGACGGTCGTCCCGAGGTCGCTCGAAGCGGCCGTCTCGCGGCCGACCGAGACCACCGTGCCCGGGTAGGCCGTCCCGCCCACCGAGACGCTGATCTTCATGCCCGGCCCGACCCGCGACGCCGAGGCCTCCGGTAGCGCGAGGACGGCCTCGGGCGAGCCCGTATCGGCCACCGTAGCCAGGGCGGCGTTCCTGG
>ERZ1066115.116-NODE-116-length-28520-cov-25.009239_pt1 | contig 28520 bp, 47 predicted proteins | sample MGYA00382762_ERZ1066115 | MGnify/ENA primary metagenome ERZ1066115 (study PRJEB33369, sample SAMEA5778345) | biofilm metagenome | biome: Industrial cooling water; feature: Water cooling tower basin; material: Biofilm | place: United Arab Emirates | collected... | reverse complement strand
CTGCTGCTGCTTATGCTGCGCGTCGGGATTTCATGATTTCCGCAACCCGCGATGCGATCACCATGTTCCACGACCTGACCGGCACCGCCCCAAAGCCCGTCGAGCCCAAAGTGACCGCTGAGGCTTACACCAAAATGGTTGCCGTTTCCACCTAGAACGGCCCGTAGACAACCCGCCCGGCTGTAGGGTTGGGGTTGAGACTTCATGGAAGGGAGTTCACACATGATTTTCAAGAGCCGCCAGGTCAACCTCGACCCGCTGGCTGAAATGTGCCACTGCGGGACCGACGTTGCTGACCACAGCCCGCTCGACAACCACTCGCCGGTCGGGGTACAGCGCCCCGAGTTCGAGCCGACGCGCGACCCGAAGCCATGGAAGAACGTCTACAACGGAAGGCGACTCCCTAACACGGAATCGCTTGCGAGACTATGGCGTAACGGTAAGGGGAACCGAACTCATTGGGTTTGGGCACCCCGCCGCGAGCAGTTCGACACGCCGCTCAACCGGGTGCTGGTGGATATGCGGGGCTACCGCTCCGAACGTTTGACTATGAAAAACCCGAAGGGCTGGGCGCGAGTGCTGAGCGCTTTTGAGGTCGCGGCTCAAGACAACCCGTGGCAGGCGACGCCCGACGAGATTGACCACGCCCGCCGCGTACTTGTCCGGTTGGCGAACTGGAAGGAGCAGTAATGACCATCGAGGGCATCATCCGCAAGCACATGGAGGCCATGCACGATGAGCTGCGTGAGTGGCTGCGCAATGAGAAGTATGTCAATCGTGCAAGTCGCACGTTTCAGCGCCCGGAGTCTTTCGCCAATACTGTGATCTGGGAGATTGACAAGGGCACCATGTATTCGAGTGAGTATGTGGACTGGTACAACGAGGAGGTCGGGCAGTGACTGACTTCACTTACCAGATTGGCGACACCGTGAAAATCCGGGGCGGCTACGTCAACCACAAGGTTGTGGATCGTTTCTGGCTGCGCGGTGGTCCGTGGTATCGGGTGCGGTCGGCTTTGCATGGGGTGATTCCGGTGGAGGTTGCGGAGGATCAACTGCTGGGGGTGCCCGCGTGAACGAGCGTAACTTTTGGCTGATCCTTGCGCATGACCCGCAAGTGATGGGCCACGAGTTCCAACAGGACGAGGATGATGTGCCGGGCGGCTGTGCGGTCTGCTGGGCTAACGTGGAGGGGGCGGATGATGCAGCAGGTTGATGCTGGTGCGCTAGAGGTCACCGAGCTGGAGTCGTGGTGGAATGCGGAGTGCCCGTGTGAGGCGAAGCATATCAAGACCCCTTGCTCTGAGGTTGTCATTGCGCGGATTGTTTCATGCAGTCGAGATTTTAGGTGCTGCCAGAATTGGGTTGTCGCGGTGACAGCGAGAATGGCTGCTGGTCGGATTTGCCGTTCATGCAAGCGACCCGCCGAAGACTGCTGGCGCATCATCCCGATTTGATGTAGTCTGAAACCACATTGACGAAAGGAGTTCTAATGGGTGAGTATATGCCGAAGGTGGGCGACCGAGTGCGGGTGACACTGGGCGAAAATGTGCTGGTGGGTGATGTAGAGAACGTATACAGCGACGGTTTGGTCGATGTTGAGGTCGGGCTGTCTTTTCTGGCATGCCATCCGAAGGAGGGTTGGCGCTTTGAGCCGGTGGTGGAATTGCCCACCAAGATCGGGGCGGTCATCCGGCTAAGCAACCGCGAGCTGTGGGTTCGGCGCGACCGGGACAACTTTCCCTGGGGATCGCTTGAGGGTCTTTTTGCCGAGATGAGCGACCGGGAAGTGCTCGTAATCGGCTTCACTATCGAGTTCGAGGGGTTGGACGAGTGAGCGGCGACGACGTGAAGGCGGTAGCGCAGAAGATTCTCGACCGCGCAGCCGACCAGATTGGCACGCATTCGACTAACTGCCACGAGTATCACCTGGCGTGCTTCGCGGCGCTCGTGATGCGTGAGATAGAAGCCGCTACGTCTGCCCCGGCAGTAGACCGCGAAGAACTGATTCAAGCGCTGATTAGAGCGCGCATTGACTGGCACGGCACGGTAACGCACGAGTCGGAGATTTCATGGTTGGCCGATGCCGCCATTGCCCACCTGGGCGCTCGTAACGTGCGGGACGTGGAAAAGACCCCGGCAGTAGACCGCGAAGCGCTGGTTGAGGTGCTCGCGCGGGCGGATGCCCTCTCTGACGAGCAGTGGTCGTGGCGTGAGTTCATTTACGGCCCGCAGGTTGATGCCCTGCTCGCCTCGGGCCTTCTGCGTGACGTGCGGGACGTGCAAGCGGAAGCGCTGGAGCAGCTTGTTGAGCGGGTGACCGATGACGGCCTGGTGCAGGTATTTGGTGGAGAGAAGTTCGTGTCTGTTCCACTGCTTGTTTCCGAGGCTCAGGCTATTCGGGAGGCCCGCAATGAGTGAGCGGAAAACGGGCGTGTCGAACATCCCGAAGCCGATTACCCACTATCACGGGTGGCCTGGCTCGCCTTGTTCATGCGCCCTAACGGGAGGCCCGCAATGAGTGTTGACGACTGGGCGAGACGAGAGGCGGAGCGGCGGTATCCGGCAGACGCAAAGGGCCTGATTAGTGCCGTTCAGATTGAGCGGCGGGAGGCTCGCGCAGATGGCATCACTCACGCCTTCGATGCCCTGCTGTCCGACGAGGCGGTGGAAGCGGCGGCGCGGTCGGCGGCTCACCGCGCAGTAGCAGCCCCAAGACCGTGGGAGTCGCTAACTGACTATGGCCGTCAGCAGTTCTTGAAAGCGGCCCGCGCAGACCTTCAGGCCGCGATCAATGTCGTAACGAAGGAGGCCCGCAATGACTGAGCAGGAGTACACGCCGACGAAGAACGAAGTGCGCGAACGTTACGCGGCGGCACGCTACTACCTCGATAACGAAGATCACTTGACCGAATCTGGCAGAGAGTTCGACCGATGGTTGGCTGAGCATGACCGGCAGGTAGCAGAACGCGCATGGCAGAAAGGCGCGCAGCATGTTTACGAAGACGGGGGTAAGTGCTCTTTTGCTCGTGACGGCGATCCGTGCCCTTACAACCCCTACCGGAAGGAGGCAACCGGTGTCTGACTGGTTACATGCAGTAGAGAAGCTCACCCGCCCCTGGTCGGACGTGTTGTCTCCTTGGGAGACGGACGGCAACGGATACGTGACGGTCGACTACCAACCGCTGCTCACCATGCTCGATGATGCGTGTCGGGCGAACACGGGCAACCGTGGCGGCAGTGGTGCAGACCCTGCCGAACGGTCCCTGCTGGACTTGCAGGCGTTCACGTTGCGGGAACACATCGACGGAACAGTACGAGCGTGGATCTCGCACCTGTCGAAAGGGCGCGCGGAGAAAGAACTGATCCCCGCCGTGGGGCAGCTCGCCGGCCTCCTCCAAGCACACCACGCCGCACGGTCGATCACGGACAGCGACTACGAACGCCTAACCGCGTTCTTCGATCGGTGGTGTGGACGTATCTGGGAGATCGTTGACCCGCCGAATATGCGTAAGGTTCAGAAGCCGTGCCCTCGGTGCTCGGTGGAGTGGATGCCGGTCGATGACACGTACAAGCGTGCGGTGTGGATCGAGTATCGGGACAAGTTGGCGGACGCTACTGCTGCGTGTCGTTCGTGTGGGGCGGCGTGGACTTCGCTCGTTGCGATGCGGGAGATCGGCATTGATGTGAGTGATGTTGAGCAGGGTGCGGCGTGATGACTGGTAACCCTAGAACACACGATGACTGGTGCCACGTTCACGGGTGCACCGAACCGAGTCACTGTACATGTGACCCAACTTCACACGATTCAGAGACAGGAGCATAAGCGTGCAGACCATCGTCTTTCAGGTTCCCGACGCAGTTGCGGCCGAGATGCACGACAGGTCGGTGTACCTCGACGTGTTCGGCATCGTTCGCTGGTCTGAAAACTACGAGGCCGTCGAAGGCGCGACACCGTGGGTTAGCGCGCCAGCTGTCTCGACCATGCGCGACGCCATGCGCAGTTCGCCCGATTCCAGCAGGGAGGCAGACCGTGGCTGACGCGGTACCCGTCGACCTCATCAAGCGCGAGCGCGAGGCGGGCTGGCCGACGATACACCCGGAGGACTACTGCCACCGGTGCGGCGCGCGCAACATGCCGTGGCACGTCGACCGAGAGGCTTGGCTGGCGGCGACCTCCGCCTGGGCGGCAGAGACAGGTCGTGAGGGCATTTGCTGCCCGCAGTGCTTTGTCGAGATGTACGAGGCGGCGACTGGTGAGCTCACGATCTGGGAGCTGCAGAAGGTGCACCCGACTTCACACGATTCCGGCAGGGAGGCAGACCGTGGCTGACAAGGTGCGCGCAATCTGGCCGACATGCGGGGAGCACTTGGGTGTGTTTCGGGCAGCCGAAGGATTCTCCGCGTCGTGGTGGGCGATCTGCCGAACCCTGGCGGCGAACTCGGCACACCACAAGAGGCTTTCCCGCCGCCGCTACCGCTGGACCCGCTGACGGAGCTTGCGCCGACTGGGTTGGAGGCTTCTGATGTGTTGACGCTGGTTGTCTTTGCGGCTATGCTGATTGTTGTTGGGTGGCTTGCATGGAAGGCTAGTCGCCGCTACTAGGAGGAGGTTTGTGATGTACTACGCATCTGGAGTTATGTTTTCTATCGCCGCTGGCATTCAGTTTGGCCTAGGGTTCACTTCTGATGACCGTTTCACGTCCGTTTTCTGCATGAGCCTGGCTGGCTTTAGCCTTGGCATGTCTGCGCTGTACTTCATTAAGGGGGTTCGTGATGTTTGATCCCGATTTCCCTCGCCCTGAGTATTTCATGTGTGACGATTGCGGTGAGCGCTTTGACCGCACCGAGATGGTGTTTGATGAGTCGGGTGATATTCAGATGTGCGACACCGATTGGGCCGATTTTCAGGGCCAGCGTTCGATGGAGCGCTACGCCGACTACCGGCATGATCCGCGCCCCGCCGTGCCCGGCTATGACCCGAATGACCCGAAGCACCCGGATTACGTCTGGCGGTTGCTGGACCGCGCTGACGACTGGAAGAAGGTGACGGCGTGAGTTACGAGTACGATAGCCATGATTTCACTCACCGCCTGACGGATGCGATGGCGAATCTACGCGGCTCTTTTTGTGAGATTCTTGAGGATATTGGCGACGGTTGGATTGCGCCGATTGAGCGCGGTGAGTTCATTATGCGTATCCGCATGGCCCTGGATGATCTGGATGAGTCCGAGCTGGGTGCGATGTATGACGAGTATGTGAAGGATGACGACGACAGCTACGATGACGACTGACCGGCTGATTCCTCACGAGTGGCAGGAGGCCGACATTGAGCGCCTGCTGTTCTGGGATTGCACCGGACTGGCTGCTATCGAAACGGGTGGCGGTAAGAGTCTGCTTGCGGTTGAGACCGTGTTGCGCTCAGGTCACCACACCCGCGGGGCCGTGCTGATTATTGCGCCTAAGAGTACGTTCAAAAAGACGTGGGAGTTGACATTTCAGCGGCAGGGCGGCATCACGCCAAGGCGCATCAACTCTACCAGAGCTGGCAAGGAAGCCGAGCTTGATTTGCGGTTCAACACGCCTGGTGTGTACCTAATCAACCACGAGCTGTTTGCGCGCCGCGATTGGGATGGCCTACAAATAGAACTGTGCGTTGTTGACGAATGCCACAAAATGTCGAACTATGCTCTTGTTACGAAAAACAAGCGAACTTCTGGGGCGTGGCGGCTCGTGCATTTCAAGGCGAAGCGGCGACTGGCGATGAGTGCAACACCGTACCGCAACAAGTTCGAGAACATGTGGACGATTCTGCGGTGGCTTTACCCGGAGGATAACAAGGCGGGCGGGTTGGCGGACCGTTCGTTTTGGCGGTGGGCCGACGATAACTGTGTTGTTGAGCAGGATTACTTTGCGGGCAAGGTGGTGCGGGGCGAGATAACTCCGGGTCGGCTGGTATCGCGGATTCCGTGTTACATCTACCACGCCAAGCGCAACGCCTGCTGCAAGTGGCATCCGAATGGCTTTATGGATACGGATGAGCCGGAGCAGATTGTTCGTACAGTCGAACTCACTCCGGCAATGAAGAAGGCATACAGCCAACTTGAGCGTGATCTGGTGACGTGGCTTGGGGACAACCCCCTGGTTGTGGAGTTGCCTATTGTGATGCGTACGCGCTTGCGGCAAATGTCGCTCGGGTCGCTGACGGTGAACGATGACGATTCGGTGACGTATGCGGTGGATTGTGAAAGCCCGAAGTATGACGACTTGAAGCTTGTGCTGGAGGATGAAATCCCGGACGAACCCGCCCTTGTGGTGACGCATTCGCGTGAGTTTGCTCTTGTGCTTGCGGAGAAGTTGCGGCGGGACGGTTACACGGTGGCGGAGTGGAATGGTTCGCTGTCGCAGAAGCAGCGCGATGCCGAGGGTGAGCGTTTTGCGAATGGCGATGCACGGGTGCTGGTTGCCACCATTGCAAGCTTGGGGACTGGTACTGACTTCTTGCAGCATGTGACGAGCACGATCATTTGGATGAGTCGCACGGATGACCCCACTGAGAATAAGCAGACTGAGGGCCGTCTTGATCGTATGGGTGCGTTGGGGCGTGTGACGAGTATTGAGATTCAGGCTGAGGGCACTTACGATGAGGGTGTTCTGTCGAAGGATTTGCGTCATGCGCTGGAACTCAATGGCAGCCTTGCGCAAACCGCGACCGGGCACTAGGCTGGAAGAAACGAAGGGAGGCATCATGGTTATGAACGCAGACAGCTCGCTCGCTACTTACGGTCAGTTGCCGGAGTCGCTGGCGTGTGAGGAACAGGTACATGGCCTGCGCGACCGGGTGAACCGGCTTGCGCGCTACTGGTGGGAGGAGTCTAACGGCCTGGTGCGCGACATTACCGTGTCGGAGTTCCAAACGGATGGCCGTTACCGGATCGCCGTAGATTTTGACGGCACGGTGGTTGAGTTCCCTAATGAGGACACTGCTGACGGTTGGGTTGAGCGGATGGTGGCATCTCATGCCTGACTTTGCCCTGGCGCTACGCCTGCTGCAAGATGGTGCGTCGTATGGCGAGGCTGCCCGCACGATCAATTACAGTCGCTACTGGCTGGCTAAAAAGTTCCCCGGCTACGGTTGGACACATCGGCAGGGTGGCGCGTATGGTGGGATGGTGCGTCACATGAATGAAAGGATGCGGAGAGTATGAGTGAGCCGTACTGGCACTGGTGGGCTATCATTACATTCTTCGCCAGCGGCGCGTTCTGTGGCTGGATTTGGACTATCGCATATCGACCCGCGCGCATTGTTTGTCCCCACTGCGAGCATCATGTAAAGGTTCGCACGTTTCGTGACCACTGGAAGGAGTGTCTGATATGAGCACCACGGCACAAATCAACGCCTACCTTGAGTGGCGCGCCGAGCGTGAAGGCAAAATGGTGGATGTGTCGCCGGAGGCTTATGAGCGGGATCGCCTTTTGGCCATGATTATTGAAAATATCAACGACTGGCAGATGGGGCCGATGCCTGACGGGCCTGAGAGCTCCGTTCTGGCCACCCTTGGGATGCTGGTTCAAGAACTAAACGAATTGGAGGACAACTGATGCCCCGACCTACTAAGGCACAGCTTCTTGCCCGCGAGCAGGATGCTGCCAAGATTGCCCGCTACCAGGAGCAGGAAGCAAAGCGCGCCACACGCATCCAGATTGACCAGAATCCCGTTCTCTGGACATGGGTTGCCGGTATCGGAATTGGCTTCATCGCCGCAGCGGTTATTTCTTTCAACGGAATCACGAATGAGGCTCGTAATATCGGTCTGAGTGCCGAATGGATGCAGTACCTCATGTTCTTTGTTGTCGAGTTCCTGTACCTGATGTTCTTGGTGGCGGATATGACGATGACTTCTCGCGGCGACCGTCGCATCGTGCCAAAACTGATCGCCAACGTGGGCATGTGGTTTTTCGCGGGTGTCGCTATCTACGCCAACGCTATCCACTCGTTGAACTTCAACAACTGGGATTTGACTTCCATTGACACTTGGACGGGCGTGATTCTTGGCGTGTCGGCACCTATCGCCATCATCGCCATCGGCAAGCTCGCTCCTTCAATTGTGTTCTCTGAGCCGATCATGCTGGACTGATGACGTTCACTCGTGACGGCATTCCCCGCAAGCATGTGTTTCATGCGCCCCGCAAGCTTGCTCGGGAGGCCGCAAGTCGGGTGATGGAGGGTGCCGAAATCTGCTCCACATTTGATCGCTTTGGCACACTGATTGCTCGTGCTAGACTCAGGCAGCGCCCGACCATCCAGCCCGCGTCGGATGAAGAGTTCGAGGTGCAGTTTGCCCGCGCGACGGATGATATGTGGAAGGCAGTTGATGCGCTAGTGGCCGCCGAAAAGAAAAACCCGTTTAAGCACTTGCATGTCAAGCCCGACGCGGAAAAGGCGTGGGAGCGGTTTGACAAGGCTTTGCGACTGGCGGCGGAGACTGGCGAGAACGTGCCGAATTGTCAGGGTAAGTCGGACTTGTATTCGGACTACGATGATGATAGTATCCCCACGGCGGAAGAAGCATACGAAATGTGCGCCGGTTGCCCGCTTGCGGCTTTGTGCGGGGCGTATGCCGAAGAGGAGCGGCCCGCTTGGGGTGTTTGGTCTGGCAGTGTTTTCATTGCCGGTGAAGTAGTTTCTAAGTAAAGGAGGTTCACAATGAGTGACAAGAAACTGAGCATCTACGAAATCATCCCGCTCGTGCGCGAGGAGGTGGGCGTGATCCGCAAGGCGCAGGAGGCGACGGGTGGTGCCCGCTACAAGTATCGCGGCACGGACACGATCATCAATGCGCTTGCGCCGGTGCTGAACAAGTATGGGGTGTTCACGACTGTTGAGGATTTCGACTACAACCACACGAGCACGGTAACAGCATCGAACAAGGTGCTGACGACGGCGACGCTGCTGAAGAAGGTTACGTTCTACGGCCCGCAGGGTGATTCGGTGTATTCGATCTGTGCTGGCGAGAACAGTGACTACTCGGACAAGGCGACTGGTGGTGCGTCCACTTACGCCTACCGTTACGCGCTGGTTCAGACGTTTGTTCTGCCCACCGACGAGGATGACCCGGATGCGAAGTACGTCGAGAAGGAGGCTCCCGCTGCGGTGAGTGCCCAGTCGGCGGCTTCGGGCATTGACGCGGTGCGTGCCCGTCTGGTGGAGAAGTCGAAGAACATCCCCGGCGACGTGACGGGTTCGGCGTATCTCCAGGTGCTCCTGGATTCGGCTGAGGGGCCGCTGGCTGGCCGTAAGTTGGCGCAGGTGTGGGCGGATGAGGATGCGCTGAATGCGCTTGAGGCCCTGCTGGAGGCTACAAAGTGAAGTGGTTTGCGTTCTGGGAGCGCCCGTTTGAGTTTGGCTACTTCACGACCAGCGGCTACTTTGAGGTCAGTGTTGGCTGGCTGAAGTTCGGTGCCATCGACCGTGATCTGCTGGAGTGGCCGGAGGAGACCGTACCGCTGGAAGATGTGAAGTAATGACTGGCCCGGCGCTTGCCCTCTATTGGTCTGAGGAAGAAAACGATGGGCGCGGCTACAAGCGACCCTCCACAGGGGAGCAGGTGCCGGGCGTAACCTCGATCACTGGCCTGGTCAACAAAGACTTGGCCCAGTGGGGGGCGAACATGGCCGTCAAGTGGATGAGCGAACACTGGTACGAGTGGAACCCTGGGCAGCGGTCTGAGGAGTCTGCTATGCGGTCGGCTCAATATCGGTGGAAGCAGTATCGTTCCGAGCGCGGTCAGGTCGGCACTAACGTCCACAACCACATCGAGGCAACCCTGCTGGGCAATGCTCCGCCCGTTGAGTTTTTGACGGCGGAAGAGCAGCGGCGCGTGTTCCAGTTCGAGGACTTTGCGTTCGTCACGGGCTTTGAGGCCACCGCCACCGAACGGCAGGTGTGGGGTGGATCATACGCTGGCACGCTGGATGCTTACGGTTGGATGTACTCGGAGCGCTTGGGCCGCATGGCTCATGGGCTGGTGGACTGGAAAACGAGCAAGAGCGCGTATTTCGAGTACATGATGCAGTTGGCCGCTCTAAAAAATGCCGAGTTCCAGTTTGTTGAGCGCTCCGAGGCTACCGACGACACGCATCCGCTGGTGAAGAATGGCAAGACGACCTATTGGGCCGAGCTGCCGATGCCTCAAGTGGAGACGGCGTGGGTTGTGCATCTTACGGATGACAACTGGGCGATCTACGAGCTGGAGGATGAGGAGTTGCATTTGGCGCGGTTCACTGCCTATAATGAGGTTTGGTGGGCAGAGAAGCGTTTGAAGGAAGTCCTGAAAGCCCGAGGTCAGAAACTTGACAGGCCGATGGACTGGTTTGATCCGAAGAAGTAATCTGGTAGGCTTTACCACCTAGAGAAAAGGAGGCCACACATGGCTAACAAGATCACAATTTCTGGCGGCGTTGTCGCTGACCCGGAGTACAAGACCCCGACCGAGAAGTTCCGCGTGCTGGAGTTTCCCCTGTACGATAACGAGACTCGCAAGAACAAGGACACGGGCGAGTATGAGCAGACGGGGAATGTCACCAAGCTGAAGGTTGTGCTGAAGAACGACCTGGCTGACCAGTGGCGCGGCAAGATCAACAAGGGTGACATTGTTGAGATTACGGGCAGCATCACTGAGCGCGAGTATGACAAGCGTGATGGCTCGAAGGGTCGTGCGCTTGAAACGACGTGGGTTGACTCGGTGACGGTGAAGTTCTCGAAGTCGGCCCCCGCCATCAGCAACAGCGACCCGGTGTTCTAAATGGCCGAGTTCACCGTCAAGCACGGCCTCAAGACTGAGTACAGCGATTACCCGGATGGCGGCTGGGACGACAGCGACCGCTACCTGATTGTCACGGTGCGCGCTACTACCGACGAGGGCGCAGTGAAGAAGGCTGAGGCTTTCTGGGCCGCCCGCGCCGAGTGGGAGCCTGGGTACAGGCTAGTTGAGGTCGTCAATCTGGACGCTGATCCCGATTAGGAGTGGCCCGTCGTGACCAGGGGTGGACGCGGCGGGTTGCAGACTTGCCCCTCGCTATTGCGGGCCGTCTTTGGGCTACGCGAGGTGTTCTACAGGAAGCCCATCCTGGCAAGAAAACGGGCACACAAACTTTATAGATGCTCCAGCGCCAATCGGGAGTTCGCTGGGGAAGCCGGATACGCGGGTGACACCCGACTCTACCCGCGTGAGGCGAAAGGAAGCCCATCCTGCTTAGCGGCGAAACGGGCACCTTCCCATCTAGCTCAATGGCAGAGCGTTCGACTGTTAATCGAATGGTTCCAGGTTCGAGTCCTGGGGTGGGAGCGGGGCGCAAACGGTTTCGACGGATCGCAAGACCCGCAAGGGTACGGTTCGGAGCCGAGTTCGATTCTCGGGCGCTCCACGATTCCCCGGACGAGCGTATGGCCTCGACCCAGCGCTATGACTCCGGGGAAGCGCACTTGACGGAAGATGATACGAAACTAATGTGAACGGGGCGCTGTAGACTGTAACTCTCTCTCGACTGAAAGGTGGGTATCATCAGTAACATCAGCCAGAGGGAGTTCCTGACCACTATCTTCAGTGGCATCGACACCGGCCTCATCTCGCTTGTGCGCGCATCCACCGACGCGGAAGGTCGCTCACAGCTCAACAAGCCGCTCTGGTTCAACGCTTTCGTAGAGTTCCCTGACTTCCTGGCGGCTGCCGAAAAGTACAGCGGTGAAGATTTGTACTTCGCCATCTCATCCTACGGGCAAGAGTACCGGCGCAAAGACGATCCAGTGGCTCGCACCCGCGTCGTCTACGCCGATGTGGACGGCCAAGACCCTGACGACTTCCGGCTGGCCCCGTCCATCCTGGTGGAGTCCAGCCCCGGCCACTACCACGCCTACTGGTTGCTGAAAGAGCCGGTGGACACGGCAACCGCTTCTGACCTGTCCACACGCATCGCCAAAGCGCACGACTTAGATGCGTCCAGTGGTATTCAGACGAAACTGCTGCGGGTGCCCGGATCGCTGAACACGAAGTATGGTGATAAATTTATCGTCACTGCGCGCCGTGTCGTCAGTGGCGCATACACGCCCGAGCAGATCGCCGCCGTTTACCAGCCGGTAGAAACCAGTTCCTACGATTCGGTAGAACTCTCCACGCCTACACAGTGGCCGGATTACTTCGACGTGCTGGACAAGATTCCTGCTGACGACCGTATCCAGTTCCTCATGGAGTGGGACAAGCGCACCGCCGACGATCCTGACAAGCGTAGCGAGCGCCGGTTTGAGCTGATCCGCCTCCTGATGGAGAAGTCCGACCTTACGCCGGAAGAGATTGCCGTCGTCGTGTGGCGTGCTCCGGTCAGTGACCATTTCCGTGAGCAGAACCGTCCCATTGACGACCTATACCGTTTCGACATTGCAAAGGCGCTTGGCAAGCAGGTTGAGGTCACCGAGCTGGAGCGATACGAGCCGGAGGCCATCCCGGCGGATGTTGTGCATTTCATTTCGTCGGATGAGTTGATGCAGACTTATGAGGTGCCAGGTTTCATGGATCGCTGGCGCGCCCTGAACTACGAGTCGCTGCATCCGAAAACACCCGACCAGTATGTGCGCATCAATGGCTACATGCTGCTTGCAGCCGCCCTCGGCAACCGGGTCGCCGTGATGCCTCCTGGCACTAGCCGTGCGGTCTTTTGCAACCTCTACGCCCTGAACCTGGGAGTCACCACATCAGGCAAGTCCGAAGCCCTCTTCTTCCTCAAGCGGTACATTAAGGCGTTCTCTGCCCGCGTCGGCTATGAAGTGTTTGTTGGCTCAAATGCCACTGCGGAGGGCTTGATTAAGGCGCTCAAGACGTATGACAAAAAGACTGCCATGCTCATCACCGAAGAGGTTTCCGGCAAGTTCCGGTCATGGGCGTCCTCTTCCAACATGGCACACGCCCGTGAGGCAGAGCTGGAAATCTACGACAACTACCTACCCAAGAACCTGCGCGCCGGTGAAGGCGCTGGGTCGGTAGAGAACGTCCATCTATCGTTCAGCCAGTACATGATGGGTGTTGATTCTGAGGTCGAGGCGCTACTGGATCGCGGGTTCCTGCGCTCTGGATACATTCCACGTTGCCTGATTGCGAAGGCCGAGCGAACGCCTTTTGACTTGTCGGAGATGCTTGCTATCGAGCAGGGCGACCCGGACAAGACGCAGGACTCTGACCCTATCCCGGATTCTTATGCGGCTGGCTTTATGGAGTCAATTCGTAGGCACGCTCGCCATGAGCGCCCTAAGACGAATTACACTGTGAAGCAGTTTGAGGATGATGCCTGGGCGCGGTTCCTGGAGTTCCGGGCTGGTTTGCTACGCTTTGCCGAGTCGCACGATGACCCGGATGTGGTTCGCCCGATGGCTATTCGCTTTGCTATCTCGTGTCAAAAGATGATGGCCCTGATCGCTTATGAGCGGGTTGCTGAGCGCATTGAGATGATTGATGTGTTGCGAGTTTTGGCAGATGCAGAGGACTTCTGGGGCTGGAGCATGGACGTTGTTCGTGGCGTGTCGGACTCCGCTTTCGCCAGGTCGCAGGAGGAGGTTCTTGCGTGGCTTTCTGCCCGTGGTGGCAAGGCGCGGATGGTGGACTTCCACAGCAAGTTCAGCTCATGGGACATGAAGCCGCGTAACGAGGTTCTGGAAAGCCTGAAGGCTCGCGCACTTGTTGCTGAGCGGGTTGGCGACCGTGGCACTAGGGTTCTTGAGATGGCGGAGGTTAGTTGATGCCAGAATCTTGCGCGCACCCCGATGGACGCAAGAAGGCCCCAACGGCTGCTAGGGGTCTTTGTCCCATGCATTACGCCAGGTGGAGAATCAAGGGCGACCTTGGCCCGGTTGGCCCATACTATGATCTTGCCGGAGAGAAGTTCTGTTCAGTCGATGGATGTGGGCGCAAGCGCAGCGCCAAGGGCTATTGCCTCGGCCACTACAATCGTTTGATGCAGACCGGCAAACTTGGCCCCGCAGACTTTAGGGTCGCAAAACGCGAAGTGGACTATCTGGGGCGCAGTTGGACTATTTTGCCGCGTCCCGAAAAGAGCGGCTACCTGTATGCCCAGATGGATGAACACGAGCCGGGTCGCACCCATCGCAAGAAGCGTCGGCTTGCGTATCATCGCTTTGTCATGCAGAATCATCTTGGTCGTGAACTCTTGCCAACTGAGACTGTCCACCACATCAACGGTATCCGCGACGATAACAGGCTGGAGAACCTGGAACTTTGGAACAGTAGTCACCCGCCAGGACAACGAGCCGTGGATAAGGCCGCCTGGGCCAGACAAATGCTTGCCCTTTACGGCACAGAAGAAGAGAGGGCTAGATATGCAGAGCAAGGCGCGCGGCCTCGTCAGGGAGGTCACCGGTGAACGTGGAGGCAAGATTTTGGAGATGGCAGAATGACTAGCCCTCGGGAGATTTACGAAGTTAGGCCCGTCGAGTCGTCTGTCGCACAAGCAATGGTCGTGGAAAACCATTACCTCCACCGTCGCGCTCAGGCGATATTTTGCTACGGACTTTTCGAGGGTGAAAAGATGCTTGGAGTTGTCATCTGGGGTAAGCCAGCGTCGCCCTGGCCGTGCCGTGGAATCTGTGGAAGAGAAGAAGAGTCTCACGTTCTTGAGTTGACTCGTCTTTGGATTTCCGATGAATCAGTAAAAAACGCCGAGTCGTTTCTGATTGCATCGAGTATCAAGATGCTGCCAATCGAATATGACATTCTGCTGTCCTATGCCGAAATCAGGGCGGGGCATGTTGGAACCGTCTACCAGGCAACAAACTGGCTTTTTACCGGACTGTCAGATCGCCACGTCGAGTGGTGGTTAGATGGCAAGCCTCCATCGCATTCGCGTCATGCCTTTGATGCGGCTGGTGGGGTTAAGGCGGCAAAGTTGCTTTACGGCGACCGCATGACGGCACATGAGCGGCCCAGAAAGAACCGCTACATTATGTTTCGCGGATCGAAGAAGAGGCGGAAAGAGTTGATGGCTAAGTTGCGTTATGAGATTCTGCCATACCCGAAGGGCGATTCTGCGTGACCGCCCCCAAGCCCCTCTACTACATCACCCGCCAACCGCTCACTGAGCTGGACTTGCTAAACATCAAGGCGGCAAAGGCCGAAGCCACTGATCGGCTTGTGCAACTGAAGCCCGCCCATCCTGGTTGCGGATATGCGCTCGCGTTCGGCTACTCGCCGGAAGATGATGACCTTCCAAGTGGTGTAATTTTTGCTTGTGTCGCGCAACCACACCATGCTACGCTCGTGAATGCGATCCGGCTGTGCGCGGAAGGTGATGCGCGGTGGGACGAAGATGTTTGGAACATTGAGATGATTGGAGGCAAGTAAATGCACACGAGAACGATCTATGCCCGTGGCCTTACGCCGAACGAGAAGGGCCGCTTGATCGAGTTGGCCGACGATAGTGATGTGCAGATTGCTGACACTTACCTGCTGAAGTCTGTTGAGCACTACGATGGGCGAACCGTTTTGAATGTGGTGGTAACGATGGAGTTGCACCATGATGCGCTGGTGACGATCCATGAGTGAAGTCCCTAGGTTCGTCAACGATATTTGGAGTGGCGAGGTCTACAAACTTGCCTACTTGCAGTCCGTTTCACGCGCACTGCTTGCGGGGCCGGACGACCGTAAGACGATCTACAAGAGGCGTAGCCGCTGGTGGCTGCTTCAGCGTCGGGTGACCAACTGGTTGCTGTTCCGCCTGCTTGGCTGGGCAGAGCGCAAAGAGTTTGTCGAAGGCGCTCACTGCTACGAGTGCCAGGGCTACCCTGAGCCGACAACCGACAAGACGTATTTTGCGGGGTGGAAAGATGAATAGCCACATCCAGGTCGGCTACGTCTGTGACAAGAACAAGGGCCATGTCGTGCTTTACGGCATGGAGGATGCCTGCCAAAGCCACGCCGTTGCTCCCATCGTGATTCTCGCCCCCAGCTCATCTAGCATTAACATGCGCGGGGTTGCTGATGACATGGCCCGGTGGCTTGCCGACCTTGAGCGCGATGCGGCCCTGTGGCGATACCAGCAACTTGAGAAAGACATGGGCCTCGATGGCAACTAAGCGCGACTACATTTTCACCTACCCTGACGCTTGGGGTTCGTGGGAGGAATACTTCCGAGCTTACGCGGCCAACCGGGAGCGGGTGAACGCTGGCGACACTGGCCCGGTGCAGGGCGATGTGCGTTTAACGTCTGGCGTTATACCGCTCAAAGACCCGCCTACATCCGCCAAGCGGCTCGCTGCGTTCCTGACAGACTTGGAGTTCGACGTAGACGTGCTAGAACAGCATCAGGAGCGGTTTTGGCGGGGTGAATGGGTGCCGCAGGTCATTGTGCATGTCACGGGCTTGCTCAGCGGCTCTGAGGGCCGTAGCGCGCTTTGGGCGCGGTGGCTGGATGGCAAGGCACAAGAGTGTAAGGTGCAAGTGAATGGTGCGCAGCCCGTTTGGGTGGGCGTGACGGGGGCTAGGAAGATGATTGTGGGTGCAAGGTGAGCAAAATCCGATGCCTCGAATGTGACACGGTGATCGAGTCTGTCTATCGACACGACTTCCGCGAGTGTCCGTGTGGCAATGCTTTCATTGATGGCGGTCACGACTACCTGCGTTACGGGTGGAAGGTGCCGGATTCGGTGGAGATCGTTGAGGACACGACGCGATGACCTGGCCCGGCTTGTACCTCGGTATCGAGTACAGTGGCAGGAAAAGGCGTTATGGGCCACCGCCAGCATGTCAATGGGAAAGATGCCCCGACCCCTCTAGCGCGATGGGTAAGAAATATTGCCGTAAGCATCGTGGCTATATTGCAATGGGCAAAGAGCCAAACGTAGTTAGTCAATATACAAAGACGCAGGAAGAGCGCTTTTGGGAAAAAGTTGATAAGTCTGGCGATTGCTGGATTTGGACAGGCGCAAAAATGAGTGTCAAAACGGGATACGGTTCTTTTCGATTTTCGCTAGACGGCGCTCCGGGGAAACCAGTTAGCGCACATAGGGTTTCTTACTACTTTGCCACCGGTGTTTTTGGTGAGAATCACGGCTACGTTGACCATCTTTGTAGAAACACATCTTGCGTCAATCCAAATCATCTTGAGATGGTGACTCCAAGAGAAAACGCACTTAGGGGCATCGGCCCAACGGCGGTTAATGCGCAAAAAACTCACTGCGTAAATGGGCACGAGCTTTCTGGCGAAAATCTCATTAACCGCTCTGACGGCGGTAGGGCATGCAGGATTTGCAGGCGAAAAATTGCGAGAGAATGGGCGCAAAAAAGGAGGCAAAAGCGTGCTTTATATGGGTCTTGATCCGGGATCGAGAAATGGCCTTGCTTGGCTGCTTGTTGACGATACTAGTATTGCCCTGGCGAACTACCATGATGTGCCAGGAGGCGCTGAAGGGTTCATCGAATGGTGGGGTGAGCATTCGCATGTGTTTGACCATTGGAAGCCCGTCACTTGCGTGTTCGAGGGGTTTACGCTCAGGGAGGGTAAGTACGGGGTGGATATTACGCCTCGGGACGTGATCGGCGCGCTGAAAGCCCTTGCCGCCCGTGACGGCATTGATCTGATCGAACGCCCGCCCGCTGCCAGGAAGCGCCAGGTGCCGGATGGGGTGCTGAAACGGTTGGGCCTTTACCTGCCCGGTGAGCCGAACCGTAACGCCCGTGAAGCCGTGAGGCATTGTGTTGCGTATCTGAAGGCGCAGAAGCATCCAGCAGTTCTCGCCGCATTTTGTTAGGCGCGGTGGCTCCCTCAATGCGTAAGCAGTCGTCCTGGCGTACCAGGAACATCGGATAGAGCGCAAACTATCTATACAGGGGGCGAAACGCCTAAGCACAACAAAAGCCACCCAGGGCCGAAATATGCTCTGGGTGGCTTTGCTAGATTAGCCACCTGCCTTTCAATCCGCTTACATGGGGATGAGAGGCCAGTTGTTAAAGACCTTCTATGTCCTTCAGGGCAATCTCTTCGATCTGCGCGTCGGTGAGCGCGTTCGGCACGGCAAGCACCGAGATGGCCGTCAGAAACGCGAGGCCAGCGGTGATCCAGTCAACGTACTCGACGGGGATGAACTGGCTGAAGCTGGTGAGGGCAGCGCCGACAACCGCGACGATGAACTTGGCGTACTGCTGGATAGTGGCAATCATGGTTTCTTCCTAACTACAGGCTTCACACTCACCGATAATTTCCATCGGGTCAATGGCAATGGCGTATCCGTCAATGATGTCAGTGTCGTTCATTTAATCTATTCTACAGCACGCCCGCACTCGCACCCTTGCGCTCCGCACTCCAGGCAGTAGGATTCTTGGCCGTCACAGCCGTAGCAGACCGAGCGGTTGTAGGCCCATTGATGCAGCCCGTCAGAAGAGTTGGCGCAGGAATACTCGAAGTCGTCAATTGGGGTCGTGCCCCACTCGCAATCGTTATCCGACCAGTCGATGTATGCCGTCGCCATGTACACATCATATCAGCGAGGCCGTATGTTAGACTCGTGCAAGCACTTTCCACAAGGAGGCAATTGACGTGCGGATTCTTGAGTGGGACATTGAACTTACTCCGATGACCGTCTACTCATGGTCACTGTGGCCCAACTTCATCCCCATCCAGCAGATCGAACATCCGCAAGAAATGCTGTGCTACGGCGCGCGGTGGCGGGGCGAAAAGAAGGTCCAGTTCCAGTCGGTGCATCACGACGGAAAAGACGACATGCTGAAGGGACTTTGGGCGCTCTTGAACGAAGCCGATGCGCTCGTATCCTGGAACGGCGCGGGCTTCGACACTAAGCATGTCCGCACCCAATTCCTGCTCAACGGCATGACACCCCCCTCACCGTCGAAAGAGATCGACCTGATGCGTGTGGTTAAGTCTCAGATGAAGTTCCCCAGCAACAAACTGGACTGGGTTTCGCAACAGTTGGGCATCGGCAAGAAGATGCCGCATGAGGGCTTCCAGCTCTGGCTGGATTGCATGGCCGGTGATGAGGCCGCGTGGCGCAAGATGAAGCGCTACCAGATTCAGGACGTGAACCTGCTCGATGAGGCGTACACGAAGTTGCTCCCATGGATCGCAAACCACCCGAACGTGAACCTCTACGACAACTCTGACGGTTGCCCCTCCTGCGGCTCCACGAACATTGAGCGTCGCGGGTTCATGTATACGGGAGTTTCCAAGTTCCAACGCTACAGGTGCGAGTGTGGAAAGTGGTTTAGGGGCAAGACGAATCTGGCCTCCAGCGAGTACCGCTAGGGCATGGTTAGGTCGTTGAAGTAGCGCGCGATAAACAGGATCAGGGTCGTCACCGCCGACAGGCCCGCCGCAACACTCCACCAGGGCGCGGGCACTTTCTGTTTCGACTGGAGCACGTCCACATCGCTCCGCAGGGCCGAAATGTCCTTTTTGACGCCGGACAGCTCCTTGTCGAGTGTGGTTTTGACTACGGAGATTTCCGATTGCAGTCCACCAACTTTAGCGTCAATTGATCCCAGCAGGAACAAGACTTCGGTTTGAGGCTTCAGGTTGGGGTTGGACATTTCTTCAGTCAAGGCTCTATCTCGCTGGTAGTGAGGCGGTCATGCGTTTACATCCAATTCTACCAGCATGACGAAACCCCCTGACGTGGAGTAGTCGCCAGGGGGCACGTCTTTTCATGGGATTCTAGGACAGCGTGCGGGGCTTGTTGACGTTCACATTCACCGCCGCGAAGTCATCCTTCAGGGCCGCATCGACAGCCTGGGCGATCTGCTGCGGAGTTGTAGTATCCCCACGCTCAACCACGACCACGAGGGGCGTGTGCGTCAGGCGCGCAGCCTCTTGCATTCCAACGTAGTTGTCGCGCGGCTCTTCCTTCTCGCTCCCGATGCCGTCTGCCCAGGTTCGCGCCCAGCCGGTTGCCACCTTAATGTCGGTGGTCTTTCTGTATCCCCGCTCCAGCTCGGTGTCGCCACGCAGGGTCGGGTGGAAGAGGCTCCACTCGGTAGTTGCGGTGCCGGTTCTCTTGACAAGTTTCACGTCTATCTCCTGCTCGTTGTTTTCGGTTCCTGGAATGTCGGTAGTGAACCACGGGTCGGGGTCTACTCGCACCCACTGACCGTTGATGAGTCGCCACACCTCGAAGTGGAGGTGGATGGTGCCGTTCGTTTTGCCAATGTTACCCATCGATCCGGCGTACTGGCCCGCCTTAACCATCTGGCCGACTTTGAACTTGGAGGTGGCACCGTTGAAGTAGTGGTTGTAGGCAGTGGCAAAACCGGGTGCATGTTCCACCCAGATGCGGTTGCCGTAGCCGTCATTGTAGCCTGCGTAATCTTCAACCTTGATGACCTTGCCGGGGGCAGCGAAGTAAGTGCGGCGAGACTTGATGGGTCGACTCCTGTACCAGCCGTAGTCGCGACCTTGGTGATCGGGCCACGCCATCCACCCGTACTCGGTCCAGCCGTCAGGGGCCGGTGAAATCAGTTTCGTCATGCTTTATGCCAATCCGTAGACTCGAACAGTTCCCGACTGCGCCGCTGAATATCTGAGAGCGAAGCCAGCGTAGGAGGTCGATGGGCGGTGTGTGATGTAGTTGGCGACAATGCCGTTGGACGTACTGGAGGCGGCGGGGTTTGCGTGAATCCCGGAGACCGTCAGCATCGTCGTGGGAATCGCCAGTTGCGGCCCGGAAATCTCCAGGCTTGACTGGAACAGGGTGTTTGCAAAGCCGATCAGGATGGCGTTGGCACCGTTGAGCGAGGTGGACGAGCTGGCCGTGGCGTTGCGGCCCAGCAGTTCGGTGCGGTCGTAGTTCGTCACGCTATCGACACCACCGGAGGTGCGTAGCGTGATTGCGACGTTTGCGGCGGTGCCAGTGGACTCGACCACGATCCGGTAGTTGCGGAAGGCCGACGTGAAACACCCGTCCACTTCAACGTTAGTTGCGCTGGTGAAACTGATCAGCCCGGTGACGACATTGAGGCTAGTCCCCGCCCCCGCGACCGAGGTGGGGATGACAGGTGCCGTGCCACCAGGGTAGAAAGCCACCCACGCCGAGCCGGTGTAACGGTAGGTGGTGTCCGTGTCCCGCTGGTAGCCCATGTCGCCTTCAACCATGCCGGTCTGAGCGTTGCGGGCGGTCGTGTTTGCCCACACGAAGGTTTGGACCTGGCGGTTGTTGTTGATGAGGCTGTCGAGCGCGGCCTGCACGCTGGTGGCTTCCGCTGCGGAAATATCCTCGGCAGACATGGGTGTGGACCCGCTGGCGTAGTAGATCGCGTCGGGGTTAGTGACTGGCATGGTGTCTCACATTCATGTGTAGCCGAAGATTCGGACGGTGCCTGACTGGGCGGCGCTGTAGACGAGGCGCAGACCGTTATATGCCACGGAATTACGTTGAGTTGCGTAGAGGGCCGAAACCCCGTTCGCGGTACTGACGACGGCTGGGTTGGCATGAACACCCATAATAGAAAGGGCCGACTTCTCCACGGTCTCCATCGGCCTTGCCAGGTCGAGAGCAGACTGATGCAGAGTGTTTGCCAGGCCGCCCGAGAGCACCCAGTCGGTCTGGTTCAACAGGGTTGCCGAAGCGATCGCGCCGTTTGATCCGACCAGCCTTGTATAGTCGTAGCCGGTAACAATGTTGCTTCCTCCGTTTCGGAAGTTCACTTGAAGCGTCGCGGCAGTCCCACTGGATTCGATGACTATGCGGTAGTTCCTGAAGTCCGTGCTAAAGCAAGTGCTGATGCTGAGCGTCGTTACCGAAGTGAAGGCTACGGTTCCGCCTGATTGAATGCTCGCAGACGTTCCGACGATGCTAACGCTTGCGGGCGTTATCGGCGTAAGCCCTCCCAGGCGGAAGGGTGCCCACCCGGCATCGCTGTAGCGGAAGTTCAGGTCAATGTCGGACTGGTAACCCATGTCGCCTTTACGCATACCAGTCTGGGCGTTGCGAGCCGCGGTGTCCGCCCAAATGTATGTCTGAATCTGGCGGCGGTTGTTAATCTTGTTGTTCAGCGCGGTCTGAATGCTGTTGGCTTCGGCCAGGCTAATCGCCGTAACGTCCATAACCGTCGCCGCATCCGCGAAGTAGATCGCGTCAGGGCTGGTAGTGGGCATTAGCGACTCCGAGCGTTAGTCTGCGCCTCAAGGATGGCAACTCGCCTCTCCAGGTCGGTCAGGACGCGCACAATCTCCTCCTTAAACCGCTGGTCGTCACCTACCGACTGCACATTATTGATGGTTGTCATTTGACCATTCTATCAAGTTTACGGCGGGAAAACGCCTGGGTTCGGGATCGTTGCTTCGGGAGTCCCCACATACGGCAGGACGCGCTGATCTTCACACAGGAACCCGTCCCAGTAGGTGTCGTGGTCCCCAACCGTTTCACCGCTCCAAGCGTCGTCAAACATCTGAGCCGTGACGTGCCGAACTGCGTTGATGCCGGTGGATGTGCGACCGACCGTAGCCGACATAACGCGATAGGTGGAGTCCTCAGCGTTAATGAGAGCACCAACAGTGTCACCAAAGCCGGTGAGGGCGTTCGTGGGCACGTCAATGGTGTAGTCCACCCGAGGCCCGGAAGCATCTACCGCCGCCCAAATGCCCGCGTCGTAAGCCTGCTCCAGCGAGTTGATGAAGGCGTTATTGACGGTGAACGCCACCTCCTGCGGGGTAATGTCCGGGTCGGCACCCGTGAGCAAGTTCAGCGTCTGCGGATCAGCGACCACGCCCGAGCCGAGGATGGACAGCGCAGCATACTGGTTTTGACCGTCAGAAACCGCCAGCGAGTAGGGGGCCGTTGTGGATGGAATCTCCTCACGCGGGCCGGTCAGCGTCACTTCGATGGTTCCCGCTTCGGCGCTGTCAATGGCGACCGAAAGCGCGCCGCCATAGTCCTCCCACTGGTCGGCCACAATCGGCAGTCCGGTGGAGTCGATGACGTAGTAGGTGCCCTCGCCTGGGATGAATGTGGTTGTGCGGATCGGCTGAATAACACTCGTCAGGTAGGCGTTGGTCTGGATGCGCGTGACGGTCTCCTGGGCCGCGCCCACGCTGAGAATCCGGTTGTCGTCCGACCGGGCATCGTACACCTCATAGAGGTCCAGAATGTCCTCTTCATAGTTGCTGGGGTTGAAGGCGACGCTAGAAACAGTTGGCTCGGCATTGTGCCAGACCACATCGACGCTCCGCCCCGTGCGCGTGGTCGTCGGAGTGACCGTGGGAGATGCGCCAAAGTTGGCCGTGTCGAGTTCACGGATGCCAACGGGCCTTGCGGTTACCACGTCACCGTCGAGACCAATCTCCCAGAAGTACGCTGAACAGGCATCTTGCAACCAGTCCCACAACTGCCCCCGGAAACCGATAGACGGCTCGCCCAACGTCGGAGTTCCCTGAACCTGATAATTGGCAGAGGCAACCTGATATTCGGCGGGGGTCTGAAATGCCGTCGAGCCGCTAGTGTCCTCACCAATCCACACCGCGCGCGTGTTGCCGGTGATCTGCCATGGACCAACGATGGGGGTGGAGGTGTTCGTGTTCACCAGGAGGGTCACGAAGGATGCGTAGTTTGAGGTGTTGCAGATGCGAATGTTCATGCGCGTGCTGGGGGACTCCTGGAAGTCCATGAAAAGCGCCAGCTCGGCGTTGCGGTTGAGTCCGGCGATTGACGCGGAGCCGCTGATGGTCGTGAGCAAGCCGCCAACTAAGCCTTCACCAGTGTAGGAGATGGTGTTGGCCGAGTGGTTGACTGTGATAGTTAGGTAGAAGCCGTAGCCGAGGTTTGAATTCCACGGGCGACCGCTGAAGTACATTCTCCAGTCGCCGCCGTTCAGGTGAATCTTGCAAGCTATCCGCGTCGTTGCGGTGCCGGGGTCTCGGGGGGAGAGGTGCGATCCGAAAACCGCTCCAGCATACAGGTTGCCCGAGATGATGCTAAAGCCGCTCGGCTCAACCCGGTTGAACGTGCAGGTCTCCTCATAGGCCCGAACGATGCCTCCCGGCCCAACGTCCTGAAATCTGGCAAGGCGAGTAAACGGCTGAACCTGCGCGCTATCAACACCAAAGCCCACGCCGTGCCCCAGCAGGCTCCAGTAAGAGCCGTAAGACTGCGTAAACAACTTCTCGCCCAGCACCTGCTCCGCCAGCTCCAAAGCGCCGGGAACAGACGCTGCAAGCATGGGGGGCATGTTGCGCACCGCGTTATACCGGGCCAACTTGTTGTCATGCGAAATGCTGACGCGCTGGCCGGTCTTAGATGCCGTGCGAACTACGCCCGAAACTTGCCCCAGCGGGGCGTACTCGCTTGTTGCGGCCTTGTTGATTGCCAGCATTCCAGCGGCAACATCTTTAGCCGTATACGACACCGCGCCCGTGCCGCCAGCCCGCTCGTTCGGGTTGACGGGTGTGGCGAACTCCTGCTCGCTCCAGCCGGGCTCAATGTCGCCCAGCATGGCGTTTCCGCCAACCGCCGAGGTCAAGCCCTCCGCCATGCCCCCACCTCCACCAATCTCGTGCTCAGCGCCTTGCGGGGCGGGTTGATGTAGCGGTAAGTTTCCACACGCGCATCGTCTGCAAACGCCAGCCCCGTGTGCCCGTCACCGGGGATATGGTTCCCCGTGAGCGTCGGACTGACGGTAGACTTCCAGAGTTGAGCCATCATGGAGGTGATATCCACCTGACCCGGCGACCCATCCGTTGAGCCGACGTAGAAGGCAACCGCCACCGCAGAGGTGGAAGCAACTGAGGCGTTCAGTCGGGTCGCGCTAGTGGCACCAAGCGCCGTCAGGGCCGTTGCCGAACCAACTGTACCGTCAGATGCAATCGTGCGATAGTACAGGCGACCAGAGTCAGTGACACTGCCGCTCCAGCCAAAGTGCAGCGTGTAGCCGGGCGGAATGGTCAGGAACGCAACTCGGTAAGGCTCTGATGGCAGGGCGGTAGACAGCCCAATGGCGTTGAACTGCGCGGTGCGCGAGGGCTGATCGTAGGTGTTACTCGCGGTCGCGGTGAAGAACGCCGAACTACTGGTGATCTGCGGCCAGCCCTGCTCGATGAGGCCGGGGGAGGCCCAGTGTGCCGGAAACAGGTTGGTCTCAAAAGCGTAAGGGTCGGCAAAGTAGATCAGCCCGTCACCGTAATAGCCGGAGGCGAACTTGTTAAACACGCCCAGCTCCTCTGAACCCTTAACGGGTGCGTTGAACTCGAACGTGTATTCCTTGCGGTACGCCGCCGACCTTTGAATGTCGGTTCCGCCGTTCTCGAACGCCATCTGGTCAACGAAGCCAACGTTGGACGCTTCGGCTCCAAGTAGGGGCGCTGGCACCCACTGCATTTTTTTGGTCGGAATGCCCATCCAAAGCTGCTTACCCATCAGAGGGTTCCACCTTCAGCGATAATCTGCCTGCCGCCCTTCGCGCTGGCCCGTGCAATCTCCCTAGAGTCTACCATCAGGCGAATGTCGCCCATCGCTCCAACCTGACGCATCAGGGCGCGATCTTCGGGGCTGAGGCTGACCATGATGGAGCCGCCAGTGACTGAGCCACCGCCAGCGTAAGAGCCGCCACGGCTGGACGGCATCTGCGCGCCCAGGCTGTTCATGTACGACGGCTTCGGCAGGCCGGTAGACTGGTTCACGCCCTCCTTGGGGATGACATACTCGCCTCGGTGAACGATACCGGCTGGCTCGAACTTGCCACCCGCGCCCGTGTAGCCACCTGTGGCGTAACTGCCAGAGGCCAGCATTCGACGGATGCTTTCAATCTGCTCGGCGGCGCTAATTGCACCAGCCGCATTACCCGCCCTGGCGAGCTGCTTAATCCACGCCTCCAGCGCAATGATGCGGGCCTCAAGCGCCTTCTGGCGAGCGCCCTTGCTGTTTCCAACGGGGATGTTACTCAGGGCACTACCAGCAGCGGCGGCGGCCTTCGCGGCGGCTGCATACTCGTTGAACGCCTGGATTGCCGGGTTCGTGTTCGCGGTGACGGTAATGTTCCTGGGGATGCGAGAGATGAGCGTGGCGAAGTCGCTGAAGGTTGCCACATAGGGCTGAAGTTCTGCATCCGCGAAGCCAAGGGCGCGAGCCTGGTTCATAAACTCCATGCGACTGCGCGCCACCGCCGCGTTCAGTGTGGCCTGGTCAGCGCCACCCCCAGCAAGCGCGGTGATGTAGTCCTGATAGTTCTTAAGCAACCCCGTGATGACGCTGCGGTTCTGACGCGCCGCCTTTGAGTTGCCTTGCAGTTCCGTGGAGGCATCAGCCTGCGTGTCGGCAATCTTCTCGTTCAACTCGGCAATCTCGCCACGAAGCACTCCTGCGCGCAGTTCGTCACCGTAGGCTTCGGCCACGCTGAGGAAGTATTCTTTGATATTGCGGTCGGCGGTCAACTGCTGAATCTCAATACGAGCATCCCGGATGCGCTCACCCAGAGCCTCCCACGAATCGGCCACGTCATCGACGGCCAACTGCGATCCGAAGCGAATGTCGAGTGCCCGCCCAAACACGCTCCGCAGGTCATTGGCGTAATCCACCAGGGTACGCACTTGACGGCCCGCGCCGCCAGCGGCGGAACCGAGGTTGTTGAGCGCCGAGGTGTAATCTTCCGCACCGGCAGTGGCCTCCGCGTATGGGTCGCCACCAGACTTGGACGCTTGCCCCGTCGCGAATCCGCGACCGGACAACTGGGCGATGCGCAGAGTGCGCGCTGCCTGCCCAAACATTTGCTCGAACAGGGAGACATTTCTTTGGATGAGACGGCCAAGACCCTGCATTGTGTCGAGCAGGGGAGCCAGGGCCGGGGCGGCCCGCTCTAGATGGTAGGTGAACGTGAGAACGCCTGCAACCAGCTCGGTGATCCAGTCGCCAACGCCTTCAAGAATGTCGAAGATGCCGCCGAAAGTTTGCAGGAAGCCGATTGATGCGGTGCGGAAAAAGTCGTTGAGGCCCTGGCCCTCATTGGCAACAAGGTCGAAGGCGGCGGCAAGAAGTCCAAGAACAATGGTTGCTCGCAGAAGTCCCCTGAATGCCGCCGTAAGGCCTGCTACTGCGACCGCACTGCGCTTTGCTCCGGCCTCAATTCCGAGCAACTGCCGCACGATGGCTCCCATGCCACCGAGCACTCCCGCGCTGCCCAGGGCAAGATTTGCCGTCTGGAGCGCAAAGAGTGAAGCGGTGGCGAGCGCGGATGCGGCTCTCACCGCTGCCAGCGAGCCAACCAAGACGGCAAGTGCACCAGCGGCGGTAAAGATTGCCCGTCCCACATCGCTAGAGGCAATCTCACTCAGGGTGCTAAAGAAGTCGGCGGCAAGCGGCAGGGCAACGCGCAGGAACTCCAGGAACGGAAGGCCCGCCGTGGCAAGGAATCGGCCAATGGAGTTGAGAAGCAACTGGAACTGCGAGGCCACATCGTCAAGGACGACAGAGTATGCGTCAACCAGGAAGGTGCCCTGGCTGTATGCCTGCTCGGCAATGCCAAACTGCTCGTTGACGAACTCGATGTTCTGGCCGAGGCGGCGGAATGTGTCCTCCACGCGCAACTGGGCAAGGCCGAGCCGGTCAAGGGCCTGCGTGGCCCCAATGTTGTCAAGGTCATTCAGCCCGGCGATGAACCGCTGAAGCACCTCGCCACCCTCGCCCGAGCGAACCAGGCGCTCAAGTTCGGAGGTAGTCAGGCCCGTAATGGCCGCAAAGTCCTGGAGCGACTGACCGCCCTCGGCAACGGCGCGGTTGAGCGTGCCGAAGTAGGTGGACAGTGCACCACGAGCACGCTCCGGGGCCACACCGAGCGAGGCCAGCGCCGACGACAGGCCAACAACCTGATCCGCCGTGAGGCCAGCGCCAGCGGCACCCGCCGAGATTTCGCGGGTAAGCGAGATGATCTGCGCCTCAGTCGCGGCTGATTCAACGGCGGTAGCTGCAATGGCCGAGCCGAGGTTGACATACTCGGATGCGGAAACATTCAGTAGCTCGCCAATGCGCCCGAAGGCAAGCGCCGTCTGTTCGGCAGAAACACCCGACAACTTGGAGAACTGTGCGACTGTGGTGGTGAACGAAACCAAATCCTGCTCGGCAATACCCAACTGGGCACCGAGCGAGCCGATCTTGGTCAGTTCGTCAAAGGTCAGCGGTATAACTTCAGAAAGGTCAAGGAAGTCCTCACGGAGCGCGTCAATGCTGGCGCTGACGTTGCCCGCCGAGGTCAGTGTGGTGCGCTCAATCTCGGTGAAGGCGGTCTCGTACCGCGCCGACAGTAGTGTGGTGGCGGTAACAGCGCCCAGAGTTGCGGCGGCAACGGCTGCGTAGGAGGTTGCCACGTCGTACAAAGCGTAGCGGGCGCGGATGAGGTTGCCCTCAAGATTTTGAGTGGCCCTTGCCTGCGCGCCAACAGCAGTGGCGGCAGCGGTCGCGGCCTTGGCCTGATTATTGGTATCGGTTGTTGCGCCGGTAACCTGCGTGCGGGCCTTGTTGAGATTGCGGTCAAG
>ERZ1066115.115-NODE-115-length-28678-cov-9.935471_pt1 | contig 28678 bp, 27 predicted proteins | sample MGYA00382762_ERZ1066115 | MGnify/ENA primary metagenome ERZ1066115 (study PRJEB33369, sample SAMEA5778345) | biofilm metagenome | biome: Industrial cooling water; feature: Water cooling tower basin; material: Biofilm | place: United Arab Emirates | collected... | reverse complement strand
GGCATAGTGATGTTGCCGGTGCCATTCCAGCAACATCATCCCTAAACCCATTACCCATAAGCCCAGCGAAGCAAGCCCAATGACAAGGCTTATCCAATTGGTTTTTGAATGAACCTGGGGTTGCAGGATTTTGAAAATGGGAGTTGAATTAAGTGAAACAGTCCATCCTGAATTAATTTCCGGGCCTACGATTCTGCCCGTCACCGCACCAAAAATTTCCTGATTCCAGGAAGTTGACAAGTACTTGTTGGTAATGGGATAGCGTCTTGTGAGGGGCAAAACAGAATACAATGCACGTAACCCAGAACCCGGTTGCTTTAAAACGATAAAATCACCTGCGGTTGATTGCAGCAATCTTAACCGGACCGAATCCTGAAGCAATCGTAGATCTGGAAAATGCTCGTGCTGACTCCAGGCTAAGACGGTCGTACTGTCAGCCCATACATGAATACCCTGCAGGGTAGCCCAATGTGTAGCTTCTGGATTCGTGAAAATTTTATCTCGCTCCAACTCCAGGATCTGCACGTGGCGGCTCAGATTATCTGAAATCTGAGCTGCATACTCCGCTTCAGACAGATTTTGGTGCCAAGCAGGATTCAGGGAGATTAACCCGGTTACGATAGAAGCGATAATCAGTACCAGGCTTCTCGTACGGACAGGCCAGTTAAGCATACTTAAAAGTAACAAAACTTACCCGAATGACTACCTCTGCTGAAGGCCTCCAAACCAATAGAGGAATAAAATTCTGGAATACCGAAAGCTAAAGGGAATGAAGAGAAAGGAAACCACCACTAATGATACGCCATACACCCAGGTTGGCGGATGCGCGATGACATAGAGTACACTGGATACCGCAACCATGATGGCGACATTGAAGGCATAACTAACGAAAAGGGAGCCATAATAAAAGCCTGGTTCAGGCATAAACTTAGCAGAACAGTTCGAGCAATGATCATTCATTTCAGCAAACTTCCGAAGGTTACTCCCTGAATATTTAAAAATATTACCTTGCCTGCACCGGGGGCACTTACCGTGCCACACTGCGCTTAACGAGTTCATTTCGTTTAGTTTTACTGGCCCGATACCAAAAGAATGCAATAAGAGCGATAATGACATACGGGGCAGCAAACAAGTACAAAATACCGAAGTTGATGCCCGCTGCAATGCCGATATTACCATTGCTGACATTATTCTCCAGCGAGGCCCGGCACATCGCACATTGCGCTTGCCCGGAGAAAGAAATCAAGGTTACCCCAACAACTACCAATAAATATTTCAACCCAGCACCCATGATTTTCATTTATAATAAGGACTAATCATGATAAACACGATAACCCCGGTAATCGCTACATAGAACCATACCGGAAATGTAAATTTAGCTAATGCGCGATGCCGGTCAAAACTTCCGGCCAATGCCCTCGAAAAAGTAAATAAAACCAGCGGAACCACCGCAACCGACAGGATGATATGACTGATCAGAATAAAATAATAGACCATCCGCCAGGGACCCTCACCTCCATACGGTGTTGAATCACTAGTCATGTGGTAAAGCACATACATCACCAAAAAAGCAGCCGACAAACCAATGCAGGTTTTCATCAGTGCTTCATGAAGTTTCCGCTTTTTATTTTTAATGGCTATAACGGCAACCAGTAATAGCAACGCGGTTACTCCATTGATGGTGGCATAAATGGGTGGCAAGAAACTTAAGTCATAGCCGGGAATTTTAATTCGAAACAGGGCGGCTACCGCCAATGGTAAAACAATGGAAAGGGTTACAAACAGGTTATGATATGGTGCACGTGGGCTAGTCATACTTAATATTGCTTCAACAAAATCTTCATTTCTACTGCCAGGCGATCCACCTCCTCACGGGTTTTAGGATTATAATAACCTCGAATCCGATTTTCGGAGTCGACCAGGACAGCAGACCAAGGTTTCTTCAAAAAGAAAAAGCACGCAAGCCATTGATCCCAGGGTCTATCTGAGCCAGTTGAAAATACCAGGTCAAAATCGCGGGCAGCTATTTGCTCCTGTAAATGAATCATACCTCTCTTCATGGAGCCCGAAGAGTCTGCCACCACTAAAACGGGTAAAGGCATTTGGGAAGATCGAATGCGGGACATGATAGAATCTGGAACCTGATAGGGTGATTTGTAGTCGCCAGAACAAGTACCCTGAACATCGGCTACCCCCTGCTGATAATAAACCGGGATAGTAAATTCATTCCGGCCAAACATTTTTAAAAACACAAAAATGATTCCTGGGAGAATGAGGGCAACCAACAGGTAGATTAACTTCTTTGACATTACTCTTTCAACATAAAAAGAAGGCTAAAGTTCATCACTTTAGCCTTCCATTGATTCTTTTAGTATCGACTTAGAATACCGGCATAGTCATACCCTCATAGACAAAGGCGACCAGCATCCAAATAATAAACAACGTTGGAATAAGAATTGACCAAAAGAGCACCTTCACTTCGTATTTCAAGTGCATAAACTCCCCAACAATATAAGCTGCCTTAACAATAGTCAGGATTACGAACAGTGCGGTCTTGGCTACGCCATGAGACATGGTAAAGGCGATCAAAAACTCAACTGCCGTTACGGCACCAAGAATGAACGCTACGGTCCAGAGCTTTTTAATCTTCTCCTTATCGGGAGGAAGTACAGTTACCTGAGGTTCGTGTGAATGATGTGCCATGGTATATCAATTATACGAGATAGAAGAATGTAAATACAAATACCCAAACCAGATCCACAAAGTGCCAATACAAGCCTACTTTTTCAACCATTTCATAATGTCCTCTGCGTTCGTAAACTCCGGTTACCGTGTTGTAATAAATCAAGAAGTTCAACAACACCCCGCTGAATACGTGGAAGCCGTGGAATCCAGTTATGAAGAAAAAGAAATCAGCAAAAGGTTGAGGACCATATTGATTGATATGCAGGTTAGCTCCGGTCACTTCTTTGGTAATCCATTGCCCATTAACAAAATCCTTCACCAGAGTTGGCGCATCCGTACCTACAATAAAGTGCGTCCATTCCCAGGCCTGACAGCTTAAGAAGGTAATACCACCTACGATCGTCCACAGCATCCATTTTTCTACCGCCTTGCGATCCATCCGATGTCCGGCTTCCACTGCCAATACCATGGTAACTGAACTCATAATGAGGATGAAAGTCATGATGCCGACAAATACCAGGGGTAATGAATAGCCGTGTAAAAAGGGCACAGCTTCAAATACCTTTTCCGGAATGGGCCAATATTCGGTTGAGAAGGTAAACGCCTCCGGAAGCCCATCAAAGGCCGGATGAGAAGACCGAACCAATCCGTAGGTAATCAAAAGCCCCGAGAAGGTGAAGGCATCAGAAAGCAAAAAGAACCACATCATGAGCTTGCCATAGCTGGCGCCCATGGGTGATGCTCCGCCATCCCAAACGCTTTTACCAGGTGCTGTTGCGGCTGTACTATGTGCCATAATCAGGAATTAGGAATTTTTATCGATACAATAATAGAAATACAAACAGATATAGCCAAAGTCCTCCTAAAAAATGCCAGTAAGTAGTACACATTTCTAACCGTAGCAGATTTTTGGAATGGACCTGGAATCGGTAAGTGGCCACCAGAACGATGATCAGGTAAACCAGGGCACTGATAATATGAAGGCCGTGGAGCCCCGTTATCACGTATAGGAATGATCCGGACGGATTTCCTACCAAAAATATCCGGTTATCGACCAGTTGCTTCCATCCCTCAAATTGTAAAACCAGAAATGCCAGACCCAGAATGGCGGTCAGCGTTACCATTATTTTGACTGTTTCCAAATTATCCTTTTTGGCCGACCAGAAAGCCCATTGCATGGTAATACTACTGGCCAAAATCACCACGGTTGACACCGTCAGTATATTGGGTAAATCAAAATACAACCAATTCCCTTCGGCCTGCCGCACGATGTAGGCAGAAGTAAGGGCCGCAAACAACATCATCACACTTCCAATAAAAAGCCACATGGCAAATCGCTTGGGATTCATGGCCATCGGCTTCTTCGGTTCCTCTACAATTCTGAATTCGTTCGTCACCACTTTTTCCATATCACATCATCAAAGTTTATCCATCAAATAGGCTATCTGAACAATGGGTAAATACAAAAAAGATCCAAACATAATTCGCAGGGCCGACTGCCGGCTACCGGTTCGCATCAGTGAAAATGTTTGCGCGAAAAAGGCCACCCCACAAACCGTAGCAATAATGGCGGACTTAATACCCGTTATGCCAAACGTAGCCGGCAATAATCCCAGGGGAATCAGAAACATCGTATAGATCATGATCTGAATGGCGGTATTTAAATCCTTGCCCCCGCCTGAGGGCAACAATTTGAAGCCGGCTTTTTTGTAATCATCATCCGCAACCCAAGCGATGGCCCAGAAGTGAGGGAATTGCCAGATAAACTGTATACCAAAAATGATCAGGGCCTCATACGTTATGGAACCGGTAGCGGCAATCCAACCTAACAATGGCGGTAATGCGCCTGGAATAGCCCCCACAAAAACGGCTATGGGTCCCACCCGTTTCAGAGGCGTGTAAATGAAACTGTACAGCACCATGGAAACGATAGACAACATCACTGTGAGTGGATTGGTGAAAATCCAAAGTATCACCAGGCTCATGAGTAAGCATGCCAAGGCAAAAACGGTAGCCTCGCGTGAACTAATACGGCCGGTTGGTAAGGGTCTGTTTCGGGTGCGATCCATCACCGCGTCCAAATCCTTCTCCATGATTTGGTTAATACAAACCGATGCCCCAGAAAGCAGAAATCCACCAAAGGTTAACATAACTAATACAGTCCAATCCACACTGCCTCGTGCCGCTAAACTATAACCGAAGCCACACGAAAAGGCAACCAGCAACGACAGTCGGACTTTCAATAACTCGACAAGGGCTCGGGCTTTTAGGCCGAGTGAATGACTAATTGAAATTGGGGCCCCGCTCATAGTCGACTTACTTCTTGTTTATTTGTTTCAAGTCTTAAATACACCAGAAATTGAAATCCAAACGCAACTGTTGCCAGTAATAAATGGACAGGTTGCAGAAAGCCCGGCATTGATAAATAAGCCAAACCAGCACCAGTCAAAATAGTGAGCAAAGGTAACACGATCAGACCAACCGTTAAAGGATTCCACCCTTCAGATTTTATCAAGATATAGGCTAAAAACCCGTGGAAACCGAGAACCAGCCATGAAAAAGAACGGTGAATCAAGAAGTCTGCACCGGTACCTTCCACCCATGAATTACGGGGCAATTGGGCGGCCACCTGATCGATGGCAGCCCGAACTTCCGTACCTAAAAACACCTGAACTAACAATAAGGTTATGCTCGCAATTGCCACCCAAGCCGATATGCCGGGTGCCCTAATTACCCGCCCCTCTCCCGAGTTTTGGTAGAGCCAAATTAAGAACGCCACCAGAACAAAGGCCATCAGCATGTGAACGGTGATGGTCCATGAGGTAAGGTTTGTTGACACCACAATGGAACCAAACCAGCCCTGAATAATGACGGTTACCAAAGTAGCTAATGAAACCCAAAAATAGGCAGGCCTGATTTTACGGATCATAAAACCGCGCACACATACTGCTATGATCAGCAACCCTATCGCCACACCCACTAACCGGTTGATGTATTCAATCCATGTTTTTGCTGCATTAAAATCTGCTTCCAGTAAAATGGATTGATCATTCAGAATTGCCTGAGCAGTCGTATTAAGACCCACTGCCTGCAGATACCGGGCGAACTTTTGATTCTTATGATCGCGAAACGCAGCAAACTTCTCTTTATAGTCAACCGGTAATTGATTGACGGAGGTAGGCGGAACCCATTGGCCAAAACATCGGGGCCAATCCGGGCATCCCATGCCCGATCCGGTCGCCCTAACTATTCCACCCACCAAGATTAAAAAGTAAACAGCGACCAGGGTAGATAAGCAGAGCTTACGAAATCCGAGGATCGCTGTTGTACTCAAAGTCTGTCGAACCCGCTCAGTGGTGCTTTTTATCTTCCACTACGATCGCATTGTCATTCATCTCCAACTTCACTAACTCATTTTCATGAGGCAGGTTGGATTCGGGTGTCTCCGAATATGGAATGTGCTGCGGTATGAAATCTTCTTTTGCGCCTGGCTTGCTATAATCATATGGCCAACGGTATACAGTCGGGATTTCTCCTGGCCAATTACCATGCCCCGGATGACGAGGCGTTGTCCACTCCAACGTATTGGAGTTCCAGGGATTGGCCGATGCCATTTTTCCACGGAAGATGCTGTAGATAAAATTAAACAGGAAGATAAACTGTGCTGACAAGGTTAAGATCGCAGCTGCACTGACCAGCATATTCAAATCGGCAAATCCACTAAAGGTTTCAAAGTTGGTCCAGCTATAATATCTTCTTGGGAAACCCGCGATGCCGATGTAGTGCATCGGGAAGAAGACCAGGTATACACCGATAAAGGTTAACCAGAAATGAATGTATCCCAACTTCTCGTCCATCATCCGGCCGAACATTTTCGGGAACCAATGGTAAACACCGGCCACCATACCGAAGAAGGACGCGCTACCCATTACCAGGTGAAAGTGAGCCACTACGAAATAGGTGTCGTGTAATTGAATATCAATGGCTGAGTTACCCAGGAAAATACCGGTAATACCTCCGGTTAAGAAGAAAGAAACCAGACCAATCGAGAACAACATCGCAGCGGTAAACCGAATGTTACCCTTCCACAAGGTGGTTACATAGTTGAAAATCTTCACCGCTGACGGCACCGCGATGATCAACGTCAACAAGGTGAAAATGGATCCCAGGAAGGGATTCATACCCGTTACAAACATGTGGTGAGCCCACACGACAAATGACAGGATGGCGATGAACAACATGGAACCCACCATCGCCTTATACCCAAAAATCGGCTTACGCGAATTGGTCGCAATAATCTCTGAGGTAATCCCCAGGGCAGGCAACAATACGATGTATACTTCAGGGTGTCCCAGGAACCAGAACAAGTGCTGGAACAGGATTGGACTACCCCCTTGATTGGGAAGCGCTTCACCCCCAATGTAGATGTCCGACAAATAAAAGCTTGTGCCAAAGCTTCGATCGAAGATTAGTAATAAAGCAGCGGCAAAGAGCACCGGAAATGAAAGCACCCCAATAATGGCGGTAAAGAAGAATGCCCAAATGGTGAGTGGAAGTTTCGTGAACGACATCCCCTTGGTGCGAAGGTTAATCACCGTGGTGATGTAATTGATACCGCCCAGCAATGAACTTACTATGAACAGGGCCATCGCCACCAGCCAGAGGGTCATACCTAATCCGGATCCCTGCATGGCTTGCGGCAAGGCGCTCAGAGGTGGATAAATAACCCAACCCCCAGAGGCTGGACCTGTTGAAATAAACAAAGAGGTAAACATGATGACACTGGACAAGAAAAAGAACCAGTACGATAACATGTTCATAAACCCGCTGGCCATATCCCGGGCACCTACCTGAAGTGGAATCAGGAAGTTACTGAAGGTCCCGCTCAAGCCTGCTGTCAATACGAAAAACACCATGATGGTACCATGCATGGTGACCAGAGCCAGGTAAAATTCAGGATCAATCTTGCCTTCAGGCGTTAACCATCCCCCCAGGATGGGACGTAACCACGAAAGGTCAGCATCGGGAAAACCCAACTGAAGACGGAACAGGACGGAAAGAACACCTCCAATGAGGGCCCACGCCATACCCGTAATCAAAAACTGCTTTGCAATTACTTTGTGATCTTCTGAGAATACATAGTTCGTCCAGAAGTTGCCATGATGATGTTCATGCTCGTGGCCGTGATCATCGTGGTGGGTAGAAGTTTGTGGATGTATATCGATCGTTGCCATGCCTTTTTAATTCTTAGTTTAATGTAACGGTTACCGGGGTTGCCATAATCGCCTCTTTACTATCAACCGGAATTCCCGCCTTAATCATAGCGGATTCACGCAGTTCCGGGGGTACCCGTTGGAGATACTCAGGATTTTGTTTTAACCAGGCTTCCTGTGATGCCATCCATTTTTCATAATCTTCTACAGAATCATGAACAAACACGGGAAACTTCATGGAGAAGTGACCTCGACCGCAGATCTCGGTACACGCCATTTCATAATTAAAATTGGGGTTACCGGTTTCTGCACGCATTTCCGCTGTGGATTTAGTCGGAATAAACTTGAAGGTGGTCTGCATTCCCGGCACGGCATCCATCTTTAACCGGAAATGAGGTAAGAATACGCTATGCAGCACGTCTTTTGCACGAATCATCAATTGCACCTCCTGACCTTTCGGGAGATGAAGTTCCAACGACTTGAAATCATCATAGGTATTGGCATCACTTAAATCCAGACCAAACTCATTCGAAGCATCAATCATTTTATAATTGTGTACACCCAATTGTTTATCCTTAACACCGGGATAGCGGGCAGTCCACAGAAATTGCTGTCCGATCAATTCGATCACCACGGCATCCTTCGAGGCAGGCGCGGTAATATCGTTCCACGCGCGCAAACCGCTGAAAATCAACAAGGCCAGTACAATGGCGGGAACAACCGTCCAGACAATTTCCAACTTATGATCATCCGCAAAAAAAGCGGCCTTACGTCCTTCTTCATACCGATACTTGAACGTAAACCAAAACATGACGATGAAGATCAAGACGAAAGCGACCACGGTTACCGCCATGGTTACCCAAAAGAGGTAATCGGTCACAACTCCGTGCTCAGAAGCCACGGGTAAATTATACGAATCAAAATGGGCGAAGGAATACCAAAAGAAACCAATCAGGCCCGCAATCATGAACAGCATGAACAAGTAGGCATTCAATGAGTTCCAGGATGTATCCTCATCCTTTTTCCCTTTCACCAGGCTAACCAAATTCCCAATCCTGAAAATCAGGTACAGTATGGCTAACACCAAAACTACCCCCAAACCGATTATCAAACTCATCATATGAATATTATTAGCTGTGATTTCAAATTAGATATGGTGATGTAATGATTCTTCCATCATGGGATGATGCTTGGCAACCAAGGGCATCTTGGACAAGGCGTTCAATCCCACAAAAATGAATAAGGAGAAAAAGATCAGCGCCAGTCCAATCTCCAAAAGTCCCAAACCGCCATTATACTGCATAACGCCAGGCGTTACCATGTTGTAAAAATCAAACCAATGACCTACAACCACTATCGGACACACCACCTTCAACATCGACATATGCCGCTTCGCATCCCGTGTCATTAATAACAAAAATGGCATCACGAAGTTTAGGATCAGGTTCACATAAAATATCCATGAATAGGGTGCGTGTTTAATGCGTTCAACAAAGTACACCGTCTCTTCCGGGATATTGGCGTAATAAATCAGCATGAACTGGCTAAACCAGATGTAGGTCCAGAAGATACTGAAAGCAAAAACAAACTTGCCCAGGTCATGCAAGTGATTCTGATTCACCATTTTCAGGTATCCGGCATCTTTCAAGTTCACGACTACCAGTGTAATCGTGGCCAATCCGGCAACCCACCAGCTGGCGAATACATACCAACCGAACATGGTACTAAACCAATGGGGATCAATGCTCATCACCCAATCCCACGCAGCTACCGATGAGCTTACGGCAAAAATCACCAGGAAGATGGCAGAAAGTTTCCGGGCCGAATACCAATGCTGGGTACCCCCTTCCAGATCTTCGGCCATCATATGCTTCTTAATCATGGTGTAGAACCAATACCACAGGCCAAAGAATACCACCATGCGAAGAATATAAAACAGGGGAAAGCCACCGGCATGCAAGGGCCAGAAGAAGTAAACACTTTTCTTATCGAGAATTTCATCATAGCCGGCACTATCCTGAACATAGAGATCGTGGTGCGTCCAATGAAATAAATCGCCCTTGGCAACAAACCAGATCACCAGGGTTAGCACTCCGGCAATCGGAATCCATTGTCCTAAGGCTAAAGGAATTCGTTTAATAGGGGCCGACCAACCGGCTTGAGCCGCATATTGGATGGCCACGAAAAACAGTCCAATGATGCCCAGACCGGCAAAGAAGATATTATTGTGCCATAGTGATGCGTACACTTTCTTTAACCATACCGGGCTTCCATGATGCTCGCCACCTTCTTCAGCAGCGCTCACGGCTTCCGTGCTGGCTACCAGATTCTTAGTGGCCTCGAGCGAGCCATGACCACCTTCCTCATGACCCCCGGAGTTCATGGCCATAAACAGGCCGATGACAAACAGGAGTACCCCGACTGCCAGCACCATGAAAAGTTTCCGCTTCGTTTCCGGTTTAAAAATGTATTGTTCGTCCGCCATGATGGTTTTGAATATCTAGTGAATTAATTCTTCTGTAACTCCTTTACGTACTTGGCAATCTTCCAACGATCTTCCTCACTCACCTGCGAGCCATGAGCTCCCATTAATCCTTTTCCATAGGTAATCACATGGAAGATGTGACCTTCCGTAACTCCTTTAATGGCATCACTCTTGAGGTTGGCAACACCTGGGTATTTATCGGCTACCTTCCCATCCCCTTCGCCTTTGGCACCATGGCAATGTTTACAGTTACTTTCATACAGAGCCTTGCCTTGCTCCAAAATAGCGGGTGAAGCCTCAAACGGATTCACCAACTTATTGGCGAGGCGCAGGCTAGTCGTGTCATTTCCGGCCCGATACGGTAGCCATCCGTATTTATTCCTGCGCACCGTATTAGCCGGGGGCAGGCGTAGGTTCATTTTAAAGGGATTGTACTCGTTGGTGTTGTAGTACTCACCCCGGCCGTTGTCGAGCGAATTAACCCAAACACCATAGTCCTTATCTGTAATTTGAGTGAGTGGTTCATAGGGAACCGAGTGATACATGTTGGGAGCATATTCCAGCCCCTGATTATCACCCCCCGCTTTGCAGCCTGCCAAAAGCAGGGCGGCCGCAACACTCACCACTCCAAGTTGTAAGAAACGCATAGACTGCATTATTAAAAGTTCTTTTCGTTTACTTCAGAGGCCCCGTTATCCTTCAGAATACGGGTAATCTCCTCCTTACTTAATTTATTCGCTGCCAAATCGATCGCCATCACGTGCTTGTCATCCGTACTGCGGATATCAAACGTGCGGGGCCATTTGTACGGCTTCATATCACTGACAATTAAAAAGGTGGCCACCATGCCAAGGGCCGATAACAACACGGTCAATTCGAACGTAACCGGAATGAAAGGCGGTAACGAAACAAAGTTCTTACCCCCAATAATCATCGGCCAATCAAATCCCAGCATCCAGATTTGCATAACCAAGGCCAGAATGGTACCGGTCATGCCAAACATGAAGGCCGCTATAGGCAGTCGTGAGCGCTTGTACCCCAATGCTTCATCCAGTCCGTGAACCGGAAACGGTGTAAACACTTCATGAATTTTTACACCCTTATCGCGAATGCCATCGACACCGTGAAGCAGGATATCTTCATCATCAAAAATGCCAACCAAAAATTTTTCGCCAGTACTACTCATAATTAATGTTTCTTTTCGGACGAGGATTTAATGATGCTCTTCACTTCCGCCATGTTGATTACCGGGAAGAACTTGGCGAACAGGAAAAAGGCAGTAAAGAAGAAGCCAAAAGTCAAAATGTATTCACCCACATCATACATGGTCGGATAGAACATCGACCAACTGGAGGGCAGGTAGTCGCGGTGGATGGACGTTACAATAATCACAAAGCGCTCAAACCACATTCCAATGTTCACGATGATCGACAAAATGAAGGTGGCGGCAATGTTGGTTCTCAGTTTCTTGAACCAGAACAACTGGGGCGAAATCACATTACAGGTCATCATCGACCAGTAGGCCCACCAGTACGGACCTGTTGCCCGATTGTAGAAGGCATAAAATTCAGCCGGCACCATGCCATACCAGGCTACAAAGAATTCGGTGATATAGGCAATCCCCACGATTGATCCCGTGATGATGATGATGATGTTCATCAACTCAATGTGGTAAATGGTGATGTAATCTTCCAGCTTGAACACCTTCCGGGTTACAATGAGCAGGGTAAGCACCATGGCAAATCCTGAGAAGATCGCACCGGCCACGAAATAAGGCGGGAAGATGGTGGTGTGCCATCCTGGAACAACAGACGTGGCAAAGTCGAATGATACAATGGTGTGAACGGAGAGTACCAGCGGAGTAGAGAGGCCGGCCAAAATCAACGCTACCGATTCATAGCGCATCCAGGTTTTTGCGGCTCCATCCCATCCAAAACTTAAGGCATTATATACCGTAGCGCGGGTCTTGTTGCCCATGCGTACGGCCCGATCACGGATAACGGCAAAGTCAGGAATAAGACCCATGTACCAGAATACCAGGGAAACGGTGAAATACGTGGTGATCGCGAACACGTCCCACAACAGGGGTGAGTTGAAGTTAGCCCACAAGGAGCCCCAGGTATTGGGCAACGGCAACACCCAGTACAACCCCAGCCACAAACGGCCCATGTGCACCAGCGGAAACGTGGCGGCACAGATCACGGCAAAAATAGTCATGGCTTCAGCTGCGCGGTTGATGGACATCCGCCACTTCTGACGGAACAACAAGAGGATGGCCGAAATCAGAGTTCCTGCGTGACCAATACCTACCCACCACACGAAGTTGGTGATGTCCCAGGCCCAACCGACTGTTTTGTTCAACCCCCAAACACCGATGCCTTCCCATAAAACGGTAGCCAAACAGTAAACACCAAAAAGGAGTAAGATCAGGGAGATACCGAACGCGATCCACCACAAGCGTGAGGGTTTTGCCTCTACTTGCCGGCTGATATCTTCGGAAACATCACGAACCGTTTTGCCCCCCGTAACTAAGATTTCCCGTACTGATGAAGTTGCTTGCATATGAATGTCTGGTGTCTATTGCTTAATACCTTATGCGTTTTCTTTCTGCTTGTCTTTGTTGCGGATTTTGGTGAGGTAGAAGATATTGGGTTTAACACCAATTTCTTCCAATACCCGATACGCTCTTGGATTACCAATTTTCTTATCGATACCGTAAGGGCGCTCAGGATTTGATTCAATCTTTAACAACTTGCTGATGCGGCTTTCCGGATTGTTCATGTCGCCAAATACAATGGCTCCGGTTGTACAGGCAGCCTGGCATGCCGTCACCACCTCGCCATCCTGCAGGGTTCTTCTTTCTTTCTTGGCGGTCAACTTACCGGCCTGAATCCGCTGAACACAGAATGAGCATTTCTCCATCACTCCGCGTGACCGTACGGTTACATCCGGGTTGAGCACCATGCGGCCCAGATCGGTATTCATTGCCGGGTTGGACTGATAGAACTGTTGGTTATCATGATACTTGAACCAGTTGAAGCGTCTTACTTTATACGGACAGTTGTTGGCACAATAACGAGTACCAATACAACGGTTGTAGGTCATCTGGTTCAACCCTTCCGTACTGTGGGTGGTAGCGGCCACCGGACACACGGTTTCGCAAGGTGCATTGTTGCAATGTTGGCATAACATGGGCTGGAATACCACCTCCGGATTTTCGGAAGCCTGCTCCATACCTTTATAATCCTCCACATCGGCATCCGAGGAATAATACCGGTCGATCCGCAACCAATGCATCTCTCTCCGGTTAATCACTTCCTGCTTGCCTACAATGGCAACATTATTCTCCACGTTACAGGCCACCACACAGGCACCGCAACCGGTACAGGTGTTCAGGTCAATGGCCATACCCCAATAATGATTTTTATAGTCGTGCCCCTTCCATAGGCTCAAGGCACCTGGATCTACTTTCTTATCCCAATCCGTGATTTTCGGAAACTCACGACCTGCTGCCGGATCTTTCTGGAATTCACTCAATACAGATTCCTGGATCACACTGTGGCGACCCATATACGTTTGATGAATCTGAGTTTGGGCAAGCTGGAAATTTTCACTGGTCTTCTCTACCGTCACTCCGGTGGTGACATGGAAGTTCAGGGTTTCACCCACCGCTATCAACGGGTAAGCATTGGCCCCGATGTTCTCTCCTACTTTACCTACCTGAGTGCGGCCATACCCTACGGCTACTCCCAACGTTCCTGGTGCCTGGCCCGGTTGTACCAACGCTGCCACGGTAATGGTTTTACCATTGGCGGTCAGGTTCACCAATTGGGTTCTTCCTTCCGCATCATTTTCGATACCCAATTCAGTGGCATCTTTCAAGGAAATGGTTACGTAGTGATCCCAGGTTGCCTTGGTAATTGGATCGGGTAATTCCTGCAACAACGGATTGTTGGCTTGTGAACCGTTACCCATCGCGCAGCTTTCATAGATCACCAATTCTAATCCGGAATTGGAGGCTTTGTAAGTGGAAGCGATTGTGGCCAGCGCAGCATCGGCATTGCCGGTAAAGCTATACGAAGGACTTGGTGCGGCTACTTCCAAAACGCCATCATATAAACACTTATCCCAGAAACTCTGGAAGTCAATGCCGGATGAGGCGGAGTAAAACCGATTACGCCAGTATTCCTTTACAAATTCAAAGTAGTCAGTATTGGATTCTCCGCTCCACACCAGGAAGCTCTCTTGAGCCTGTCGTGTTTTAAAAATCGGAGTAATGGCGGGCTGAGATAAACTGAATGAGTTCAATTTAGGCTCAGCATCATTCCATGATTCGAGATAGTGATGATCCGGAGCCATGTAGGCCGAGGCGGAAGCGGTTTCGTCAGGCGTAGTGGAAGTAGAAACCGTTAAGGTCACATTTTTCAAGGCCTTCTCCAGGTCAGTTCCTTTCGGATAATCATAAACCGGATTACAGTTGTAGAAAATCACGCCATCTACTTTTCCACCCTGAACTTCTGCAACAAAGGCCGCCATCTCTTCATCATTCCCTTGACGGAAGTTGACCGGCATGCCCGGAAGAATGGTGGAACCATAACTACCTAATGCATGATTAATGGCATTAACCACAACTTGCACGGACTTATCATTAGAACCACAAACTACCAAGGCCTTGCCTTGATTTTCCTTGAGTTCTGCTGCTGCCTTTTCCAGGTGCGCAATTCCCTCGATGCTCTTGGCTCCATTACCGGAAATCAGATTGTAAAGTTGTGCCACCACCAATCCTTCCTGCGAAGGCTTGATCATGGAACGGTAATCTGCGTTAGCACCGGTTAACGACAGGTTTGACTCAAATGAATACAAGCGCGACATCTGCCGGTTATCTTCCGACAACTGACGGTTGGTCGCAAACTGTTTTGAAAACTCGATAGGCGAAAGCCAGGTTCCCAGAAAATCAGCTCCAATGCTGACAATGACCTGGGCTTTGCTGAAATCGTAGGAAGGAATAATGGCCGCCCCTAACGATTCCTGATTAGCTTTTAGGATACCATAATTTGACACCGAATCGTACTGGATGTGCCGCGTAGTGGGATACTTGGCTTTGAATTTTTCAATGGCAGCCTTGGTGCTCGGGCTCAGGACCGTATTGCTGACGATCCGGATCTGTCCGCCCTTAGCGGAAATCTCACCCAGCTTTGCAGTCACTTCCTTATCGAGTGTTTCCCAATCCGAAGAGTTGCCTCCTACTTTGGGTCCGCGTAAGCGGAAATTATCATATAAGGATAAAACCGAAGCTTCCACCTGCGCGCTGGTGCCGCCCATGGTCACCTTCGAAAGACTGTTACCTTCAACTTTAATAGGACGTCCATCGCGTACCTTAACCACAATACTGCAATAGTCGCCTCCATTCAAATAGGTAGAGGCATAATAGTTAGGAATACCAGGATCAACATCCACAGGCTTGTTGATGTAGGGAATTGCCTTGCGGATGGGAGCCTCACAGGCAGCCAACGAAGCGGCCGCTACACTAAAGCCCATCATCTTGAGGAAATCCCTGCGCGAGTGTCCTTGATCATCGGGCACACCCAGATCGACAAACTCCTTGTCGGCATGTTTCACATACCCGGGATCGTTCTTGAGTTGGGGTAATCCTTTCCAGTACTTCTTATTTATAGTGCTCATAGCTTCAAAATCCAGTCGAGGTCAATAAATGAATATTAATAGTGGCACTTGGCACACTCCAGACCACCAATGTCTTCCACTTTCATGGCCTGTTTGCTGTTATGAAGTTCCAACAGCTTATCGTAGTAGTCGTTGCCCTTGGTGTTCACATCCGTTTTACGGTGGCAGTCAATACACCAACCCATGGTCAACAACGAGTATTGTTTAACCACTTCCATTTCCTGAATAGGGCCGTGACAGGTTTGGCATTGGATGCCCCCCACATTGGCGTGTTGGGCGTGATTGAAGTAAGCCAGGTCAGGCAAGTTATGGATGCGAACCCATTCAATCGGCTTTTGCTTACCCGTATACGATCCCGTGGCAGGATCATAACCAATGGCCGCATAGATTTTGGCAATCTCACCCGTGCCGGTATTGGTACCTTGTTGAATCTGGGTGTGGCAGTTCATACAAATGTTGGCTGACGGAATATTGGCCTGCTTGCCCTTCAGTGCACCGGTATGGCAGTAGTTACATTCAATTTCATACTGGCCTGCATGAATTTTATGAGAGAAGGCAATCGGCTGCTTGGGCTGATAATTCTGCTGAACACCAATGGAATAAAGGCCGTCAATCACATTCTTGAACGTGACCGAAGCCACCAGGAATACCACCAGGAAAATAAACCCTGGGCTTTTCACGATCGAGCCGATCGTATAGCGGGAGTGTACAATCTCTTTATCCTCTTCTGCCAGATCTTTCTGATCCAGGTAGCGTTTTAAGGCGTTGACAATCAGGGTTAGGATAATCAAGAGCAAGACCAGGATGACAATCATCCCGATCAGGATGGCATTGAGGTAACCTGCAGGCACCCCAGCTTGACCACCACCCGCGGTTGTTGTAGTTGTGCCCGGTGCCGGGGCATCCGGTTTTTCGGCTTCTGCTTTTACGTAGGCCAAAATGCTCAAAATCTGTTCATCGGTATAACTGGTAAAAGCCGTCATCTGGCTCTTGTTATACTCTTCATAAATTTTTACGGCATACGCATCGCCACTGGCAATCACCTTGGCGGGATTACGCACCCAGTTGTAAATCCACTCGATGGAAGGTACCCGCGTTTCAACGCCAGCCAGGGCCGGACCCACCAATTTCTGTTTTACCCGATGGCATGACTTACAGTTGCCATTAAACAAAGCCTCCCCGGCACTGATCACCGCTGGATCAGTCGGAATAGTTTGAGCAAAAGTTGATTGATGGAGGGTAAGCGAGAGGAGTAAAAAGAATAACGAGACTAAAACAGGTAATCTTTTCTTCATCGTGACGCGTTTAGGATAGCCGCTTTTTACGGAATCGCACAAATCTACATGCCAAATGCATTATTTCAAATAAATTTCGAGGACGTGGGGAATTATTTTAAGGTGTGTTTAACAGGCTTGAAGGGGTTAACTCAACGATCAAGTTTCCACCCGCAGCAGGTTGAAATTTGTACATTGGAATACACCTCACAGTTTATTTAGAATCAATATAAATTGTCTCTCTTCCGTCATGAACATAATCCTCAAAAAATATGACGCCATTCGAATATGTTAGCGTCCTCATTTCCATCATTTTAGGTTTAGGAATAACGCAAATCGTATCCGGACTTGCCGATATTATTCAACACCGTTATCAGGTGAAATTGTACTGGCCACACCTTATGTGGATCTTGTTTACTTTCTTCTTACACATACAGGAATGGTGGGTACTCTACGACTTGCGTACACTGAGTGAATGGAAATTACCGACTTTCTTATTCACCATATTATATCCCATTAACTTATTTATCCTCGCGCGCATCCTGTTTCCCTCCAATATGGGCTTATCGCATATTGACTTGAAATCGTACTACTTTAACAACTACAGAAAATTTTTTGGATGGGCGGTCATCCTGATTGTACTCTCATTGGTCGACAACCTGGTATTGAATGGATATAGTTGGTCTGAGCAGCCGGTGCACCTCCTTTTACTCCTGCTGCTCCCCTTCCTCATTTATAAAAACTTTCAACACGAGTGGCTGCACAAATTAATGGTCGTGCTGCTCACCGGGTTGCTATTTGCCAGCCTGCTCTTGGTTGACTGGACAATCCGATCTTAATTTCCCTGAAACAAACCCATTTTATGTTGAAAGACCCGCGCAATGCTCTGGGCCCGCATCTTAATCTCTTCCGCCTTTTCCCCCTCGAAATTTTCATCCACTGTCTCAATAAACAACGCTAACCATTGATCAAAGTGCCGGGCATCAATAGGTAATGCGCGGTGTTTTTGAAAAGGGTTTCCTGTATAACTCTGCTCGCCCAACAGCATGGACGACCAGAAATTATACATGATGGGTAAATGTGCAGGCCAATCTACGTGGGCAAAGACGGGAGCCAGTAATAAATCAAGTTTCACCTTTTCATAAAAGGCATCTACAAGCGTAATAATCTCATTCCGTGTCCCAAGCTCTGGTTTGCTCATCATCATGCTTACTGTGGTTGCAAAAATCGAAAAGTGCATAGTACGATCATATGACTTTGCTCATAATTCCGGATCTCCGCCTGAAATAGCTTGGCAACAAAAATGGCCATTATGGAAATTGATTTCTTAAAATTTCTGATGAATCCTAAGAAATGGTGGATTCCATTAACCTTAATTCTTTCAATTAGTCTCATCGGAATATCCATCATCGGGTATGAAACCTATTATAAAGCTCCTCCCATTCCAGACTTTGTAAATGAAAATGGAGTGACTATTCTTTCAGAAAGAGATATTCTGGATGGCCAGGCGGTATTTCAGAAATATGCACTCATGGAGTATGGCAGCATGTTTGGTGATGGGGCCAATCGCGGCCCAGACTTTACAGCCGAAGCTTTACACCAGGTTGCCTTTCACATGCGCGAGTTTTATGCAAACCAACCCGATGTTTCGAAAATGGAATGGCTGGGTGCAACGGTGCAGGTTCAACGGGAAATAAAAGAAAACCGGTATTCGACAATTAGTAATCAAACGCGACTGAGTGCCGCCCAAGTATATGCATTCGATCAGTTGATTGAGTATTATAATAATGTTTTTGAGGGAACAGGACCCTTTTCATTTAAGCCAAGGAATTACATAAAGAGCAGGGAAGAAATAAAGCAGCTGAGCGCCTTTTTCTTTTGGGGTGCATGGGTATGTGGTGTGGAGCGGCCTGGCAAAGATTATAGTTATACCCACAATTGGCCTTTTGATCCGGTAGCAGGAAATACACCTTCTCCTGCAGTAACCGTGTGGACAATCATCGGATCGTTGGGCCTGATACTAGGCCTTGGTATGGTACTCTATTATCATGGTCGGTTGGAAAAATTGGATGATGCCGCCTACATCGAGAATTCCGGTCCATTAATGTCGCAACAATCCGTATCAAAATTTCAACCCACAGCCACACAAAAAGCAACTTATAAATATTTTTCTCTTGCCATTTTACTCCTTATCGTCCAAGTACTTGCGGGAATTTTAACCGTGCATGATTTCGTTAACTTCACCACATTCTTCGGGTACGATCTGCGGGCGATTTTACCGATCACGATTACCCGCAGCTGGCATGTGCAATTGGCAATCCTGTGGATTTCTATTTGCTGGATCGGAGCCTCCTTCTTCATAGCTCCTCTCCTTTCACCTCAAGAACCAAAAAATCAATTGACATTTATCAATGTCATCTTTACAATGATTGTGATGCTGGGCGTTGGATCAGTCGTGAGCATTTATGCCGGGCCCATGGGTTTCTTTAATAACTGGTGGTGGTTCGGTCATCAGGGTTGGGAATACGTAGAACCCGGAAAAGTGTGGCAAGGATTGTTATTCATTACCTTATTCATCTGGTGTGTTGCGCTCTACCGGGCATTGAAGCCAGTGATTAAAATAAAGCAACCCTGGCAACTGCCCAATTGGCTAGTGTATGCCACCTCCTGCATTGTGATTTTACTGTTGTCCGGTTTTGTTGCCACCCCGGAAACCAATTTCGTGATTGCCGATTTCTGGCGATGGTGTGTGATTCACATGTGGGCCGAAGCATTCTTTGAAGTATTTACCACCGTGTTAGTGGGATACTTCATGGTGCTGATGGGACTGGTGAGCAGGCAAGCCGCCATTCGCGTGATCTACATTGCCGCGTTATTGTTTCTTGGGTCTGGCTTATTGGGCATCTCGCACAACTTCTACTGGAATGCAAAACCGGTGGCCACCATGGCACTGGGTTCTGTTTTTTCTACGCTGCAGGTTATTCCATTAATTTTACTCACCCTCGAAGCATGGAGATTTCAGAAACTCCCGGCCGCGATTGAAGCAAGTGCCAATGGTAACGCATCGGCAAGATTTGGAATGCCCGAAGTATTCCTATTTCTAATCGCAGTAAACTTCTGGAATTTCTTTGGTGCCGGGGTGATGGGCTTTATCATCAACCTGCCATTAGCAAATTACTATGAGCATGGTACCTACCTTACGGTAAATCATGGTCATGCCGCATTGATGGGTGTGTATGGAAATCTTTCCATTGCAACCATTATCTTTTGTTGCCAACTGGTTACGGATAGTACCCATTGGAAAGGTAACGCGTTGCGGATTTCATTCTGGTCCATCAACATTGGATTGATGCTGATGGTGCTGCTCGACTTATTTCCAGCCGGGATTCTGCAATTTCAAGCAGTGGTGGAAAAGGGCTTGTGGTTTGCCCGCTCTGCTGAGTTCATTGACAGTGACCAATTCCAAACGCTTACGTGGTTGCGAATTATTGGTGGAAGTATTTTTGTTATCGGGGGCGTGGTGCCATTAACTTGGGCAATCGCTTCGGTCATGAAACACATTAAAAAGCCGGTCAATCATAAATCAGATTCGAGAAATCGGGTAGCAGCAGAGGTATTGGAAGGGGAACAGGTTTGATCACAACTTTGTATCCGTTTCAAATTTCGAATACGAAAATGGACTAACGACCCTTTGCCTGATTCAACTGGCGGAGTACCAACACCACCAGTGATAGAAAGTAAAGCAGAATTCCGCCTGTCGATAAAATACCACTGATTGGACGCCACTCTGAAAGTAGCCAGGAATCCGCCACTAACCTCAACAAAAGTGAGGCCTGCAATAAGAATAACCAAACGTACAGGATCGCATGAAAGGGTTTTACACTAAGACCTAACACCCCGGGTAATATAATTGGTCCATGTGCCAAAATCATTGACATGGCGTATCCAAGAAAGAAAACATGCACGAGCATGTCATAGGAGTATACGTTGTTGCCGGGTAATACCAACAATAGACCAGTAATCAGCAACCACACATTGGCCAAAAGAAGTGCAACAGCCGAAAACTTTGTCAACCCTGACTTTTTAATACCAATGCGCATGACATCATTGCGCAGCATCCAGATGGCAATAAAGATGAAAGCGAGTCCAGAGAGGTACTTCCCATACCCGTGAAAGGGTAACAGTACTCCAATTACATAGAAGGTGAGAAAAGAAAGCAACCAGTACATTGTCGTGTTACTCACCGGTAGAAACCGGGAAAGCTCCAACCGCTCGGCCGTAATCGTAAATAACAAAAACCCCATCCACCATGGAAACGTGGCGGGGTAAAACTTTGAATTGATCAGCATGGCGTTCCCTACGATCAATGACGTAGCTCCTGCAAGCATCAGAAACATGGTAAGCTCACGAGGATATAAATACAGATACCAGGCATGAATGAGGAGCAACCCAATACTGCCAGCGAGCAAAAAGTAAATTCCCACCTGAAAATACCCTGGAATAACCATGAGTAAACTTAACGCACTGATAACAGGGACTGCAAACGCGATTTTCTTTTTAAGGGGTATTACTTTTTCGAGGGCAATTAACGTAGTTAAAAATCCGCCCACCATCAATGCACCGTGGTGTACGGCCATGGAAGTCGCTGGCAAATTCCAACCGATCCTGATTAACCCCGCCCAGATACCCAGTATCATATTGATACCGGCAGCCATCATAAAAATCAGTTTGGGATTAAAATTACGAGCCACCACCAATCTATAAGTCCTTCCTGCTAAAAATCCGCATCGCAAAAAGCAGGGGCCAAAGAACCCACAGCATCAGCAGTGAAACCGAAAAAATTATCCCCAGGTTACTCCCAAAAAAATTTTTGTAAAAAGCACCGGTGTAGCCCATCAGGGCGGAGATGTCCAATTGCAGCAACATGATGATGCGGGCCAGGTCCACCGGATTAAACGAGATTAAGGTAAGGGTAAGTTTTTCGAGTGGATAATCACCGAAGGTATATACCACCCATAACAGAATTCCATCATAGATAAGTGAGAAATAAAACCAGAACAATAACGCGATGCCAATGGCTTTGGCCTTATCGCGCGTAAGGACCGAAGAAAAGAATGCCAGGGAAACAAACACAAGTGTGAGAAACACACCCGTAATCAATAAGGTAGATATGGGTTGCCAGGCACCATACAATAAGAAGGGAAACCCTACGCCCACCACGTAAGCAAGGCAAAGGGACGAGGCCACAGCCAAATACTCGCTTAAAAAAATCGATCTGCGGTTGATGGGTTGGGCCAGCATCAATTCAATAAACTCGTAGGAATTAAAGAAGTGGATGGTGGTGAACACAACACTCACCAGGGGCACTGCCATCAAAACGACATTCATCAGGCTTAACACTACCTTTCCAAAATCGCTGTCTAATTGAAAGAAGGCGAACGTGCAGATCAACAAAAAAAAGGTATAAAAAATGATAAACCGCGTGCGCAGAATATCATAAAAGACATATTTAATGATTCGGTTCATGGCCTAATCCGTTATTGATGCCAACAATTCCCGTTGCCGGATTAACGTGGCAATCGCTTTGTTGAGTTTTGTCTCATTCGTTTCGCTTTTCAAGGCTTCAATCGAATTGTTGTATTGAATTTTCCCTTCAAACATGTATACCATCTCGGTGGCAATTTCATCCAGGTCGCTGAGAATATGCGAGGTGATGATGAGCAGTTTGCCCATGCGCTTCTCATGAATGATCTTCTCCTTCAAGAGTTCTACTGATACTGGATCTAACCCGGCTGTCGGTTCGTCCAAAATCAGAACGGGAGCGTGAAACATAAAGGCCAGCGAAGCACTTACCTTTTGGCGTGTACCTCCGGATAAAGCATGAATGCGTTTGTCGTAGATTTTGTAAAGCTTAAAGGCATCGATCAGTTCTTCATCGATCTTGGGCTTATCCTGCCGGATGTTCTTCATCATATCGATTAACTGACCGATACGCATATTCTCCGGGTAACGACCGATCTGGGGCATGTAGCCAATCTTTTCACGATACTTCCAATCCCGGAAAATACTCTTTCCATCAAAGTAGATGTTCCCGGACGTGGGAAGCACCAGTCCCAGAATGCCTTTGATTAAGGTGGTCTTCCCCGATCCGTTGGGACCGATCAACGCATAACTCTTGCCGGCATTCAATTCAAGTGAAACCTGGTCGAGGGCGGTTAGTGCCCCGAAGTTCTTACTTACCTTATCAATTGAAATCATAGGGTCGCATGGCTGGTACTTGATCCATCAAATTTTCAGGTGTCAATACGGGAATGGCCCGTTCGGCACGGTCTAATAAAAACACCAGGAAGCTTCGCCAAAGCAAAATCGCCTGGGGCATCCGCTCCACAATGGTTCCATACATACTAATCGGCCGGTAGGGAACATCCCCCACCTGGTCGCGGTTCAGGTCGTACCCCTCATACCGATCCCAATAGTTGCTATCGATTTTATTGAGTACCAGGCTCCCGTTGGTGACCAGATCAAAAGTATTCTGTTGAAAGTTATTGCGGGCAATCACATTGTCATCGCAGCTGGCCTGCAACTTCAATGCATACCCGTTTTGATTAAACGAGTTGTTCTTAATTTCATTCCGGCTGCTGCCTTCCATAAAAATTCCAACCGAGTTTTCAATAAACGTATTGTCTGTCACAAAACTATCCCGAATATCTTTCAGCAACAGCCCGTAGGAGGACGAACCCCAATTGTGTTGAAAGGTGTTGTTCACCATCGTTACTCCCTTGGTATACATCACCGCCACGCCCGCTCCATTATCGATAAATGTATTGTTGCGATATTCATCGTTGTGCGAGAACATAAAGTGCAGGCCGTAGCGCATATTCCCTTCGCTATGATTATTGGTGATTAATGAGTTGGTGACAAATTCAAAATAGATCCCATCGCGGTGCCCCCTGATTTGATTGTTATCAATGGTAATGTGATCGCATTTCCAAAGATGAATTCCGTTGCCGATCTGGTGTTCTGATTCGGCTTGCGATTGTAATTGATTATTCTCAATCCAGACATGAGACGAATTGGCCAGATAAATCCCGAAAAATGTATTCTCAAACCGGTTTCCCTGGATCCGAACCTTGCTTGATTCCAGGATCTTGATGGCCGCCAAATCGCTGATGCTGGCGATGCCCGTGTCCATGAATTTCAATCCCTGAATAACAACTCCCTGGGCATGAATGGTGAAAATTTCATATTGATTCTCTCCATCCAAAACCGGATAATCCTCGCCCAGAATCACTAACTGCTTTTGCAGAATAATATTTCCTTCGCGATAAATACCGGGCCGGATTAACAGGGTATCGCCTGCTTCGGCTGTCCGGATCGCCTCTTTGATGGATTTAATTGTCTCACGCGCGCCCACCGGAATGGTGGTTGCCCTTACCGCAAGGCTGATCAAAACAAGTCCAATAAAAAAAATACTTCTCTTCATTTTGTGTGGCGCTCAAAATCAGAGACCAGGATCCTACTTAAATTGAGTCTGTACTTCTCCCCAACTCATTAAAATAGCTTTCCATTCCGTTTTATATGGCGTAAAGGATTCTTCACTTTCAAAGGCGGCAACTCCGCTCGCCATGGGGGTGCGAATGTTGTCTGACTTCAGGTACCAGGCGTGTTGGGCATCGATCAACTTTTCCGGATTGGCAAAGTCGATTACCTGAACAAACGCAAAGTCAGCAGTCGTTTCATACTCCGAATGATAAAAGTTAAGCATGCAGTTCAAGTCATCAAACTTGTAAACTTTGCCCTTTCGGGTTACCAGTTCAGCGCCAAACTTATTATCCATCAAGGTCATCTTACAGGTATAACAGGCATCTTGTCCAAACACTAATGGCTCAGGTCGTACAGTACAACCGATCACAGCTAGGAATATCAATACCAGGCTCAACCGCATCATTTTTTTCGGGATGAATAAATTTCAAATACCAACGTGCCGATAATCAGCGCACCAGAAGCCATGAAGATCCAGCCGCCCAGATCCGGTCCGGAGAAGGCGGTAAAGTTTAACAATTGTTTTGTTCCAATTAAGGGGGGTTGGTAGGTCATGCCCGGAATATTAATGGCTGCTGTTGGATCGAGGTTGTGGCCATAGTCATAGCCCCACAGCCAAAAATCAACCAGCGCTGCGATGCCGGTACCGATCAATAAAAGACAGAATGCCCAGAGCATGGCCCTTCGATTGACCAGGGCTGCGATCAATCCAAACCCAATTAAAAAGCCCACGATATAGATCATGTATTCAAACTCCGGAAACATTTCTACTTCAATGTGCTTCATCCCGATGTAATGATTGAGCGCGCTGATTACCTTCACATCGCCTGTAATGTTGTTGATCCAGATGTCCATTTCTAACCCTTCCGGATACTGGGGTGCCCACATCAGGATTTGCCAGAGTGGAACGAAGTACGCGCTGACCATCAATAGAGCGGCCACCGCTACCAGCACTCGGGATATAGGTTGAAGAGTTTTCATTTCAATATTATTTTAAGTGAACCCCGCATCCGCTCTCGCGGAGCGGGGTCTTTTTCAACCGTGTAAACTATGAAAACAAACTCGTACAAGACGAGAGAAATCTACTGACCTGCGCCACTGGATTGGTCTTCGATTTTTCCGGTTGAAAATTTCAGCGGTACATTGGCCCCCGGTGCTGATACCCGGATGTAGCCCTGCATCTCCTGGTGAAGGGCTGAGCAAAAGTCGGTGCAATAGAATGGGAATATTCCGGTGGAAAGCGGCTTCCACTTCAGGGTTTGCGTTTCGCCTGGCATTATTAATAACTCAGCATTGTTGGCGCCTTTCACAGCAAAACCATGGGGCACATCCCAATCCTGTTCCAGGTTGGTTACGTGGAAATACACCTCATCACCCAGTTTCACACCTTCAATATTATCGGGTGTTAAGTGCGATCGGATGGCCGTCATGTACACATGCACTTCATTGCCTTTACGTTCCACTTTGGCCTGACCCTCGCCCAGGGCCGCATACGGGTGCTTGTTCTCCTCCAGCTTGAAAATTTTTACTGAGTTTGGCATGACCAGACTGGCCGGAATAGCTTCGGCATAGTGAGGTTCACCTGCGGTAGGGAAATCCAGGATGAGTTGCATCTTATCACCACTGATATCATACAGCTGTGCGGATTGCGTGAGCTCCGGACCGGTAGGCAGATAGCGATCTTTGGTAATCTTGTTATAAGCAATCACATATTTTCCATGGGGCTTGCGGGTAGGACCACCCGGAACACACAGGTGACCAATGGAATAATAGGTAGGAACGCGATCCAATACTTCGAGGGTCTTCACATTCCACTTCACAATTTCAGAGGACACGAAGAAGGATGTATAGGCATTGCCATTGGCATCAAACTCGGTGTGCAACGGGCCCAAGCCGGGCTTCTTCACTTCACCATGCAGGGCCGCTTCGTACTTGATCACGGGAATACCGGCAAACTCACCTTCAAATTCCTTGTTGGCAATAGCTTGTTGCATTTTGGTAAAGGAAAATACCGGTATTAATGCGGCCAGCTTGCCACTTCCTACAATGTACTCACCGGTAGGATCGGTATCACACCCATGTGGCGACTTGGGGCAAGGAATAAAATAGATGATGTCTTTCAGTACGGCAGGATCCAGTTGCAGCACCTCATTCAGCATTTCCGAAGTAGCGGTATGCGTTGACTCATCATACCAGTTGTGTGCGTATTTTGCTTTTACCTTTTCGCCTTTGCCGGCAGCAATGTATTCTTCCGCCTTTTTCCAATTCACGGCCATGATAAAATCCTTGTCCTTTTGTGAAGCATTTACTTCCAACAGCGTATAGGCTTGTTCGGTATTGTAGCAGGAGAAAAAGAACCAGCCGTGAGACGGCCCCTTTCCGGCACGGGCCAGGTCAAAACTCACACCCGGTGTCTTGAGTTGAAAGGCAATTTTCATCTTGCCCTCATTCTTATCCACCGAGATAAAGCTGATGAATCCTTTAAAGTTTTCTTTGAAGGTGCTGATCGGTACATCGGTTTTTTCGCCAACGGGAACACTAAAGCGAGTTCCGGCTACTACGTATTCGGTATTTTCGGTAATGAACGGGGATGAGTGATTACCACCGCTGTTCGGCAATTCGATGATTTCGGCCGTACGGAAGGTTTTCAAATCAATGCGCGCTACGCGCGGAGTATTGTTGCCATTGCCAAACACCCAGCGGCCATCGTGTTCACCATTGGTAGTGGACAAAGCCGGATGGTGGAGGTCATCCCAGGGCACATAGCCCACTGAGGTATTTAACATGGGCTTGGTTTCTTCACTGTAGCCATAGCCGGTGGTTGGATCTTCGGAAAAAACCGGAATGGTGCGGAACAAACGGCCTGACGGGATGCCATACACCAGCATCTGGCCATTGAACCCACCGGATACCAGGTTGTAGAATTCATCGTATTTGCCGGGGGCCACATAGGCTTTGGAAGCCGCATCGCCCATCGAAACAGTGGCGGGAGCTTTTGGCTTGCAGCCGTGCCAGATCGCAACGATACCGAATGCCAGGAGTACCGTGGCCAGGCGATATATCAATTTAGTTTTCATAGTAATAATGATTTGAGTTAAGTGATTATTTCTTTTCAGGAGGAAGCAATACCGCATCAATGATGTAAACAATTCCATTGGAACCGCGGGCCGAACCCAACACGTTGGCTCCGTTTACGGTAATCTTTCCATCCTTCTTATTCAGGGTTACATTATCCAGACTCACCTGATTGAGCGTCATTCCATCCTGGATCATATTTTCCGTTAGCACCCCTACATACACATGGTATTCGAGAATGGTGCGCAGTTGATCTTTGTTTTCAGGTTTGGTCAAGGTCTCCACCGTGCCGGCCGGCAGTTTATCAAAGGCGGCATTGGTGGGTGCAAACACCGTAAAGGGACCTGCGTTAGACAGGGCATCTACGTACTCAGCGGCTTTCAGCGCTGCCACCAGGGTGGTGTGATCCGGTGAGTTAACGGCAATCTTCACAACATCCTGTTGCGAATCATCATCCTGTACGGTAGACTGTCCACCCTCAGGAGTTACAGCGGGGGCTGATTCGGTAGTAGCCGTTGGCTGGCTACAAGAAATCAAAAACCCCACCAGAAGAAGAACGACATAGGTTTTCATAAGGTAGTTTGATTTGGGTACTTAATCTTTACTTCTCACCATCGTTTTGGCGCATAAATTCCAGCACATCGCGGGCATCGCCTATCGACATGTTTTGGTTGGGCATGCGCATTAAACAGAGTTCGAGAAGTTTTTGAGCCTCTGGATCC
>ERZ1066115.114-NODE-114-length-28731-cov-20.733157_pt1 | contig 28731 bp, 30 predicted proteins | sample MGYA00382762_ERZ1066115 | MGnify/ENA primary metagenome ERZ1066115 (study PRJEB33369, sample SAMEA5778345) | biofilm metagenome | biome: Industrial cooling water; feature: Water cooling tower basin; material: Biofilm | place: United Arab Emirates | collected... | reverse complement strand
CGGCGCAATTCGGGTTCGGCGAGCAGGCGGTCGATGCCGAAGCGGATGGGGGCGGTCATGATTGGAGTGGGTCGATCAACAGGGTGAAGGCGTCGCGGCGGTGGAAGTCCGGCTGCTCGCCGGGGTGGTGCAAGGCCCAGTAGCTGAGTTCGCCGGCGCGGTGTTCGAGCACGACGGCGAGGCCGATCTGCCACGGGCCGGGCGGCAGTAGCGCGGCGGGAATCGTCGCTTGCAGACGATAGCCGGTATCCTGAGTCTGCCAGAGACTTTCCGGCGCTGCCGCGATGAGCGTGGCGGCAAGCGGCTGGCGGTAGTCGGCGAAGTCATACACGGTCCACTCGCCGGAGGGCGAAAAATTGAATTCCCGGTAGTGCGGGGCGTCGACCGTGGCAATGAACAGTTCGCAGCAGGTGTGCCGCCACAGGCCATCCGTCCGTGTCGGTGGCGCCGGCGGCGGAATCAGCAGGTCGGTCGCGGCGAGCGCGTAGTCCAGTTGCAGACTGCCGTCGGTACGCGGGTGCGGGGTCACCGCCGCACTGGCGGCGGTGCCGGCGGCAAAGGGCAACAGCGGGTAAACCGGGGCCAGGATCGGGGGAGAATGCATGTGGAGACCGGGTAAATCAGCCGGGAAGGGCGAAAAGGAAGGCGTACTTTACCCGAAGCCCTCGGTAAACGCTTTTGTCGCCGGCGCGGGTGCGGTAGCATCGCGGGAATCGGAAATATTCCAAAATCCACAATCCGTTATCCTGGAGGAGGACGGTTCCACATGAAGATTCAGACCAAAACCAAATTGCTGATGCTTGTCGCCCTGATCGGCGTTGCCGTCAGTATTGCGGTCAGCCTGTTCAACCTGCGTCATAACCTGCTCGAGGATCGCAAGCAGAAAGTACGCAACGTCGTCGAAACCGTGCATGGCATGGTCGCCTACTACCATGCGGAACAACTGGCCGGCCATCTTGACGAGGCAACGGCGCAGAAGATCGCGATGAACGTGGTCAAGAAGCTGCGTTATGACCAGAACGAGTATTTCTGGATCAACGACATGCAGAACCGCATGGTGATGCATCCGATCAAGCCGTCGATGGACGGCACCGACCTGTCGGCGCTCAAGGATGCCAAGGGCAAGGCTTTTTTCGGCGAGTTCATCGAGATCGTCAAGAAGAACGGCTCCGGCTTCACTGATTACTACTGGCCCAAGCCCGGCTCCGATCAGCCGGTGCCCAAACTGTCCTTCATCCGTGGTTTCGAGCCCTGGGGCTGGGTGATCGGCACCGGTATCTACCTCGAGGACGTCGATCAGGAAATGCTCGCCCAGTCCAAGGTTCAGGCGCTGATCGCGCTGCTGATCTTCGCGCTGCTGATTCCGTTCGCGGTCTCGCTCAGCCGCGACCTGTCGCGTTCGATCAAGCTGGTGGTCGAGGCTACCGACAAACTGGCCGAGGGCGATTTCGACCATGCCGCCGATGTCGAGTTGAGCAATGAAATGGGCGCCATCCTGGCCTCGACACGGCATGTCCAGCGCAGCCTGCAGACGATGCGCGGCAGCGTCAATCAACTGACCGAGGCGGCGCTGGCCGGGCGACTCGCCACCCGTGCCGACGCCACGGTGCAGCACGGCGGCTTCCATGACGTGGTTGCCGGCTTCAATGCCACGCTCGATGCGGTGATCGGGCCGCTCAACGTGGCCGCTGCCTATGTTGACCGGATTTCGCACGGCGACATCCCACCGCGTATCGTCGATACCTACAACGGCGATTTCAACACCCTGAAGAACAACCTCAATACCTGCATCGACACGCTGCAGTCGCTGATCGCCGAAATGAACCGGATGTCGGCCGCGCACGATGCTGGCGACATCGATGTGCGGATCGAGGAGGCCACCTTCCAGGGGGCGTACCGGACGATGGCGCAAGGCGTCAACGAAATGGTTTTCGGACATATCGCGGTCAAGAAAAAAGCGATGGCCTGCATCCGCGAGTTCGGCGAGGGCAACATGGATGTGCCGCTCGAAGCCTTCCCCGGCAAGAAGCGCTTCATCAACGAGACCATCGAGCAGGTGCGCGGCAACATCAAGGCGCTGGTCACCGATGCCAACCGGCTGTCGGCGGCGGCGGTCGCCGGCCGCCTCGAAACCCGTGCCGACGCAGGCCGCCATCGTGGCGATTTCCGGCGTATCGTCGAAGGGGTCAATGGCACCCTGGACGCGGTGGTGACGCCGATCCACGACGTGCAGCGGGTGATGGCCGGGATGGCCCAGGGCGACATGACGGCGCGCATCCGCCAAAGCTACCAAGGCGATTTCGCGACCCTCAAGGATGCGATCAATGGCACCCTGGAGCGACTCTCCGGCACCATCGCGCAGATCGTGACCGCTTCGGACGCACTGTCCAATGCCGCCGGCCAGGTTTCGGCCACCGCTCAATCCTTGTCGCAGTCGGCTGCACAACAGGCCTCGTCGGTCGAGGAAACCTCGGCCAGCCTGGAGCAGATGACGTCTTCGGTTGCCCACAACACCGATAACGCCAACGTCACCGACAAGATGGCTGCTCGTGCTGCCGAAGAGGCTGCCGAAGGCGGGCGCGAAGTCGGCAAGACGGTCGATGCGATGAAGCTGATCGCCGGCAAGATCGGGATCATCGACGACATTGCCTACCAGACCAACCTGCTGGCCCTGAATGCGGCGATCGAGGCGGCCCGCGCCGGCGATCATGGCAAGGGCTTTGCAGTGGTCGCGGCCGAGGTGCGCAAGCTGGCCGAGCGTTCGCAGGTGGCGGCGCAGGAAATCGGCGAACTGGCCGGTAATTCGGTGCGATTGGCCGAGCGTGCCGGCAGCCTGCTGCACAACATGGTCCCGGCGATCCAGAAAACCTCCGATCTGGTGCAGGAAATCGCTTCGGCATCGCAGGAGCAGTCCACCGGCGTCGATCAGATCAACCGGGCGATGGGCATGCTCAACAATGCGACCCAGCAGAATGCTGCCGCCTCCGAAGAGCTTGCCGCGACTGCCGAGGAGCTGGGCGGACAGGCTGCCCAGCTACAGGATCTGACCGCCTTCTTCAAGGTCTGAACGAGGCCGTTGCGGCACTGGCCGCAAGCCGTCCGAGGAGCCTGCCGAGCCATTGGCCGACAGGCTCCGGCCTTTTTCGCCGGGGCGTTTTCGGTTAATTTACCGCCTTTGACTAATAACAACGTTTCATTCAGGGAGACGGACCAAGTGATTCCGCTGCGCATCAATCTCGAACAGGACGAAATTCCGACCCATTGGTACAACGTCGTCGCCGACATGCCCAACCCGCCGGCGCCGCCGCTCGGGCCGGATGGCCAGCCGGTGCCGCCGGAAGCGATGGGGGCGATCTTTCCCGATCCGATTCTGGAGCAGGAAATGTCGGCGCAGCGCTGGATCGAAATTCCTGAACCCGTCCGCCAGATTTATGCCCAGTGGCGCCCGGCCCCGCTCTGTCGCGCCTTGCGCCTGGAGCAGGCGCTCGGTACCCCGGCCAAGATTTTCTTCAAGTACGAAGGCGTTTCGCCGGCCGGTTCGCACAAGCCGAACTCCGCCGTGCCGCAGGCTTATTACAACAAGCTCGCCGGGACCAAGCGTCTGACCACCGAAACCGGCGCCGGCCAGTGGGGTTCGTCGATCTCCTATGCCGGGCAGATGTTCGGCCTGCCGGTGCGGGTGTTCATGGTCAAGGTCAGCTATGGCCAGAAGCCGTTCCGTCGCTCGATGATGCAGACTTGGGGCGCCGAAGTCTTTGCCAGCCCGACCAACCTGACCAATGCCGGCCGTGCTGCGCTGGCTGCTGACCCGGATTGCCAGGGTTCGCTCGGCCTGGCGATTTCGGAAGCGGTCGAGGAGGCTGCGGCTGATCCCGGCACCTGTTACACCCTCGGTTCGGTGCTCAACCATGTGCTGCTGCACCAGACCGTGATCGGTCTCGAAGCCAAGAAACAGTTCGAGAAAATCGGCCTCTACCCGGACGTGATCTTCGGACCTTGCGGCGGTGGTTCCAGCTTTGGCGGCATCGCCTTCCCCTTCCTTGCCGACAAGGCCGCCGGCGACAAGCGGGCAGCCAATCTGCGCTGCATCGCGGTCGAGCCGACTTCCTGCCCGACGCTGACCAAGGGGGCTTACACCTACGATTACGGCGATGCCTCCGGCTACACCCCGATCATGAAGATGTACACCCTCGGCCACGACTTCATGCCGCCCGGCATCCACGCTGGCGGCCTGCGCTACCACGGCGATTCGCCGCTGGTCTCGCAGCTCTTCCACGAAAAGCTGCTGGAAGCGGTAGCCGTGCCGCAGGTGGCGACCTTCGAAGCTGGCGTTCAGTTTGCCCGCGCCGAAGGCATCATCCCGGCACCGGAATCCTGTCACGCCATTCGGGCAGCGATTGACGAAGCGTTGCGCTGCAAGGCGACCGGCGAAGCCAAGACCATCCTCTTCTGTCTGACCGGCCACGGCCATTTCGACATGGCGTCCTACGACAAATTCTTCTCCGGCCAGCTGGAGGATTACGAGTATCCGCAGGAAGCGATTGCCGAGTCGCTGAAGCATTTGCCGAAAGTCGGCTGATTTTTGCCTGAAAGACGCGGTCGACCGTGAGAGCCCTGGTTTTCCTGCTGGTATTTGCCAATCTGCTGTTCTACGCCTTCTCGGCGGGCTATTTCGGTTCGTCGGGCAGTGACGATGCCAGGCGTTTGGCGCAGCAAGTGCATCCCGAAGGCTTGCGCATCGTCTCGCGTGGCGAGGCGCCGGCGGCGGTGGAGGAGAAACCGCCGGTGGCCGACCCGGTGCTTTCTGGCAGCAGCAAACCGGTGGCCCAGATTTGTCTGGCCTGGGCCGGAATCAGTCCGGCTGAGGCTGGCAAGCTGGAGGAGTTGCTGGCCGGCAAGTTCGCCGATTTTCGGGTCGAACGGCAGGCTGCTGGCGAGGCAGCGGCCCGGCAATGGTGGGTGTTTATTCCGCCCTTGGCGAACAAGGCCGAAAGCGAGCGCAAGGCCGGGCAATTGCGCAGCCTGGGCATCAATGATTACTTCGTGGTTAATGACGGGGCGCAGCGTTTTGCGATCTCGCTCGGGGTCTTTTCGGCCGAAAGCCGGGCTGAAGAGCGGCTGGCCGAGTTGAAGGCCAAGGGTGTGCGCTCGGCGCGTGTTGGCGAACGGCCGGGTCGCGAGGGCGGCCTCAGCCTGCGCGTGCGCGGGCCGCAGGAGCAGCAGGCAGCGCTGCTGGCAGCGCTGGGCGAAGGCGGCCGCAGCGAACCGCAGAACTGCCCGTGAGCGCCTATGTGGTCGGACTGACCGGCGGCATCGGCAGCGGCAAGAGTACCGTGGCCAACTGGCTGGTCGAGCATGGGGCCGGGCTGGTCGATACCGACGCGATTGCGCATGAACTGACCGCCGCCGGCGGCGCAGCGATGCCGGCGCTGATTGCCGCTTTCGGTGTCGGCATTGCAAGCGCCGACGGAGCGCTCGACCGCGCGGCGATGCGGCGTCGGGTGTTTGCCGATCCGGCGGCACGGCGCCAGCTGGAAGCCATCCTCCATCCGCAGATTCGCGCCGTCGCCGATCAGCGCTGCCATGCCGATCCGGCACCCTATGTCCTGCTGGCGGTGCCGCTGCTGGTCGAGAGTGGGGCTTATCAGCAGCGTTGCGACCGGATTATGGTGGTTGATTGTCCGGTTGAAATGCAGCTGGCCCGGGTGATGCAGCGCAGCGGCCTGAGTGCCGTCGAGGCGCAGGCGATCATTGCGGCACAGGCAACGCGCGAGCAACGCCTGGCCATTGCCGACGATATCGTGCTCAATGCCGCACGGCTGGAGGATTTGCGGGCGCCACTCGCCAACCTGCATGCGAACTATCTGGTACTGGCTGCGGAAAAAGCTAAAGCAAACCATTGAGATTTGCTTGCAAATGCCTCAAAATAAAAATAATTTTCGGCCGTCCCGGACACTCCTCGCGTGATTACCTACGAATACCCGTTCAACGAGCGCATCCGCACCTTGCTGCGTCTCGAAGACCTCTTTGAGAAGACGGCGTATTTTGCAAAAAGCGCAGGTCAGCTCGAACATCATGTCGCCTTGGTCACGCTGTTCGAAATTCTCGAAGTTGCGGGTCGCGCCGATCTGAAGATGGATCTGATTCAGGAGTTGGAGCGCCAGCGTCAGACCCTGCTGGCGTATCGCAATAATCCCGATATTTCGGAAGAGGCCTTGTCCGGCGCCTTGTACGAAATCGAACAGTCATCGGCCGCGCTGCTGGCGATGACCGGCAAGATCGGCCAGTACCTGCGCGATAACGACTGGCTGATGGGGATCAAGAGCCGGGCGGCGATTCCCGGTGGCGTCTGCGAATTCGACCTGCCTTCCTACCACTGGTGGCAGCATCGTTCGCCCGACTCCCGGCGCGAATCGCTCGAAGGGTGGACCCGCCCGGTGTTGCCCTTGCGCGATGCGGCGGCGATTGTGTTGCGCTTGCTGCGTTCAAGTGGCCGCCCCAAGGCTTATGTTGCCACCGGCGGGCAATTCCAGCTCAACCTCGGTGGCACAGCGGCGCAAATGGTGCGGATCAAGCTTGAGGCCGGCGAAGCTGCGATTCCTGAAGTCAGCGCCAACAAATACTTTCTCAACATCCGCTTCACCAAGCCGCCGGCTGGCGAAATCAAGGCCAGGAGCTGTGAGCGTGACGTGGCCTTCGATCTGACCTTCTGCAATCTTTGAGTGCCGCTACACCAGGTGCTGAATCCTGGTGATGGCTGGGCCGGCTCATGGTGATGGTCATGCTTTCTGCTTTGGCTGCTCTTGCCGCTTGCCGTGGTTGATGCCGGAGCGGGTCTCTGACAGGGGTTCCGGGCTGGATTGTGTGCGCCGTTGAGGCGTTCAGGTTGGGCTGCTCCGGCTGCGGTTCCAGATGCTTCTGGCCTTCGAACCAAGCCTTTGAGGACGGTGCGCCGTGCGCTGCCGGCTGAGCTTGGCGGACGTTGCCGGATCGGCGATACTCCGCGTCTTCCTTTTTACCTGTTGTCTGCCATGTCCGCCTCTCCCGCCAAACCCCGTCTGGTCCGCTGCCCGCAGTGCGGCGGGGAAGCCCTGTGGGCGCCGGAAAACCGCTTCCGTCCGTTTTGCTCCGAGCGCTGCAAGCAGATCGACCTCGGCTGTTGGGCCAGCGATGGCTACCGGATTGCCGGTTCCGCCGATGCGGGTGCCGATGCTTTGGCGCCGTCAGGCGACGCATAGACTGGGTTGCGCTGAGTTTTGCCGGTGTTCACGGTCGACCGTGAAAACGGCTGAAAATGCCTTGGCCTCGCATTTATTTGTTCCGCCCGACCTCTGGCCACGTATAATCCGCGCCGGAAAGTCGGCCGGGCAATCGCTGGATGCGCAAGCATCGGGAGGAAAGTCCGGGCTCCATTGGGCAGGATGCCAGCTAACGGCTGGGCGCTATACGCCGCAAGGCCAAGGCGACGGAAAGTGCAACAGAGAGTAGACCGCCGATGGCCTCGCAAGAGGATCAGGCAAGGGTGAAACGGCGAGGTAAGAGCTCACCGCGGACGTGGTAACACGGACGGCACGGTAAACCCCATCCGGAGCAAGACCAAATAGGGAAGCATCAGGCGTGGCCCGCGCTGCTTCCGGGTAGGTTGCTTGAGCCCGCCGGTGACGGCGGGCCTAGAGGAATGATTGCCGCACGCCGCAAGGCGCGCACAGAACCCGGCTTACAGGCCGGCTTTCCACTCTTTTCCCGGCTCAGAACAATTCGACGGCGTCGCCGGCGGCGGCCTGGTTCTTGCTGACCGAGCCGACCGCAGCCTGGCGGGCGTGCGATTCGGCGAGCAGTTGCTGCAGCTTCTGGCTGCGGTTGCGGAAGCGGCGCAGGCCATCGCTTTCCTGCTGATCGTTGTAGAGGTCGAGGAAGCCCTGCAGGAATTCGCCGGCGTTCTCGGTCTTGCGCCCGATGCGGTCCATCATCTGGGTCACGACATCCTCGAACTGCATGGCCAGGACGCCTTCCTGGGTCAGCTGCTGGATTTTTTCGGTGATTTCGGTGACGCCGCGCGACTGTTCGCGGGCGGTTGCGGTCAGGCCCTGCATTTCCTGGCCGAGGCTGTCCAGGGTGGCGCGCGAGCGGTCGGCGATGCTCATGTCCATGTTCGAGGCCTGTTCGACGCGGACGCTGGTTTCTTCCAGCGAGCGCAGGATGCCGTCGAGAATCTGCCGGACTTCGGCGTTGACCGTGCCGGTGTGGGCCGCCAGCTTGCGTACCTCGTCGGCGACGACGGCGAAGCCGCGACCGGCTTCGCCGGCCCGGGCGGCCTCGATGGCTGCGTTGAGGGCGAGCAGGTCGGTCTGCTTGGTGATGTCGCTGATGTCGTTGAGTGCCTTGGTGATCAAATGCACCTGCGAACTCATGGCGCTGAAGCTGCTCGCCACGCACTGGCTGGAGGCACGGACTTCCTGCATCTTGCCGACAAATTCCCGGATCAGGCTGTTGGTTTCGTCAAAAAAGCGCTGCAGCCCGGCGTGGCTGCGGCTGCCGTCTTCGTCGCCGCCGGTCATTGCCAGCAGTTCGTCGATCAGTGTTTTTAGCATCTGGCGCTGGCCGGAGGATTCCGACTCAAGGCCGGTGAGGCTGCCGTAGAGGCGGCTGGTCGATTCGCGAATGACGTTCTGGGCGTCGCTCATTTCGTGCCCGAGGCTGGAAAACTGGGTGCCGGCGAAGTCCATCGCCTGACTGGAGAGGTTCTGGTATTCGCCCATCGCCTGGGTCAGTTCGTGCATGTAGGCCTTTTGCTTCTCCTTCCAGCGAGCCCGTTCGCGGCGGCCGAAGGCCACCGCACAGAGCAGCGGCAAGGCCGGCAGCAGCAGTAAGTGCTGCGAAACGCCGCCGGGCAGCACAAAAGCGAATAGCCAGGTGGCGACGGCGGCGGTCATCGCCAGCCAGATCAGGAGGTCATCGAGGCGTTTCATGCAGACGAGGGGAGATGGGAGTGAGAGCGGCATTGTAATGGAAGGGCATAACTCAATTGCTATATTTCTTAAGTGGTCAGTGGTCTGGCCCGGGGAGCGGCTAAAATCGCCGGATGATGGAAAATACACGGTCAACGGATAAAACGATTGCATGGAGTGTCGGCGAAGAGCAGTTCTTCGCCCGCTGGCGTTCAGAGGCTGGTCTACCGCCGCCGGCGAGTCTGCTGGTGGCTGATGACACGCTTTCGGCAGATGCCGCCTGGCGCCTGCTGGCGGCCGGCCAGGCCCTGCTTTGGCGCGGTGACTGGGTCAATGCCCGGCATCTGTTGCAGGCGCTGGCACGCCGCGCCGAGCGTCGGATCAATCGGCCGGGCAAGGCGCCAGCAACCGCCGCCGAGGCTTTTGCCGCGCACCGGCTGCGCCAGGGCGAGCGGGCCGGCTTGCTCGCCCGGCTACTGGTCGAGGTGCGAGGTGATTACCGGGTGCCGCTGCGCCGAGCCCAGAATGTCGTCGAACCCTGCTGCGAGGCTTGGGGAGTACCGGGCGGCGAGACTTCGCTGGTTTCGCTGCGCGAACTGCTGGCGTTGATCAGCGCCCACGAGTGGCGCAAGAAAGGGGTTTTCGTCAGCGCGGTCGGCGGCCGCATTCATCCGCATTACGGTGTTTTTTCGCCGGTGCGTGGCGAGTATGTCGACCTGGTTGCCCGGGCACCGCTGCCCCGGCCGCCGGCTGACTGCCTGGCCTTCGATATCGGCACCGGCTCCGGCGTGTTGGCGGCGGTGCTGGCGCGGCGCGGTGTCGCGCGGGTGGTGGCAACCGATCTGGCGCCCCGGGCGCTGGCCTGTGCCGGCGAGAACCTGGTGCGGCTGGGGCTGGCGGCGCAGGTCGAATGCTGCCAGGCCGATCTGTTCCCGGCTGGCGAGGCCGATCTGGTGGTCTGCAATCCGCCGTGGGTACCGGCAGAGCCGACTTCACCGGTGGAGCATGCGGTGTACGACCCGGGGTCACGCATGCTGCGCGGTTTTCTCGCCGGGTTGGCCGCGCATTTGCGCCCGAATGGCGAGGGCTGGCTGATTATTTCCGACCTGGCCGAGCATCTCGGCTTGCGTACCCGCCAGGAATTGCTGGAGTGGATCGCGGCAGCCGGGTTGGTGGTCAGCGAGCGCCTCGATACCCGGCCGCAGCACCCCAAGAGTCGGGACGGGCAAGACCCCTTGCACGCGGCCCGGGCGGCCGAAGTAACCTCCTTGTGGCGCTTGCGGCGGGGCTGAAGTGCTGCCCGGGAAATCCGGGCAATATTTACGGTCGACCGTGAAGCAGCCGGTATTCGGTCGCTTGCTGCTCAGTTTGCGCTGTGCCGTTCGGCCAGCCAGTGCTGCAGGAGCTGGCGGCGCGAGGGCGAGATTTGTGCACAGGCCTGGCCGAGGTGGTCGATGATCGGTCCCGGAAAGTGGGCCAGAAAATCCTGCGGCGTCAGGGTGCCGGCAAACATCTCGCGGGCGGCGCCCAGGATGCGCCGACTGGCGGCATCGCCCAGTGCCGCGTAGACGTAGGCGCTGAGCGGCGAGGCGGTCAGGTCGTTTTGCGACTCGCGGGCGCGCCCGAACTGCAGTACGCGGAGCAGTTCGGGGTTGAGGTCGGCGGCAGCCGGGAGTTCTGGCAGCAGGTCTTCGGCGCGTAGCGGCGGCCCATCGCTGCTGCGCAGGTCGCCCAGCAGCATCGAGATCGGACAGTCGCCGCCGGTCAGTTGGGCAAAGGCCTCGACAATGCTGATCGAGAGCAGCTTGCAGCCCAGATAGGCGCAGGCAAAGTCGAGGTTGTGGCCGGCCGCCCGGACCAGCATCGCGTATTCGCCGGCCTCGGGACGAACGCCATCGCGGTGGAAGATGTACTCCGGCTTGAGGGTGCGCAGGAAGCCCTCCATGCGGGCCAGGGCCTGGCGGTAATCGTGGATCGAATAGACGCCGGACTCGACCTGTGGCGCGTTCGATTCCTCGATCAGCAGCCAGGTATTGGCCAGGAATTGCGCCGGGTCGGGTTCGGCGAAGCCGGCGACGTCGCGGTTGGCGAGGTCGATGGCGTCGGCGACCATGCATTCGAGTTCGCCGTCGTCGGCGCCGCAGCCAAAATCACGATTGCTCTGGCGCAGGCGCTGCCAGAGTCGCTCCGACAGTTCGCGGCCATGGGCGTCCGGGCCGCGAAACGGAATCGTCGCTTCGATGCAGGCAACGATCGCCAGCAGCTCGCGCGGCGGCAGTTCTTCGTGCAGCAGGCGAACCGCCGCCACCGCACTGAGAAATTCGTTCTGGCCAGCATAGGGCGACAGGGTCTGGCCGCCGGCAAAGCCGAAGACTTCGGCGCACAGACGCAATTGCCAGTCGTTGCGGTCAATCAGGCGCAGGCTCAGCTGGCCGTTGTCGACGCGGGCAACGCGGCGCAGTTCGTGGTCGAGCAGGGTGGGAAAGCCGCCGTCGAGCTGGTAATAGACCAGGTCGTGAAACAAGGTCGCCAGGGTCTGGCGCGCATTCATCCCGGGGACCATCGCAAACAGGTGTTGCGACGAGTGATAGACCCGGCGCCGATGGTCCATCGAGCGCTGGACCAGCATCGCCAGCTGTTCGGCGCGCGGCATGTCGATCGGGTGCCCGAGTTGCGCGAAGGCGTCGGCAAACAGCTGGATCAGGCGATTGATGGCGGCAAGGGACATGGCGGGGCTCCCGGTGAGAAAAAGAGCCACGCGCAGGTGGCTGCGCTCATTATAGGCGGCTGCCGGGGCCTCGGGGTGGGGCAGCGAACCTGGCAAAACGGGGATCACATCGCTGTGACCCCCGTTTTCTGGTAGGACCGGTGGGGCTCGAACCCACGACCAAAGGATTATGAGTCCGAGTTGTTTAGCGGCATTATAGCTGCTATATACGTGCAATCATATGGTTACGCCTCATTGCGTCGGCCATATTGCCGCATTATTCCGCTATGCCGTTGACGCTTTGTTGTCACCATATGGGACGTGCCAACGTCAGCAAGAAAAAAGCACACGATAGACGAAACGGCAGCAGAAATCTGGTCGCGGCCGGCGATGTTTGACCACTTTGCCCCAAATCTGCGGCAGTTATCCGGGGAACGGCCGCATATCGGCCGTCCAACAGATCGAGTGCGCCGCCAAGCGGGCCTTTTGTCGTCTATCGCGGAACATTTTGGAGATTCAGCCTCCCCGCGCGCCTCACCCCTTCCCCCCGCCCTTCCCCGCCAGCGGGGAAGGGAGCCAAACGGCCGCGTTTGATCCTCGGGGGGCAGGGGTGAAAAGCAACCCCTGCCCCTCCGAGGGGAGCGTATCCCCCAGGCGCATCGCGTCAAGGGCTTTCGCGGCATAAACGGTTTCCTCCCCACGCCGGCGAACAGCACGCCGGCGCGGGTCCCCTCCATTTATTCCACGGTCCCTTGACACGCTGCCCCTGGATCGTTCACTGGACACCATTCAGGGGGGAGTATAGGATTTAATCCTACGCTTGCGATTGGAGGTGCACCATGCGAACGACACAGCAATTCAGCATCACCCTGCCGAATGAAATGGCCGATGTGGTGAAGGCCAAGGTCGTGGCCGGCGAGTACGCGACGGAAAGCGAAGTCATCCGCGATGGGCTGCGTGCCTTAATGGCGCGTGATCGAGCCGTGGAAAGCTGGCTGCGCGACCAAGTTGGTCCGGCCTACGATGCGTTGAAGGCCGACCCATCGCGCGCCGTCACCGCTGACCATGTTCGCGCCAGGCTGGCGGCTGAGCATGCCAAGGTGCGATGATCTACCGCGTTGTTTTTTCGCCGGAGGCCGAGGAACAACTTGCGGCGCTCTACCGCTATATCGCTGCTGCGGCGTCGCCCGACATTGCGGCGCGCTATACCGAGGCCATCGTCACCTACTGCGAGAGCCTGCAAACCTTCCCCCATCGCGGCACCAAACGCGATGACATTCGACCCGGGCTACGTATTACCAACCACAAGAAGCGGGCCGTGATCGCCTTCGACGTGGATGCCGAGGTGGTTTCCATTATCGGCATCTTCTACGGTGGCCAGGACTACGAGACGGTTCTGCAAGACGAGTTCGAAGACTGATCTTCGTGGCGTGAGAATCACCTATCGCGGAGGCGTAAAGAACTCGGGTGTAACGTGTTGTATGTTGTAATGTGTAATACAACAACATACAACATTACACAGCGAGTTTGCCGGCATCTTTCGCGCGCGAAAGTTTCCGTACGTGCACAGGTGACTTCAGGGGGCCGTTTCATCGGTCCTGCGGCGCTTCTCTCTGAAGGTGGCTTCCAAAAGCCACTGTTCTCGCCGATAGACGTAGCCAGGGAACTCGTCAGCAACCGTGGTTTCCCGCTTCAGCAAACGTTTTGCCAGCGCCGCCAATGCTCGGACATCTTCCTTATTGAGGACCTCAATCGGGAGAATCAGGCTCACCCCCGTAGCCCACTTAAGCTGCTCAACCCGCATCGAGGCGGCCACTTCCAGAGCGATGCCGGTGCGCATCAATTCATCCTCGAGAGCATTCACAGCATCGTAATAGGCGATCCATTCATCCGAAGATTTCGGCATCGTTGCGGAAATGACCTTCTTCCGGGAACGGCCGAGCTTGCACCACGTCTTCTGGCCAGGCTCTTGGCCGGACAAGAACTTCTCCAGTGTGCTGGGCGTCGCCGGTACAGGCACCTCGGCCAATGCCTGCTTTTCAATGGCGTCGTAGTACACCCAGCGCGGATGCTGCCACCAGACAATAACCCGGCGACCGTTCAGAATGAAGCCCACATCGTCCCACCACGATAGCTTTTTGGGATCGGGGTATGCGTGAGGTATGTAGAACCCCCCATCGAGTCGCCAGGGATGTTGTCTGTGATATTCGCGCATCTGCCGGCGCCGCTGTTCGTAATGCAGATTCTTCATTTTTTTCTACCATCCAAGTTGTCGATACCGTTCGCTTTTCGGAACTTTCGCGCGCGAAAGTTCAAGCCCGTCGTTCCCGCCTCTTTGACTTGCTATTAACATATCGGATTCTGCCGACAAACCCATGCCGTCTGATTGGCTATAACTCCACCGTTGGGATTCAGACCCTCGACATCCATCATGAAAGCACTGATTGCTCTGCTTACCCTAACCGCCTGCGCCAGCATGGCACATGCTGGCCCATTCCTCGTGGCGAATTACGGAAATACCTATGTGAGAGACTGGCAAGACTTGGTCACACGGGACTTTACCGCGCGATACACCCCAAATGCATGGGAGATTTTTGTTTACTCGGACGCCGAAATAATGCCGCGAAGTACACACGCAGTCTGCAAGGCAGTCGTGGGAGTTGTACCGAAGGACAGCCACCAATTTCCAGCACGCCAATTCGTGACTACGCGCACAGCCACCGTGAAGCCAGGCAAATGGAACGACGATGTGGCGCTTAACTTTGAGACGGAATGCGTACGGTCAGCCATCAATAACATGATGAACGCTGACCCGGCCAAGGTTTATCGACCTCACTCCGCCGCTGCGCCAGAGCCGATCTCTCGCCGATGAATGAGCCTAAACTTTCGCGTGCGAAAGTTTCCGCCAACGCTCAGACATCGTATCCATGAGATGCGAAAACCTGAGCCATGTTGGTGCCTTCCCATGATCCTGGCCTGGTGATGACCATTCCAGCATCCTCCGCCAGCATTGCAAGCAACTTGGCCGGCGTGAGCTTTCCGTGAGAAGTGAAACCTTGTCGCAATTTGTCCACCTCGCTGCACGCGCTGGCCAGTTCGCGCAAGGCAGCGAAAGTGCCGTCCGAAACCTCGATGGTGATTCGCTTCATCGTCTCCCCTTATCCTGATCGGCCGAACTTTCGCGTGCGAAAGTTCATTCGTCGCCAGAGTCCTCTACAACCGAACAGGCCCGAAAATTAACGGTGTTGCCGACATTTATACCCAACGCGCCGAAATTTCCCTGAGAGACCTCCAGAGCGTATCGAACGGGCTGCTGCGGGCGTACCTTGGTCAAGCTGCCAGGCTCCATGTCCAGGATCTCGGTGATATGCCCCTCCGCCGAAATGAACGCCACTGACAGAGCCATCTTTGTATCCTTCATCCAGAAGGAGGGGCGCGAATCGGCATCGAACTCGAACCACATTCCAGGTCCGGCATCTTCCCGCCCCGACAGGCCACGGTTTCTGCGCCGCTCAGTATCCGCAACCGGGACCGATTTGATTACCGCCGAATCGATATACAGGTCACAGACCTGAGCCGAGCGCGTTTCGGCGATCGAGACATGCTGGGGCGCAGTGAGCATAGCGCCAGCGCCAACCAGAAATAGAAGTATCAGACCAATTTTCGGAAGAGGCATGTCGCCGTTGGATGCGGTCATCGGTACACCTATGCTTTGGAAAATTGCAAGACCAGGAACAGTGTCGTTTTCGACTTGCTTTCATTCCTGGAAAGCCGCCAGCCAAACAAACCGGACTGCGCTTCTGTGTTCCGATCCTCATCCAGCCCGCCGAGAAACACCACTTCCCCAAAGTCCGCAGTCAGGTTGGTGGAGAACTGGCGCTTGAGCAGAGTTGGGCTGTCAATATTGCTGGTACGCGTCACAGCGAAGCTCGATACCTCCTGAAGCAGCTCGGCATGCACCTTGTCAGAAACTACCAAGGGCTTGACATCGAGAATGACCCCCGATGACCGATACTGTACGGACTGCACCGGATTGCCTTTTGCATCCAATTGAAACTGCGAGAGCACGGGCACTTCCTGGCCGACAACCAGTCGGCCACTTTTCCCGCTCACTACTCGCAGGCTGGAGCTGTCCAGGACCGCGAAGCGCGAATCCTGTGAAATCACCGACAGGACCGCCTCGATGGTGGCGTCCTTGAAAGAGACGAGGTTTGCAAATGCAGATTTATCGCCGATTGCGACCGATAGCTTCCCCCCGAGGGTCTTCAGTGCCGCGAAAAAGCCCGCGCCGTCATCATCGGTCGTCGTGTATTCGACCACTGTTGCCTTCACGAGCACTTCCGATGTGGGCCGGTCGAATTGATCCAGAATCGCGCGAGCAAGCGCAACTCTGGGCTGCGGGCCGATGAGAATAACTGCGTCGTCGCCGGCCGCCTGCGCGGAGTTGCCGCCGCCAAGAAGCACCGCGACAACTTTAACCAGATCACCAACAGGCCGAAAGCGGGACTGATACAAGAAGGCCGTTTGCGTCTCTGCCGGCTTGGCATCCTGCAAGCGTTCTACCAAGCCGCCCATGTCTGCCGAGCGCCCCGGCGACGGAAGCGGCTGAGCCAGAATCGCCAAACCGGGCGCTGAACTTTCGCGCGCGAAAGTTGCCTCCGGCTCTTTCCCTTTGGGTACAAACAGATTGACGCCCCCACGTACCACCCGGGTGACACCTTTGCTCGCCAGGTAGGCATCGAGTACTTCCCGAACTGACTCGGCGTCCGCTTTCTGAAACGAGATCGTCACTTGAGACGCCTTGATGATATCGTCCAGCATGAACGGCTCGTTGAGAATCTGCCCGTACACCAGAGCGACAACCTGTTGCAGCGGTACGCTGTTGAGGTTGAACGTAAAGCCCTTGCTGGTCGGCATGGCCGTGGATTTTGCTTCCTGTGACCATGCCGGAAGCGATAAGCACAGAGCGACCAGAAACGCGGCTACGCGGGTCATTTAGTTGTCCTTTCCATTTGGTGAAATTTTCCATCGTCCAATCGCGCGAAGAGTCCCTTGGCGTCGATGCTGTACTCCCGCACTCGGTGCGATTTGCCATCCTTGGTCACCAGTAGCGCGGAACCATCCGGATTCAGGACCACCCCCGAGATATCCGCGACCGCCTCGGCCTTATTGGTCTGTTCCATCGGAATGCGCTTGTAGCCAAGTGCGGTAAAAGCCAACCACGTCAGCCCGAGGCCGATCACGATTCCGGCCAACAGCGCACCACGCGCATAAGCTCTAATAAGCTCCCATTTCTTCATGTACCGTCCTTTGATATGCCATGGTGGCAGCACACTGGATACCCCGAGATGAGTGGGCGTTATGTCTGGCATTTCGATGCCGTGCTGTTCCTTGAATTTCTTCCGGACCGCCTTCTGCTTTTCTGCATCGTCGTCCGGTTTGCTATAGAGCACCTGGCGAGTGTTGTAGGCAGCGAATAGATCGTTGCCCCTGAAAAATTCCCTGTCGGCTGTCACGGCATGGGCCTCAAGCCCATATTTGACGATTGCGAAGTGCAGGCGCGGCAGCCGGACTTTGATCCCGATCCAGCTCAGGCCGGGGAGATTGAGGCGATCAAAACGCTTGCAGATCACCTTGTATTCAATAAGGGAGTCCCGAATCTGCTTGTCGATGAGGCTGATGTTCTGGACGATGAACATGATGTCCCAGCCCAGCTTTCGGGCATGAAGGAACCACTCGATCAATTCCTGACGGTCGTCATCGCGGTAGGTGCGGGAATTGAGAATGTTGCCGCACTCGTCAAGAATCAGCAGCCCGTTCTTAGTCTCGTCGCTGCTTTCATTCCCAACTCCAAGTGCATCCAAATCCCGCCGGCTCGGTCTGTCCGGAAGACGATAGACACGCACCGAGTCTTCATTCCGCCACGACCGGCAGAATTTCTCAGGAAACAGATCTACATTTGTCGCAACCCGAACACCTTGCCCAATACGCTCCCTGGCTTTGAAAACGGCGTATAGCGTCTTACCGCCGCCCAGTTTCCCAGTCACCCCCCAGGTCGGCATCTCAAACTTTCGGTTCGAGAATATGTTGCATGTTCCAGCGATAAAGGTAGACCGCCAGGTCTGCCGCGAGCATCGCCGCCACACACACTTCGAAGTTGTCCGGGATGGCGAGATTCATCCCGACGAATACCCAGTGCATCAGGCCGCCAGTCGGCAACGCCGCCGCAATTGAACCAAGTAGAGTCGAGATTGCCGCCCATAGCGCCGCCAGCGCCGCGAGAAAGAAGCCAATGGCGGTCAAGGTCAGGGCGGCTTTCTTTCCGAGCCATTCCGCCAACAACGTGAAGATTGACGAGAAGACCCCTGTCAGGAAGCCCGCCAGTCTTGCAAGTCCGAGAACAGGCATTATCGATCCCCTCCAACATCCGGCACTTCCGAGGTCATCAGTCGGCGCCAGATATAAAAGCAGGTGGCCACGTACAGCAGCCATTTTTCAACGTCGCGTGCCATCTGAATCCACCAGTTGTTACAGATATCGAAAGCCATCGGCTGCCAACCTGCCACCAGATGCGAGAAATCGAACTCCAGGGGTTCGCATGCCTCGTGTGGCAGGCCGAAACGAAGGTCAGGGAATAAATTCTCCCAACGCAGCCCATGGTCGTTGTTGTTGGCATTGACCCGTTCGGAAAAGCCTGTAACCAGCTTGTCCAGCTCAGCCCTCAAGCCCGACGAATCCGCGCTCTTTCCCTCGAATCCAGAGTCATCCACCGCACAAAGCGGCTGGCCTGGCAAACCACAGGTGTTTATCGTCGTTCCGCCGCTTCCGCTCGTGCCCCCCGAGTCCGTTCCGCCTGAACTCGGTGTTCCGCCGCCGGTGAGGTCGCCCCCGCCCTTGGTGATAGTTTCCTCAATGGGATAGCCGCCACCTCCACCGGCAGTAGGTGAGTACGGACCGGTCTTGACCGTAGTCGAACCCTTACTGGCGCCGTTGTCCTTTGTAATGTCCCAGCCGCCTTTGGCATTGGGTTTTGCTTCGATACCTTGCTGACCGCCGTTGTTGTCGGTCTGAGAAAATCGGATGATTCCATCGCCAGACGGCTCAAGACGGGATTGAACACCGGCACAGTTTGGGTTCTTTGCGTCATAACTGAGACGCTTTGTCGTGGCGTCATACAGGACTTCGCACGGCGCCGTATCCGGTTTCTTTACCGCCGCTTCATCGGTCTTGAGGCAGTCGCCATTTGCCTGCTTGGTATAACCGGCATCGCAGGACATTGAAATCGTCCGATACCACACGGCGCGGGTCGCACCGACACCGCTTTGCTGCACGTAGCAACAAGACCAGTTCCACCCAGAATGGGCCGACGACGTGGCCGCCTTTGCGACACTGTCCTTCAACGCATCAGAACCCGAGTATCCGCTGATATCAATGACATCTGCTTCGGTAGCCGTTGTGCCGTCGCTGTTCACGTACTTGGAATTGCCCACCGGGCCGCCAGCGATTGCTGACAACGATCCGTTGCCCGGCTTCGTGGCGTAATCCATCGCCAACTTGTACGTGGTTTTCGCGGTTACGTCGCGCTGGTTTACAGCCGCATCGTCAAACTTGGCCGGATTCGGGTTGGAACGCTTTGCATCCGGATTCAACTTCACCTGGATTGGGCGCGCTCCAGTGAAAGAACTCGCCACCGCCTCGCCGACAGTCTTCGGGGCACCGTTCTCGCAATCGAAAATGCCTAGCGCGGTACCCTGGCAATTCCCTACGAAAATGATGCCGGTGATAACGGTTCCCGACGCAATAAGCGCGTTCGTGAACGAATAGCCGAGGGTTGCATCGGCGAACATCAGGCCCGCCGCCATCAGTGGGATCAAGGCAAAAGCCGAAAGCGCGAAGAATGCAGCACCCGAACCTAACGACAGTGCCAACAGCCACCGAACAAACCGCTTTCGCATACCGCCTCCTCAAGAACATCTTCGAAAACCAGTAACCCACTCGACCAGGAAAAACCCACCACACGCCGGTGGGTCTTTCCTGCCGCCGCCTTGGTGTTAGGCGCTCGAACCCTTCTTCACCCAACGCCAAGCGAAGGCCACGCCGAACACCAGCGCCAGCAGCGGCCCGATCTTGGCGAAAGTGGTGCCGATCCCCGTGATGATGGAGGCGATGAAGGTGTCGAGGACGCTATCCAGGGTCGGCGTAGCCGTCTGGGCGGATGCAGCGCCGGCCGCCATGGCGGACATGACGAAGACGGCGGCTTTTGCCTGCTGCCGCTGCGCCAGAGCGCGAAGTGCGATGAGCTTTTGTTTCATACGATTTCCTTTCAGTCGAAATTGACGATGTCGCCCAGAATTTTCCGTGTCCAGGTCCATACGTACCCGACCACGAATCCCACCGCCCAGGCGACGAAGAGAGCGGCGAAATAGGAGCCAACAGAGCTGGCATCAAACTTCATGGCGTCCCGATCCCGAGCCGGCCCGGAAGCCATGCGAAAAGCCCAACAGCAGACCGAGTGCCAGCAGGTAGCTGCCAATACCGCCAACCGCATCGAAATACGGCCTGACAGCGTTGCCGAACTCGACCAGCGTTTGCAGCAAATCGACTAGCTGTTGGGCTTGTTCAGCGGTCACGATTTATGCGGCCTTGGCCACCTTGACGTCGACCAGATCAACCGGCGACAGGTATTCGATGCCGACGACGACCAATTTCTCGACGTCTTTCGAAACCTCGCGACCATCGACAACCTTTTTCTCAACAGCCGTCTGCCGGCGATACGTCACGAGGCAGCGGGCCGGAAACTGTTTGCCCACCATCGAAGCCCCGATGCTGGCATCTGCCACCGTTTGATCCACGGCCGTGAAACCTGTCCAGTTCTTGCTGGCCGGCGCTGCCACGATGGCCAACTTCGTGGATTCGATACCCTCAAATTTCGAACCGGCATCTCCCTTGAAACCAGTGGATACCCCCAAAACGAATTCCTCGCTCTTCAGCTCAGAAACGTGACGACTCAACAAAGACATGACTACCTCCTTACAGAAAGTAAAAACTACAAACCCAACTCTTTGGCGATGCCGGGCAAACCTTCCGCCCTCGCCGCTTCTAACAACTGCCCCAATCCTCCCTGCCGTACCACCCGGTCAAACGACCTCGAACTCAGCGTCCCGAGCACCTCACCTTCGCCCGGCGCATTCGCATCGACCCAATCGTCGTATGTCGTCGGGAGGCCACACTCCAGAAGCAAGGCACGCGCGCCACGCAGTGAAACGCACTCGTACCCTTTGGTCGCCCGCAGGTACTCGATCCAGAGTTCCGCCGATGGACTGTCGCGCCCCCTCAAAATCGCATCTTCGAGAAGTCCCCATGGCGTCAGGGATGAGGCACGCCCAACCTTCATTCGACCTGCCGTCATTTCTGAAGGCAGATCCCAATCCCGCTCTCGGTCGAACTTGGCGAGATATTCGGAGGCGTCCCAAGCCGGGCGCACATCGACGCCAATCCGACGGCCACGGAAGAATTCGCGTGTTTCCAGACCGACACCGGCACACGCCTTCTGCCAAAGGGGGAACAGCAAATCCGCCAAACGGTCACAGTCCGGCGAAGGGCGGAAGGGGAAGAACCATGCTTGGTGACTGTGGGGATGCCAGCCGTTGCGCTCACCCCAGGTAATCTCGGCTGCAACAACCATCCCGGATCGGTCCGAAACCAGGTCGCGATAACCTCGCGACTGCGACATACGCCGAAGCGCCGTCTTGACCTGTGCCAGAAGGTCAATCAACCGATCCTCGCGTTTGTGTCCGGCGGTGAACGTAACCATCACTGCCGACCCACCAGAAGCGTGCACCGCTTGGAACAAGGCGCCGATCTGTTCAGCCCGCCGCCGCAACACTTTGGCGGAACAGACAACGCATCCCCACACATTTCCGCAGCGCATGATTCCGCCATAGCCAACTGTCGGCCCATGCCGATAGATGCGTACCTCGTCGGCCACCGGCTCACGGCCACAAATCGCAAGTCGAAACTCGCTGCGCTTGGTGATTTCACCGGTTTCCCTGTCAACGCGATCCGACCAGTACGGATAGGTAAGCTCCTGAGCTCCAGAGAGAAGCAAATAGCGTCGAACCCGGCGCGCTGCATCCGATGGGCTTGGAACTGCGACACCATCTCCAAGGTGCCGGACGCCGACCGGCTGAGATCGAACGAAATCCCAGTCACGCACTTACCCCACGCTTTCCGGGCGCCGTTGACAACGTAATCCGTATAGATTTACCGAGAGGCCCGGCCCCCTCGGCGGCCGGGGCCGCTTCCGCGGCCCGAGGCTCGCCGATGGGTGCCGGGGCCTTGGCATCATCCTTACGGGACATGCGGGTGTCGGCAGCGCCGGGAATCAGATGCGGTGCCCAACATGCCACCGCCAGTTCGACGGGAAACAAGTCGCGCTGCGCCTCAAGGAATTTTGAAATGTGCGAAGGGCGGCCGCGTTTTCGCAGGCCGCTGCTCAACTCGATTTGAACTTTCGCGCGCGAAAGTTTGCCGGCACTACTGCTCGTCATGGTCAGTAGTCCTGTGCGGCGCATTGCTGCCATAATGCAGCCACGTTGATAAAACGGTATTTCCCGACTTTCACAGTCTTCCAGTAGCCGCGCTCGACCTGAGCGCCGACCACACCAACCGGAAGACCGCAGGCGACGGCAAATGCCTCAACCGTCATAACAGGAACCAGAACCGGAATCTGAAGCCGATTAGCGCCGAAATCTTGGATCGAACCCATGTCTCTTGACTTTGATGTGTGATGGTATCAACGTGATGGTATAGAGTGTAATCACATCAACGTGAAAGTGTCAATGCTATGAGTGGGCTTAACGAACGCATGCGGATGGTGATCGCCAACGCCACCCGCGAAGAGGACCGGTACAAGACGCTAGAAGAGCAGACGGGTATTGCGCGCCGCCGCTGGATGGACTTCATGAAGGGGCGCCAGCGCGCCACCGATGACATGATTGAGGGCGTATGCAGGAACTGGAGAAAATGCGCTCTCTGGATCGTCACCGGCGAGGGGCAGATGCCGGAGATATCGAAAGACGACGATACGTATTACGTCGTTTCGACTCCGGTGAACGCCGTCACGCTATCGCGGGATAAGGATGGTCTCGCGGTTACGAATGTTCCTCATGTCATCAACATGCGCGAACCGTACAGCCCTGCCAGTTTTGAGTGGGGCTATCACGGCACAGGTCCCACCGAACTCGCGGCAAACGTTCTGTTCCACTTTGGCCTCAGCGAGCAGGACGCCAGAGAGTTTGCTATCGACTTTTCGCAGGAGGTTATCTCCAACCTCACCCGCCGCGAGGATGTACTACCCGCTGGCGAAATTAAGGAATGGATCAGTATCCGACTGCCTGCTATCCGCAAGGCAAAGCACAGCAAACAGGGATGACGATCAAGAAAGTTGACGCAGGTTGGAAGGTCGATATCCAGCCTGGTGGCCGAGGGCACAAGCGATTCCGCAAGACGTTCAAGGTAAAGGCCGACGCGCTCGCGTGGATCAACTGGCTGAGCTCCCAGGTCAATAACGATCCAGATTGGAAGCCGAAAAAGAGGGATACGCGGCGATTATCCGAGCTGGTCGATATCTGGTTCAAGCACCACGGCGCCACCCTCCGCGACGGGGAGAACCGGAAGCGCCGGCTGCTCCAAATAGCCGAAACCCTCAGCGACCCAACCGTTGACACCTTTAGCGCCAACACCTTCGCCGAATATCGGAAAGACCGCTTGGCCGAAGGTATCAGCAGTAACACCGTCAATCATGAGCATGCCTACCTGCGCGCGTTGTTCAACGAGCTGGCACGAATGGGACAGTGGGCCAGGCCCAACCCTTTGGCCACGGTTCGACAAATCAAGTTGGTCGAACGCGAGCTGGTATTCCTGACCCTCGATCAGGTGCGGACTCTGCTGACCGCCCTGGAGACAACGAGTGAAGACGCCATGATGGTGAGCAAAATTTGCCTGGCCACTGGCGCCCGATGGAGCGAGGCGGAAGGGCTGCAAGCTTCACAGGTCCATGCCGGCGCCGTGCATTTCACCGCCACGAAGAACGGCAAGAATCGTAGCGTACCGATCCCTGCCCCGCTGGAGTCTGCGCTGCTCGATAGGAGCAAGAAAAACGATTCCCGCCTCTTCTTGCCGTCCTATAACGCTTTCCGCCGCGCCGTCGATCTGGCTGGCCTCGAACTGCCCGATGGGCAACTCACCCACGTCCTGCGACACACCTTTGCGTCGCACTTCATGATGAACGGTGGCAACATCCTTGCCTTGCAACGTATCCTGGGTCACAGCAGCCTCGCGATGACCATGCGGTATGCGCACTTGGCGCCGGATCATCTCCAGGAAGCCCGTGCACTCAACCCTCTGAGCCTGCTGGATCGCCGTTGACACTTCGTTGTCACCTGGGCGCCACGAAAAGAAAAAGGGTTCGCGGCAATGATCCGCGAACCCTATACAAAGTTAGTAACTACTATCGTGGTGGGCCTTACAGGACTTGAACCTGTGACCAAGCGATTATGAGTCGCCTGCTCTAACCAACTGAGCTAAAGGCCCGAAACTTTTACTTCCTCCAACGGATTATGAGTCCTCTGCTCTGACCGACTGAGCTACAGTCCCGAAAGTGGCTGCCGACCGGGCGGCTTAGTTGCCGTTCTGGTCGAGGAAGCTGCGCAGTTTATCAGAGCGGCTGGGGTGGCGCAGTTTGCGCAGGGCCTTGGCTTCGATCTGGCGGATGCGCTCGCGGGTGACGTCGAACTGCTTGCCGACTTCTTCCAGGGTGTGGTCGGTGTTCATTTCGATGCCGAAGCGCATGCGCAGGACCTTGGCTTCCCTGACGGTGAGGCTGTCGAGGATTTCCTTGGTAACGTTGCGCAGGCTGGAGTACATCGCCGCGTCGGCCGGGGCCAGCGTGGTCTGGTCCTCGATGAAGTCGCCGAGGTGGGAGTCGTCGTCGTCGCCGATGGGGGTTTCCATCGAAATCGGCTCCTTGGCGATCTTCATGATCTTGCGGATCTTGTCCTCGGGCATCTCCATCTTCTTCGCCAGCGTCGCCGGATCCGGTTCGGCGCCGGTTTCCTGCAGGATCTGGCGGGAGATCCGGTTCATCTTGTTGATCGTTTCGATCATGTGCACCGGGATGCGGATGGTTCGCGCCTGGTCGGCGATCGAGCGGGTGATCGCCTGGCGGATCCACCACGTCGCGTAGGTCGAGAACTTGTAGCCACGGCGATATTCGAACTTGTCCACCGCCTTCATCAGGCCGATGTTGCCTTCCTGGATCAGGTCGAGGAACTGCAGGCCACGATTGGTGTATTTCTTGGCAATCGAGATCACCAGACGCAGGTTGGCCTCGGTCATTTCGCGCTTGGCGCGACGGGCCTTGGCTTCACCGGTGGACATCTGCTTGTTGATGTCCTTGAGTTCCTTGAGCGGGATGCCGATGCGATCCTGCAGGGCCAGCAGTTTCTTCTGCTGTTCCTTGATGTCCGGCGCCATCCGGGTCAGTACCGGGGCGTAGGTCTTGGGTGCGGCGGCAATTTCAGCATCGACCCATTCGAGCTTGGTTTCGTTGCCGGGGAAGGACTGGATGAAGTGCGGGCGCGGCATCTTCACACGGTCAACGCACAATTGCTGGATTTTCCGTTCGCAGTAGCGGATGCCGTCGACCATGTCACGGACGTTGTCGCACAGGCGCTCGATCACCCGCGAGGTGAAGCGGATGTGCATCAGCTCGTCGGACAGCTGCTGCTGCAGCTTGAGGTAGGTCTTGTCCTGCGAACCCTTGCTGCCCAGCGTCTTCTGCATCTTGGTGTGGATGGCGCGGATTTCATTGAAACGCTCCAGCGCATCGGTCTTCAGTTGCAGCAGCGAGGCGGCTGCGGCACCGCCGCCACCTTCTTCGTCCTCTTCTTCCTCTTCCTCTTCATCGGCAGCTTCGAGTTCGTCGTCGGCCGGGTCTTCGGCCGGGGCTTCTTCGACTGCGTTGGGGTCGATCAGGCCGTCGACCAGCTCGTCGATGCGCAGCTCGTCGGTTTCGACCTTGGCGACCATGTCGAGGATTTCGGTGATCGTCGTCGGGCAGGCGGAAATCGCCTGGATCATGTGCTTGAGGCCTTCCTCGATGCGCTTGGCGATTTCGATTTCGCCTTCGCGGGTGAGGAGTTCGACCGTGCCCATTTCGCGCATGTACATGCGCACCGGGTCGGTGGTGCGGCCAAATTCGGAGTCGACCGAGGACAGCGCCTGCTCGGCCTGGGCTTCGACTTCCTCGTCGTCAGCAGCCGAGGCGGCGGTGTCGGACATCAGCAGGTCTTCGGCAGCCGGGGCTTCGTCGAAAACCTGGATGCTCATTTCGCTGAAGGTCGAAATGATCGCTTCGATCGACTCGGCGTCGACCACGTCGTCGGGCAGGTGGTCGTTGATCTCGGCGTAAGTCAGGTAACCGCGTTCCTTGCCCAGCTTGATCAGCGCCTTGAGGCGCATCTTGCGGGTTTCAGCGTCAAGCGGCTCCGGCGTTTCTGCCATTGCGCCTTCGATCAGCGCCTTTTCGGCCGCCTTCTCCTTGGCCTTGCTGGGGCGAGCCTTGGGTGCGTCCTTCGCGGTGTCTTTTGCCTTAGCCATGAACACGATCCGTAGAATTGGAGAAAACCATAAATTTTACCACAGCTTAGCGCTGTTTTTGTGGCAATGCTGCGGTGAAAAATCGGCGGCGTTCAGCCTTTTTTGGCCTGCGCCGCCAGCAGTGCAACATAGGCTTGCTTTTCCTCCGCTGACAGCCCGGCGACGCCAAAGCGCTGGGCCTTGGTCTGCAGTTCGGCAAAGGCCAGCCGGTGCTGCCCCTGGCTGAGTTTGTCGAGGCAGGCGGCAAATTCTGCTTCTGCCTCGTCTTCGTCAAGTGGCAGGGCCAGGAGTTCCGCTGCCAGGGCTTCGATCTGTGCTTCCTCGGGCTGGCCGCGCAGGCGTTCGCGCAGGGCCGGGTAGCTGATTTCACTGCTGCTCTCGTTGACCGTGCGAATCAGGCTGAGCAGCGCCGGGCGTTCGCTGCCTTCGGGGATCTGTGCCGGGTCGATCTGGCGGGCCAGGGTCGGACGGTGCAGCAAGAGACGCAGCAGGCTGCGCAGCAGTGAGGGGGCGGTGCGTTTCGGGCGTGGTGGTGCCGGCGGGGCGTAGGATTTGAGTTCGCACAGGCGTTCCACCTCCTGCTGGGCGAAGCCGCTGGCCTCGGCCAGGCGCTTAACCAGTTGCAGGCGGAGCAGCGGCGTCGGCAGCTTGAGCAGCAGCGGCTTGGCTTCGTGGATCAGCTGGGCGCGGCCCTCGGCGCTGGTCAGGTCGCAGCGGTTGGCGAGTTCGCGCAGCATGAAGTCGGACAGCGGTGTCGCCTGGGCGACCAGGCGGTCGAAGGATTCCTTGCCGAAGCGACGGATGTAGCTGTCGGGGTCTTCGTCCTGGGGCAGGAAGACGAAGCCGATCCGCTTGTTGTCGGCCAGCGCTTCCAGCGCGTTTTCCAAGGCCCGCCAGCCGGCCTTGCGCCCGGCGTTGTCGCCGTCGAAGCAGAAAACGATGCGGTCGACCTGGCGCAGCAGTTTTTGCACGTGGGTGGCGGTGGTGGCCGTGCCCAGTGTTGCGACTGCGTTGCCGACGCCGTTCTGGGCCAGTGCGATGACGTCCATGTAGCCTTCGGTGACGATGGCGGTGTCGGTTTCGCGCAGCGCCTGGCGGGCCTGCGGCAGGCCGAACAGTTCGCGGCCTTTTTCGAACAGCGGGGTTTCCGGTGAATTCAGGTACTTGGGGCCGTCTTTTTCGCTCTGCTGGTCGATGATCCGGCCGCCGAAGGCGATGATGTCGCCCTTGGCGTTGATGATCGGGATCATCAGGCGGTCGCGGAAGCGGTCGTAACGGCGGCCGCTGTCGTTGTCGATGACCAGCCCGGCCTCCTTGAGCGCTTCGCCGTCGTAGTCGGGGAAAATGCTCTTCAGGTTGTTCCAGCCGTCGGGGGCGTAGCCCATGCCGTAACGGGCCGCGATCTCGCCGCTCAGGCCGCGCTTCTTGCAATACTCGATGGCGCGCGGCGAGCGTTTCAGCTGCTCCTTGTAGTACTGCGCGGCACGGGCCATCACCTCGATCAGGCTGCGGGTGCGCCCCTGTTGCTGCGGCGAAAAATCCTTGTCGTCCGGGACCTGCATTCCGGCCCGGCCGGCCAGTTCGCGAATTGCATCGACAAAGCCCATGCCCTGGTATTCCATGACAAAGCCGATGGCCGTGCCGTGGGCGCCGCAACTGAAGCAGTGGTAGAACTGCTTGCTCGGACTGACCGAAAATGATGGCGATTTCTCGCTATGAAAGGGGCAGCAGGCGAAATAATTCGCCCCCGATTTTTTCAGCGGGACGTAGCCGTCGATCAGGTCGACGATATCGATCCGGGCGAGCAGATCCTGGATGAAGGATTCGGGGATCACGGTTCAGGAGCGAGTTGTCGGGGGGCGAAAAGCGAGGGGCGAGCGGCAGGCTGATCAGCTTGCCAGCGCTGCCTTGACCAGCTTCGAAACTTCGGCCATGTCGGCCTTGCCGGCGAGCAGTGGCTTGAGTGCGGCCATCAGCTTGCCCATGTCGGCGGGGCCGCTGGCGCCGGTTTCGGCCTTGGCGGTGGCGACGGCGGCGGCGATCTCGGCGCTGCTCATCTTTTCCGGCAGGTAGGCGGAAAGGACGGTGATTTCGGCTTTTTCGACATCGGCCAGGTCCTGGCGGCCGGCGGCTTCGTACTGGCTGACCGAGTCCTTGCGCTGCTTGACCAGTTTCTCGATCACGGCATTGATCGCGGCGTCGTCGAGTTCGATCCGCTCATCGACTTCCTTTTGCTTGATGGCTGCCAGCAGCAGGCGAATGGTGGCAAGACGGCCGGTTTCCTTGGCCTTCATGGCGGCCTTCATGTCGTCGGTGATGGTGGCTTTGAGAGTCATGGTCGGGCAGTGTATGGTGGGGGTGAGGATCAAGGATCAAGGATCAAGGATCAAGGATCAAGGATCAAGGATCAAGGAT
>ERZ1066115.113-NODE-113-length-28738-cov-19.110832_pt1 | contig 28738 bp, 24 predicted proteins | sample MGYA00382762_ERZ1066115 | MGnify/ENA primary metagenome ERZ1066115 (study PRJEB33369, sample SAMEA5778345) | biofilm metagenome | biome: Industrial cooling water; feature: Water cooling tower basin; material: Biofilm | place: United Arab Emirates | collected... | reverse complement strand
GTGATCGAGAACCTGCGCCTGCTTGAAAAGCAGGGCGGCAAATCCGGCCACTGGATGGCCGACGAATAAGTCACTGATTTTTTGTTTTTTTTGAAATTCGAAAAGGACTGACCGGGCATCGAGCCTCTAGCGAGGCTCGGCCCGAAACATCCCGTCAATTGCTCGAATGACGCTTTTTATCCCATTTTTATCCCATTTTTATCCCACTCAGGAGAAAAATGGCGAACATCAGAAAGCTAGGTCAGAGCTGGCAAGCCCGCGTCAGACGGCGCGGATTTCCTGACGAAACGAAGAGCTTTCCAACCAAGGCAGAAACCGAACGCTGGGCGCGTTCAATTGAAGGCGAGATGGATCGCGGCGAATTCGTCAGTCGCACAGAAGCGGAACAGACAACCTTCGGCGAAGTCATCCGGCGCTATATGAAAATCGCTCCGCCAGCGCTTGCGGGACACGCTGGCGACGTTGAACAGCGGGCGGCACCACTCCTACCTGCTGCAAGCCGATTGGCGGCGCTATGGCGCGGAAAAATTTGTTTGGTGGGCATCCTATGCTTCGTCGGCTGCTGATGCACTGAAGGATGAGAGAGAACTGGCAATTGTCGCGAATGCGTTCGAGGATTTTGGTGGCTACTGCCAGCGCACCGGAGAGAACTGTGCGGCAGCATCATTCCGCGAGACCGAACGGAAGCTGGCGAAGGCTCGCATCAGGCGCTATCAATTTCTACCTGGGATCAGGATCGAGGAGAGAATCCCAGAGGTAATTTTGCGCACGTGCGGCAATGAGAGATTCTCGGATGAAGGAAGGGGGAGTCGCAGCAAGGAGCCGTGCTCAAACCCAGCAGAGCTGTGGAAGATGAACGCATCGACTCCCTAGCCGCGATTTACTACAAGACCGCCTCAAGCTGCCGCTTTATCGTTTGCGTGTCGCATGGATAAGGCATTGCCAAAGGGCCATACCCAAGCTCCTCGGCGATCATTCTGTATTCATCCTCGCCGCCACAACTGGCGCCGACCAATATGGCCACATCCGTTCCGCAGGCAAGGTGTTGGGCAGAAGCGAAAGCCACACCCGACAGAGTTTGAGTGTTCATCACGCATTCCTTCACAAAAAGGAGGGGAAGGAGGACGCCCCCCTCCCCTCTTGTCACGCGAGACTTGGCAAAGAACTGTCGTTTCAGTAGTCCATGTCGGGCATGGCTGGCACGGCAGGTTTTTGCTCCTTGGGAGCCTCTGTCACCGTCGCATCGGTGGTGAGGATGAGGCCGGCAACGGAAGCTGCGTTCTGCAACGCCGTGCGCGTGACCTTGGTCGGATCGATGACCCCGATTTCGACCAAATCACCGTATTCGCCGTTGGCGGCGTTGTAGCCATAATTGCCTTTACCCTCTTCCACCTTGGCAATGACCACGGACGGCTCGTCACCGGCATTGGCTGCAATGGCACGCAGGGGTTCTTCCAGTGCGCGAAGCACGATCTTGATACCCGCATCTTGGTCGTGGTTATCCCCCTTGAGGTTTTTGATGGCAGCACGCGCCCGCAACAGGGCCACGCCACCACCGGGAACGATGCCCTCCTCGACGGCGGCACGAGTGGCATGCAGCGCATCATCCACGCGGTCCTTTTTCTCTTTCATCTCAACTTCAGTTGCCGCACCAATCTTGATAACGGCAACACCGCCAGCGAGCTTGGCGACACGCTCCTGGAGCTTCTCGCGGTCATAATCGGAGGTCGTTTCCTCGATTTGACGCTGAATGGAGGCAACCCGATCCGTAATGACCTGCTGCTCGCCAGCCCCGTCGATGATGGTGGTTGTCTCCTTGCGGATTTCCACCCGCTTGGCCCGACCAAGATCCTTGACCGTCGCCTTTTCCAGCGATAGACCGACTTCCTCGGAAATCACCGTGCCCCCAGTCAGGATGGCAATATCTTCGAGCATTGCCTTGCGCCGATCACCAAAGCCAGGCGCCTTCACAGCTGCGACCTTCAGAACGCCGCGCATACTGTTGACCACCAGAGTTGCCAGTGCCTCGCCATCCACGTCCTCGGCAACGATCAGGAGCGGCTTGCCTGTCTTGGCAACCTCTTCAAGCACAGGCAGCAGATCGCGAATGCTGGAAATCTTCTTGTCGTGGAGCAGGATCATCGGATCTTCCAGGACGGCCATCTGCTTGTCCGGCTGATTGATGAAGTAAAGGCTGATGTAGCCGCGATCAAACTGCATGCCTTCCACGACATCCAGTTCGTTCTCCAGCGATTTACCCTCTTCGATGGTGATCACGCCCTCCTTGCCAGCCTTCTCCATCGCTTCGGCAATGATGTCGCCGATAGCGGCATCGCTATTGGCCGAGATGGTTGCCACCTGGGCGATTTCCTTGCTCGTGGCGCAGGGTTTGGAGAGCTTTTTCAGCTCATCAACCACCGTCGAAACTGCCTTGTCGATACCGCGCTTGAGATCCATAGGGTTCATCCCGGCGGCGACATAACGCATCCCTTCGCGCACAATCGACTGGGCCAGGACAGTTGCCGTGGTCGTGCCGTCGCCAGCCACATCGGCAGTCTTGGAGGCGACCTGCTTCACCATCTGGGCGCCCATGTTCTCCAGCTTGTCCTTCAGCTCCACTTCCTTAGCGACCGAAACACCATCCTTGGTGATCAGCGGTGCGCCATATCCGCGCTCCAAAACGACATTGCGTCCTCTGGGGCCGAGCGTGACCTTGACGGCATCGGCCAGCACATTCACGCCATGGACGATGCGGGCGCGAGCGTTGTCATGAAATTGAACGTCTTTTGCAGCCATATCTTTGCTCCTTTATTAGCGAACGGAATTAGGCGGCCTTCTTTACGGAATCGGCCGAAGCAGTATCGATGACACCGAGGACATCCTCCTCGCGCATGACGAGGAATTCCTCACCATCGAGCTTGACGGTCTGGCCGGCATACTTGCCGAACAGCACCCGTTCGCCAGTCTTGACCTGCAAAGGCCGCAGGCTGCCATCCTGCAGCAGGCGACCGCTGCCGACAGCGACCACTTCGCCTTGTTCGGGCTTTTCCGCTGCGGTATCCGGAATGACAATACCGGCAGCAGTCGTGCGCTGCAGTTCAACGCGCTTGACGATAATCCGGTCGTAGAGGGGACGAATAAACATCATTGATCTCCTAAGCGATAACGAATTAAAGGGAAATCAGGCACCCCATACCCGTAACAACAGGCATTCGTGGGCTGGGAGTGCCGTTCGGCTCAAGCCGACAGGAAGCGATATAGTGTTGGGAGAAAAAATTTCAACCCTTACTTTTCGAGATGCTCAACACCACCTCTCCAACAACGACCGATTGATCGTCTTGAATCGACTCCTGAGATGCGCTCAGATCGCCAGGAAGGTCGTAAAATGTTCGGAGAGGAGGTGAACTCCTTAGCCCAAATTTATCCCACTCAACGGGTTAAAAAGCCTCGAAATCGAGAAAATAGAATTTTGAAAAACGAAATAAATCAATACCTTAGCGTCGACATGCTCACCATTTACGGCATGTGCAAGGCCGCCGACCGGGGCATGGTGATCGAGAACCTGCGCCTGCTTGAAAAGCAGGGCGGCAAATCCGGCCACTGGACAGCCGCCTGAGCCACCAGGAGCCAGCCCTGACTCGGCACCAACCTGCTGCCCGCCACCTGCGCTTGCTGCTAGTTCTGGCGCTGGTGGTGGCCAATCTGCTGGTCCTCGCGCTGTCGGTCAGCTCACTCCGGCAGGCCCGCCTGCAATACGAACAAAACGCCCGCACCCATAGCGAAAACATCGCCCAGGCGCTTGATCAGAGCGTCACCAACAGCATCGACAAAATTGACTTGGCGCTCCGCAGTGTTGTCGACGAACTGGAACGCCAGTTGCAGCAGGGGCGTATCCTTCCCGATCAGGCCGAGGCCTACCTGGAGCGCCTGCTCGCACGGCTGCCGGAAGTCGACGCGCTGCGCGTCGCCGATGCCGAGGGCCGGGTTTTTCTCGGGCGCGGCGTCGACCGTAAAAATCCGGTCAGCTGGGCCGACCGCGAGTACTTTCTCGCGCTCCGCGCCGACCCGCAAGCTGGCCTGCAGATTTCCAAGCCCCGGATCGGCAAGGTCGCCAGGAAAGCCATCATCGGTTTTGCCCGCCGCTACAATTATCCTGACGGCCGCTTCGCCGGAGTCATCTCGGCACCGATTCCGGTTGAACACTTCCAGACCCTGCTCTCCGGCTTCGCTACCGGCCCCGGCGGCGCCGTCGTCCTGCGCGACGCCGACCTCGGCCTGATTGCCCGTCACCCGCAACTGCCGGGCAATCCTGCAGCCAGCGTCGGCAGCCAGAGCGTCTCTCGGGAGCTGCAGGAACTGGTGGCCAGCGGCGTCGCCAGCGCCACCTATCATTCGGTCACCGCCTCCGACAAACTTGAGCGAATCATCAACTTCCGCCACCTCGAAAAAGCCCGGATGTATGCGCTGGCAGGAATTGCCAGCGACCACTACCTGGCCGGCTGGCACGACGAAGTACGCAAGACCGCCTGGTTTGCCGGCGGCTTCTGCCTGCTGTCGCTGCTTTGCGGCGGCCTGTTGCTGCACCTGCTCGGCCGCACCCTGCGCGAAAGCACGCGCAACCGCGTCTTCCTGCAGCGGGCAGGCGACGGGATCCAGATTCTGAACGCGCAGGGAGAACTGATCGAGGCCAACGAGCGCCTCGCCCAGCTGCTCGGCTACCAGCCTGAGGAACTGCCCGGGCACAGCCTTGGCGACTGGGAAACCCGCTGGGACGATCCCGCCATCCGCCAGCGCTATCTTGAGTGGAACGACGACGAAGCCGGCCCCCCGGGCTGTTTCGAGAGCCGCTATCGCCACCGCGATGGAAGCTTGATCGACGTCGAGGTCAGCCTCGGGCATTTCGAACTCGAAGGCGAACGCTACGTTTACGCCGCCGCCCGCGACATTCGCGAACGCAAACAGGCTGAGAGCGAGTTGCTCGCTGCCAAGCAGGCGGCAGAAACTGCCAACCAGGCCAAGAGCCGTTTTCTGGCCACCATGTCACACGAGATCCGAACGCCGATGAACGGCATCCTGGGGATGGCGCAACTGCTGCAACTACCCGATCTCACCATCGCCGAACAACAGGAATACGCCCGCACCATTCTCAGCTCAGGCCAGACCCTGCTCAGCCTGCTCAACGACATCCTGGATCTGTCCAAGGTCGAGGCCGGCAAACTCGAGCTGCACCAAGGCGCCTTTTCTCCCGTACAGGTGCTGGCCGACACGGTGGCCCTATTTACCGCCAGCGCCAGCCAAAAAGGCCTGAATCTCGCGGTCGACCGTGAATCCACTGCCGTCGCAGGATTGTTTCTCGGCGATGCGACCCGCCTGCGCCAGATGCTGTCCAACCTGATCAGCAATGCGATCAAATTTACCGATCATGGCCAAATCACCCTGTCGGTTCGCGAGTCGCCCCTTCTGGAAAGCCCCCTCACCCTCCTGCACTTTGCCGTCACCGATAGCGGTATCGGCATCCCACCCGAAGCACAAGGCCGGCTTTTTTCCCCTTTCAGCCAGCTCGACGCATCGAACACCCGCAAATATGGTGGCACCGGCCTGGGGCTCTCGATCGTTCGCCGTCTGGCCGAACTGATGGGCGGGGAAGCAGGTGTCAGCAGCCGCCCCGGGGCAGGCTCGACCTTCTGGTTCGAGATTGCACTGCCCCGCACCCAAGGCAGCCAACTCCCGACCACCGCCCAGCCCACCCAAGCGCCGACCTCCTCCTCCCAAGGCCCGGCGCACATCCTGCTGGTTGAGGACAACGCCACCAATCGGGCAGTGGTCAAAAGCCTGCTCGGCAAACACGGCTACCGGGTCAGCTGCGCCCACGACGGTCAGGAGGCGCTCGAGCAATTGACCGGCGGACAACTCGCGGCCGACCTGATCCTGATGGACTGCCAGATGCCGCGCCTCGACGGTTTCGACGCCACCCGCCAGCTGCGCGACTGGGAACGCCGCCAGGCGCGCCGAGCCTTGCCGATCATTGCCCTGACTGCCAGCGCCTTTGCCGAAGACCGTCAGCGCTGCCTGGATGCCGGCATGAACGATTTTCTCGCCAAACCAGTCAATGCCGGGGAATTGTTCGACTGCCTGAAAAAGCACCTGGCCACCTCGCCCCAGCCAGATTGACAGGCGCCCCCACCTGCCGGCAATGTAACGGTTTTACCCGCTCCCGGGCCCACGGCACCGAGCCGCCCCGGCATTCGTCAAGAAAAGGACTTTCATCAATGATGCCCCTGCGTCGACTGCTGCTCAAAGGCAGTACAGCCGCTTCGCTGTTGCCACTGCTCGGCGGTGGCGTATTGCTGCCCACCCGGGTGCTCGCCGCCGAATGGAACCGCAACGCCTTTACCGCCCGCCAAACCGGCGATGCGCAAAAAGCCTATGGCGCAGCCCAGGTGACCGAATCGCGCGAGATCACGATCAACACCCCCGAAATTGCCGAAAACGGCGCCAAGGTTGAAATCGAGGTCACAACCACCCTGGCCGGCGCCCGCAGCATTGCCGTTTTTGCCGACAAGAATCCTTATCCGCTGTGCGCCACGATGGATTTCTTTCCCCCCGCCCAGCCCTTCGTCAAACTACAGGCCAAACTGGCTGAATCGACGCGAATCCGCGCCTTGGTCCGCAGCAGCGACGGGAAAAATTACATTGCCTTCCGTGACGTCAAAGTCACGCTGGGTGGCTGCGGAGGCTGAGCATGGCAGACCCGATCAAGATTCGCGTACAACAGCATGGCGACTTCGCCGACATTCGCATCCTGATGCAACACCCGATGGAAACCGGGCAACGCAAGGACGACAAGGGCCAGGCCGTAGCGCTGCAATTCATCCAGACCTTCGTCGTCGAACTCAATGGCAAGCCATTGATCGAAGGGCAACTCAATACCTCGATTTCACGCAACCCGCTGTTTGCCTTTCGGGCACGCGGGATTCGTGCAGGCGACAAAATTGCAGTCAACTGGACCGACAATGGCGGCGAACGACGACGGGATGAAGTCACCGTCGCCTGACCCCTTGCAGCCGTCAGCATAAAAAAGCCCGCCGTAAGGCGGGCTTTGTATTGCGCGGATCCCCCGATCAGGCGCGCTGGATGTTCGAGGCCTGCTTACCCTTCGGGCCCTGCACGACATCGAAGGAAACCTTTTCGCCTTCCTTCAGGGTCTTGAAGCCATTCATGGTGATCGCCGAAAAATGGGCGAAGAGATCTTCGCTGCCATCGTCCGGAGTGATGAAGCCGAAACCCTTGGAATCATTGAACCACTTGACGGTACCGAGTGCCATATCCTTGCTACTTTCCCACAAAAAAACGAACCAAACTCCGGTGCTACCGGACTCCCTGTTTGAGTTCAACGCACCGGTGCACGGCGGCATCTGCGATACAACTTGAATCCAAACGCCTCTGATTTTTACGCCTGCTGCATTTCGCCGTCAACATATTTCGATGCCGCAGTGCACCATCCATAATCGCTTGCAAACCTTCTCCGCACACGTATCGGTGGACGCGGTTGCAGATTGAAACCGACTGTATAGAATCCGCTCCATGGCTACAAAGATTCACGAAGAAGGCGTTCAGGAAGCACAGACAACGCTCCCGGAACCTCCACGCATGTACAAGGTGTTGTTGCTCAACGACGACTACACCCCGATGGATTTTGTCATTCTCGTGCTGCAACGTTTTTTTTCGCACGACACTGAACAAGCGACGCGCATCATGCTCAAAGTCCATAACGAGGGACGCGGCGTATGCGGGATTTACCCCCGCGACATTGCCGCAACCAAGGTCGAGCAGGTATTAGCTTTTGCACGCCAGCACCATCACCCGCTGGCCTGCACCATGGAGGAAAACCGATGATTGCACAGGAACTCGAAGTCAGCCTGCACATGGCCTTTGTCGAGGCACGTCAGAAGCGCCACGAATTCATCACTGTCGAGCATCTGCTACTGGCCCTGCTCGACAACCCTTCGGCTGCAGAAGCACTGCGCGCCTGCGGCGCCAAGCTCGACCTGCTGCGCAAGGACCTGGGCAATTTCATCAGCGAACACACGCCGACCGTTGCCGGCGACGACGATATCGATACCCAGCCCACACTAGGTTTCCAGCGGGTTATCCAGCGCGCCATCCTGCATGTCCAGTCCTCGGGCAAGAAGGAGGTCAATGGCGCCAACGTGCTGGTTGCAATCTACGGCGAGAAGGATTCGCACGCCGTCTATTTCCTGCAAAAAATGGGCATCACCCGGCTTGATGTCGTCAACTTCATTTCGCACGGCATCAGCAAGGTACCGCAGCCGAGCAAGGCACCGGCTGAGGGTGAAACCGAGCCGGAAGCCGAGCGCGAGCAAGGCGGACCGCTCGAACAGTACACGATCAACCTGAACGCACTGGCGCTGCAAGGCAAGATCGACCCGCTGATCGGGCGCGACAAGGAACTGGAACGCGTGATCCAGACGCTGTGCCGGCGCCGCAAGAACAATCCGCTGCTGGTCGGCGAGGCCGGCGTCGGCAAAACCGCGATTGCCGAGGGCCTGGCCCGCCGCATCGTCGAGGGCGACATCCCAGAAATCCTCGGCAAGGCAAATGTGTATTCGCTCGATATGGGCGCCTTGCTGGCCGGCACCAAATACCGAGGCGATTTCGAGCAACGCCTGAAGGGCGTCCTGAAGACCCTGCAGGAAAACCCGAACGCCATTCTGTTCATCGACGAAATTCATACCTTGATCGGTGCCGGCTCGGCTTCCGGCGGCACCCTCGATGCTTCCAACCTGCTCAAGCCGGCGCTGTCCAACGGCCAGCTGAAGTGCATCGGCGCCACCACCTACACCGAATTCAGGGGCATCTTCGAAAAGGACAGCGCCCTTTCCCGGCGCTTCCAGAAAATTGACGTCAATGAACCGTCGGTCGCTGAAACCATCGATATCCTGAAAGGCCTGAAAGCGCGCTTCGAGGCTCATCACGGGATCAAGTACTCGACCACCGCGCTGGCTTCAGCCGTCGAACTATCCGCCCGTTACATCACCGACCGCCACCTGCCGGACAAGGCCATCGACGTGATTGACGAGGCCGGTGCCGCCCAGCGCGTACTTCCGAAGTCCCGCCAGAAGAAGGTCATCAGCAAGCAGGACATCGAGGAAATCGTCTCGCGCATTGCCCGCATCCCGTCACAACATGTGAGCATGGACGACCGCAGCGCCCTGCGCAATCTTGATCGCGACCTGAAAGCCGTGGTTTTTGGTCAGGATAACGCAATCGATGCGCTTACTCGCGCGATCAAGATGGCCCGCTCTGGCCTGGGCAACCCGGGCAAGCCGATCGGCAGCTTCCTCTTCAGCGGCCCGACCGGTGTCGGCAAGACCGAGGTTGCCAAGCAATTGGCTTATTGCCTTGGCATCGAATTGCAACGCTTCGACATGTCCGAATACATGGAGCGCCACGCCGTCTCACGCCTGATCGGCGCGCCGCCGGGCTATGTCGGCTTCGACCAGGGCGGCCTGCTGACAGAGGCGATCACCAAGAAACCTTACTGCGTACTGCTGCTCGACGAGATCGAGAAGGCACACCCGGACGTCTACAATATCCTGCTGCAGGTGATGGATCATGGCACGCTGACCGACAATAACGGGCGCAAGGCCGATTTTCGTAACGTGGTCGTCATCATGACCACCAATGCCGGCGCCGCCGACCTGCAGAAGAGCAGCATGGGTTTCACCAGCAGCAAGCAGACCGGCGACGAGATGGCCGAGATCAAGCGGATGTTCACCCCCGAATTCCGCAACCGCCTTGATGCGATCATTCCGTTTGCGCCGCTCGACCGGCAGATCATCCTGCGCGTGGTCGACAAGTTCCTGATGCAACTGGAAGAGCAACTGCACGAGAAGAAGGTCGAGGCGCACTTCACCGAAGCGATCAAGGAGATGCTCGCGGACAAGGGTTTCGATCCGCTGATGGGCGCCCGGCCGATGGCACGCCTGATCCAGGACACCCTGCGCGCCGCCCTGGCAGACGAACTGCTGTTCGGCAAACTGGCCAATGGCGGCCATGTTACGGTCGACCTCGACGAAAATGGAAAAATCCGCCTGGCCTTTGCCGAGGAGAAGGCGGAAGCAGTTGCCTGAACCTTCTGCACCACTCACTACAGCCATGCCCTGCATGGCTTTTTTTTGACCAGGGAGACCATAAATGAGCTTCAAAACCCCCGACCTCTGCGACGAATTCGAAAACGAACTGGGCCATGGCCTACGCGTCGTCACTCCAATGTTCAAGCACTACGGCGGCCGCAGTGCATTTTCCGGGCAAATCGTCACGCTCAAGCTGTTCGAAGACAATTCGCTGGTCCGCGAAGCCTTCGGCGAAAACGGCAAGGGCAAGGTGCTGGTGATTGACGGCGGCGGCTCTCTGCGCTGCGCGCTGGTTGGCGACCAGTTGGCGATCCTGGCCAACAAGAACGGTTGGGAAGGCGTGGTGGTTTACGGCTGCATCCGCGACTCCGGGGACATCAACGGTATCGACATCGGTGTCCGGGCGCTCGATACCCACCCGCAAAAAAGCATCAAGAAGGGTGTTGGTGACAAGAATATTGCCGTCACCTTCGGCGGCGTCACCTTCACCCCCGGCGAGTGGCTTTATGCCGACGAAGACGGAGTGCTGGTGTCTGCTCGTCCGCTACGCTGACCCCTGCCGGGGCCTGGGCGCCCCGGCCTCCCTGCTTATCCTTCCAGCAACACGCGGCTGTCGCAGCCGATCCGCGCGCCGCCCCAGTGGCGACCATTCACAATCAGCGGCAAATTGATTTCCGACAATACCTCGCCGGTGTCGCGGGCATAGGTCTGCACCAGTAGCGGCAAGCGATTCTTGGCGGCCCGCTGTCCGGTTGGATCCTCCCACAGGCGGCGAGTACGATTCCCGACCAGATCGGCCTGATAGTCACCGGTCAGGGGTTGCGAGTGTTTCAGATTATGGATCGCCCCATATCCCTTGTTATCGACCACCAGGGCGTAAGCCCCCCCCTTAAGCCGCCCCAGGGTGGCCTCGGCAATCGGCTGGATTTCTCGCTCGAATGCAGCAACATAGCTGACCTCGTATTTCTGCGGATTGGTGCCTGAAATCGGCCGGTAGTTCTGGTCCCAGATATCGATGCCGCGCTGCACCATGGCGGTCAGGGCATCCTGAAATTCCTGCTGGAAGCGGCGGGCCTGCTCAACGTTATAGTCAAACGCGCCACGCCCGATCTTGAAGCGTGAAACCAACTCCTGAACGCTTTCGGTGGCGTTACTCAAGGTCACGGTGGATTCGGATGAAGTCTTCATGCTTGCCGAGACCTCCGAGGACAAACCATGAACCTGGGTCACCGCATCGTGCACCTGGCCATTGGTTGCCCCCAACTCCTCCATCGCTGCGGCAATCTGGTTCAACTGGTCGCTAGTGCGCTCAAAATCAAGCACCATCCGCTGAAATTCGTCGGAGGAACGTTCAACCACCTCGCGAGTCTGCCGGACATCCCCGTTGATTGCCTCATTTTCCTGCTGTGTGTTACGCACCAGCGCGATCATCCCACCGATGTTTTCATTGATTTCCTGAGTTGCCACATTGACCCGCTCGGCCAGCTTCCTGACTTCATCGGCAACCACGGCAAAACCCCGGCCGGCCTCGCCCGCCCGCGCCGCCTCGATGGCGGCGTTGAGCGCCAGCAAATTGGTCTGATCCGCGACATCCTTGATCAGGCTGGCAATCTGGCGAATGCTATCGGAACGCTGAGACAATTGACCAACCGTATCATTAAACTGCCCCAGCTTGTCACTGACCGCCTGGACCTTATCCACCACCTGCCCGATTTCGCCCAGGGATTTGCGGGCATTGGTCAGATTACTCTCGGTAGACTCTGAAATTCTTTCGGTCGCAGCAGCAACATCCTCAATCGCCTGCGTCGCCTCATTGCTGGCCCCGAAAACTGCTGCCGCAATCTGGCTTTGTTGCCCGGAACGCTCGGCCGTCACTGCGACGGCCTTCTTCATCATCACCGCTTCGCGAGCGATATTGACGCTCATCTTGCGCACTTCGCTGATGATTTCGCGCATTTTCTCGGCGAAACGATTGTAGGACTCTGCCAGAGTCCGCAGTTCATCGTGCGATATGGTCGGTAGGTTGCGCGAAAAATCGCCCTCACCACGGCCAATCTCATCGAAAATTTGCGAGATCAAGCGGACCGGGCGCAGGATCAAGTGCCGGATATAAAGTATCTGCAGCACATTCCAGCATAACGCGACGCCGGTCAGGACCAGCATCAACAACAAACCCTGATTCAGACTGTCACTGACCCCTTGCAAAACCTCGGCAGGCATGTTGCCGGCACCAAGGCGGGCCTCGATGTCGCTTTTCTGTCGCATATAGATGCCAAGGTAAACAACATCGATCACCAACAGGAGCAAGAAACTCATCAGCTTCTTGGTCAGCGAATTCCAGAACGTGCGTTCGCTCCAATCGTATAAACGCCGAAAAGTGTCCATGCCCATGCCTCCAGATTTGTAGATTTTGGCGAATTCAACGCTTCTTGAAGCACTGCGTCAAGGCTTCCTGAACAAGGGATTTCCCCAGGCCAAGCCATCGTCATTCGGCACCTGCGCGACAAAAATTTCACCAATGCAAATAATTTTTCACATCGTGAAAAATAAAAACCAAACAACTGATTTAAAAAAGAAAAATATTGTCTTATGTCTTATATAAGACTATTGCTGCCCTGCAAAAAAAAAACTATACTTCCCTCCATCGCACAAGCATTCCCTGCTTGGCGCAACAAGCAAACTCTCAACCCTACTCTTGAGGAATTCACATGAGCACTCGCGAACAGCAAATCGCCGCCCTGGAAAAAGACTGGGCCGAAAACCCCCGCTGGAAAGGTGTCAAGCGCGGTTACTCCGCTGCTGACGTCGTCCGCCTGCGCGGCTCCCTGCAGCCGGAATACACCCTGGCCCAGCGCGGTGCCAAGGTCCTCTGGGACAAGGTTAACGGCGGCGCCAAGAAGGGCTATGTGAACGCTTTCGGCGCCATCACCGCCGGTCAAGCCATGCAGCAGGCCAAGGCTGGCCTGGAAGCCGTGTATCTGTCCGGCTGGCAAGTTGCTGCCGACGGCAACACCTCCGAAACCATGTACCCGGATCAGTCGCTGTACGCCTACGACTCCGTGCCGACCATGGTTCGCCGCATCAACAACACCTTCAAGCGCGCTGACGAAATTCAGTGGTCCCGTGGCATCAATCCTGGCGACGAAGGCTTCATCGACTACTTCCTGCCGATCGTTGCTGACGCTGAAGCCGGTTTCGGCGGCGTGCTGAACGCCTTCGAACTGATGAAGAACATGATCGCCGCTGGCGCTGCCGGTGTGCACTTCGAAGACCAGCTGGCTGCTGCCAAGAAGTGCGGCCACATGGGTGGCAAGGTGCTCGTCCCGACCCGTGAAGCCTGCGAAAAGCTGATCTCCGCTCGTTTCGCCGCTGACGTCATGGGCGTTCCGACCCTGATCCTGGCACGTACCGATGCTGAAGCCGCCAACCTGATCACCTCCGACTACGACGAGAACGACAAGCCGTTCCTCACCGGCGAGCGCACCCAGGAAGGTTTCTTCCGCGTCAAGAACGGTCTGGAACAGTCCATCTCCCGTGGCGTTGCTTACGCCCCGTACGCTGACCTGGTCTGGTGCGAAACCGGTGTGCCGGATATCGGCTTCGCCCGTGAATTCGCCCAAGCCGTGCTGGCCGCCTGCCCGGGTAAGCTGCTGTCCTACAACTGCTCGCCGTCCTTCAACTGGAAGAAGAACCTCAACGACTCGCAGATCGCTTCCTTCCAGGAAGAACTGTCGGCGCTGGGCTACAAGTACCAGTTCATCACCTTGGCTGGCATCCACGTCAACTGGTACAACACCTTCAAGTTCGCCAAGGCCTACGCCGGCGGCGAAGGCATGAAGCACTATGTGAACATGGTTCAGGAACCGGAATTCGCCGCTCGCGAAGAAGGCTACACCTTCGTTTCGCACCAGCAGGAAGTCGGTACCGGTTACTTCGACGACGTGACCACCGTCATCCAGGGCGGCTCCTCCTCCGTCAAGGCCCTCACCGGCTCGACCGAAGAAGAACAGTTCCACTAATCAGAACAGGCCGAACGCCGAACGTCACCGCAGTGGCGAAAAGGCCGCCCCCGAAAGGAGGCGGCCTTTTTTTATTGTTTTGACAACCAAGCAATTGATGCCAATAGCGAATGCTGTCAGAATTGTAAAATAATCAACGACAAGTGAATAAGCATGCTCTCGAATCTAAAAATTCGCCACCGCCTTGCATTGCTCGTTGTCGGGGCCTTGATCCTGATGGTCGCCACTGCTGCCTACGGCCTGCTCGTCCTGCGCGCCTCCATTATCGAAGACAAGCGGATCGAAACCCGGGAAATCGTCAATCTGGCCTACAGCATCGCCGAACACTACGGAAAGCAGGCCGAAACCGGAAAACTGCCGCTTGAAGAGGCAAAAGAGCGGGCGCAGACCGAAATTGCAGCCTTGCGTTACGAGGCTGACAATTACTTCAGCCAATACGACACCGCCTACCGTATGGTACGCCACCCATTCAAGCCGGAACTCAACGGCAAGGACCTCAGCGAACTCAAGGACAGTACCGGCAAGCGTATCGTTTACGAAATGGTGGAAGCCGCCAAACGCGGCAAGGGCGAGTTTGTTGAATACCTCTGGCCACGCGGCGCCGACAAGACCCCACTGCCCAAGCTGGCCACCGCCCGGCTGTACGCCCCCTGGGGGCTGGTGGTTGCCTCCGGAATCTACATTGACGATGTAGACACCCAGTTCCGTCAGGCCGCCAGCGTGATCGGCATTGGTATCGGTATCGGCATGCTGCTGCTGGTCGGGCTCTCCTGGGCGATTGCAACCGGCATCACCCGCCCCTTGACCCAACTCAGCGAAGGCATGCATCAGGCCGCCGCCAGCGGTGACCTGAGCCACCCCATCCTGGTCCACAGCGGCGCCGAAATTGGTGCGATTGCCAAGGCCTTCAATACCCTGCAGCAAAAATTCGGCGACATCATCCGCGACATCTCGACCAGTTCGCAACAAGTGCTTGCAGCCTCGGAGCAGCTCAGCAGCAGCATTCTCCGCATTGAGCAAAGCAGCGCCCGGCAAAGCGACGCTGCGGCAGCCACGGCGAGTACGATCGAGGAAGTCAGCCAAAGCATCGCCAGCACCACCAGCAGCCTGCAGCAACTGACCGGGATTGCCGGCTCTTCACGGCAGCTGACTGAAGATGGGCGCTCGGTGGTCAATGAAGCCTCCGGCGAGATGAGCCGGATTGCCCAATCGATCTCTGGCACGGCCCAGGCCGTCGATCAACTCGGCGAAGAATCACGACGGATTTCCGATATCGTTGCCGTCATCCGCGACATCGCCGACCAGACCAATCTGCTGGCGCTGAATGCAGCCATCGAAGCCGCCCGGGCGGGCGAATCAGGGCGCGGCTTTGCCGTGGTTGCCGACGAAGTGCGCAAGCTGGCCGAGCGTACCGCCCAATCAACCAGCGAAATCACCGGAATGATTGGCTCGATCCAATCCCGCACCGAAAAAGCAGTCGATGAAATCGGCCAGGTGTCCGGCATGGCATTGAACGGGGTCACCCTGGCTGAAAAGGCGGGAGACTCGGTCACCTGCATCAGCGGCAGCGTCGGCGAAGTCAGCCAGATCGTTGCCGACATCGCCCGCGCGGCAGAAGAGCAGCACGTCGCCAGCGCATCGATCTCGGGCCACATCGAGGATATCTCGCGGCAAGCCTACGAAAACACGTCGGCCATTCGCGACGTTGCCGAGGCCGCACAAGGACTGGAAAAAATGGCTGAAAACATGCGCAGCACAATCGCCCGCTTCCACATCTGAGCGCCGCCCCCAGCGGCTCCCGCGACATACCAACGGGAGCCGCACAACCCTGTCGCCAGCACGGGCAATTACTCGTACAATGAAAGCGGAATCACTACAACGACAGGAGTTTCAACCATGTTTCCCGAATTCCGCGATCTGATCACCCAACTCAAGACCAGCGACCGTCATTTTGTAAACCTGTTCGACAAGCACAATGAACTTGATCAGAAGATCAAGAACATGGAGTCCCACATCGAACCCGGCACCCCGGTCGAAATTGAAGTACTGAAGAAGGAAAAGCTGGCACTGAAGGACGAACTCTACACGCTGCTCAAGAAGGCCAGCGCTGAAGCAACTGCCTGACCTGCAGCCAAAATCGAACGAATGAAGAACCGGCGCCTGGCGCCGCTTCTTGTTTGCTCCTCGCGACAGTCCGGAACCTCGGCATGTAGCAAAGTACTTCTTCAATCAGCCAATCCCGGCTAAGATCAGAGCCTCGAAAAAATCACAAATCTAGCAGCACCGTGACTCCTCTCTGGCAAAGCATTTCGCGCCATATCGTCGCCCCCTCACAACTCAATGCCAGCCAGCTGCTCACTCTGCTGACGCCCGCCGGCCGTTCTCTGCATTTGCAGCGCCACGCCGCCACCGTCATTCTGGCCCGGGTACAACTGATCGCCGCCCTGTTTGCTGTCCTGGTCCCGCTCTGTTCCATCGTCGACCTGCTGGTCTTCCCGGCCGGGCTTGCCTGGCAACTGGTTCTCCTCCGCCTGCTCTCGGCACTGCTTTTCGTTGCCCTCGCCTGGCCGCGCGAACTATCGACCACCCACCCTTACCGGCAAGCCCTGCTGCATCTGCTCGGGCTACTGATGATCCCGCCGCTCTTTCACTTGCTCGCGGCTGATGCCTTGCTCGGCGCCGGAGCGACCCAGGCGCAACGCCTGGTCACCCAGTTGTACGCCTACTTGCCGACCATTGTGCTGGGTGGACTGGCGATTTTCCCGCTGACTGCCCTCGAAACCCTGGGACTCGCCCTGCCGGTGATTGCCACCGGGTTGCTCGGCGCCACCAGCGGCCAGAGCCTCAACCTGGAGCAGCATGGTGGCACCTTGTGGTTCATGACCATGATGCTCGGCGTCGCGGTTTTCTCCGGCATGAGCCAGTGCCACTACATGGCGACCCTGGTCCTCAAGGCGATGCACGACCCGCTGACCGGCGCCTTCACCCGCCAATCCGGCGAAGAAGCCCTGAATCTGCTGTTCCGCCTCAATGCAATGGCCGACAAACCGCTGACCCTGGCTTTCTTTGACCTCGACCATTTCAAAAGCATCAACGATACCTGGGGCCACGAGGCTGGCGACCGCTGCCTGCAAACGCTGGCCGACCGCATCCGCCAGGGCTTGCGCCGCAGCGACCTGCTGGTCCGTTGGGGCGGTGAGGAATTCATTGCCCTACTACCGGATACGCCCTGCGCCAATGTCGAAATCCTGCTCCGGCGCCTGCGTGCCAGCAGCCTGGGTAGCCGCCCGGACGGAACTCCGCTGACTGCCTCGATCGGAATTGCCGATAGCCGCGAGGATGGCATCACTGCCTGGGAACAACTGGTACAGCGCGCCGATCAGCGCATGTATGCTGCCAAGGCACTGGGCCGGGACGGGGTGGTCACGCCTACCGGCGACTATCTGCCGCTCGCCCCCTGAGCTCCCGGCTCAGGCATTGGGCCGGCTCAGCATCCAGCCCAGCACCAGCACTCCGATCCCCGCCGGCAGATAAGCCAGCGGCGGCTGCAACCACCACCAGCCGCTGACGGCGCTAAGCGCCAACAGAATCCCGGCCATCCATTTGGCGGCCTGCGGAATGGCCCGCCGCTGCCGCCAGGCAACGATGGCCGGGCCGACTCGCGGATGCGCCAGCAGCTTTGCCTCCCATTCGGGATGCGAGTGGGCAAAAAAATAGGCGGCCAGAATCAGAAAGGGCGTGGTCGGCAACAGCGGCAGAAAGGCCCCGATCACGCCAAGCAAGACCGAACAGATCCCCAACAGGTGGTACAGCGGACGCTTCATCATTCAGGGCAGGCAGGAAGAAACAAGAACAGGCGGCAGCTTAGCGCGGTTCCGCTCAGCGCAGTTCCCAATAGGCGGGATTACCATAGTTTTCCTTGAGCAGGTCAATGAACAGGCGGACCCGTAGCGGTAGATGCCGACGCTGCGGGAAGACCGCGTAGATGCCCATCGGCGGCGCCTGCCAGGCGTCGAGTACCGAAGTCAGCCGCCCTTCCTTCAGATCGCGACCGACTTCCCACAGCGAGCGCCAGGCCAGGCCGTGCCCGGCCAGCGCCCATTCGTGCAGGACCGCGCCATCGTTGCATTCGAAATTGCCGCCGACCTTATAGGTATCGACCTCGCCGGAATCGGGGTGGCGAAATACCCAGCCGCGCTGCTGGCCGAGCGACAGGCAGTTGTGTTTGGCAAGATCGTCCGGGCTGCGCGGCACGCCGTGCGCGACCAGATAAGCCGGGCTGGCGACCACCATCCGGCGCATCTCGCCCAGGCGCACGCTGACCAGGCTCGAATCGGTCAATTCGCCAATCCGGATTGCGCAGTCGATGTTCTCGTTGATCAGGTCGACCAGGCGGTCGCTCAAATTCAAATTGACCCGCACCTCCGGGTTGGCCTTCATGAAATCGCCGACCAGCGGCGCCACGTGCTGCCGCCCGAAGCCTGCCGGCGCCGAGACTTTCAAATAACCGCTCGCCTGCAGGCCGCCAAGCGACACCGCCGCTTCGGCATTGGCCAGATCGTTAAGCAGCTTCTGACAATCCTCCAGAAACGCCTGGCCCTCGAAAGTCAGCGTCAGTTTGCGCGTGGTGCGCAGCAGCAAGCGCACACCCAGCCTAGCCTCCAGAGCATCGAGACGGCGGCCAATGATCGCCGGCGTGACCCCTTCGGCTCGGGCAGCGGCCGACAAACTGCCGCGAATTGCGACGCTGGCAAATGCTTCGATTTGCTTTAGCCGATCCATTTGATACCTGAAGTAAAAGATGAATTGATTTTAGCCGTCTTTCAAGTCTTATAGAAGACTTATAGAATCCGCTGCATCGCAACATTCAAACCCGCTTTTTTCCAGGAGATCCGCATGGCCCTCAACCTGCCCGCCGGTATGCAAATTACCGCCCCCGTGAAGCCCGAATGGGAATCCATTCTGACGACCGAAGCCCTCGAATTCGTCGCCAAGCTACACCGTGCCTTCGAAGGCCGTCGCCAGGAACTGCTCAAGGCCCGCGTCGAGCGCCAGGCCCGTATCGACGCCGGCGAAATGCCGGACTTCCTGCCGGAAACCGCCCACATCCGTAACGGCGACTGGAAGGTCGCCCCGGTGCCGGCCGCGCTGCAGTGCCGCCGCGTCGAAATCACCGGTCCGGTCGAAGCCAAGATGATCATCAACGCCTTCAACTCCGGCGCTGACTCCTACATGACCGACTTCGAGGATTCCAACAGCCCGAACTGGGAAAACCAGATTCAAGGCCAGGTGAACCTGTACAAGGCGATCCGCCGCGAACTGTCGTTCAAGAACGAAGCCGGCAAGGAATACAAGCTCAACGACAAGATCGCCACCCTGCAGATCCGTCCGCGCGGCTGGCACCTCGACGAGAAGCACGTTCTGGTTGACGGCCAGCGCGTTTCCGGCGGCCTGTTCGACTTCGGTCTGGTCTTCTTCCACAACGCCAAGGAGCAGATCGCTCGCGGCGCCGGCCCGTTCTACTACCTGCCGAAGATGGAAAGCCACCTCGAAGCCCGTCTGTGGAACGATGCCTTCGTGATGGCCCAGGACCACGTCGGTCTCCCCCAGGGGACGATCAAGGCCACGGTGCTGGTTGAAACCATCCTGGCAACGTTCGAAATGGAAGAAATCCTCTACGAACTGCGCAACCACTCCGCCGGCCTCAACGCCGGTCGCTGGGACTACATCTTCTCCTGCATCAAGAAGTTCAAGAAGAACAAGGATTTCTGCCTGGCTCAGCGCAGCGCGATCACCATGGAAGTCCCCTTCATGCGCGGCTACGCCCTGGCTCTGGTCCAGGCCTGCCACAAGCGCGGCGCCCCGGCGATGGGCGGCATGTCGGCGCTGATCCCGATCAAGAACGATCCGGTCGCCAACGAAAAGGCGCTGGCCGGCATCCGTCACGACAAGACCCGCGACGCCAACGACGGCTTCGACGGCGGCTGGGTGGCCCACCCGGGCCTGGTGCCGATCGCCATGGAAGAATTCGTCAAGGTCCTCGGCGACAAGCCGAACCAGTTCGAAAAGCAGGTTGAAGGCAAGTTCGGCCCGGCTCAGTGGCTCGACTTCCAGCCGACCACCCCGATCACCGAAGCCGGTCTGCGCAACAACATCAACGTCGGTATTCACTACCTCGGCAGCTGGCTGGCCGGCAACGGCTGCGTGCCCATCCACAACCTGATGGAAGACGCCGCCACCGCCGAAATCTCCCGCTCGCAAGTCTGGCAGTGGGTGGTCTCGCCGAAGGGCATCCTCGACGACGGCCGCAAGGTCACCGTTGAAATGGTCCGCCCGATGATCGCCGAGGAACTGGCCAAGGTGAAGGCTACCGTCACCGCCCAAGGCGAAGACGCCGCCACCTACGACCAGGCCGCCGAAATCTTCGACCGCATGTCGCTGACCCCGGATTACCCGGAGTTCCTGACCCTGCCGCTGTACGAAGCCATGGCCTAAACAGACAAAAAGTGGAGTGAGACAGGAGCGCCGGGGCAACCCGGCGCTTTTTTATTGGTTTTTACGGTCGACCGTAACAATGGACGAAAACCATGCCGCCACCAGACAAAAGCCGGTGTTCGTGGTCGCCCCCGAACACCGGCCTTTTGGCCAAAACAGCTGTCAAATCACGGACAAACGGCGGTGGTCGGCTGGTTGTCGCGGGTGACAACGCTGTTTTGCGCCAGCGAGAAGTAGGGATCGCAGGCGGCGGCGGTTCGGCCGGTGCGCACCACCAATTCGGCGCTGCTGGCCAGCGACTGGCCGCTGGCATTGAGTGCCTGCAAACTGTAGCGGTAACTGGCCTGCGCCTGGAGCTGGTTGTCGACCCAGCTGTTGGCCGGCCCGGCAGCCAGCGTTGCCAGGACCTGACCATCGCGCAGCAGACGGTAGCTCTGGGCGCCAGCAACCGGCGCCCAGGCCAGCGCGACCTGGGTCGCCGACGCATCGACCAGCTGCAGGCGGGCGTCACGACTGGCCACGGCGGCTACCGCCGGCTTGCCGGCAGCCGCCAGGCGCGTGACCATGTTCCAGACGCTGGCAATCTGTGCGCCGTCACGGGTTGCGTAGTAACCGGTCATGTTCCAGCCGTAATCGTTGTAGCCCCACCAGTCCCAGCACCCCTGCGGGTTATAGGGCGTCGCCGGCGGCGCGACAGCAGCGACGGTTTGCGGGTAGAGGACGACGATGCGGTTGGCGTCGGCCCATTCGTTGAACCCGGCCTGTTCGACAAAATCGCGGCCCACCCGCTCGGCCTGTTGCTGGCAGCCGTGAAAGGCCACGTGCAGGCGGCAGGACTCGCCGTCGGCACAGGCCTTGGGCACATACAGATAGCCGCTGTCGGCGAGCGAAATCTTGAGCGGGGTCACCGGCTTGCCACCCTGCTGGGCGTACGGGCGCTGATCGAACTCGCGGATGCTGCCCGCCAGCGCATTGCCGGCGGTACGCTGGAGCGGACCGTAGAACAACTGCAGCGCGGCACCGGCAGCGTCGTAAGCTGACTCCGGGCGGGCCTCGTCGCGACAACTGTTGATGAATTTGCCGCCGGTCGTGGTGCAGGGCTGACAGGCATCGCCGGTGCTACCGCAGGCGGCGGAAATCTGCGCATGCGCGGCGGGCAGTTCGTTCTTGTAAAACACCTGGGCCGCCGGCACGAATTCGCGGTACCACTTGTACAGCGCATCGCTGACCGGGGTTTTGACGATCCCGTCGTTGTAGCCATGAAACAGCCAGACCTTCTGCTGGGCCAGGCTTTCGAGCGGATCGATCAACTGCCAGCCGGCCCAGCTACGGGTCGAGGAAACCATGTTGCGCATGTCGGCATCGCCGATCGGCTTGGCCGGATAAGCCGGGTCGCCCTGCATGCAGCGGGCGATCACCCGGCTGACGCTGGCGCCGGCCCAGGCGTCCTTGCCGGCACAAAAATACGGGCCGCCGGCAGTGGCCGCGACACCGCGCACCTGGGCCGAATGGACCACCCCGAACTGCACCGCCATGAAGGCCCCGGAAGATATTCCCGAAACACTGGTCTGGCTCAGGTCAATATTCAGGGCAGGCAGCGGACTGGCGGCGGTGGCCGCCCACGACAGCGCCAGCAAGGGCAGGACCAGCGGAAAGCGCGAAGCAGAGGACAAACGCGGCAGGGACATCGACGAACTCCCGAACACGATGAAGGAGGCGGCGATTATCGCATCGCCCATCACCATTCATGCCATGGGCAATAAAAATAAATTCCCACGGGATTACCCACCTTGCCGGATGCGTGCGAAGACTGCAGACTGCAGCCCCTGCCACCCCGTCCGGCGGCCACCTTCCCGCCCCTTTCGCGTCATGGATCTGCTCGTCGATATCGTTCTCAAGGCCGGCCGCTCGGCGGTCGAGTTGTCACTATTCACGCTGCTGCCGGTCATGGTGGTGATGCTGTCGCTGATGCGCCTGCTCGAAGCCCGTGGCGCACTCGACCGACTGGTGCACTGGCTGGCGCCGCTGCTCCGCCCCTTTGGCCTGACCGGTCTGGGTGTCTTCGCGGCGCTGCAGATCAATTTCGTCAGCTTCGCCGCGCCACTGGCGACCCTGAGCATGATGGAGCAGCGCGGCGCCTCCGACCGCCACCTGGCAGCAACCCTGGCAATGGTCTTCGCGATGGCCCAGGCCAACGCCGCCTTTCCGATGCTGACCATGGGTCTCGACTTCTCGCTGACCCTGGCCTTCTCGCTGCTCGGCGGACTGGCGGCAGCGGCGGCCACCTACTACCTGTTCGCTCGCCACTTGTCGGCGAGCGAAGGACTCGTCGACGAATCACTCAAGCATCCCGTCGCCGAATCGGCCAAGGGTGTGCTTGACGTGATCAATCGAGCAGGCGCCGAAGCCTTCAAAATCGCAGTCGGTGCGATCCCGATGCTGGTCCTGTCGCTGGTCGCGGTCACCGCGCTGAAGAAATTCGGCGCCCTCGACCTGTTGACCGTGGCGATTGCCCCCGCGCTCCACTGGCTGGGCATAGACCCGGTACTGATCCTGCCGGCGCTGACCAAATACCTGGCCGGCGGCACCGCGATGATGGGGGTGGTCGACGAAATGCGCCGGGCCGAACAAATCAGTTTGCAGTTGCTCAACCAGAGCGCCGGTTTTTTGATTTCGCCGTTCGATCTGCCCGGCGTCGCCGTCCTGATCTCGGCCGGCCCACGCGTCGCCAAGGTATGGAAGGCTGCCGCCCTCGGCGCCTGCTGCGGCATCCTGCTGCGCACCGTCGGCCACGCCCTGCTCGCCTGAACGCCTGGCGGAATTTGATCCAGCACAAAAAAATGGCGACTTTAGAACCTCTGCCATTGAATTTGCTTGGCATTGCGTCATAATCGCTCGGCTTATCAAAACACCAATTACAACGAGACATCGTGAAACTCCACGCCAAAGTTACGCTGTTTTTCATTGGCATCGCGGTTGGTCTGCTGGCCGTCCTGGTCGCGATCAGCCTGTATGCCTTCCGCAGCTTCTCGATCGCCACCGCGACCGAACACATCCGCACCGCTGGTGAAATTGTCCGCGTGCACCTCACCGAGTCGATGATCAACGGCGTCATCGACAAGCGTGAACGGTTCCTGCAACGGTTGGTCGAGGTGCAGAGCCTGAAGTCGGCGCGGGTGATCCGCTCGCCGGAAGTCAGCAAGCAGTTCGGCAAGGGTCTGACCTCGGAAGCGGCCGCCGACGATATCGAAAAAATCGTGCTGCAGGACGGCAAACCCCGCTTCGAAGTGATCGACATCGAGAACGACACGGTCTTCCGTGGCACCATTCCCTACATCGCCACCTCGCTTGGCAACCCCAACTGCCTGCAGTGCCACCAGGTTCCCGAAGGCACCGTACTCGGCGCCGTCAGCATGACCATGTCGCTCAGCGCACTGAAGGAAAAAGCGCTGTTCACCGTGGCCGGCATCGCCACTGCGGTGACCCTTTTCGCACTCGGCCTGATCCTGCTGCTGCGCCGTCAGCTGAAACCCATTTCGGACACTGCCTGGGCTGTCGAGGAAGCCGTACAGCGAGCCCTGCGCGGTGATTTCAAAGCGCATGTCGAGAAAAAGACCAACGACGAAATCGGCCAGATCGCAACTGACATGAACCGTCTGCTGACCTTCCTCGACGAAGGCCTGACCCGAATCGGCAGCAATGTCGCCCGCCTGATCAACCGTACGCCGACGCCCGGCGAAAACCTGCTGACCGCGACCATCGACATGGTCGACGGGCTGACCAAGGCGGCCCATTTCAAGCAAGCCATCGAAGAAGACGAATCGAAGGAAGAAATCTACGAACGCCTGTCGACTACGCTGAAAACCGAATTCGGCCTCAGCGAGTACTCGATTTACGAAGTACACCCCAACAAACGCCAGATGCAGAGCGTGATGGTCGACGGCCTGACCGGCGAAACTTGCCGCTGGTGCGATCCGCAGATTCAGGTTCGCCCCGAGGCCTGCCGCGTTGCCCGGACCGGCCACGTAGTTGACGGCGTCTCGACCCCGGATATCTGCTACTCCTTCCGCCCCCCGGCCGAGGCCGGCGAACGCCGCCACGTCTGCTTCCCGGTGATGCAGTCGGGCTCAGTCGGCAGCATCGTGCAATTGCTGACCACGCCGGAACGCGCCGCCTGCCTCAGCAACAAGATTCCCTTCGTCAATGTCTATCTGCGCGAGACAGCACCGGTCCTGGAAACCAAGCGGCTGATGGAGAGCCTGCGCGACTCGACGCTGCGCGACCCGATGACTGGGCTGCACAACCGCCGCTTCCTTGAGGAATATGTCGAGACCCTGGTCGCCAGCGTGCAGCGCAAGCGAGTGCACGCGACGATCATGATGCTCGACCTCGACTACTTCAAGATGGTCAACGACACCTACGGTCATGACGCCGGCGATGCCGTGCTCAAGGCCTTGGCAGGCATCCTCCGCCAGGCGGTGCGCGCCTCCGACCTGATCATCCGCTACGGCGGCGAGGAGTTCATGATCATCCTGCTCGACACCCAGGGCGAGGCCGCCGAAAAGGTCGCCGAGGGTATCCGCCTGGCCGTCGAGAACATGAAGGTGCAGGTCACCGGCGTCGTGCTGCAAAAGACGATTTCAATCGGCCTGTCCGACTTCCCGACCGACAGCGACACCTTCTGGCAAACCGTCAAATTTGCCGACATCGCGCTTTATCAGGCCAAATCGAGCGGCCGTAACCGGGTCGTCCGCTTCAACACCAGCATGTGGTCGGACCAGAAGGAATACTGATTCGCGCGCGGCCACTGGCCGTTTTTCGGATAGCATCCAGCAACGGGGCGGCACCAGCTGCCCCGTTGTCTTTCGGTGATCCGGTAGCCCGCCAACTGAATTAGGGTAAGTACCAATGGCCGGCACAGCCGGCACGGCCAAAAATCAGCCGATGTTCATTCGCCCCCCCACTTCCTTCCCCGGCAAGCCCTGGCTATGGCTGGCACCGTACATTGCGATCGGCATCTTCGCGGTGGCGATGTTTGCCGTCACTGCCATGCTGCAGTGGCGGGAGCTCGACACGGCCCGCTCGGCGCTCGAAGCCGACATGCACTGGGCCGAACGCACCATCGAAAACCGCCTGCACCAGCACCAGGACTTTCTTGGCGAACTTGGCCGCGAACAGGAATTCCGCCAGCTCGACTACGAAGGCTTCCAGGTCAAGACGGCGCGCTATGTCCGCGACAACCCGGACCTGCAGGCCATCATCTGGGTCAATACCGAAGGCAAGGTCGAATGGGTCGCCCCCAATGAGGGAACGGATACCTTTGTCGGCGAGCAACTCGAGGGTATCCGCCTCCATGCCCTGCAGGAAGCACTACGCATCCGCCGTGAACTGTATTCGCCGGACTACCCGGATGTCGCGCAGAAACGGGTGCATGACCTGATCCAGCCGGTCCAGCGGGCGAGCAGCGACCTGGGTGCCTTCATTGCGATGCAGTCGCTGGAAATGCTCTTGCGCACCTCGCTGCCAACCAGTTTCACCACCCGCTACAATCTCACCCTGGTCGATGCCGGCAACCGCGAATTGCTGAGCAACACCTCGGTCAAGCCGACCGAAAGGGAACTCTCAGGCACCATCAGCCTTGACCTACCCAACAACCGGCTCGGCCTGAATATCGTCGCCTACCGCAGCGGCGGCCCCTGGTTCCAGTACCTGCCGGCGCTAATGATCGGCCTGCTGACGCTGATTGCAACCGCAACCCTCGTCCAGTTGCGGCGGCACGCCCAGCACCGCGCCGATGCCGAAGAGGAGTTGCGAGCCGCCTATGCCTTCCGCCAGGCAATGTCCAATTCGCTGATCACCGGCATGCGCGCGATTGACCTCGAAGGCCGGATCACCTTCGTCAACGCCGCCTTCTGCCGGATGACCGGGTTCAACGAACGCGAGCTGATCGGACTCAAGCCACCTTACCCCTACTGGCCGCCTGAAGAATTCGAGCAACTCCAGCACAACATCGACACCGCGCTGGCCGGCCAGGCACCAGCAAGCGGCTACGAGATGCGGATCATGCGCAAGAATGGCGAGCGTTTCGACGTCCGGCTCTATTTCTCACCGCTGATCGACACCGCCGGCCGCCAGATCGGCTGGATGGCTTCGATGAACGACATTACCGAGCCCAAGCGGGCCCGCGTCGAACTCGAACGGGCGCACGAACGTTTCGTCACGGTGATCGACGGCCTCGATTCGGCGGTACACGTCGCCGACGTCGATAGCGGCGAAATCCTGTTTGCCAACCGCGCCTTCCAGAACATCTTCGGCTACAACACGCTCGGACGGGATTCGGCCCTGGTCACCGCCGCCTGCCGGCCGGCGCCGGAAGCGCTGGAAGCCGACCCGCTGGTTCTGTCGGCAGAACAGCTCCCCTACGAGTTATTCGATGGCGAAATCCAGCATGCCTTGTCTGGACGCTGGTATCACGTCCATGAACGGGTCATCCGCTGGGTCGATGGCCGCGCGGTACGCGTTCAGGTGGCCGCCGACATCACCGAACACAAGCACATCGAGGAAGTCAATCTGCAGCAGCAAAAACGCCTGGAGCAAACCTCGCGACTGATCACCATGGGCGAAATGGCCTCGTCGCTGGCGCATGAACTCAACCAGCCGCTGTCGGCCATTGCCAATTATTGCGCCGGCTGCATCAAGCGCATGCAGGCTGGCAATTACCGTTTTGAAGACCTGCTCTCGGCGATGCAGAAGGCCGCCGATCAGGCCGAGCGTGCCGGCAAGATCATTCGCCGGATGCGCGACATGGTGAAGAAGGGCGATCCCAAACGACTGCCCATCGCGCTCGATGAAATCATCGACGAGGCACGCGCCTTCGCCGATATCGAGGCACAGCGCAACAGCACCCAGATCCAGGTCGACATGGCCGACGATCTGCCGCGCATCGTGGTCGACCGGATCATGATCGAGCAGGTCCTGCTCAATCTGGTCAAGAATGCGATCGAGGCAATGAGCGACGTCCCGGTCGAACGCCGCCGGCTGACCATCAGCGCCCACGAAGTCGACGGACGGATGCTCGAAATTGCGGTGACCGACCAGGGGCACGGCATCGACGAGGCCGATGCCGAGCGGATTTTTGCCCCGTTTTACACCACCAAGGCGGAAGGCATGGGCATCGGCCTGGCCATCTGCCGTTCCATGATCGAATTCCACCAGGGGCGGCTGTGGCTTGAAAACCGCCGCGAAGGTGGTACTGTGTTCCGCTTTACCGTACCCTGCGAAGCGACCGGCGAAGCCGACGGAGAATCCAGCGATGAGTGAACCCTCTCAGACGATTTACGTAGTCGATGACGACGAAGCGATGCGCGATTCGTTGACCTGGCTGCTTGAAGGCGAAGGCTACCGCGTGGTCTGCTTCGACTCGGCCGAGCACTTCCTGCTTGCCCGCCGCGACGAGATGCGCGGTTGCCTGGTCCTCGATGTGCGCATGCCGGAAATGAGCGGCCTCGAACTGCACGAAAAACTCGACAGCCTTGGTTCACAAATGCCAATCATCTTCGTCACCGGACACGGCGACGTACCGATGGCGGTCAGTGCGCTGCAGCGCGGCGCCTGCGACTTCATCGAAAAGCCATTCAGCGACGAAGACCTGCTCTCGCGCATCCGCCGCGCCCTCGAACTCGACTGCGAACTCGCGACCCAACGCGAACGCAGCCATGCCCTGAGCCACCGGATCGAACAACTGACCCAGCGTGAACGCGAGGTGATGCAACTGGTCGTCGCCGGCAAGCTGAACAAGCAGATCGCCGACGAACTGGCGATCAGCATGAAGACGGTCGAAGCCCACCGCGCCCGGGTCATGGAAAAAATGGGCGTGCGCACGCTGGCAGAACTGGTCAAGGCGGTGATGAGCCTGTCCTGACCGGCAGAAATCCAGACCTGATCTGACCATCCGGCACCGTCCAAACGCGGCACCATCAGATCGGATCGCGACGTCTGCAGCAGTAGCGACAACAAAAAAGCTTTTTTGCCGACTGACGCGGTCGACCGTGGCAGGCGATAATTCGC
>ERZ1066115.112-NODE-112-length-28791-cov-13.433428_pt1 | contig 28791 bp, 16 predicted proteins | sample MGYA00382762_ERZ1066115 | MGnify/ENA primary metagenome ERZ1066115 (study PRJEB33369, sample SAMEA5778345) | biofilm metagenome | biome: Industrial cooling water; feature: Water cooling tower basin; material: Biofilm | place: United Arab Emirates | collected... | reverse complement strand
CGCTACCCGGCGTGCGCTACTGCGAAGGGCGCTTAGAGGACGCGGAGAGCCTGAAGGCGCTGCTTGAGGGGGCGGATACGCTCGTCCACTTGGCGGGTTTGACCCGGGCTAAGCGCGAGGAGCAGTTCATGGCGGTGAACTGCTCGGGGGTCCGGACTCTTATCGAGGCGGGCCTGGCGGCCTCGTCGAATTTCTCGCATATCGTGGCGATGAGCTCGCTGGCCGCGGTCGGACCCGCGCGGGATGAGCGCGGCGTCTGCGAGGACGACCCGCCCGCGCCCCTGACGCCCTACGGCCGGAGCAAGGCCGCGCTCGAGGAGCTCCTTAGGGGCTACGAGCCGCGCGTGGCCTGGACGGCTATACGCGCGCCGGGGGTCTACGGACCAGGCGACCGGGATTTTTACGAATACTTTAAGATGGTGAAGCGGGGTTTCCGCGTCGTATTGGGCAAAAGGAGCGTGCTGTCGCTGGTCTATGCGGAGAACCTGGCCGACGCCGTGGCGCTGGCCGTGGAGCGGCCCGAGGCTCGCAATGAGGCGTTCTTCATCGCCGACGACGGGGCGTACGACTGGGACGACATCGGGGCGATGATCGAGCGGGCGTTCGGGGTACGGGCGCGGCGCGTGGAGGTGCCGTTTTGGGCCGTGCGCGTCGCCTCCCTGCTGAGCCGCGCGATAGCCCCGCTCTCCAAGCAGCCTATACTCCTAACCAAGGATAAACTCCTGGAGATGTGCCAGGAGTACTGGGTCGCATCGACGGCGAAGGCGGGGGCGCTCTTGGGCTACCGTCCGGGGGTCTCGACGGCGGAGGGCTTTCGGCGCACGGCGGCCTGGTACGAACAGCGGGGCTGGCTTTAGGGCGGCCGGGGGCGGCTGTAAGCCGGCGGATCTCGGGATCGGGCGCAATCGCGCGTCCGTTCCCGGCCTCGTTCGGGGCGGCTTTGGGCGGCATCGGCCGACCTTTTTCCGGAAAAATATAACTAAACATCCGTATAGCTACTTGCCAAGCCCGCTCAGGCGGCGCTATGTTTCCATCCATTATGGACAAGCTGATCGTCAAGGGCGCGCGCGAGCACAACCTAAAGAACGTGGACCTTGAGCTGCCGCGCGACAAGCTCATCGTCATATCCGGCCTGTCGGGCTCGGGCAAGAGCTCGTTGGCCTTCGATACCATCTTCGCCGAGGGGCAACGCCGCTACGTGGAGTCGCTGTCGGCCTATGCCCGCCAGTTCCTGGGGCAGATGAAGAAGCCCGACGTGGACTATATCGAGGGCCTCTCGCCGGCGATCTCCATCGAACAGAAGACGACCCACCGCAATCCGCGCTCCACCGTGGGTACGGTCACCGAGATCTACGATTATTACCGCCTGCTCTTCGCCCGGACGGGCACGCCGCACTGCCCCGAGTGCGGCCGCGAGATCAAGGAGCAGGGCATAGACCAGATCCTGGACACGATCATGTCCTGGAAGGACGGCGCCAAGCTGCAGATCCTGGCGCCGGTAGTGCGCGGCAAGAAGGGCGAGCACCAGAAGATCCTAGAGGACGCGCGCAAGCAGGGCTTCGTCCGCGCCCGCGTGAACGGCGAGTCCCGCTCGCTAGAGGACGACATCGTCCTGGACAAGCAGAAGAAGCACAGCGTCGAGATCGTCGTGGACCGGGTGCGCCTGAGCGAGGACGCTCGTCGCCGCCTGGCCGACGCGGTGGAGACGGCCCTGCGCATCGCCGACGGCCTGGTGATCGCGCTCCGCGACGAGGGCGATGGCGAGAAGGAGGAGTTCTTCAGCCAGCGCGGCGCTTGCCCGACCTGCGGGATCAGCCTGCCGGAGCTGGAGCCGCGGCTCTTTAGCTTTAACACCCCGCACGGCGCTTGTCCCTCTTGTTCCGGCCTGGGCATCAACCTGGAGTTCGACCCCGACCTGGTGATACCGGACAAGAGCCTCTCCTTCAACGAGGGCGGCTGCGTGCCCTACAACCCGGACGCGGCCTGGTACCGCTCGCGCTTCGACGCCCTGGCCAAGCATTACGGCTTTAGCTTAGATACGCCCTTCGGCGAGCTCCCCAAGAAGATCATGAAGGTGATCCTGCACGGCGGGGACCAGGCCATCAAGGTGCGCTACGACAACGCCAAGGGCACGGGCCATTTCGAATACGAGTCCACCTTCCCCGGCATCTTGGCCGAGCTTAAACGCCGCTATATCGAGACTACGAGCGACGGCATCAAGGATTGGCTGGAGAAGTTCATGAGCGAGAAGCCCTGCGAGGCCTGCGGCGGTAAGCGCCTGCGGCCCGAGGCCTTGGCGGTGACCGTGGGCGGCACGAACATCCACGACCTATCCAAGCGCTCGGTAGAGGACTCGGTGGCCTTCTTCGACGCGCTTAAGCTGAACCCGACGCAGGAGCAGATCAGCAAGCAGATCCTTAAGGAGATTACCTCGCGCCTCTCGTTCCTGCGGAACGTGGGCCTGGAGTACCTGAGCCTGGAGCGCAAGGCCGGCACGCTCTCCGGCGGCGAGGCGCAGCGCATACGCTTGGCCACGCAGATCGGCTCCAGCCTGGTGGGCGTGCTCTACATCCTGGACGAGCCGTCCATCGGCCTGCACCAGCGCGACAACCAGCGCCTGATCGACACCCTGGTCTACCTGCGCAACCTGGGCAACACCCTGGTGGTGGTGGAGCACGACGAGCAGACCCTGCGCACGGCCGACTACATCGTCGACCTGGGGCCCGGGGCGGGCGTCCACGGCGGGCACGTGGTGGCCGCCGGCAGCCCGGCCGAGGTGATGAAGAGCAAGAAGAGCCTGACCGGGCGCTATCTGGCCGGGGATCTCACCATCGACGTGCCTAAGGAACGGCGCGTCGGCAACGGCTCGGCCATCACGATCAAGGGCTGCCGCGAGCATAACCTCAAGGGCATCGACGTCACGATCAATCTGGGCGGCTTTACCTGCATCACCGGCGTCTCGGGCTCGGGCAAGAGCACCCTGCTCACGGACCTGCTGTACCCGGTGATCTCCAACCGCGTGATGCGTACCGGCTGGCGCGAGGGCGACTACGATGCGGTCGAGGGCCTGGAGGCCATCGACAAGATCATCAATATCGACCAGAGCCCCATCGGCCGCACCCCGCGCTCCAACCCGGCGACCTACGTGGGCGTGTTCACCGCCATCCGCGATCTCTTCGCCAACCTGCCGGAGTCCAAGGCCCGCGGCTACAAGCCGGGGCGCTTCAGCTTTAACGTCCGGGGCGGCCGCTGCGAGCAGTGCCAGGGCGACGGCACCCTGAAGATCGAGATGCAATTCCTGCCCGACGTGTACATCACCTGCGACGTCTGCCACGGCAAGCGCTTTAACAACGAGACTCTCGAGGTCCGCTACAAGGGCAAGAACATCGCCGACGTCCTGGACATGACCATAGAAGAGGCGGCGGTCTTCTTCGAGAAGGTGCCCCAGATTGCCCACCGCATGAACACCCTGCTCTCGGTAGGCCTCGGGTACATCAAGCTCGGTCAATCGGCCTTGACGCTCTCCGGCGGCGAGGCCCAGCGCGTGAAGCTGGCCTTCGAGCTCAGTAAGCGCGCCACGGGCAAGACGCTCTATTTTATGGACGAGCCGACCACCGGCCTGCATTTCGCCGACGTCAAGCAGCTCATGGAGACCATCCAGCGCTTGGTGGATACCGGCAACTCGGTGGTCATGATCGAGCACAACCTGGACGTGATCAAGCAGGCCGACTGGATCGTCGACCTGGGTCCGGAGGGCGGCGCCAAGGGCGGTACGATCGTGGCCCAGGGCCGGCCGGAGGAGGTGGCCAAGGTCAAGGCCTCCTGGACGGGCCGCTTCTTAAAGGACGCGCTCAAGGGCTAGGCCGCCGAAGCCCGTTGACGGAGCGCGGCCGCTTGGGAGCCGGGCCGCCGCGCGGCGCGCCGAATCCCGCTTTACCGAAGGGCGCCGCCCGGTTAGTATGGGCCGGATGACGCGGCGCCCCTTCGCCATTTTCATGCTCCTTCTACTCGCGGCGGCGCCGCCGGCGCTCGCGCAGGCGCCGGTCTCGGACGAGCCGGCGTCCTTCTCGGACGAGCCGGCGGCCGTCCCGAACGAGCCGACGGACGCGGTCGAAAGCGACGAGGGCCTCGCGTCGTCGATCCCGGCCGCCGCCGCGGCGTCATCCGAAGCTACGCCCGAGCCGCAGAGTCTCTTCAGGGCCACCCTCCCGCTCGACATAGCCGTCGCCGATTATCAGGCCTTGGGCCTCTGGCTCCGCTCGCTCGGCCTCCCGGAAGAGGGCGACGCGGCGGCCAGGCGGGCCAGGCTGTACGATCATTACGACGTAGAGCCCTATGCGAGCGCCGCCTCGCCGCGACGGGTGGTTACCATAGAGTCGGCGGAGCGCACCAGCTACGTACCCGGCGCGAGCGAGGGCGACGAAGCGGGTTCCGGCGTGATTCGGCTGGAAGGCGACGTATCGCTGGTGATCCGCGACGACGAAAGCGGCGAGACGGTACGGCTGCAGGCCGACGAGGTGAGCTTCGACGCGGCCGCGGGCCTCCTTTTCGCGCGCGGCAGGGTCGAGTTCGAGCGACGAAAGCCCGACGGCGCCGAATTCTTCAGCGGGCGCTTGCTCGAGCTGGACCTAGACGACCGGAGCGGCCTCTTCGTCGACGGCGCCAGCTCGCGAGGGGAGGGGGAGGAGCGTATCTCCTTCCGGGCCCGCGATATCGCCAGCCGCGGCGGCGGCATCCTCGTATTAAAGAACGGCACGGTGAGCTCGTCCGACGCGGAGCACCCCCATTACTCCATCCGGGCGTCTACGATCTGGATACTGGGCGGCAACGAGTGGGCCATGGCGAACGCTACGCTCTTCGTCGGCGAGGTCCCGGTGCTATGGCTGCCGTTCTTCTACTACCCGGGCGAGGAGATCGTTTTCCATCCGGTCTTCGGCTATGACGATAGGCTCGGGCGCTTCGTGCAGACCACGACCTACTTCCTAGGCGAGAAGCTGCCCAAGAGCGAGTCGATCAGCCTGTTTAAGCTCAGCGAACCGGGCGGGCTCGGCTATGAGCGCGAGCTCCGCGGCGCCTTCCTGCGTAAGACCGACCGGAGGCGCGAACGGCCCGCCGGCGGGGACTTCGTCAAGGTGATGGCGGATATCTACACGAACCTCGGCTATTACGGCGGGGTCGAGGCGAAGCTGGCCGGCTTGGGCGCCTTCTCGCAACTGACGGGCTACCTCGGCCTGGGGATCAGCCGCTCGGTTTGGCTCGATGGCGCGGTCTATTCGCCCTTCAACGACGCCAACGGCTATCGGAGCGATTGGAATCGATCGGAGTTCGTCGGCCTTTCGCTTCCCTTCCGCTTCGGCGCGGACTTGGCCGGGCGGGCGGAGTTCGGCGCGGCCCGCCTGTCGTTCAACCTGCCGCTCTTTAGCGACCCTTCCTTCGAGCGGGATTTTCGTAAGCGCTCCGAGGATATGGACTGGTTCGCCTTCATGAAACCGGACGCCGAAGCCGAGGCGCCGAGCCTGCGCAGTAGCTTCGTGGACCGGGTCGAGGCGAGTTGGACGGCGCCGCGCGCCGCGCTACCCGGCTTCCTGGACAGCCTGAGCCTCAGCCGCCTTTCGAGCTCGCTTAGCTGGGCGAGTAAGATTCGGGATCCGGCCCCGCTGGGCGCTAGCGTCGATCCCGCCCACCAGTTTTATTATCCCGATGCCCTGGTCCTGGCTGATTTTAACGCGAGCGCCGGCGGAACGCTTTTCGACCGCGGCGGCTCAGGCGAGGGCGCGCCGGCCGTGGCGCCGTCGGCCTCCGCGGCGCTTCCCGATCTCGCGCTCAGCCCGCCCTGGGCGACGGGCGCGGCGGGCACCGCGGCCGCCGCGGCCGCCATGCCTGGCCGAGGCCCCGGCGCGGAAGGACCCCTGGCCGACTTCACGCTGCCGCGGCCGATCGCTCCCCCGGCCGAGCCGGCAGTCAAGGCCGACGCCTTTAGCCTACGTTGGCAGCTCAACCCGAGCGGCCGCTGGGATCGGCGATTTAAGTCCTCGACCTGGAAGACCCCCGAAGACGTAGATTGGGACCCGCTCTACGAGCTTTATTCCCTGCGCCTCGCCGGCAACGTCACGGCCGACGCGGCCTTACTGCAAGGGCTGCTGGGAGCCCGGCTGGCGCTGAGCGGCACGACTCAGGTTCAGGAGCGGCCCGTCGTCAATGATCCGTCGCTGGAAGCGGCGTGGCGCTTACAGGACGCGCAATATCGAGCTGACCGCCTAGGCGGAACGGCGGAGCTTACCCTGAGCCCCTTCATCGATTCATGGCTGCTCGCGCCGACGACCCTTCGCTATAGCCTTAACGCGGCCTTGTATGAGTATAGTTTCGAATCGATGCAGGCCGAAGGACCGGTTTACGCGACCAAGGCCCCGGCCTGGGACGGCGATCGCATCAAGAGCCATGCCCTGCGCTTAAACTTGGCGGCCCGGCCCTACGGCCTGAACCAGCGCCTGAGCATCGAGGCGAGCATCCCGCCGGCCTTGGCGAGCTACGGCGCGGCCTTGGAGCTGGACGCCGGCCTGGCGAGTCTCAGCCTGCAGTCGAAGTACGCGGAGCCGAGCAAGGGCGCCCCGCTCGGCTGGGCGCCGCTGAACGCGCGCCTCAGCCTGGGCCTGGAGCCTTGGCCGATCGCCAGCGGCCAACTCGTCTGGGACCTGGAGGCCGAGGAGCCCCTGTCGCTCAGCAATCGGCTGAGCTGGCGCGGCTGGTCCGCCGAGCTCAATTGGCGCAAGGCCGTACCCTTCGAGTACGTCATCGCGCCGGAGGGACGCTGGGTGGCCGGTACGGAGGCCTTTAGGCCGGCCGAGCTGCAGCTCAACCTCCGCGAGGAGTGGAAACCGCCGCCGAGCTGGAAGGATCGCCTGAGCTGGTCCCTCGCCCTAGGCGCCAACGCGCGGCAGAGTTTCCTACGCTTCACCGATTCGAGCATGGACGTGACGGCGAGCTTCAATCTGAGCCTCCATCGCTTCCTGGACCTGAGCTTCCAGGCGAGCTCGCGCAATGCGTCCCTATGGCGCTATTTTCCGGGCCTCTTCGACCTTCCCGACGGGCTGGTCTTCGAGCCGGTCGATCCGATCGCCGACATCGTACGCTCCTTCAACTTCTTCGACCGGGCCGAGCGGGAGCGGGCGCTCTTTAAGCTTAAATCCTTGAGCCTTAAGGCGGTGCACAAGCTGGAAGATTGGGATCTCAGCCTCGACTTGGGGCTCCAACCGGTCCTTAAGGACGCGCGCTACGAATTCAGGACCAACGTTACGGTACTGCTGGCTTGGCGGGGTATTCCCGAAATAAAAAGCGGCTATACCCTGAAGGACGGCGTCGAGACGTGGGAGTGAGTGACGAATGGCTTTCTTGATTTTTTCCCGGGGCGAGGCTAGGATGCAGGCTGCGAGGTACTTTTGACGGAACCTGCCGGTATTGCGCTCGACGATCCGCGCCTGCTCGCGGAGATTTGCGGCGCCAACGATTATAATCTCCGAGTATTCGAACGACTCCTCGGATGCCGCGTGCTTACGCGCGGCAATGAGCTCATGCCCGACAGCGCCGACGCCTGCGTACGGGAGCTCTTCGGCGCCATGGTCACCCAGCTCCTGGAGACCATCGACGAGGGCATCCCGGCGTCGCCGGAGCTCATTACCGCCATCCACGCCAGCTTAACTCCCCAGGGCAGCCCGCGCGGCGAGGCCCCTTCGGGAGGGGAGAGGGACGAGGGCCGAACCTGCGCCGACCTGTTTAAGGAAAACGCCATACAGGTCCCGGGGGCCTTCGGGAAGGTCTTCCCCCGCACGGCTAACCAGGCGCTGCTCCTGCGCGGCTTCTCTACCCACGATATCTCTTTCGCCGTAGGGCCCGCCGGTACGGGCAAGACCTACCTGGCCGTGGCCTGGGCGCTCCGGGAAGTCCTGACCAAGTCCCGGCGCAAGCTGGTGCTGACCCGCCCCGTCGTCGAGGCCGGCGAGAGCCTGGGCTTCCTGCCCGGCGACCTGGCCCAGAAGATCAGTCCCTATCTGCGCCCGCTCTACGACGCTATGGAATCGCTCCTGCCCTTCGAGACCCTCAGGCGCCTCGAGGAGAGCCGGTCCATCGAGATCGCACCCCTGGCCTATATGCGCGGGCGGAGCCTGAACCATTCCGTGGTGATCCTGGACGAGGCGCAGAACGCCACTAAGGAGCAGATGAAGATGTTCCTCACGAGGCTCGGCGAAGGTTCGGCCGCCATCATTACCGGCGACCTTACCCAGATAGACCTGCCGCGGAAGTCCGAATCCGGCCTGGCCCACGCCCTCGGCGTGCTCCAGGACATCGGCGATATCTTCGTCTGCCGCCTGGACGGCAGGGACGTCGTCCGCAATCCGCTGGTGCGCCAGATCATCGACGCGTATGAATCCGAACGTTAAGCCGGGCCGCCGCTCCGGACGTTTCCTAGCCGGCGTCCTGGCCTCCGACGGCGCCGAGGCCCGCTTCAGGGCGATCGCGACGGCCGCGGCCTACGCGCTCTGCGTCGCCTCGGCCGCCGTCTTCGGCGGCCTGGGGCGCGGGGCGGACCTGCGCGGCATCGAGGCCGGCCGCGTGGCCGAGCGCGACGTCGTGGCGGAGGCCGAGCTGAGCTACGTCGACGAAGAGGCCACCGCCCTCCGGCGCGAGGCCGAGAAGCGCCTCGTCCCGGCCGTCATCGTGGTGGACGAGGCGGCGAGCAGGGCCGCGGCCGCCGAGTACGCGCGCTTCAGGGCCAAGGTTACGGAGATCATCGACTCGGGCGCCAATCGCGAGACGGTCCTGCGTAGGCTCGCCGTGGAGTTCCCCGACGCGTCGGAGAAGGGGCTGTTCAACCGCCTCGTCGACTACCCGGTGCCGGCGACGCCGCTGGCGCACGCCGGTACCATCCTGGAGGCCGTCCTGGCCCGCGGCGTAGCCGCCTTGCCGGCCGGCGGGCTCGAACGCTTCAATCCGGAGATCGTCGAGCTCAGGCGCCTCTCGAGCGGGCCCTTGACCTACGAGCAACTGCCGGTGGAGCGGCTCGTGACCCTCCGTAACGCGGACAAGGCCGCGCTCGAGGCGGCCCAGGCCCTGCGCATAGCCAACGGCCTTTCGGCCTTAAGCCAGGATTTGGCGAAAGTCTTCATCCGCGAGAACGCGTATTACGACGCGACCTTGAGCGAGCGGCGCCAAGCCGACGCGGCGGAGGCGGTCCTGCCCGTCATGCGGCGCATCGAGCGGGGCGAGCGCGTCATCCGCAAGGGCTTCATCATCGACCGGAACGACGTCCAGAAGCTCTATGCCCTCCGCCGCTCGGGCGTCGGCATCGACATGGCCACGGTCGTCGGCAGCGCGGCGCTGCTGGCCTTCCTCTTCGCCGGGACCTACCTGCTCCTGCGGCGCGAGGGCTTCGCGCGCGCCGTGCATAAGGCTTCGTTCATCTTGGCGATCTCGCTGGCCGCCGCCTACTTCGTCGCCGCCTCGGCCTTGGCCGGGGCCTTGCCGGCGGACGCGTCGCGGCTCCTGGCCGCCTTCATGCCGACCGCGCTCTTGGCCATCCTTACGGCCATACTCTTCAACGAACGCTTCGCGGTGATCTACAGCCTGGCGCTCGCCTTTAGCCTGCTCATCGCCGCGGGCTTGGACGGCGCTACCTTCATCCTCGCGTTGAGCTCGGGCATAGGCGGCGTGCTCATGGTGCGCAAGGCCGAGAAGCGAATCGACCTCATACGGGCCGGCAGCCTCCTCGCGGCGCTGCAATTGGCCGCGGGCCTCTCCGTCGGCTTGTTCGCGCGGGCGGCGCTCCGCGACGCCCTGGTTTTAGCGGCCTTCTCCGCCCTGAACGGCTTCTTCTGCTCCGTCCTGGCGTTGGGCTTCTTGCCCGTCTTGGAACAGGCGCTTAACGCCGCCACGCTATTCCGGCTGCAGGAGCTGTCCGACCTGAACGCCCCCGCGCTCAAGCGCCTGCTCTCGGTGGCGCCGGGCACCTACAGCCATTCCATCACGGTGGCCCATCTGGCCGAGTCGGCCTGCCGCGAGATCGGCGCGGACGCCCTCCTGGCGCGCGTCGGCGCCTACTATCACGACATCGGCAAGACCGAGCAGCCGGAGTATTTCATCGAGAATCAATCCGGCTACAACAAGCACGACGACATCAATCCGCGCCTATCGGCTACGGTCCTAAGGAGCCACGTGAAATTCGGCCTCGAGCGCGCCGATTCGCTGCGCCTACCGCGGGCCGTGCGGGACATCATAGCGGAGCACCACGGGAGCTCCGTCATGGCCTACTTCTACGCCCAGGCCCAGAAGGAAGACGGCGAATCGACCAAGGCCGAGGATTTCTGCTACCCCGGCCCCGAACCCTCCAGCCGCGAGGCGGCGGTCGTCATGCTGGCCGACGGCGTGGAGGCGGCCTCCAGGACCCTGAAGCGGCCGTCCATGGCCAAGCTCGAGCAGTTCGTCCGCGAGATGGTCATGGAGAAGTTCGCCCAAGGCCAGCTGGCCCGTTCGGCCCTGAGCTTCCACGACCTGGAGACCATCATCAATACCTTCGTGCGCATCCTGGCCGGGCACTTCCATTCGCGCATAGAATATCCTAAGCTGAAGGAAGGTAGCCGATGAACAGGATATCGATCGACGTCCGCGACATCCCCGAGCCGGCTTGGCTCGACCGCCTCGAGGCCTTCTCCCAGAGGGTCCTGGCCATGGCCGGGGCCGAGGACTGGGACCTGTCCTTGGCGCTCTGCGGCGACGCCTTCATCGCGGGCCTTAACGCCGAGTATCGGGGCAAGGAAGGCCCGACCGACGTGCTCTCCTTCGAGCAGGGCGAGTGGTTCGACGACCCCGAGCTCGGCGGCCGCCGCTTCCTGGCCGGCGACATCGTCATATCGCTGGAGGCCCTGCGCCGAAACGCCGAGGAATTTTCCGTACCCGAGGACGAAGAGCTCAAGCGCCTCGTAATCCATGGTATACTGCATCTGTCCGGCCTCGACCACGAGGGCACGGACGCTAGCGAGCCCATGCTCGCTAAGCAGGAAGACATGCTAAAAAGCTTAGCGGAGGAACGCATACTTTGAAGCCTAAAGGAATCCTAAGCCGGCTATTCCGTCCCGCCGCCCGTTCGGGGGAGGGCGAGGACGCCGACGAGATTTCTAGCGAACGTAGGGAGATGATACGCGGCGTGCAGGAGCTGTCCGAGACCATGGTCAAGGAAGTCATGGTGCCCCGCGTCGATACGGTTTTCCTTCCCATCGATTCGCCGCGGGAAGAGCTCTTGGCCACGGTGGTGTCCTGCGGGCATTCCCGCATTCCCGTCTTCCGCGACACGATCGACGACGTCGTCGGCGTGCTCTACGTGAAGGATCTCCTGCACGCCATCGTCAAGGGGCAGGAGCTCGACCTGGCCAAGCTGGCGCGCAAACCCTTCTTCGTGCCCGACTCCAAGCGCATCGACTCGCTCCTACGCGAGTTCAAGCGCCGCCACGTGCATATCGCCATCGCCATCGACGAGTACGGCGGCGTTTCCGGCATCGTCTGCATGGAAGACATCATCGAAGAGATCGTCGGCGAGATCCAGGACGAGTTCGATAACGAGCGCGAGGACGTGCTGAGCCTGGGCGAAGGCTCTTGGCTCGTCGACGCGCGCATGAACATCGACGACCTGAACGAGGAGCTGGAGCTCGAGCTGCCGGCGGACGAGTTCGATACCCTCGGCGGCTTCGTCTTCGACCTCTTCGGCAAGATACCCGCCCGTTACGAGAAGGCCAGCTGGCGCGACCTCGACTTCATCATACAGGAGATGGACGGCCACAGCATCGGCTCCATCAAGTTGACGCGCCGACCCGAGCCGGAGTCGGAGACGTGAGCGTCGGGCCGGGCTTCGGCGGCCGGCGGCCGGCCGCCGCGCGCGCGTTCCTGGCCCTGATCGCGGTCGGGGCCTTGGCCGCCGCGCCGGCCTGCGCCCAAGCGGCCCGGCGCAACGCCGCGGCCGCCGCGGCCGATGGGCGCGCGGCCCTGCTCCGCGGCGAGGTCTATCGGGCCATCGATCTTTTCGGCGAGGCGGCCGAGCTGAATCCCGCCTACGCGGACGCCTGGGCCGGCTTGGCCGAATGCCAATACGAGCTCGGCGAATACGAGCGGGCCCTGCATTACCTTGAGCAGGCCGCCCGCGTCGGCCCGCGCGACGCCGCGACCCGCTCGCTCGAAGGCTTTAGCTTGATCGGGCTCGGGCGCCTGGAAGAGGCGCGCGCCCGCTTCGAGGCCGCCCTGGCCCAGCTTCCCAACGACCGGGACGCCCGCTTCGGGCTGGCGCTCCTGGACCTGCGCGCCGGCCGGACCGCCGACGCCAAGGCTAAGCTCGCCGCCGCGCTCGGCCGGGCGCCCCGCGACGCCCGCGCGCTCCTGGCCATGGCGTTGATCGCGCGGGCCGAGGGGCGCCAGGCCGAGTCGGCCGCCTTCCTCTCCGAGGCGCTCCGCTGGTCCTCCGACGATCCGGCCGTCTGCTACGCCGCCGCCGTGCTATCGTACGAAGCCGGCGACGCGGTCGAGGCCGCCCGCCTCGCCTCGCTCGCCCTTTCCCTGAAACCAGGCTACGTCAAGGCCCGTTCGCTCCTGGCCGCCGTCTACTACGAATCGGGCGCCTACGATAGGGCCCGCGACGAGCTGGCCTTGAACGTCGCCGCGGAGCGATCCGACGCCGGCTCTTGGTATCTCCTCGGCCTCGTCGAGGCGGCGTCGAAGCGCTTCGAAGAAGCCGAGTACGCCCTATCGAACGCGGCGCGGCTTAAGCCGGACGACGAGCTGGCCCGGCTGGCGCTGGAGCGGCTGGTCATGGACGAAACGCGGCTCGAAGACCCGATGCGCGCCGCCTACGCCGCGTACCGCTTCGAACGGGCCGCCCAGTTCGAACGAGCCTTCCAGTACGACCGCGCCCTGACCGAATATCGCCGCGGCCTGGCCCTCGACCCCTACGCCAACCAGGGGCGCCGGAGCTACGCCGAGCTCCTGCGCCTGCGAAGGCTCCCGGCCGCCTACTTGGCGGAGCTCGGCTTCCTGGCCGAGCAGGGTAGGGCGGACCGGGCCTTGAGCGACGCGATGGAGATCTACGCGAGCCTCCTGGGCTCGGGCGCCTTGGCCCGTTGGGGCCTCGGCCCCCTGGACCTAGGGCGTAAGCCGTACACGGTCGCCGTGTATACCCTGTCAGGCGGCGGGCTACCGGGTCATAGCGGCGGCGACGCGATAGCGGCGCGGGCGCTGCGGGAGCTCCTCTCCTTCTCGCCTCAGCTGGCCGCCGTCCGGACGGTCGCGCGCTGGGATAGCCCCGCCGACGCCCTCAGGGCGGCGCGCGAGTCGGGCGCCGATTACTATCTCATCGTGCGCATGGCCGAGACCGAGCGGGAGGTCCTCGTCTCGGCGGAGCTCCGCGTCGCCCGAAGCGGGGCGCTCGTGGAGCGCATCGAGGCGCCGCGATCGGGGAACGACCGGGTACAGCTCGCCTTGGAGCGTATCGCCAGGCGCGCGGAGGAGTCCCTTCCGCTACGGGGGCTCGTGCTAAAGCGACAGGGCATGAAGGCCGTCGCCGACCTGGGGCGCGTAGAGGGCGTGCAGGCGGGCGAGCGTTTCCTGGTGATCAGGGCGGGCGCCGTGGGCCTACGCTCGGACGGCCCGGGACTGAGCTGGAAGGAGGCCGACGTGGTGGGCCGCTTCGTCGTCTCGGCCGTCGAGGACGAGATTTCGGAAGGGACGCTCGAGCGCGAAGGCTTCTTCGATCGGATCAACCCCGGGGACGTCCTCGTGCGGGCGCCGGCGGAGGCCTCGGACGCGGCGGGGGCCGCGCCGCCCGCGGGCGCCGTAGAGCCGGCGCGGCCGAGCGCCGTAGAGGTCTTTAGCTCTTACTGGCTTACGCTTTTCGACCGGGTGCGTAGCCTCTATTGAGCCTCCCGCGCCGAGCTCTTTAGCCCTCGGCCGAGGCGTCGCCTATGGCGCCCGCGTTGCCGACGGCGGGGCACGGCGCTATCTTGGTAGCATGAAGTTACGCCTCGGACACGTCCTCATCGCCTTCGCCTTCGTCCTCGTCGCGGCGTCCATAGGCTGCATGCTCATCCCGGTCAGGACCTCCGGCACGGCCGAGGCCGCGGACCTGGCCGACGCCGATAGTCGATTCATCCGAGTCGATGGCGTGGAGCTGCATTACAAGCTCAACCCCTACTCAGGCGACGCCGGGTCTCCTTCCGGCGACGCCGGGTCTCCTCCCTGGGACGCCGAGTCTCCTTCCGGCGACGCGCCCCCGCCTGGAGCCGCGGCCCCATCGGTCAAGCGGCCGGCTATCCTTCTATTGCACGGTTTCGGGGCCTCGGTCTATTCCTGGCGCGAGGTAGCGCCGGCCTTGAGCGCATGGGGCGACGTGATCGCCTATGACCGGCCGGCCTTCGGCCTGAGCGAGCGGCCGCTGCGCTGGAGGGGAGCCAGCCCCTACGGTCCCGCTAGCCAGGTGAGGCTCGCCTTCGGCCTCCTGGACGCCTTGGGCTACGATTCGGCCATACTGGTGGGAAACTCGGCGGGCGGCACCGTCGCCATGAACGCCGCCTTGGCTCGCCCCGAGCGCGTCGCGGCCTTGGCCCTCGTCTCGCCGGCCGTATACGGCGGCGGCGGCGCGCCGGCCTGGATCCGCCCGCTTCTCTACCTGCCTCCGATAAACCACCTGGGGCCGCTCCTGGCGCGGCGCATCGCCGACGGAGGGGACGACTTCATCCGCTCGGCATGGCATGATCCGAGCCGCGTCGACGACGGGGTGCTCGAAGCGTATCGCCGGCCCTTGCAGATTCGGAACTGGGAGCGCGCTCTCTGGGAGTTGACGAAGGCCTCGCGCTCGAGCGGCTTGGCCGAGCGCTTATCTGATTTCAGGCTCCCCGTGCTCGTCGTTACCGGCGATGATGACCGCATCGTCCCGACGGCGCAAAGCGTACGCCTCGCAGCCGAGCTCCCCGATGCGGACTTGGTCGTGATTCCGCGGAGCGGCCACCTGGCGCAGGAGGAGAGCCCCGGTGAATTCCTCGAGGCTATCGATAATTTCATTCTAAAACGTTTCAAATAATGAAAAATACGTTCAAATATCAAAAAGACATCTTGCCTAGCGCGTGATGAACGTGTACAATGCCCTTCGGATGGCATAACGATCCGTCCAATCGTTAACATGGTTATGTCCGTAATAAGGAGGGCATGATGAACGCGTATATCCGCGAGGTTCTGGATGGTCTTAAGGCTCGCGCTCCCTGGGAAACCGAGTTTCTCCAGGCCGCCGAGGAAGTACTCGAATCTATCGCTCCGCTCATCGAGAAGGATCCCAAGTATAAGGCCCAGCGCATACTTGAGCGCATCGTCGAGCCCGAGCGCACCGTGATGTTCAGGGTGCCCTGGATGGACGACAAGGGCGACTATCACGTGAACCGCGGCTACCGCGTTCAGTTCAACAGCGCCATCGGCCCCTACAAGGGCGGCATCCGCTTCCACCCGAAGGTGACCCTCTCCACCCTGAAGTTCCTCGGTTTCGAGCAGATCTTTAAGAACAGCCTGACCGGCCTCCCCATGGGCGGCGGCAAGGGCGGCTCCGACTTCGATCCCAACGGCAAGAGCGATAACGAGATCATGCGCTTCTGCCAGAGCTTCATCAACGAGCTCTATCGCCACATCGGCCCGGACACCGACGTGCCCGCGGGCGACATCGGCGTGGGCGGCCGCGAGGTCGGCTACATGTTCGGCCAGTACAAGCGCCTGCAGAACGAGTTCACCGGCGTCTACACCGGCAAGGGCATCAACTTCGGCGGCTCCCTGATCCGCCCCGAGGCTACCGGCTTCGGCGCCGTCTACTTCGCCGAGGAGATGTTCAAGCTCAAGGGCGAGACCCTGTCCGGTAAGACCATCTCCGTCTCCGGCTTCGGTAACGTCGCCTGGGGCGCCTGCATCAAAGCCAGCGAGCTCGGCGCCAAGGTGGTCACCATCTCCGGCCCGGACGGCTACGTCTACGATCCCGAAGGCATCGCCACCCCCGAGAAGCACCGCTATCTCGAGGAGATGCTCATGATCGACCGCAACAAGGTCGAGAACTACGTCAAGAAGTTCCCCGGCGCCACCTTCTTCGCCGGCAAGCGTCCCTGGGAGCAGAAGGTCGACATCGCCATGCCCTGCGCCATCCAGAACGAGCTGTCCGGCGAGGACGCCCAGATCCTGGTAAAGAACGGCGTGCAGGCCGTGGTCGAAGTCTCCAACATGGGCTGTACGCCCGAGGCCTGGAAGCTCTTCATCGAGAAGAAGATCCCCTTCGCGCCCGGCAAGGCGGCCAACGCCGGCGGCGTGGCCACCTCCGGCCTCGAGATGAGTCAGAACTCCATGCGCCTTTCCTGGAGCGCCCAGGAAGTCGACGAGAAGCTGCACGCCATCATGGTCAACATCCATAAGACCTGCGCCGAGACCGCCAAGGCTTTCGGCTACGAGGGTAACTACGTCGTGGGCGGCAATATCGCCGGCTTCAAGAAGGTCGCCGACGCGATGATCGCCCAGGGCCTCGTGTAATAGAATCCGGCTTGGCCGCAGGCCCCGCCCCTAGGGCGCGGCTCCGCGGCCGCTAAAAAAGGGGGCTCCGGACGGACTACGTGCCGGCCGGGGCGGCGGCCGGGAGAGGGCGAACCTCTCCCGGCCTTTTTTTGACTCGCCCGCCTGAAATGGACTACCATAGAGAAAAAGAGGAGCCTCGTCTTGCCGAAATCGACCCCTGCGTTCCCTGCGCTCAGGAGCCTTACGCTCATCGACACGTCGTACCGCCATGCCTCGGTCAGCGACGCCTATGCCCAGACCTTCGGCCGGCCGGCTCAGGACCTGATCGGCATGGACATGGGGGAGCTCTGGGGGGCGACCCGCTTCGAACGGGAGATCAGGCCCCTGCTAAACGAATGCTTCGGCGGCCGGGACGCCCACGCCGCGCTACGGCTGGAGCGCTTCGGCTCGGATAAGAGCGTGCAGCTCTCTATGTATCCCTTCGTTACCGAAGGGGGCGTGAGCCATGCCATGCTGTTCACCTTCGATCAGAGCCTCGTAAAGCGCTTCGGCTCGCGGCTCATGGACCTGGAATTCAAGGACCAGACGACGGGGCTGCTCAATAGGAAATCGTTCGAGCTGGTCCTCGATAAAGAGATCGAGCGGGCAAAGAGAAGCCCGGCCGCCGCCTTGCGCGCCCTCTTCATCATCAGCATAGAGGGATTGTCGGCCATCAACGCCCGCTTCGGCGTCGCCATCGGCGACCTCATCTTCGAGGCCACGGCCTTGCGCGTGAAAGAAGGCCTGCGGACCAGCGACTACGTCTTCCGCTACGAAGGAAAGCAGTTGGCCGTCATCTTGACCACCATAGCCAGGCCGAGCGACGTTAGCATCGTGGCCGAGGCCCTGGCCGAGCGCGTGGCCATGCCGTTCCGCCATCAGGGGGAGCAGCTGTCGCTCGCCTCCGCGATCGGCGTGGCCTGCTATCCGGACGACGCCGTGGGGCCCGCCGAGCTGGAGCGCTTCGCCGCTTCGGCGATGGAGGAGGCCAAAGCGCGCGGCGAGGGCTTGGTCATCTTTAACCGGGCGCTGCATCGGAGCGCCCTCCGCAAGGCTAAGCTGCGATCCGAGCTCAGGCGCGCCCTGGTCGAAGGCCGCTTCGATGCCTATTACCAGCCCATCGTAGACTGCGCCGGCCGGGCCGTCGGCGCCGAGGCGCTGATCCGCTGGAAGCACGAGAGCCTGGGCTTCGTGCCGCCGGACGAGTTCATTCCCCTGGCAGAGGAGGCCGGTTACACGGTCATGATAGGCCGGTGGATGCTCTATCGCGTCTGCCGCTTCCTGCGCTCGCGCGCCGACGAGCTCGGCGTGCGCTACGTCTCGGTCAACCTCTCGGCCAAGGAATTCTCCGGCGACTCGCTCGTCGCGTTCGTGCAGGCCGTCCTGCGATCGACCGGGGCCGATCCCGCCCTCCTGAAGCTCGAGATCACCGAAACCGAGAGCATGCTCGATATAGAGGCCGCCATAGAGAAGATCGCGAACCTCCGCTCCCTGGGCGTGGAGGTCTACGTGGACGACTTCGGCTCCGGCTATTCCTCGCTCGCCTACCTCAAGCGCCTCCCGGTGAGCCTAGTCAAGATCGACCGGGTGTTCGCCGAGGCCATCGAGTCGGACCCGGGGGAGCTCGCCTTCGTAGAAGGCATGGTCCGCATGATCAAGGGGAAGGGCATGCGAGTCCTGGTGGAAGGCGTTACCGAGGAGCGCCAGCAGGAGCTCCTATCGTCCATCGGCGTCGACTACCTCCAAGGCTATCGCTTCGGCAAGGCGGTCCCGGAGGCCGATTACCTAAGGCTCCTCGGCGGCTTCCAATAAGCCGCTTCTTGCGCGATACTCCCTAGGGGGGTATCGATGTACTTTAACGAACTGGTCGCGGCCTACGACCGCGAGCGCCGCGAGCGCGACATCTTCCATGACCTCATGCGCTATCGCGTGCGCGAGATCCTGCTCGTCGCCAGCCTCTATGATTCGTTCATACTCGAGAGCGACGGGGCCCTCTCCGACCAGATCTACGGCGAATTCTTCAAGCTTAACCTGACCACGGCCCCGCGCGTCACCTGCGCCTATACCCGGGAATCCGCGCTCGAGCTCTTCGCCGCCGCGCCCTACGACCTGGTCATCCTGATGGCCGGCCTGGACTTCGATACGCCCCTGGCCATAGCGGAGAGCATGAAGGCGGCGCGGCCCGAGGTGCCCGTCCTACTCCTGGCTATGAACAATTCGAGCCTCTCCGGGCTCGGTTCCGAATGCCCCGGCACCATGCGCAATATCGACCGGGTCTTCGTATGGAACGGCTACTCCAAGCTCTTCGTGGGCATGATCAAGTACGTCGAGGACCTGCATAACGTGGATAACGACACCCGCGTCGGCATGGTTCGCTCCATCCTCCTTATAGAAGATTCGGTGCGCTACTATTCGCGCTACCTCCCGCTCCTCTACTCGGTGGTGATGCGCCAAACCCAGCAGCTGGTCGAGGACGAGCGGGTCGTCGAGACCTATAAGATCTTGCGCATGCGCGGTCGGCCCAAGGTGCTCCTGGCCACGAGCTACGACGAGGCCGAGGAGCTCTTTAAGCGCTACGAGCCTTATCTGCTCACGGTCATCTCGGACGTCCGCTATCCGCGCGGCGGCGAGATCGATCCCGAAGCCGGCTTCCGCTTCCTCAAAATGGCTAAGAGCCGTAAGCCCGACCTCCCGGTGATGATCCAGTCCCACGAGCACGAGAACCGGGAGCCGGCCTACGCCATGGGCGCCTCCTTCGCCGACAAGAACTCCCAGACCCTGGGGCGGGAGCTCACGGCCTTCTTCCAGACACAGCCGGGCTTCGGGCCCTTCGTCTTCCGGGACCCGGACGGCGGGGAGCTGGCGCGGGCCAGGACCATGGAAGAATTCGAGGAGACGCTCCGGGCGGTGCCCGACGAGAGCCTGCATTACCACGCCGACCGCAACCATTTCTCGACCTGGTTCATGGCGCGCGGCGAGGTGCGCTTCGCCCGCCTCCTGCGCAACTACGTGGTGGACGACTTCAACGGCGTGGCGGAGCTTCGGGACTTCATACTGCGCAGCCTCGACGAGCTCAGGCGCGGCAAGTCGCGCGGCGTCATCCCGGGCCTGGGCCTCTCGCGCCATGACCGCACCCTGCTCCGCCTGGGGAACGGCTCGGTGGGCGGCAAGGGCCGCGGCCTGGCGTTCATCAAGAGCCTCATCGACAACCTGGCTTTCCCGGCGCGCGGCTCGGGCGGCATGGAGATCCGGCTGCCGGCCACGGCCTTCATAGGCATCGAGGAGTTCGAAGCCTTCATGGACCGCCACGGCCTATGGAACTTCGCGTGGTACGAGGCCGATTCGGCTACCCTGGCCCGGACCTTCCTCTCCCGGCCCTTGAGCGGCGAGCTCGTGGCCCGGCTGCGCGATTTCCTGGGGGGCACGGATCGCCCCCTGGCCGTGCGCTCCTCCGGCCTCTTCGAAGATATGCTCATGGTGCCCTTCTCGGGCGTCTACGATACCTACCTCTTGCCGAACTCCCATCCCGATTTCGAACGCCGGCTATCGCAGCTCTGCGACGCCATCCGCCTGGTCTACGCCAGCATGTTCTCCAGCACGGCCAAGGCCTATTTCGCGGCCGCCTCGTACAAGATCGAGGAGGAGCGCATGGCCGTCGTCATCCAGGATCTGGTCGGGGAGCGCAAGGGACGCTGGTTCTACCCGCTCATCGCCGGCACCGCCCATTCCTACAACTACTATCCGGTCTCGTATTTAAAGCCTGACGACGGGCTCTGCGTGGCCGCGCTGGGCCTGGGGCCCTACGTGGTGGAGGGCGGGGAGAGCTTCCGCTTCTCGCCGCGCTATCCCAAGCTGGATATCGTGGCGCCGGGGCACGGCATGGCCGGCGGCCAGCGCTGGTTCTACGCCATCGACATGGAGCGCGACGACTTCGACCTGTCCCAGGGCGAGGACGCCACCCTAAGCCGGCTCGACCTGTCCGAGGCGGAGGCCGATCCCGACTTCGGCCTGGTCGCCAGCACCTGGAGCATGGACGACCAGCGTATGGAGCCGGGCGTCTCGGCGCGCGGGCCCAGGCTCGTCAACTTCGCCTCGGTGCTAAAGTACGACGCCTTCCCCTTCGCCAAGGCCGTGGACGCTACGCTCGAGGTCTGCATGAAGAGCATGGGCATACCGGTGGAGATCGAGTACGCACTGACCAAGGACGGCCCGGATCGCAAGCCGGTTTTTTACCTGCTGCAGATCAAGCCGCTCATACAGAACGCGGATAAGGTGGACATCGACCTGGACGGCATCGACCGCGAGGGCTGCCTGATCCTGAGCGACCGCTGCATGGGTAACGGCCGCAACGCGGGCGTCCGCGACCTGGTCTACATCGATCCCGCGCGCTGGGACCCCTCCAAGACGGAGGCCATGGCCCAGGAGATCGCGGCCCTGAACAAGGAGCTCCTGGCCGAGGGCCGGCCCTATCTCCTGGTCGGGCCGGGCCGCTGGGGCACGCGCGACCGCTGGCTCGGGGTGCCGGTATCCTTCGCCCAGATTTCGGGCGCCAAGGCCATAGTCGAGGCGGACCTGCCCGATTTCCGGGTCGAGTCGTCGCTCGGCTCGCATTTCTTCCATAACGTGACGGCGATGAACATCGGCTACTTCTCCGTACCCTACGGCTCGAGCGGCTCCTTCGTGGATTGGGCCGCCCTGGCCGCCATGCCGGCGCATAAGGAGGGCGCGTTTACGCGCCACCTGCGCGCCGACGAGCCCTTCGAGCTCCTTATGGACGGTAAGAAGGGGCACGGCGCCGTTAAAAAGCCCGGCGCGCAATTGACGCCCGAGCCTAAATCGGACAATATCTACTGCACCTGACGCGCGGCGCGGGGCCTACGGGCCCCCTTCGGCGCGCGCCGCATCAACGGAGCGAACATCATGGAACCACGATCCCTCCTAAAGGGCCTGCATCCGCTCGAGATCAAGGTCCTCCTCCATTACGCGTCGGGCGATAGCCTCGACGCGGCCCGCCTGGTCCGCGAGCTGGGCTACGTCGAAGGCCAGGCCAACCAGGCGCAGGCTTGGCTCTCGGCCAAGGGCTTGGCCGCCGAGATCGGCCGCGCCGGGCGCACGGTCTACGAGCTTACCCCGCTGGGCCGGGAATGGCTCGACAAGGGCAGCCCCGAGGAGCGGATCGTCGACTTCCTGCGCCGGGGAGGGCCGGCGGCCATGGCCGATATCTGCAAGGCCCTGGGCCTAGAGCAGAAAGACGCCGGCTCGGTCTTCGGCCGCCTGTCCAAGGAAGGCATCCTCTCGATGACGCCCGAGAAGCTGGTCGCGGCCGCCGCCGAGGGCGAGAGCGCCCGCCAGGCGACCCTGCGCGCGCTCCTCAAGAAGGCTCAGGCCGCGGGCGGCGCGCTGGACGACGGGGAGCTCGCCGACGCCGAGCGGGCCTTGATGGCCGAGGTGGCTAAGAAGCGCGGCGCCTCCGACGCGCCGTTCAAGGCGGCCGACCGCGAGACGGTAAGCTGGGCCTTGACCGAGGCCGCGGCGCCCGTCGCCGCCCTGCTGCGCGAGGAGGGGGTCTCGGGCGACGAGGTCGGCGCGCTGACCCAGGAGATGCTCGAGTCCGGCGCGTGGAAGAACCTGTCCTTCCGCTCCTACAATATCCAAAGCCGCCCCGCCAGGCTCATCGCCGGGCGCCATAATCCCTATGTCCGCTTCCTCGAGAGCGTCAAGGATAAGCTGGTGTCCCTCGGCTTCGAGGAGTTCGACGGCGGCCTCGTAGAGACCGAGTTCTGGAACGGCGACGCGCTCTTCATGCCGCAGTTCCATTCGGCCCGCGATATCCACGACGTGTACTACCTGGCCGATCCGGTCAAGGCTAAGTCCATCGAGGAGCCCTACCAATCCCGCGTCGCCGCCGCCCACGAGAACGGGGGCTCCACCGGCTCCCGCGGTTGGGGCTACGCCTTCGACCGCGACTTCACCAAGCGCCTCGTGCTGCGCAGCCAGGGCACCGTGCTCTCGGCCCGTCAGCTCCATACGGCCAAGGTGCCGGGCAAGTATTTCGGCGTGGCGCGCTGTTTCCGCTACGATAAGGTCGACGCGACGCACCTGTCCGATTTCTACCAGACCGAGGGCATCGTGCTCGGCGAGGACGTGAACCTGCGCACGCTCTTGGGCTTCTTGGAGATGTTCGCCGTAGAGGTCGCCGGCGCCAAGGACGTGAAGTACGTCCCCGGCTACTTCCCCTTTACCGAACCCTCGGTCGAGGTACATATCAAGCATCCGGTGCTCGGCTGGTTCGAGCTCGGCGGCGCCGGTATCTTTAGGCCCGAGGTGACCGAACCCATGGGCGTCAGCGTCCCGGTCCTGGCCTGGGGCCTGGGCATCGACCGCATGGCGCTTATGGCCTTGGGCCTCAACGACCTTCGCGAGCTCTTTAGCTTCGACATCGAGAACGTGCGGCTGCGCCGCGCCAGCGCCTACTAGGGAGAGCGGAACCATGCCTAAGATAGAAGTCAACGAGCAGCTGTTCTTCGAGCTGGCCGGCCGCCGCATGGAGGCCGCCGAGCTGGAGGAGGCCCTGACCGCCGCCAAGGCCGAGCTGGACGGCTACGGCCAGGACGGCGAAGGCCCCGGCGCCGAGCGCACGATCAAGATCGAGCTCAACGATACGAACCGCCCCGACCTTTGGTCCACGGCCGGCGTCGCCAGGCAGCTACGCGTATACGCGGGCGGCGCCGTGCCTGAGTACCCTTTCTTCTCGCGCGAGGGCGACGCCAAGCCCAGTCGGTATCGGATCGCGGTAGACGCCTCGGTGAAGGATGTTCGGCCTTTCCTGGCCGCCTTCGTCATCTCCGGCAAGCCGATTGGCGACGCGATGCTCAAGGACGCGATCCAAACCCAGGAGAAGCTCTGCGCCAATTTCGGCCGCAAGCGCAAGTCGGTCTCCATGGGCCTCTACCGCATCGAGCTCATCAAGTGGCCGGTGAGCTATAAGGCCGCCGATCCGGACGCCGTCTCCTTTACCCCGCTCGGGCTCGAGTCCAAGCTCAGCCTGCGCGCCATCCTGGAACAGCATCCCAAGGGCAAGGAATACGGGCATATCATCGCCGGCCATCCCAAGTTCCCCCTGCTGCAGGGTTCGGACGGCGGCATACTTTCCATGGCGCCGGTGATCAATAGCGCCGACATTGGCGCCGTGCAAGTGGGCGACCGCGATCTCCTCGTCGAATTCACGGGTACCGACATGCCTTCGGTGGCCCTTTCGGCCGCGATCGTCGCCTGCGACTTCGCGGACGCCGGCTACGAGATCGCCCCGGTCGCCGTCGACTATCCGTACGACACGCCGCTGGGGCGCTCGGTGACCTTCCCGTACTACTTCCAGGCGCCGGCTTCGGTGGATTCCGGACGCGTGAGCAAGCTCCTAGGCGACAGCATCGGGCCGGAGGCCGTCGTCGCGGCCCTGGGCCGCATGGGCGTCAGGGCCGAAGCCCACGGCCAGCACGTGCGCGCCTTCCCGCCGGAGTACCGCAACGACTTCCTGCACGCGGCCGACCTGGTCGAGGACGTCATGATCGGCCGCGGCATGGCCAGCTTCAAGCCCGAACGGCCGAAGGATTTTACCATCGGCCGCCTGCACCCCGTCGAGCGCTACTCGCGCGAAGCTAAGAACCTCCTCGTCGGCATGGGCTACCAGGAGATGATCTACAACTACCTAGGTAGCAAGCGCGACTATATCGACCGCATGAACGTCAGCGGCGACGACGCGCTCTTCATCTCCAACCCCATGACCGAGAATTTCGCCGTGGTGCGCCCCTCGATACTCCCGAGCCTCCTGGCCTCCGAGTCGGTATCCAGCAAGGCCGCCTATCCGCACCGCCTCTTCGAGTCTGGCAAGGTCGCCTTTAAGGACCCGGCGGAGAACTACGGCAGCCGCACCAGGCAGCGCGTCGGCCTGCTCTCCTGCCACGCCGCGGCCGATTACAACGAGATGGCCGGGACGGTCGCCGCCTTCCTGTTCTACCTGAGCTTCGAATACGCGGTCGAAGACGCGGATGATCCCCGCTTTATGGCGGGCCGACAGGCCCGGGTCATGGTCCGCGGCGAGGAGGTCGGCGTCTTCGGCGAGCTTAATCCGCTCGTCCTGGAGAACTGGGGTATAACCATGCCCTGCGCCGCCTGCGAGCTGGACTTAGAAAGCCTCATGGGCTAAGGAGCGCGTAGCTTGAACCTTGAGGAACGCTACTCGCGCCGGCCCGACCGCCTGTACCCCGATTTCCGCGCCATGTTCGACGCGCTCTGCGAGGAGCATGCGGCCCGGCCGGCCTTTCGTATGGGCTCACCGGGCGAGGCGGATTTTAGGACTTGGACCTATGCCGAGCTCAGGCGGGACGCCGGCGCGGCCGCCCGCGGCCTGCTGCGGCGCGGCGCGGGAGCCGGGGCGCGCGTGGCCATCATCGGGGAGAATAGCCCCGAGTGGTGCCTATCGTATATCGCCGCCGCGCTCGCCGGCGCCGTGATCGTACCGCTGGACGCCTCTTTGGACGCCGAAGGCGCCGCGGCCTTGGCCGAGGCCGCCGCGGTCAAGGCGCTCTTCTATGCGCCTTCGCAGGAAGCCAAGGCCGAGCGGGTACGCGCCCGTCTGCCCGGCGTCGCGCTCATCCGTTTCGACGGGCTCCGCGAGGCCGACGCGGTCCATGGGCCCGGCGAAGGAGCGGACGGCCTGTCGGCGTCGGCGTCGTCGCGGCCCGAGGACCCCGCGGTCATCATCTTTACCTCGGGCACGACCGGCGTCTCCAAGGGCATAGTACTCAGCCACCGCGGCGTGATCGCCAACGTGAACGCCGCGCTGCAGGCCCTCTTCGTCGACGAGCGCGACGTATTCGTCGCCATCCTTCCCCTGCATCACACCTACGCGGCGACCTGCACCTTCCTCGCGCCCCTGGTCGCCGGCGGGCTCATCGTCTTCCCCGAGAAGCTCATCCCCACGGTCATCCTCAAGCGGGTCCGCGAGGCGAGGGTGAGCGTCCTCATCGGCGTGCCCCTCCTCTTCGATAAGATCAAGCAGGGCATGCGCTCCGAGCTCGCCAAGCTGCCGTCGCCGGCCAAGGCCGTCGTGAACGGCCTGATCGGGCTCTGCGGCGCGGGCGCGGGCGCCGGCGTTCCCTTGGGCCGGCCCCTCCTCCGCTTCCTTCGTAAGAAGGCCGGGATCGCCAGCGTCCGGCTCGCGGTCTCCGGCGGAGGGCCCTTGGCCTGGGATACCGCCGCGTTCTACGAGGCCGTCGGCGTCAACCTGGTGCAGGGCTACGGCATGAGCGAGAACGGCCCGCTCATCTCGGTGAACCTGCCCGAGCGTAAGGACAATAGGTCGGCCGGCCTTCCGGTCAAGCATACCGAGCTGCGGATCGCCGAGGCCGGACCCGACGGCGTCGGCGAGATCCAGGTAAGGAGCCCATCGGTCATGCTGGGCTACCTGGATAGGCCGGACGCCACGGCCGAGGTCATGACCGAGGACGGATGGCTCAGGACGGGCGACCTCGGCTTCATCGATAGGCGAGGTTTCCTTTTTATTACGGGCAGGTCGAAGAACTTGATCGTTACCGAGGGCGGCAAGAACGTCTATCCCGAGGAGATCGAGCTCCGCTTCGAGGGCTCGCCCTGGGTGCGCGAGGTCCTCGTGGTGGGGCGCCGCGAGGCCGGCCGCATGGCCGGCGAGGAGATCGTCGCGGTTTGCGTGCCCGATTGGGAGCGCATAGCCGCGGAGCGGCCCGAGGCCGATCCGAAGGCCGCGGCCGAGGGCCTCGTGCGCGACGAGGTCCGCCGCGTGAACCGATCCCTCCCCCCCCATATGAAGGTCGAGGACTTCGTCATCCGCGCCGAGGAATTCGAGAAGACGAGCTCGCGCAAGATCAAGCGTTTCCTTTACAAGGACTATGCGGTACGGGAGGCGTCGCGGTGAGCGGCCCGCTAGCGGCCCTCGGCGTCCGGCTGGCGTTCGTCGCCCTCGCCACCTTCCTGGCCATCATCGTCTGGTCGAGGACCCGCGAGCCGGCCTGGATGCTCATCGTCATCGGCGTGGTCGCCGGCTACGCCGACATACTGCACTCGCTCCTGGCCGAGTTCGGCTTGGCCCCGGAGCGCGACGCGGCCTTCGCCGGCGTCCCGCTCCTCTCCTTGATCCTGCCGAACCTGCCCTGGCTCTTCTTCTCGCTGGGCTTCATATCGATGATACGTCGGCGCGGTCGCCTATAGGCTAGCCCATACGCTCGATCGGCGGCCGGCCGCGCCGAGGCGACGAAATCTTCATGCTTTAGCGCAAGCGGGCCGCTCTCCCCGGGCGTACCATGGTCGGAGGCGGCCATGAAGATTTATGCCTACGAGGCTCTGGGCTACGACGGGCAGCTGGTCACCGTAGAAGTCGACATCCGGCGCGGCATACCGTCGCTCGATATCGTCGGCCTACCCGACGGGGCGGTCAGGGAGGCCGGCGACCGCGTACGCGCGGCCATACGTAATTCTGGCTACGAACTGCCCCTGGACCGCATCCTGGTGAACCTAGCGCCGGCGGGCCTGAAGAAAGCCGGCGCGTCCTTCGACCTGGCGATCGCCGGCGCGGTGCTCGCGGCCTCGGGGCAGCTGGCCGCGCCGCCTCGGCCCGTGCTGATGGTCGGGGAGCTCGAGCTCTCGGGGGCCGTGCGCGGGGTAGCCGGCGTCCTGCCGGCGGTCTCCTTGGCCAAGGAGACGGGCGTCCTCGATTGGGTCGTACCCTCTCAGAACCGACGGGAGGCGGGCGCCATCGGCGGCAGGGTCAGGCCCGTATCGAGCCTGTCCGAGCTGGGCGATTCGCTCGCCGCCATGCGGCTCGACGGGGAGGGCGGCGCGGATTACGCGCTCCCCGAACCCGGGGAAAGCGCTTCCGAAGAAGAGGCCGGCCCGGTTTCGTTCGAGTCGGGGGATTTAGACGAAATCCGCGGTCAGGAAGGGCTCAAGCGCGCGCTAGAGATAGCGGCGGCCGGCGGGCACCATATCCTGCTGTTCGGGCCGCCGGGCGCCGGTAAGACCATGGCGGCGCGCTGCCTGCCGGGGCTCCTCCCGCGCCTGGACGAGGCGCACGCCCTGGCCGCGACCAAGCTGCACTCCTTGGCCGGCGCCCTGCCCAGCGGCGCGGGCTTGATCCGGTGGCCGCCGTTCCGAGCCCCGCACCACGGCGCCAGCGCCGAGGGCATAGTCGGCGGCGGGCGGCTCGCCCGGCCCGGGGAGATTAGCCTCGCGCATGGCGGCGTGCTGTTCATGGACGAGGCGACCGAATTCCGCGGCGACATCATCCAAGCGCTGCGGGAGCCGCTTGAGGACGGGCGCATTTCGATAGCGCGGGCCGAGCGGGTCATCCCGTATCCCTCGGAGTTCATCTTAGTGCTCGCGTGCAATCCCTGTCCCTGCGGCAATCTGGGCCGTGACGGCGCGGTTTGCCTCTGCTCCTATAAGGACGTGCGTCGTTATTGGAAGCGCCTCGGCGGCGCCTTGCTCGACCGCGTCGATATACGGGTACCGCTCGCTTCGCTCGACCCGTCATCGCTCTCGAACGAAACCGCGCTTCCCAGGCGCTGGACGCGCGCCAGCCTCGCCGGGCGGGTCCGTTCGGCGCGCGCTATACAGCGACGTAGGTACGCGGGTAAGCCTTGGACGCTGAACGCCCGGGCCCGGCCCCGCTCGTCCGATGCTTCCTTTGACGGCGGCTTTCATCTCGGCATCGACCGCGCCCGCCGCTTCGACGAGGCGACGCGCTCCGCCGGGTTCTCTACCCGCGCCGTGATAAGCGCGCTGCGCCTAGCGCGAACGATCGCCGATCTCGATGGCCGCGCCGAGATCGGCGACCAGGATATAGAAGAGGCCGTCTCGCTCCGCCGCTATGGGGACGAAGACCTTTTCTGGGATCTGCCATAGCGGCGCTGCGGTTTACCCCCCGCTTTAGTCATTTCTTACTAAATACATGATTCCGCTTTGAATCGTATTGACCTTCGTGCGTTTCTTTGCTATACCTTGCCTCACGCCGCTGACGCCTACGGGCCGGAAGCGACGGAGCGCCGGAAGGTTTTTAAGGCTTCGCGAAAGCGGCTTTAGATCGAAGGCGCGGCCCGCAGAGCAGCAAGTCGGTTCGTGAAAAAATCGCTTGACAGAAATGCGAAAGCGCGCTATAAA
>ERZ1066115.111-NODE-111-length-29386-cov-17.624425_pt1 | contig 29386 bp, 32 predicted proteins | sample MGYA00382762_ERZ1066115 | MGnify/ENA primary metagenome ERZ1066115 (study PRJEB33369, sample SAMEA5778345) | biofilm metagenome | biome: Industrial cooling water; feature: Water cooling tower basin; material: Biofilm | place: United Arab Emirates | collected... | reverse complement strand
TGCGGTCGTCTGCTGTCGGATTTCTTTGCCGCCCGCCGCCGCGCGGCCAAGGAGGCGCAACAGCAGGCGCGACTGGAGGCCGGCGAATGAAGATTCGGGTTTCGGTCGCCCGGCAGACCTTGAGCCTGCTCGCCGACAACGGCCAGCTTTTACGCGAATATTCGGTGTCGACCGCAGCCGCCGGTGTCGGCGAGGTGCCGGGCAGTTATCGCACGCCGCGCGGGCGGCACCTGATCCGCGCCAAGATCGGTGCCGGTCAGCCGGAGAATACGGTGTTTGTCCGGCGCCGGCCGACCGGCGAAATCTGGACCCCGGAACTCGCCGCCGCGCATCCCGGCCGCGACTGGATACTCACCCGCATCCTGTGGCTTTCGGGCTGCGAGCCCGGTTTCAATCGGGGTTTCAACCCGCAGGGCGACTGCGACACCATGCGCCGCTACATCTACATCCACGGCAGCCCGGACAGTGCCGAGATGGGCCGCCCCGGCTCGCACGGCTGCATCCGCATGCGCAACGCCGACCTGATCGAGCTGTTTGCGCAGGTGCCCTGTTACACGCCGGTCGAGATCAGCGAGGACTGAAGCGCCACGCCCTGCGGGCCGTAGCTTTGCTCGTGCAGCTGCACGGCGCCGTCGGCACGTTGCCAGACCACGGTCGACGCGCGCGTACCGTAATTTTCCGAACGCACGAAAATCGCCGACAAGCGGCGTTCCCATTCCAGCGACACCCCGGTCTGCGGCAGTTCGTGGTCAGGAACAATTTCGTCGTCGGCCAGCAGCGACACGAAGACCTGCTCATCGGGCAACTGCGGCAGCGCGGCGGCAAACCGTTCGCGGGCCTTGAGCAGCTTCGGCCAGGGGCTGTCGAGCAGACGGTTGGATAAACCATAGACGCCGGGCGGCAGGCAACGCGGCGGGCCGCCCCGGTTGGAAAAGTAGGCGAGTTGCTCGCCGTCACCGACCAGCAGGTTGAAACCGGCGTAATCCGCGCCGGCCAGTTGTTGCAAATAGGGCAGGGCCGCCTGGTCGCCGCACAGGAAATCGCGGGTCAATTGCCCCCGGCTGTAGCGTCCCGGCGGCTGGCCGGGTTCGCGGACGTTGGTGACGGCGGCGAAGCGGCCGCTGTCGGTGATCCCCAGCCAGGTGCCGCCAGCCTCCAGGTCGCGCCCGGCGATCACTTGCGGCGCCTGCGGCCAGCGGGCGGCAACTGCGGCTGGCCGGGCGTAGAACTCGTCACGGTTGGCGGCAACGACCAGCGGGTAAGCCGGAGCCACCCGCCAGCCGACGACGATCAGGCACATCGTGCGCTACCTGTGCGCGGCGCCGGGCTCAGGGATTGACCGCTGCTGCTTGCAGCTGCGGGCCGTCCAGAGCTCCGAGGTGTACGTCGTCGGCATGGCTGGACTGGATCACCGCCAGCCCGGCAAAACCGCCTTGTGGCGCGGCGGCAGCGCTCATGATCAGGCCCACCGACTGGTCCGGGTTACCCGGCGAGTGCAGGACGTCGCCGGCCTTCAGCTCGGCCGCGCAGCTGACCCGGAACAGGTGGCGCTTGACCTTGCCCAGGTACTGGGTGCGGGCGACGATTTCCTGGCCCGGGTAGCAGCCCTTGTGGAAACTGACGCCGCCGATTTTCTCGAAATCGGCCATTTGCGGCACGAATTCCTCCTTGGTCGCCAGCGTCACCAGCGGGAAAGCAGCAGCCACGTCGAGCCAGCGCCACACCGGCACGCCGGCCGGCCGCGCCTTGACGCTCAGCTTCTGCCAGAGGTCGGGGAGGGCGCTGACCGGGGTCACGATCAGGTAGCGACCGGCTTCGAGGCGAACCACTTCCTGCTCACCGGCCAGCGCCAGTGCCAGGTCTTCGTCCGGGCAGGGGAGGCCGGCGTCAGCCAGCACTTCGGCGGCTTGCGGGCCGGCCAGGCCGAGCACGACGCGCTCCGCGCATGCCGCCAGCTTGACCTTGGCGCGCAGGATGAACATCGGCAAGCGCTTGAGGGTGAATTCGACCAGGTCGGCGGCGAGCAGCAGGCGGTAGGCGCCGGCGTTCTGCCAGACCAGGAAGCTGGCCTGCATCCGGCCCTTGGCCGAACACCAGCCGGCATGCTGGGCACGGTCGGCGGGCAGGTGATTGACGTCACTGGTGAACTGGCTGTGCAGGAAACTCTTGGCATCGTCGCCGTGGGCTTCCAGTTGCGCCAGGTGGGTCAGCGGGACCAGGACGGTCTGGCCGGCGGCAGCCTGCAGTTCGCCGGCGGGGTCGCCAAAGCTGATCAGTTCGGCGGCGTCGGCAGAAAATTCGCCTGCGGCCGATTCGAGAAAACTGCGCCAGTTCGGATTCATGAAAACTCCTGTCAGGAAGGGTTGACCGTGGAAGGGCGCTGCAGCGGCGGAAATCGGCCACTGCCTGCAGCCGGCCGGGACCACGGGCGGGTTCATCGCTTATTATATCGTCCCTTGGGGGCCGGCCCTTGGCCCCGGCCCTATGTCCGTTTCCGGTGCTGCCGCCCTTGGGGCTGAGGCAGACCGGTTCGCCTGTCGCGAGTTCCCGTGTCTTTCGTGTTTCGACTCTTCGTTCGCCTGTTTTTGTTCCTGCTGCTGCTCGCTGCGCTGGCCGGTGGTGCGGCCTGGTGGTGGCTGCAAACACCGCTGTCACTGCGACAGAGCCCGGTCGATTTTCGCATTCAGGCCGGTAGCAGCCTGCGCGCGGCGATTGGCCAGATGCAGACCGCCGGCGTTGAGGTGCCGACCTGGCCGCTCTTGCTACTGGCCCGGTTGCAGGGGGCTGAAACCGGAATCAAGGCCGGTAGCTATTCATTGAGCGCCGGCGCCACGCCGCTGCAATTGCTCGACAAGCTGGTGCGCGGCAAGGTCACCCAGGGCGAACTGGTGCTGATCGAGGGCTGGACCTTCCGCCAGTGGCGGCAGCGGCTCGATGCTCACCCCGACCTGCGCCACGACAGCGCCGGCCTGCCCGAGGCCGAGCTGGCCCGCCGCCTCGGCTTGCCGGGCGAACGCCTCGATGGCTGGCTGTTCCCCGATACCTATTTGTTCGACAAGCAATCGTCCGACCTTGAACTGCTCGCCCGCGCCCGGCGCGCCCAGCAGCAGCGGCTAGACGCCGAGTGGGCGGGACGGGCGGCCAACCTGCCTTACCGCTCGCCACAGGAGGCGCTGATCATGGCCTCGATTGTCGAAAAGGAAACCGGGCGCGAAGCTGACCGGGGGCTGGTCGCCGCCGTTTTCGTCAATCGCCTGCGCCTGGGGATGCGGCTGCAAACCGACCCGACCGTGATCTATGGCCTGGGCGAGCGTTTTGACGGCAACCTGCGCAAGGACGATCTGCTCACCGATACCCCTTACAACACCTACACCCGTGCCGGCTTGCCGCCGACGCCGATTGCCATGCCTGGCCTGGCCTCGCTGCGGGCGGCACTGCATCCGGCAAGCAGCGAGGCGCTGTATTTCGTCGCCCGGGGCGACGGCAGCAGCGAATTCTCGCGGACGCTGGACGAGCACAATCGCGCGGTCAACCGCTACCAGAGAGGAAAACGCCCATGAAATTCCCTGACGCCCAGCAAGAAAAGCTGCCCGGCAAATTCATCACCTTCGAGGGGATCGACGGGGCCGGCAAGAGCAGCCACGTCGACTGGCTGGCCGACTGGCTGCGCAGCCGTGGCCTGAGCGTGCGCGTCACCCGCGAACCGGGCGGTACCGAGCTTGGCGAAAAACTGCGCGCCTTGCTGCTCAACGAAGAGATGCACCTGGAGACCGAAACCCTGCTGATGTTCGCTGCCCGCCGCGAGCATCTGGCGCAGCTGATCGAGCCGGCGCTGGCTGCTGGCGAATGGGTGATCTGCGACCGCTTCAGCGATGCCACCTATGCCTACCAGGGCGGTGGCCGTGGCCTCGACCGGCACAAGTTCCTGGCCCTCGAACAGTGGGTGCATGGCCATCGCCAACCCGACCTGACGCTGGTTTTCGATCTGCCGCTGGAAGTCGCCCGCGAGCGCATCGCGCTGGCCAATCGCCATCTTGATCGCTTCGAACAGGAGCGGGCCGAGTTTCACCAGCGGGTCCGCCTGGCTTATCTCGAACGCGCCCGCCAGCACCCGGAGCGGATGCGCGTGATTGATGCCGATCAGCCCATCCAGAAAATTCGTGAAGAACTTGAAGATATTGTTTCAAGTATTTGAAAATGAATGAAATAGAGCTTCATCAAAAAGTCTGGAAAGGGCTCCAGGCGCGGCGGGAGAAGTTGCCGCATGCGCTCTTGCTGGTCGGTCAACGCGGTATCGGCAAATTTGCGCTGGCCCGCCACTTTGCCGCCAGTCTGCTCTGCGAAGCGCCGCAGGCCGATGGCCGCGCCTGCGGCCAGTGCCTGGCCTGCAACTGGTTTGCCCAGGGCAATCACCCCGACTTCCGCCTGCTGCAGCCGGAGGCGCTGGCCGAAGAGGGCGAGGCGGATGACGGCAAGGAAAGCAAGAAGAAGCCCAGTCAGCAGATCACCATCGAGCAGATTCGCGGTCTCGACGAATTCCTCAATGTCGGCACTCATCGCGGCGGCTTGCGTGTGGTGCTGGTTCATCCGACCGAGGCGATGAATCGAAACTCCGCGAATGCACTTCTTAAAACACTTGAAGAACCTGCGCCAAGTACATTGTTTTTAATGGTTTCAAGTGAGCCAAACCGGCTCTTGCCGACGATCCGCAGCCGCTGCCAGGCGATGCCGGTGCCTTTGCCTGCCAGCGCACTCGCCGAACGCTTACTGAGCGAAGCCGGCGTCGCCGAGGCCGGTCGCTGGCTGGCGCTGGCTGGCGGTGCGCCCTTGCTGGCCAGCGAACTGGCGGCCTCGGGGCAGGGCGTCTGGCTTGACCTGCTGTGCCGCCGCCTGGGCGCCGGCCGCGATCTCGATCCGCTGGCGACAGCGGGCGAATTCGACAAGCTGATCAAGGAGGCCAAGGGCAAGCTGCAACTGAGGCAGATCGTCGAGGCGCTGCAAAAATGGGCAATTGACCTGACGCTGGAGGCCAACGAGCTGCCGGTGCGCTATTTTCTGCCGCAACAGGCGGCAATCCGCAGCCTCGCTGCTATGATTCCCGATGTGCGGCTGATCCAGGCCTACCGGGCACTCAACGGCCGGCGCCAGGAAGCCGAACAACCGCTGAATGCGCGCCTGTTCCTGGAAAGCCTGTTCCTCGAATATCGTGCGCTGTTTGTCCCGCGTTAGCCGAGTCCCGTTCTGAGTCCCGTCAATAGCCATGAGCGAAAGCAAACCCGCCGCCCGTCCCAGCGTCCTGTCGCTGAACATCAACTCGCGTTCGGCGCTTTACGCGGCCTTCATGCCCCATCTCAAGCATGGCGGAATCTTCATTCCGACCACCCGACCGTACAAGCTGGGCGATGAGGTGTTCATGCTGCTGTCGCTGATGGACGACCCGACCAAGCTGCCGATTGCCGGCACCGTCGTCTGGCTGACCCCGGGCGGCGCCCAGAACGGCCGTGCGCAGGGCGTCGGGATCCATTTCAACAAGGACGAAAGCGGCCAGGATGCGCGGCGCAAGATCGAAGGCCTGCTCGGCGGGGTGCTTGGTTCTTCGCGTCCGACCCATACCCTGTAAGCAAACCGGGAAGTGCTTTTTAGGGATTTTATGTATTTTCACGGTCGACCGTGAAAATACATAAAAACAGTTCCTTGCAAAAGATTGTTCATGTAAAACCCCGGAAGCGGCCAGGTCTTCTGGCACCAACAGCTGCCACCCGGTGCCTTGCCGCTTCTTCTGCCCGACCGCTTGCTCGGGCACGGATTGAAAGATGATTGTCGATTCACACTGCCACCTCGATTTTCCCGACCTTGCCCAGCGCCTGCCGGAGGTCCTGCAGCGGATGCAGGACAACGACGTCGGCGTTGCCGTCTGCATCGGCGTCAACCTCGAAGACTTCCCCCGGGTGCTGGCGCTGGCCGAACAGGATCAGCGCCTCTATGCCACGGTCGGCGTCCATCCCGAATACACCGAGGTCGAGGAGCCTGATGTCGACCGCCTGCTGGCGCTGGCTGCGCATCCCAAGGTGATCGCGATTGGCGAAACCGGTCTCGACTACTACTGGCAGAAGGACCGCCCGGAATGGCAGCGCGAGCGTTTTCGCACCCACATCCGCGCTGCCCGCGCCTGCGGCAAGCCGCTGGTGGTGCATACCCGCGAGTCGGCCGAGGATACGCTGCGGGTGTTGCGCGAGGAGGGGGCCGAGACGGTCGGCGGGGTGATGCACTGCTTTACCGAAAACTGGGAGATCGCCCGCGCGGCGCTCGACCTCGGCTTTTACCTGTCGTTCTCCGGCATCGTCACCTTCAAGAACGCAACCGTGGTCAAGGACGTCGCCAGCCGCTGCCCGCTCGACCGCCTGCTGGTCGAGACCGATGCGCCCTACCTGGCGCCGGTGCCGTATCGCGGCAAACCCAACGAACCGGCCTACGTCCGCTACGTCGCCGAGGAAATCGCCCGCCTGCGCGGTTTGCCGGCAGATGAGCTGATCGCTGCCAGTACCGATAATTTCTTCACCCTTTTTTCCCACGCCCGCCGTCCTGCAAAATGAGTCCAAAACGCCTGTTGACCGTAGTTGTCGCGCTGAGCCTGCCGGTTTTCGTCCATGCTGCGACTTATGATGACCTGATTACCGCTGCCAAGATGGGCGATGCCCAGGAAATCGCCAGCCTGACCGCGCGCGGTGCCTCGGTCGACACCACCGACATCGACGGCAACACGCTGCTGATGCTGGCAGCCCGCGACGGCCATGCTGGTGTGGTCGAGATGCTGATCCAGCAGCGCGCCAAGCTCAACGCACGCAATTCCGACGGCGACAGCGCCTTGCGCCTGGCCGCTTTCCGGGGCCACCAGAAGGTCGTCGAACTGCTCCTTGCTGCCGGGGCGACGCCGAACAATCCGGGGTGGACGCCGCTGGCCTACGCCGCCTTCGCCGGCCACCTGGAGATAGCCCGGCTGCTGCTCAAGGCCGGTGCCAATATCAACGCCGCCGCCGAAAACGGCATGACGCCGCTGATCGTCGCCGCCCGCAACGGGCATTTGCCGCTGGTCAAGCTGCTGCTCGCCAACGGTGCCGACGTGGCGCTGACCACCGAAGCCGGCGACACCGCCACTGACCTGGCCCTGCGCGGCGGCAATACCGATATTGTCGAGGTATTGCGCCAGGCCGGCGGCCGTTTTGGCCGCTCGCTTGACCTCGAAGTACGCTGAGGCGCCCTGGCCATGCTGACCCTGGAAATCGTCTCCGACATCGTCTGCCCCTGGTGTTATATCGGCACCCGCCGGCTCGATGCGGCACTCGCCGAGATTCGCCGCGAACGCCCCGAGTTTGCCTGCCGCATCTTGTGGCGGCCGTTTTTTCTCAACCCGAATACGCCGCCGGAAGGGGAGCCGTATCTGCCTTTTCTGGAAAACAAGTTCGGCAGCCGCGAACGGGTCGAGGCGATTTTTGCTCAGGTTCGCACTGCCGGCGCCGCCTACGGTCTGGAATTCGCATTCGAGAAAATCGCGGTGCGCGCCAACACCCTGGCTGCCCACCGGCTGATCGACCGGGCCCAGGCCGCCGGCGAGGACGCGCGGCCGCTGGTCGAGCGGCTGTTTGCCGCGCAATTCGTTGAAGGGCGAAATGTCGGCGACCCGGCGGTCCTGCTCGACATCGCCGCCGAACTGGGCCATCCACGAGCGGAAATTGCCGATTTTCTCGCGTCGACCGTGAATCTTGAGCAGCTGCGGGCCAGCGAACTTGAATTTCGCCAGGCCGGCGTCAATAGCGTGCCGACCTTCGTGCTCGACCGGCAACTGGCGGTGGTCGGCGCCGAAGACCCAGCGCGGCTGGCAGAAGCAATCCGCAGCCGGCTTGCAGACACAGCGGTTTAGGGGCGCCCCGGTTTCGCTCCGCCCTGGGGGGCAGGCGCCTGCAGGCGTTTCCTGATTTCACCGTCGCAGGCCAGACTGACGCGCTCGTACTCCTCGGGCGCGTCAACCGCCGCCTGTGCGACTTCAACCGCCGCCAGCCGGCGCTGGATGAACGGCAGCCAGCGCTCGTCGAGTTCTTTTTGCAAACGCTCGCCCAACTGACCAGCCGCGCCGCGCCAGGGCTGGGGGTCGGCAGTAAAGCGCGCGGCAAAGGTCGCCGCCAGTTCCTGTTCGATCGCCTGCGCATGCTGGCGGTAAGTGTCGACGTGCTTCTGCTCGTGCGCCAGGATTTCCTGATAAGCGCAGCTGCCCGGCGGAAATTCGCGGGCGACATGCACGGTCAGCGGCGCATAGCCAAAACTCACCTGCAATTGCGGACTCAGGCACTCCCAACGGCCACTGGCATCGACCAGGCGCGGCGCCCGCAGCGCGATCCGGGCGACCACCTTGCCCCGAGTCAAACCGAGCACGGTCTGGTTCGGCCGTGTCCGCTCGCCGGCCAGGCTGGTCAGGGTGCGGTAGGGGTAGCGGTCATCCTGCTTGACCGGCTCGTCGATTCGCTGCAGCGTCACGCTGGGCTTGGGCAATTCGGCACAGGGATCGGCCGCCCGCAGTGGCCAGGCCGCCGCGAGCAAGGCGGCGGCCAGTGCCAGACGGCAGGAGAGGGCTGGTGCTGCTGCCATCAGCCATTCACCGGCAGGGCGGCCAGTCCTAGTGCCGCCGCATAATCCCGCTTGCCGGCCGGGGTCAGGCGCTTGACCCGAACCTCCTCGCGCGCCGCCGCCGAGCGGTCGGCATGGGCGGCACAGGCCAGCAACTGCTGCGGCGGATGCGAACGGGTATAGCGCGCCCCCTTGCCGGCGCAATGCGCAGCGTAGCGGGCCGCGACATCGACCGTGATACCGGTGTAGATGCTGCCGTCGCGGCATTCGATCAAGTAGAGGAACCAGGGTTTGTCAGACACGCGAGCAGCGACCTGCGGCAAGAAAGGGGAGGGGAAAACCGGCAACATTCTAGCGCAAAAGCTATATACTGTATTTATGAACAGCTATCGTCGTATCGCCCACCTCGACATGGACGCCTTCTTTGCTTCGGTCGAGTTGCTGGATTACCCCGAGCTGCGCGGGCAACCGGTGGTGGTGGGCGGGCGCAACGTACCAGCCGGCAGTACGGACGGTTTTGCGCGGCTGCGCGAGTATCGCGGCCGGGGCGTGGCAACCACGGCAACCTACGAAGCCAGGAAGCTGGGCGTGCACTCCGGGATCGGCCTGATGAAGGCCGCCCAGCTGGCTCCCGATGCGATCCTGCTGCCGGCCAATTTCGCCGCTTACCGCGAGTATTCGCGCCGCTTCAAGGCTGCCGTCGCCGAAATCGCGCCGCTGATCGAGGATCGCGGCATCGACGAAATCTACATCGACCTCAGCCACCTGGCACCAGCTTCACAGCCGCTGGCTGAGACGATCAAGGCGGCTGTGCGACAAGCCACCGGCCTCAGTTGCTCGATTGGCATCGCCCCCAACAAGCTGCTGGCCAAAATCTGCTCTGATCTCGACAAGCCGGACGGGATCACAGTGCTCCGTGCCGACGACCTGCCGACCCGAATCTGGCCTTTGCCGGTGCGCCGGATCAACGGAATCGGCCCCAAAACCGGAGAGCGTCTCGCTGCGCTGGGCATCGAAAGCATCGGTCAGCTGGCGGCGCAGCCAGTGGATTTTCTGATCGCCCATTTCGGCCTGCAAAGCGGGCGCTGGCTGCACCGGGCCGCGCACGGCATCGACGATCGGCCGCTGGAACTGGCCAGCGAACCCAAGTCGATCAGTCGCGAAACCACGTTTGAGCGTGATCTCGACGTGCGCAGCGACCGTGCACAACTGTCGGAAATCTTCACCGATCTCTGCCGGCGAGTGGCCGACGACCTGCAGCGCAAGGGTTACCGTGGCCGGACCATCGGCATCAAGCTGCGCTACGCCGATTTCCGTACCGCAACCCGCGACCTGACCGTGCCGCTGGCCGTCGATGATCCCGGCCGGATTCGCCAGGCCGCCGGCGAATGCCTGAAACGTGTCGGGCTTGACCGCCGGCTGCGCCTGCTCGGCGTCCGCGTCGGCGGTCTGGAGGCAGCCAGGGCAGGGGAGTCGGCACGGCCCGGGCAACAGGAACTGCCGCTGTTCTGAATCAAGGCCGGCTTCAAAACCAGCACCGCCCCAAGCGGGAGCCATGCCGGAAGCCTTGGTCAGGCTTTTTCACAAAAACACAATAAAGTACTTTAATAAAACATTTCAAGCTTTTGAAAAACAAGAAATTTTAATAAATAAAGTCACGCGCAAGATCGCCCGAAAGTCAAAGGCTTTTTAGCAATTCCTCGGCGTCGACCGTGGCAATCCCCTGCGCCAGCCCAACCGGAGCGCAAGTCAGTTGTCCGGCGTGGAGATTGAGCCCGTTGCGCAAATGCGGATCGGCACGCAGGGCCTGAATCCAGCCTTGGTCAGCCAGCGCCAGCACGAAGGGAAGAGTCGCGTTGTTCAGTGCCAGGGTCGAAGTCCGCGCCACGGCACCGGGCATGTTGGCGACGCAATAATGCACGACCCCGTCAACACTGTAGGTCGGATCAGCATGGGTGGTCGGCCGGCTGGTCGCGAAACAGCCGCCCTGATCAATCGCCACATCGACCAGCACCGTACCGGGGCGCAAGCGGGCGACTTGCTCGCGACTCAGCAGGCGCGGTGCGGCAGCTCCCGGAATCAGCACGGCACCGACGATCAGGTCGGCGGCCAGAGCAGCGCTTTCGATATTTTCGTGGGTGGCGTACAAGGTGCGCACCCGGCCGGAGAACTGTGCATCCAGCCAGCGCAAACGCTCGCCAGAACGTTCGATGAGGGTGACCTCGGCCCCCAGCCCGACCGCCATCCGGGCCGCGTTATAGCCGACCACGCCACCGCCGAGGATGGCCACCCGTCCCGGCGCCACGCCGGGTACACCACCCAGCAGCACGCCGGCACCGCCATGGGCCTTTTCCAGGCAAGTCGCACCGGCCTGGATTGCCATCCGGCCCGCCACCTCGCTCATCGGCGCCAGCAGCGGCAAGCCACCGCCTGGGGCCGTCACGGTTTCGTAGGCAATCGCGGTGACCCCGGAAGCCAGCAGCAAGGCGAGCTGCTGCGGGTCCGGTGCCAGGTGCAGATAGGTGAACAAAGTCTGCCCGGCACGCAGTTGCCGGCATTCATCCGGCTGTGGCTCCTTGACCTTGACGATCAGTTCGGCGCGGGAAAACACTTCGGCAGCCGTCGCCACCAGTTCTGCGCCGGCCGCCAGATAGTCTTCATCGGCAAAGCCGACGGCGACACCGGCCGAGGTCTCGACCAGCACCCGATGCCCGCGTTGCGTCAATTCGCGGACACTGCCCGGAACCAGACCAACACGGTATTCGTGATTCTTGATTTCCTTCGGAACACCCAGCAGCATTTTCAATACCTCCGAACACTCGTCGCTGGAAATGATACGTCGTGCGGTCCCTCTCTGGTGAGCAAAGCGTGCCCTCGGTGCGCTGACTTATTGCTCTTCCTCGGCCAAAGCATTTGCTACCCTGATACCCGATTCTGCGAACCTGGGACTGCGCGAACGTAGCGTATCGAACAAGCGCAGGCCCTCCGGCCAGGGGCCATGGCCGGAGTCGACGTTGATATGCCCGGCAGCCCCGATGCTCAGGAACTCGCTTCCCCAGACCCCAGCCCAGTGTCGGGCTGTGTCCTCCTTGACCCACGGGTCGTTGTTACTGGCTACAACCAGGCTGGGAAAGCCCAGTCGCTCCTCGAGCAGAATCGTGGGTTCGCCGAAACGGAGAGGGTCGGCCGGTGCCACCAGCAAGGCACCGAGAATTTTTTCGGGGCGAACGAGACCTGCCGTGACGCTGGCCAGGCAGCCAAAGCTGTGGGCAACGATCCAGACCGGCGCTGCGGCTGCATCAAGGGCTTGGCGTACTTGGGCCGCCCATTCCGACAGGCAGGTTCGTTCCCAGTCTGCCTGCTCAACGCGGTGGGTATCGACAATCTGTTCCTCGAACCAGCTTTGCCAATGGGTCGGGCCGCTGTTACGCAAGCCGGGGACGATCAGGGTTTTTGCCATGGTCAGCCCCAGACGCCATTGCGCCGGTCTTCCACTCGCTTCGCCTTGTGCGTTGCCCGGGGCAAGCTGTCCGGTGGCAGTACAACGACTCTGGCCGAAACGCCTGTGATTGACTTCAAATGCCCGGCAAAGCGCGATGCCAGTTCGGCATCAAGCGCAGGGTCGGCAGCCAGGCGTTCGATTTCTACGGTCAGTCGGTCGAGGTGGTTCTCGCGGTCGACGATCAGCTTGTATTCGCCGGTGAGATCGTGGTCCTTGCGAGCAATGGCCTCGACGTCGCTGGGGAAGATGTTCACGCCCTTGATGATCAGCATGTCGTCGAGCCGCCCATGCGTGCCCAGCATCCGTTGCGCGGTACGGCCGCAGCTGCAGGGCTCGTTGGTGAAGGAAACGATGTCGCCGGTGCGGAAGCGGATCATCGGCCGCGCCGATTTCTTCAGCGTGGTCAGCACCAGTTCGCCGCGCTCTCCGTCGCCGACCGGCTCGCCGGTTTCCGGGTCGAGCACTTCGACCAGGATGTGATCCTCGGCCCAGTGCAGGCCATGCTGCTCCTCGCACATGCCGGCGCAGGAGCCGAAAATGTCGGACAGGCCGTAGTAGTCGTACACCTTGGCGCCCCACAGCGCTTCGATCCGCTGGCGGGTTTCCGGGATCGAACCGCCGGGTTCGCCGGCGACGAAGATGCGCTTGATGTTCAAGTCCTTTTGCGGATCGATGCCTTCCTTGACCGCCGTTTCGCCGAGGTACCAGGCGTAGGAGGGTGTGGTCCAGATTGCCGTTGCCTGGAACTGGCGGACGATGGCCAGCAGGCGCTCGGACGGCAGTGTGCCGGCGTGGATAGCGAGCGCACCGAGCTGCTGCGCGCCGAGTACACACGGTCCACCGACGAACAGCGAGAAATTCAGCGAGTGGCAGTAGCGGTCGTCCGGGCGCAGGCCGGAGGACCAGAACTGGCGCGCTTCGTAGTCGATCCAGTCGGCGAAATCCTGAGCGGTGAACGGCGAGGCCGTCGGCACGCCGGTCGAGCCGCTGGAGGCCGAGATATAGACGATGTCGCGCTCGGGCACCGCGACCAGGTCGCCGAACGGCGGCACGGCGGTTTGTCGTTCGCGCAGCACCCGCTTGTCGATGAACGGGAAGCGGCGGATGTCGGCCAGGGTTTGCAGGTCGTCGGGGTGCACGCCGGCGGCGTCGAAGCTCTGCCGGTAATACGGCGAGTGGGCGTAGGCGTGGTGCAGGTGCTTTTGCAGCAGGTCGAGCTTCAGTGCATCCCACTCGCTGCGCGATTGGGTTTCCAGCTTTTCATCCCAGTATTTGCGGTCGACCGCGATATTTTCGATTTTTCCCATCGACAATTCCTCCGTAATGGAAGGAATTGTCGATGGCGCGGCGCTGGCGCCAAACGACGCAATTGTTATGTGCTTATGCGGCGGCAGCGGCTTCGCGGCGGGCGATTTCGCGCCGCAGATGCTTCAGCGACGGGGTGACGATGGCGACGAAATAAGCCTCGCGCAGCCGCCGTTGCGCCGCCGCCGTGCGCAGGTAACCGCGCGCGCCCTGGTGCAGCAGGGCGGCATTGGCCGCACGTAGCGCCAGTTCGCCGCCAGCCAGCCGGATGCGCAGGACGTCGAGCAGTACCGCCGGCTGCTCTGTGGCCGGAAAACCTGCGTCAAGTAAAGCAGCCAGGCGGAAGACCTCGCTGCTGGCTTGCTTCAGCTCGGCTCGCAAGGTGTCGGCCTGGTCGTCCTCGTAGGCGTTGATGTGGGCGTGGGTGCGCCCGGCCGATTCGATCAAACGGATGCAGTCGCGGATCAGACCGAGACCCATGCCGAGCTGGGCGAGGATCATCCCAGGCTGGATTTTCGCCAGATAGTCGGCGGCCTGTTCGGGCGTGGCCAGCACCCGGCAGTCGGGGATGTACACGTTGCGGAATTGGCAAGCTAGCGTGCGCGTCCCTTCGAGGGCGGTGAACTCGGCGCCGTTGATCAGCCTGAATCCGGGCTGATTGCATTGCACGACGAAAAAGACCAGGCGACCGTCGTCCTCGACCGGGCAGCCGGTGACAAAAATATGCTCGTCGCCAAGATTGGAGACCCAGGGCAGGGTTCCGTTGATCAGGTAGCCGCCTTCGCTGCGGCGTGCACTGAGCAGGAAGCGTTCGATCTCGCTGCACGACTTGAAGGTATTGGAAAGTCCGGTGCCACCCAGCAGCCGGCCGTCGGCCAGCAGCGGCAGGAATTCGGCCTGCGCAGCGGCGTTGTCGGAAAGCTGCAGATAGCGGGCGCAAGCGGTCTGGCACCAGTGCATGAACGCGGTCGACAGGCAGGTTTCGCCGATTTTCGCCATCGTCTCGATGGTGTGCGCGATGCCCCGGCCGTGTCCGCCCCAGGCCGGCGCGACGACGCCGGCAAAGGCGCCGATCCGCCCGGCCTGGCGCAGGAAGGTCTCGGGATAATGCCCTTCGCGATCAATCACTGCAGTTAGCGGCGCCAGTTGCGTCGCAATCAGTTGTTCAAGAGCTGCCGGTTCGATCAGACTGGCGGTAAGCGTGCTCATCAAAATGACTCCGTTCTGAGTTCAGGCGCCGCTCCAGCGGCGGTGGATGTGGCGGGCGAGCCAGTCGAGCAGGAAGCCGAGCAGCCCGATGAAAAGAATGCAGGCCATCAATTCGCCGTAGGCCATGCGGTCGCGTGTGTCGAGAATGAAATAGCCGAGTCCGGCGTCGACCCCGAGCATCTCGGCCGGGACCAGGACGACCCAGATCAGGCCGGTGGCTAGGCGAATCCCGGTCAGCAGGTGGCCGGCAATCGCCGGCACGGTGACATGCCAGAGGCGCTCCAGGCGGCTGGCGCCGAGGCTGTCGGCGAGCGTCAGCCACTGGGGGTCGATGGCGGCGATGCCGGCGGCGACATTGAGCACGATCGGCCAAACCGCAGCGAAGGCGACCAGGAAGACGACCGGGGCTTCGCCGACGCCGAGCAGCATCACTGCCAGCGGCATCCACGACAGCGGCGAGACCATCCGGAGAAACTGGAAGACGGCCGAACTCAGCCGGTTGAAGGTCGGCCAGCAGCCGACCAGCAAGCCGAGCGGGACGCCGATCAGCAGCGCGCCGGCCAGCCCCCAGGCGACGCGTTGCAGGCTGGCCAGCGCGTGGCGCCAGATGTCGCCCCCGGCAACCAGTTCGCAGGCAGCGTTCCAGGCATGTCCGGGGGCGAAGCGGGCGGCCAGCGGCGAGACTTGTTCCCACTGGCGCACGGCCAGCCACCAGAGCGCGAGTGCCAATGCCAGACCGAGGACGGGCCAGACGATGCGCTCACAGAAGGCACAGCGGAGTGGAAGCTTGGAGTGCGGCATGATCAGGCGACGAGGGTTTCGTGGCGCGTGTAGCGTTCAGGCAGGCCGAAAGCCTTCAAGCCACCGAGTGCGGCGATCGCCTTGCGGACGAAGCGTTCGTCGACCAGGTCGCGGGCGACGAACGCCGGGTCGAGATGGCCGAGGAACTTGTTATCGCCTTCGACCTGGGTCGCCTTGAGCAGCTTGACCAGTTGTTCGGTGTAGGAGGGGAAGGGGTAGGGCTGGTATTCGATACGCTCGTCCTTCCATTCCGGATGACGGATCGCGCCCTCCCGGACGTATTGCTGCTGGCGCTCTGCGTTCGGCAGCAGCACCCGTTCGAGTACCGCCGGCGGGAAAGGCGTGTATTTCCCCGGGGCATCCTTGGACAGCAGCTGGGCGCCTTCCTGGCGGTGGTCGCGCAGCCAGTGCTGGGCGTTGACCACGGCATTGACCACCTTCTGCGACCATTCCGGGCGCTCGTTGAGGTCCCGTTCGTGCATGGTGACGACGCAGCAGGCGTGTTCGCGCCAGACGTCGCCGGTAAAGCGCAGGATGCGGCCGATGCCGTTGGTCTCGGCCGCAGCATTGAAGGGTTCGGCGACGATGAAGCCGGCGATGGCGCCGTTGGCCAGGGCCGGCCCCATGTCGGGCGGGGCCATGATCGCGAGGGCGACTTCGTTGGCCTTGAGTTCGCCGTTCGGCTTGGTCACCACGGTCAACCCGTTTTCGCGCAACAAATGCTGCAGCACGACGTTGTGGATCGAATACCAGAAGGGCACGGCGACCTTCTTGCCGCCCAGTTCGCGGATATCGCGAATGTTCGGCGCCACCGTCAGGGCCGAGCCGGACATGTGGTTCCAGGCCACCACCTTGGCCGGGAAGCGGCTGCCGTAGCGCGACCAGACCGTCATCGGCGAGAGCAGATGGACGACATTGACCTGGCCGGCCATGAAGGCTTCGACGATCTGCGCCCAGGAGCGGAACAGCTTGGGCGGTTCGACGTCGAGGCCCTGCGCCTCGAACAGCTTCCTGGCGTGGGCAACGAGCAGCGGCGAGGCGTCGGTGATCGGCAGGTAGCCGATACGCACCGGGTCGTTGGGATTGGCGGCGCGGGCCAGCAGCGGCAAGGCCAGGCTGCCGGAAAAGATCGCCGCAAGGCGCAGGAAGTCGCGCCGCGAGAGCGGCAGGTCGTCGGTCAGGTGGGGAAGCGGATCGTCGTGCATGGTTTTTCCTTACAAAGTGGGGAACCAGGTCGTGGCCGGGTTGGACAGGGTGTCGAGAATCTCTTCGCGCAGCGCATTGAGCGCCGGCGAACGGTGCTGGCGCGGGGCGCCGCCGCCAGGGCGCCATTCGCCGACCAGGCGCGCTGGCTGATCGGCATCCGGCCGTGCGAGCAGCAGCACCCGGTCGCCGATGCGCAAAGCCTCGTCGATATCGTGGGTGACCAGCAGGGCGGCGCTGCGTTGCCGGTGGGCCAGCGCCAGCAGCAGGTCTTGCATCGCTTCGCGGGTAATCGCATCGAGTGCCGAAAACGGCTCGTCGAGGTAGATGATTTCGGGGTCGCGCGCCAGCGCGCGGGCCAGCGCGACGCGCTGTGCCATACCGCCGGACAGCGCACCGGGTTTCTTGTCGGCGTCCTGGCTCAAACCGACGGCGGCCAGCACCTGGGCGACCCGCGTCGTGCGCTGCGTCCGGTCGCGTTTGCCACGGCAAGAAAAATCCAGCCCGAAGGCGATGTTCTCGGCGACCGTCAGCCAGGGGAGCAGGGCCGGTGACTGGAAAACCACGGCGGCCTTGGCGCCGCGTTTTTGCTCGTTTTCGCCGTCGACCGTGACGCTGCCGGCGCTCGGCTCGGCCAGGCCGGCGAGCAGGCGCAGCAAGGTCGATTTGCCGCAACCCGAGGCGCCGATCAGGCAAACGATTTCCTGGCGCTCGATGTGCAGGTCGACGCCGGCGAAAACCGCCGTCTCGGCATAGGAAAAAGCGAGCTGGGTGGCCGTCAGCAGCGGTTCTGGAGAGGTCACGTGCGAGCTTCCGGCAGCCAGCGGTAGGCCGCCAGCTCAGGATTCAACTCGGTATCGGCAAGGACATTGCTGAAGTTGCACAGGGTGGCCAGGGCCACGCCGAGAATGACTTCGACAACTTGTGCTTCGCCGTAGCCGGCAGCCTTGAACGCGGCCAGTTCGTCGCTGCCGACTGCTCCCTTGCTGCGGATCACGGCGCGGGTGAAGGCGGCGAGCGCTTCCAGCCTGGGATCGGCGAGCGGGGTTTGCTGGCGCAGGCCTTCGACCAGTTCTGGCGGCAGATTGCCCTGTTTGTAGGCGATGGCGGTATGGCCGGCGACGCAAAAACTGCAGCCGTGATTGGTCGCTGCGGTGAGTTGGACGACTTCGCGTTCGGCCAGCGTGAAACTGCTGCGGCTATTGATTTCGCTGACCGTCAGATAGGTCTCGATGGCGGTCGGGGCATTGGCCAGGACACCGAGCAGGTTGGGGACGAAGCCGTTTTTCGCCTTGGCTTTTTCCAGGTAAGGGCGGCTAGCCGCCGGGGCGGATTCGATGCTGTGAACGGTAAGACGGGACATGGTGGCTCCTCGAATGGCAGATGCAGCGAATTTCGTGCGGCCAGGGCGGCGGTCGCGATCTTTGCTGCGGAAGCGACCGGGGGCGGTCCCCGACAAAGGGGCGGATTTCCCGGATCGCGTTTTTCGAAGCGGCGATCTTAGAAATCCGGGGGACTCAGGCCAACGAAGAAAACCGGATATCGATATAGCGGGCACTGCCGGCTGGGCTGCGCCCGCTATTGACGATTTTTAGTATAAGAAAAGATTTTTTTAATGTTTTTTGTCATAAGCAGTGGCGATTAGAGTGCGCTTACTGAATTTTTAACTGAGGAAAGCACCATGAAAATTTCAAGCATCCGCCGCAGCCTGCTCGCCAGTGCGCTCTTCGCCAGCCTTCTCGGCGCTGGTCTGGCCCAAGCCCAAACCACGCTGCTCAATGTGTCCTACGATCCGACGCGTGAGCTGTACCAGGATTTCAATCTGCTCTTCGCCAAGCACTGGAAAGAAAAAACGGGCGAGGAGTTGACCATCAAGCAGTCGCATGGCGGCGCCGGCAAGCAAGCCCGCGCGGTGATCGACGGACTTGAGGCCGATGTCGTCACCCTGGCGCTGGCCTACGACATCGACGAGATCGCCGAACGCACCGGCAAGCTGCCGAAAGACTGGCAAAAGCGTTTGCCGCATAACAGTTCGCCCTATACCTCGACCATCGTTTTCCTGGTCAAGAAGGGCAATCCGAAGAACATCAAGGATTGGGACGACCTGGTCAAACCGGGGGTTGGCGTGATCACGCCGAATCCCAAGACTTCCGGCGGCGCCCGCTGGAACTATCTGGCGGCTTGGGGCTATGCCTTGAAGAAGTACGGCAATAGCGAAGCAAAAGCACAGGAATTCGTCAGCAAGCTGCTGAAGAACGTCCCGGTGCTCGATTCGGGTGCCCGAGGCGCGACCAATACCTTTGTCCAACGTGGCATCGGCGATGTCCTGCTGGCCTGGGAGAACGAGGCCTTCCTGTCGATCAACGAACTCGGGCCGGATAAATTCGAGATTGTCGTGCCTTCGCTGTCAATTCTGGCTGAGCCGCCGGTCACTGTGGTCGATGGAAATGCCAAAAAGCACGGCACCGAGAAATTGGCGCATGCCTATCTCGATTACCTCTATTCGCCGATCGGGCAAAAGGTTGCCGCTCGCCACTACTACCGCCCGGTCAAGCCGGAGCAGGCCGACCCCAAGGATGTTGCGCGTTTCCCCAAGGTTAATTTGTTCGATATCGGTTTCTTGGGGGGCTGGCAGCAGGCGCAGAAAAAGCATTTTGCCGATGGCGGCACCTTCGACCAGGTCTACGGCAAAGCCAAGCCCTGACCCCGACGCTGAGCGATGACCGGCGGCCGGGCGGTATTTCGCCCGGCACGGCTAGCGCTGTGCCCTGGGTAAAACGGGGCTGACACGGTCGACGCGGCAAATTCCGATTTTTCGATACGCTGACGGAGTGGATGATGATCCCCAAGCAATACCTAATCCGGCGCGCTGCGGTGCACCTGCAGCAGCCGGTCGCGAGCCGGCCATGAGCAGGGCCGCGACTTTTCGCGTCTTGCCCGGTTTCGGCCTGACGCTCGGCTACACCCTGATCTACCTGTCGCTGTTGATCCTGATCCCGCTTGCGGCGGTCTTCATCAAGAGCGCCGAGTTGAGTTGGGAACAGTTCATTGGTGTCGTGACTGCGCCACAGGTCGTGGCGACTTATCGGCTGTCATTTGGTGCCTCGCTGCTGGCAGCGGTGATCAATGCGGTATTCGGCCTGCTTCTAGCTTGGGCGCTGGTTCGCTACCGCTTTCCCGGAAAAAAACTGGTCGATGCCTTGGTCGACCTGCCCTTTGCCCTACCGACAGCCGTCGCCGGGATCGCTTTGACCGCACTGTACTCAGGTAATGGATGGATCGGTCAGTACCTTGAACCGCTCGGCATCAAGGTCGCATTTTCTCCGCTTGGGGTGCTGGTAGCGCTGATTTTCATCGGACTGCCTTTTGTCGTGCGCACGGTACAGCCGATTCTCGAGGATCTCGATACCGAGATCGAAGAGGCGGCGGCCAGCCTCGGGGCCCGGCGCTGGCAGATCTTCCGCCACGTGATTCTGCCGATCCTGCTGCCCGCACTGCTGACCGGCTTCGCACTGGCTTTCGCACGGGCGGTCGGTGAGTACGGCTCGGTCATCTTCATCGCCGGTAATCTGCCTTACGTGTCGGAAATCACGCCGCTGATGATCATTACCAAACTGGAGCAATACGACTATCGGGGGGCGACCGCCATCGCTACGGTGATGTTGCTGGTTTCCTTCGTGCTGCTACTGATCATCAACGGCTTGCAGGCATGGACGGCGAAACGTACCGGGAGGGACCGCTGATGGCCGGAGCTACCACCATGCATCTCGGCGGCGACCAGGCGCTGCGCTTCGAAGGCAAGGCCGCGACCCGCGAAACACCGCTCGTCAAGTGGACCATTCTCGGCATTGCCTTGAGCTTCTTCGCTGTTTTCCTGCTGCTTCCCTTGCTCGCCGTCTTCGTCGAAGCCTTGCGCAAGGGCTGGGAAACCTATAGCGCGGCGCTGACCCATCCGGATGCCTGGTCGGCGATCAAGCTGACCCTGCTCGCGGCGGCGATCGCGCTGCCACTCAATCTGGTTTTCGGCGTTGCCGCCGCCTGGGCGATTGCCAAGTTCGAATTCCGTGGCAAGCAGATCCTGATCACCTTGATCGACCTTCCTTTCTCGGTTTCGCCGGTGATCGCCGGGTTGGTCTTTGTACTGATCTTTGGGGCACAGGGCTGGTTGGGCACATGGCTGGCCGAGCAGGAATTCAAGGTCATCTTCGCCGTGCCGGGGATCGTCCTGGCAACGGTTTTCGTGACTTTCCCTTTTGTCGCCCGCGAACTGATCCCGCTGATGCAAGCACAGGGCAAAGAGGAAGAGGAAGCGGCCATCGTCCTCGGGGCCAAGGGCTGGCAGGTGTTCTGGCATGTCACGCTGCCCAATATCAAGTGGGGTTTGCTTTACGGCGTGATCCTGACCAATGCCCGGGCAATGGGGGAGTTTGGCGCAGTCAGCGTCGTTTCTGGGCATATCCGTGGTCAGACCAACACGCTGCCGCTGCATGTAGAAATTCTTTACAACGAATATCAGTTCTCCGCCGCCTTCGCGGTGGCGTCGCTACTCGCCTTGCTGGCGTTGGTCACGCTGGTCATCAAGAACTGGATCGAATATCGCGCGACACGCGCCTACAGTCAAAGTCAGGAGTCTCAGTCATGAGCATCCAAGTCAGGAACATTCACAAGAAATTCGGCAGCTTCACCGCGCTGAACGATATCTCGCTCGACTTTCCCAGCGGCGAACTGGTCGCCTTGCTCGGCCCTTCGGGCTGCGGCAAGACCAGCCTGTTGCGCATCATCGCCGGCCTCGAACAGGCTGATTCGGGCCAGGTCCTGCTCAACGGCGAGGATGCGTCGAGCACCCACGTCCGGGAACGGCAGGTTGGTTTCGTGTTTCAGCATTACGCGCTGTTCAAGCACATGTCGGTGTTCGACAACGTGGCTTTCGGGATGCGGATGAAGGAGCGCAAGCAGCGGCCCTCGGAAGCCGCGATCCGCGCCAAGGTGCACGAATTGCTGCAACTGGTCCAGCTCGACTGGCTGGCCGACCGCTTTCCGTCGCAGCTCTCCGGCGGTCAGCGGCAGCGGATCGCGCTGGCCCGGGCGCTGGCGGTCGAGCCGCGGGTGTTGCTGCTCGACGAGCCCTTCGGCGCGCTCGATGCCAAGGTACGCAAGGAATTGCGCCGCTGGCTGCGCAAACTGCACGACGAACTGCACATCACCTCGATCTTCGTCACCCACGACCAGGAGGAAGCGCTCGAGGTTGCTGATCGCGTGGTCTTGATGGATCAGGGCCGGGTCGAGCAGGTCGGAACGCCGGAAGAAGTGTACCGGCAACCGGCTACCCCCTTCGTCTATGGCTTTCTCGGTTCGGTCAACCTCTTTCACGGGCGCGTCGACGGCGAGTCGGTGCGCGTCGGGGACGATACCTTGCCGCATCCGCCGCAGGATCTGGCGCACGGTGCCGAAGTCCTCGCTTTCGCCCGTCCGCATGAACTGGAAATCATCACCGATCCCGCCGCCAGCGCCGGGATCGCGGCCCGGATCAGCCGGGTGCTTGCCTTCGGCGTCACTGCCAGGGTCGAGCTGGATGGCCTCAATGCTTCGAGCGGCAAGCATTTCGAGGTCGAGTTGACCAGTGAGCGGGCGCAGCAGCTCGGCTTGCACGATGGCCAGGCGGTTCGCCTGCTGCCGTCGTACCTGAAGGTTTTTGGCAAGGAGCGCGAGTTGGCGGCGCAGGTTTCCTCCTGACCCGGCCTCGCGGGGTCCCGAAAAAGCCCGCCGGCGCTTGCCTGGCGGGCTTTTTATCATGTCGCGGTGGCCTTGGCTTGGCCGAGGATGCGCCCCGCGATGCGGGGTGGCTTCCCTATCTGCTCAGCTCAAGGTGTCGGCCCAGATATTCCTGGCCCAGGCGCGGGCGAACAAGCCTTCCTCTACCGAGGGAGCGGTCGAGACGCCGCCCGAGCCGGCAACCGTCAGCAGCTGCCGCTTTTCAGTATCCCAGCGATGGACGGAATCGACGTGGATGGCGCGCCGGTCGTCAACCAGGGAGTAGCAGGTATTGGCCATCAGGGTTGGCGGCGGCTGACGGCCCGAGAAAATTTCAACAATGGCCGCAGCGGCGGCTTTACCGTGCTGGTTGGCCATATGTCCCGACTTCGGCATCAACGGTGCCGAGAGCGTTGCGTCGCCGAGGACATGGATGTTCCTGACGGCGGTCGATTCGAGCGTCTGCCAGTCCACCTCGGCCCAGCGGTTGTTGGCATTGATTACGCCGATCTGGTGCGCGATCTTGCCGGCGGTTTGCGGCGGAATCAGGTTGATGACGTCGCCCCTTACGCGGTCGCCGATCTCGTTGGTCAACGTGCGGCTGGTTGCCGACAGCTCGGTAGCCTGCCAGTTAGGCTGGTACTCGAGGGTGCCGCGATAATCGGCGGCCCAATGGTCGGCGAACAACTTGGTTTTGGAGATGATTTTCTCGTTGGCGTCGAGAACCAGGATTTTCGACCGTGGCTTGTGGTTTTTCAGGTAATGAGCGATCTGGCTGGCGCGCTCGTAAGGTCCGGGCGGGCAGCGGTAGGGCGCTTTCGGGATCGACAGGACGACCGTCCCACCGTCGTTCAGAGCGAGCAGTTGCTGGCGGAGCGCCAGGGTTTGCGGGCCGGCCTTCCAGGCGTGGAGGATGCTCTGCCGGGCCGTTTCGTCGTAGCCGGCAATCGCCGCGAAGTTGAAGTCGATGCCTGGAGAAAGCACCAGTCGGTCGTAGTCGAACTCTTCACCGCGGTCGGTGCGGACCTTGCGCTTTTCGCTATCGACGGCAGTCACTTCGGCGTGTACGACACGTACCCCCCAGTTCTTTTGCAGCCCATCATAAGCGTGTACCAGCGTTTCGTAAGCACGATTCCCGGCAATCACCTCGTTGGAGGTGGGGCAGGAAACAAACTGCCGGTTGCGCTCGATCAGCACGACGTCGATTCGTCCCTCGCTCCACTTGCGCAGGTACTTGGCGGCGGTGGCCCCGCCGAAACCGGCACCGATCACCACCACCCGGCCCAACGAACGATGGTTCCGGGTGGCGGCACATCCGCCCAGCAACGGGCTGGCGGCGAGGGCGCCACCGGCAGCCAGGGCCTGCAGCAGCTTGCGTCGATGTTCATTCAACTGCGACATGGGAGGCTCCTTGTGTCTGGCGGGAAAAATAATCGGCGAGCGCGACCAGCTCGCTGTCGCTATAGCCCTTGGCCAGCTGCTGCATGATGCTTGCCGGCTTGCTTCCGGCCTTGAACGCCTTCAAGGATTCCAGCAGGAACTCGCGGTCGCGCCCCGCGATTGCCGGGATCGCTGAAGTGGCGCGGCCTTCGGTGCCGTGGCAGTTGAAGCAGTTGGCGGCGAAGTAGCGGACGGAGGATGGTGCCGTACCGTCCTCGGCGGCATGGAGTGAGGTGGCCAGGCAGAGTCCGGCCAGGGCGAAAACGAGTTGCATGGGCGCTCCTGTTCGATTGGAAAAAATCAAGGCTGCCTCGGTTGTTGTCCGACCGAAAGCCGCCATTCGAGGAAGACTGCCCGTCCCGAGCGGTCCGGCCAACGACTTAATTGCTATATGTAAAGAAGCCCTGGTGGTCACTCCCCGGCTTTTTCATATGCATATCAGTAATTGTTTGTTCTGGCAGTGCGGCTACTGCCACTATCCTTGGCTGCACTTTCCCCGCGATTTCCGCCTTGTGCCCGATGACTGACGATGCCGACTGCCCGCCGATGACCACCCGACAGCCTGTCGCACTTGCCGGTACGGAAGCGGTTGCTGCCAGGCTCGGTACGCTGCAACGAAATGCGCTGCGCAAGCTCCTGAATCGCCCAGAATTCACGCCGGCGGAAGTCTACGAACTGGGTTATCGGCGCATCCAGCGCGCCGATGGTATCGGACAGAAGGGAATTCAGTGCATCCAAGCGTGGTTGAGGAGCCACGGTTTCGACCTGCAGCCGCCTGCGGCACAGCCCGAGCCGCCACTGCGGCTGTCTGCGGAATTGCGTCGGAACATCCACAGCGCCTTGCGGTTGCTGCGCGAACACGGTTACCGGGTAAGCCGAATTGGCGACAAGTAGATGGGTTACCATATCTCATTTTGTAATTAGCTATTAATTCTTAATTATTTTGAGATATATGGATTTGTTTCTAAAGTTCGTCTTCTTTGGTGGAAACCGCCTGCCAGCGAAATTTCCGCCCATTTATTCGGAGAAGACATGAACTTTCAGCAACTCAGGATCATTCGCGAGACGGTACGCCAGGATTTCAACCTGACCGAGGTGGCGAATGCGCTCTATACCTCGCAGCCGGGGGTCAGCAAACACATCAAGGATTTGGAGGATGAACTTGGGATCGAAATATTCGTCCGCCGGGGCAAGCGCCTCCTGGGGCTAACCGAGCCGGGCAAGGAACTGGTCGATGTAGTCGAACGGATTTTGGTCGACACACAGAACCTGCGCCGGGTCGCCGATCAGTTTGCCAGCCGGGAAACCGGACATTTCGTGGTGGCGACGACGCACACCCAGGCCCGCTACGCACTGCCAACGATCATCAAGTGGTTCAAGGCTGATTACCCGAAAGTCCACCTCACCTTGCTGCAGGGCAGCCCGCGGGAAATTGCCGAATTGCTGGTCACAGGCCAGGCCGACGTCGGGATAGCAACTGAAGCGGTCAACAAGGTCCCGGAACTGGCATCCTTTCCGTTTTACTCGTGGCACCACGCGATCATCGTCCCTGAGGGACACCCGCTACTCCGGGAGAAGGAAATCACTCTCGAAACCTTGGCCGACTATCCCATCATCACCTATCACGAGGGGTTCACCGGGCGGGCGCATATCGACAAGGCCTTTGCCGATGCCGGGATCGTTCCCGATATTGTCCTCTCGGCCATCGATGCCGACGTGATCAAGACTTACGTCGGCCTCGGCCTGGGGATCGGGATTGTCGCTTCGGTCGCTTACGACGCCGAGCATGACCGGAATCTCGCCTTGATCCCGACGCCGCATCTGTTCCCGACCAGCACCACCCATCTGGCAGTGCGGCGGGGAACCTACTTGCGCAGCTATGCGCATGCCTTCATCGAAAAGGTTTGTCCGGATCTCGGGGAGGCGGCGATCAAGGCCGCGCTGCGGTCGAACATCCAGGAGTAGGGGAGACATCGGTTCCTCACGCTGTATCTTGCCGCACGGCGGGTTTCGGCGATAAAAAGCCCGTTTTTCACGGTCGACCGTGAAAAACGGGCTTTTTGCCGTCGCTACGCCGCCAGTCTGGGCGAATGGCCTAGCCGGGCGTCGTTCCCGGTCGGATGGCAAGCAGCAGAAGCAGCCCCAGCACGATCAGCAAGCCGATGACGCCGAGCTGAGTCAGCTGTTGGCGCAAATTGCTCGCGGCCGGCGGCTGGCGCCGCCAGTCCTTGACCAGTTCGGGATCAGGCATGGAAGGGGACGGCCGCTGCGACTGCGGGCTGGCGCCCGGCTATCGTCGGCGACGGTCGGGCGTAAAGGTAGCCCTGCAGCAGATCGGCACCAGCGTCGGTGGCAAGATGGTGCTGGTCACGAGTTTCGATCCCCTCGCAAACCACCAGGGCGCCGAGTTCATGGATGATCTCGATGATTTTCGGCAGGATCCGCCGCGCGCGCGGGTTGCTGATCCCCTGCAGGATCAGTGAGCGGTCGAGCTTGACGATGTCGGGAGTGAGCCGCCACAGGCGGTCGAAATTGGAGTGCTCGCAACCGAAGTCATCAATGGCAACCCGATAACCGCGAGCGCGATAGGCAGCCACCGCCTCGTTGAGCCAGGAAATGTCGTCTACTCGTGCTTCCAGAATTTCCAGGATGATCTGGCTGGGATCAAGTCCACACATGTGAAGCAAGCGTTCAAATATTTCGCCATGCCCCCGATTGGTGATGCTGAGCAAATGACGTCCACTGACATTGACGAACAGGTCGGCCCCTGGTTCGGCCTGACGCATGAAATTCAGGGCATGCACAATCCGGCACAAGCGGTCGAAATAGACAGCCTCCTCTGATGTCGCAGGAACGGCAAAAGCAGCGGTGGGCGACCATGGGGTACCTGCCGCGTCATGGACCCGGAGCAGGGCTTCGTGGGCTCTGGGCTGCAGCGAGTGAGAGGCGAACAGAGGCTGGAAGACGCTGGACAGGCGCAGTCCCCGAAAATAGCCGTGCGAGCCCTCGCGGGTAATCTGAAGGTGCGAGGAGGCTTGGCTGCCGGGATGGTTGAAGTAGTCGAGAAGCTCTTGTATTGGCATATTTTTCCGATGGCTGCGTTTCAGCACACCAATCTTAGCCAGCCTCGGATTCACGTATAAAGATGAAGAATTGATAAGTTCATAAGCGTTGCGACAAGGCTTTGCCCGAGCAAACGACTTGCCACGCCGTCTGTCCGGCGCAGCCTGGGGCGGAGACGGCAAAATAAATTTTTCTGCCATCGATATGTGGTCTTGCAGGTATATGCATTTGCCAATTTATTCGTTCTGGCTGCGGGGCGCGCTAGCTAGGCTGCGTTTTTCCCATTTCAGCACCGAGGACAGCGCGATGAGCGAAACCAGCAAACGCAACTACCGTTTTGAAACCCTGCAGATCCACGCCGGCCAGTCGCCCGCTCCAGGCACCAATGCGCGGGCAGTACCGATCTACCAGACCACTTCATACACCTTCAACAGCGCCGAGCACGGTGCCAACCTGTTCGCGCTGAAGGAGTTCGGCAACATCTACACGCGGATCATGAATCCGACGACCGACGTCTTCGAGCAACGCGTGGCCGCACTCGAAGGCGGCGTTGCCGCAGTCGCGACGAGTTCCGGCCAGGCGGCGCAGTTCCTGGCGATCACCACCCTGGCCCAGGCTGGGGACAATATCGTTGCCAGCAGCCACCTCTATGGCGGCACCTACAACCAGTTCAAGGTGGCCTTGCCGCGCTTGGGGATCGGCGTCAAATTCGTCGACGGCGACGATCCGGAGGCTTTCGCTGCCGCCATCGACGCCAATACCAAGGCGATTTACGTCGAAACCCTGGGCAACCCCAGCTTCTCGGTCCCGGATTTCGAGAAGATTGCCGCCATCGCGCACGCAAACGGCATTCCGCTGGTCGTCGATAACACTTTCGGGGCCGGCGGCTATATCGCCCGACCGATTGATCATGGGGCTGATATCGTCGTTGAGTCGGCCACCAAGTGGATCGGCGGCCACGGTACTTCGGTCGGCGGGGTGATCGTCGATGCCGGCAAGTTCGACTGGGGCAACGGCAAGTTCCCGCTGTTCACCGACCCGGCGCCCGGCTACCACGGCCTTAATTTCTGGGAGGTTTTCGGCAGCCAGGGGCCGTTCGGCAATATCGCCTTCGCCATCCGCGCGCGCGTCGAAGGGCTCCGCGACATCGGCCCGAGCCTCTCGCCATTCAACGCCTTTCAGCTGATCCAGGGCCTGGAAACCCTGTCCCTGCGCGTACAGCGCCATGTCGACAATGCGCTGGAACTGGCCCGCTGGCTGCAGGCGCATCCGCAAGTGGCCTGGGTCGAATACAACGGTCTTGAGGACAGTCCCTATCACGCCAAGGCGAAGAAATACCTGCGCCACGGCTTCGGCGCCGTACTCAACTTCGGCATCAAGGGGGGGGCCAATGCCGCGCGAACCTTCATCGACAACGTTCAACTGGCCAGCCACCTGGCCAACGTCGGCGATGCCAAGACCCTGGTCATCAACCCGGCGGCGACCACCCACCAGCAGTTGTCGGAAGCCGAGCAGCGCAGTGCCGGCGTGCGCCCGGACCTGATCCGGGTCTCGGTCGGGATCGAGCATATCGACGATATCAAGGAAGATTTCGATCACGCCTTGCGTCGCGCTGCGCTCGACCTTGCGGCATGACTTCCGGGCAGATCTCTGCCCTGACGCAAAGGCTGGTGCTCAACCGGCCTTTTGCGTTGGAGTCAGGGGCCGAGTTGCCGGCGCTGACCCTGGCTTATCGGACCTGGGGACAGCTGTCGGCTGCCGCTGACAACGCAATCGTGATTTGCCATGCGCTGACCGGCTCGGCCGATGCCGATCAGTGGTGGGCGGACTTGCTGGGGCCGGGGAAAGCGCTGGATACCCGCAAATATTTCGTGGTCTGCAGCAATGCGCTGGGCAGTTGCTATGGCAGCAGCGGCCCAAGCAGCCTGGCGCCCGACGGCAAGGCTTGGGGCCGACGCTTCCCTGAAGTCACCATTCGCGATCAGGTACGTGCCCAAATGGCACTGGCCGATGCCCTGGGGATTCGCCGGATCGCTTTGGTGATCGGTGGCTCGATGGGCGGCCTGCAGGCACTGGAGTGGCCGTGGCTCGATCCGGAGCGGGTTCAGGCGGTGGCCAGTATTGCCGCCGCTGGCCAACACCCGGTGTGGTGCCAGGCATGGAGCGAAGCGCAGCGCATGGCCTTGCACAGCGATCCCCTGTTCCTGGCCGGGGATTATTCGCCGGAGCAGCCGCCGCGCCAGGGACTGGCTGCGGCGCGGGCGATGGCCATGGTCGGCTATCGCAGCCCGGCCGGGCTGGCGGCACGTTTTCCCCGTTCGCCGGCAAGCCAAACCGGGCCGGCATCAGACTTGCCGGTACGCGCCTGGTTGCGCCATCACGGCTCCGCCCTGGTGGAGCGCTTTGATGCCAATTGCTATTTGCGCTTGCTGGATGCCATGGATAGCCATGATTTGGCGCGTGGCCGTGGCGATTATCTCGATTTGTTGAATC
>ERZ1066115.110-NODE-110-length-29505-cov-11.544346_pt1 | contig 29505 bp, 26 predicted proteins | sample MGYA00382762_ERZ1066115 | MGnify/ENA primary metagenome ERZ1066115 (study PRJEB33369, sample SAMEA5778345) | biofilm metagenome | biome: Industrial cooling water; feature: Water cooling tower basin; material: Biofilm | place: United Arab Emirates | collected... | reverse complement strand
CGGTAATTCTTTTGTTTTAGGGCATCTCCATAGATGGCTACCTGTTCTTCGGCTTTGCCCTTGTCTTCAGGCCATTTGAACTCCTTGCATTGAGAATAGCCCGCGATGGTAGTCAGGATCAAAAGGGTTAACCCTAGCACCGAAACTCTCATTTTCATGTTCATTTTCACTTTTTTTTAGTCAAATCTTCTCCGAATAAACCATTGGTCGTTAAAAGTCACGCCAAAATATAATTTAAAATAGGTTTCATCAATTCCGTTGTCAGTCAGATTTCCACGCCTGCCGGCTTTTAGGGCCAGGTCAATACTGGAAATCCTGCTGACGGGTAAAGAAAACCCAAAATTAATGCCAAAATCTTTCACCGGCATGCCATTAATCAAATAAGGGTAGGTATCGTAACTTACACCAGTTCGGTAAGTAATCCGTTTCAGGTAACTGCCCAAGGCCGAAGGGTCAGGTGTAAACTCCAAACCCAAGCCCGATTTCCAGCCTTGTGTGGGCTGCTGGCCCAAATTTCGATTCTCATTACTGAACTGGGTATAATCCAGATAGACAAAGTCCATTCCAACCAGCCATTTTTCGGCACGGCCAAAAGAGATGCCAGCACCTAAAGCTTGCGGTAAGGTTACGCTTCCGGGTTCATTGTTAATCAGCGTAACCGAGTCAATTATCCCACCGGCACTTCGTTGCTCAACCCGCGAATAAAATTCAGTATTAATGTTTGATTTAAAATCATAAACCAGTCCAATATTGAATTTATAAAACTTGTTAAACAGTGAATCCTTGTGATAAGAAATGCCAACATTAAAATCAAAATCCCGAAAGTACGTACGCTCATATACCGTGGGAGAATACACGATGGGCTGGGAGGTTTGAGTAAGTGTATTGGAATAGTTGTTAATGATGGAACTGAATAAATATGTGGCCTTGACTCCCACGGATAAATCATCTGTAATGCGGACACCATTTGACCATGAGAACTGGTTGATTCCGCCCTCACCACTTTCGGTAACATTCACGGTATTGGTGGTCGTGCCTTCAATATTTTCAGTGTAGTTAAGGCGATAGTTAACTGTTGTATAAGGAGCCAGGACAAGGGAAGTTGACCACTTGCCCAATTTGATCGGAAACCCGAGGGCCAGGTAATTCAGGTTGGCATCGCCATTGGTTTCAGAAAGACCATTACCCCGTACCGTTCTGCGCTCGCCAATAAATCCGCCTTCAAAAACAGTAAATCGGTTATAGACCAGAAGGGCAGGATTTTGATTGTTCAGAAAAAAGTATTGAGGGTTACTGATGCCCACTCCGGCCATTCCCTGATTATGAGCCAGCGCATTGCCATAATATTCACCAATGCCCAAATACGAAAAAGGAGTCATCGCGGCTTGCCCAAAGCCAGCTTGAGCGATTACTAATAAAATACCAATAAGGGGACTGGAGATTCTAGCCAATTTCAGCATGATATCGCAAAATCCTGTTCAAACCGGTTAAAACCAGATCAGGGGCCACAAATATGGAGTGTTTAACCTTGTTTTCAAAAAATGAATAATCACCTCCGCATAAAATCACTCGAATACCGGGATACCGAGTTTCATAGTGATGGATAATTCCTTCCACTTCGGCAAGCATACCATTTTGGGCACCACTTTGCAGGCATGATTCGGTACTATTCCCAATCAACGGAGCTGTGTCAATTGCCTTTACTAACGGTAATCGGGATGTAAACGTATGCATCGCTTGAAAACGCATGGCCAGGCCGGGTGAGATGGCGCCTCCATGATAGGCTCCGTGTTTATCAATAAATTCGTAATTAATGCAAGTGCCAGCATCCACGACCAGACAATCATGGCCAGTATACAGCTCGTAAGCACCACAGGCCGCTGCGATCCGGTCCATGCCTAAGGTGTTTGGTGTGGCATAGTTAATCTGTATGGGCAACGACAGACCAGGGGTCAATTCCAATTTGAGACCGGTTGTAGGCACGAGCTCCAACAAACGAGCGGCATCATGATTGACCGAACTCACCAAGACATGATTCACAACAAACTTCGCACTCCAGTCAGCAAATTCAGTCACGCTTTCAAAGGTTGCCTTTTGCATAAGCGTAGTACCTTCAAATAGGGCTGCCTTGAAACGGGTGTTACCTGAGTCGATGACCAGATTCATGTTCGGAATGTTGCTGCAAAGTAATCAAACCAACACTTGTGATTTTAATATCTTTGCCCGCTAAAATTGGTGAGATGAAGGACCTCCTGGAAAAGTTTGAAAAAAAGCGACCGGAAATTGTTTTTGAATGGAAGGATTCAGAGACATCAGCCGAGGGTTGGGTGGTGATCAATTCGTTGCGCGGAGGTGCGGCTGGTGGGGGTACCCGGATGCGGGTAGGGTTAGATCGCCATGAGGTGGAGTCGCTAGCCAAAACCATGGAAGTGAAGTTTACGGTTTCGGGACCACCCATCGGGGGTGCTAAATCAGGAATTAATTTTGATCCGCAGGATCCCCGCAAAGACGGAGTGTTGCATCGCTGGTATGCAGCCGTTATGCCCTTATTAAAGTATTATTATGGTACCGGAGGTGATTTGAATGTGGATGAAATTAACGAAGTCATTCCCCACACCGAAGATGTAGGGATCTGGCATCCGCAGGAGGGAGTATTTACCGGACATTATAAACCTACCGAACCGCAAAAGGTGAATCGCATAGGGCAACTGCGACAAGGGGTTATTAAACTGATCGAACATGGAGCCTTCACACCCTCCTTGCAAAAGAAATATACAATTGCCGATATGTGCACGGGGTATGGGGTAGCCCAGGCCGTGAAGCATTACTACGAGCTGTGGCAAGGTAAATTGGCGGGCAAGCGGGCCGTTATTCAAGGCTGGGGAAATGTAGGCGCTGCCGCTGGTTTTTATTTATCGCAAATGGGGGTCAACATAGTGGGTATATTAACCCGCGAAGGCGGCCTTATCAATCAGAAAGGGTTTTCGAACGAAGAAATTTGTGAATTGGTGATGAACCGTGACGGGAATAAACTGGTTACGGATGACCTGCTTCCATTTGATGTGGCGAACCAAAAAATCTGGGATCTGTCCTTTGAAGTTTTTATTCCTGCAGCAGCCTCACGTTTGGTTACCCGCGAACAGGTTGACCGGATGATTCAATCGGGTGTTGAAGTGTTCTCCTGTGGTGCCAACGTGCCGTTTGCCGATCCGGAAATATTTTTTGGGTCAACCGGTTTATATGTGGATGAACGCATTTCGGTGATTCCTGATTTTATTGCCAATTGTGGCATGGCCCGCGTATTCGCATATTTTATGGAGCGTGAAGTGAGCATGGATGATGAATCCATTTTTTCGGATATCTCTAAAACCATCCGTGCCGCCCTTGAAAAAACACATGCGAAAAACTCGGGGAAAACCGGGTTAGCCCAAACTTCTTTCGAAATCGCCCTGAAGCAATTGCTTTGAGAAATTGTGATTTAGCCAGCTTATTGTAATTTCGATACGTCTATGGTGCTGGCTTTTATTCTCTTATTTGTCGGGTTTGTTATCCTGGTAAAGGGAGCCGATTTTTTGGTAGGGGGAGCGGCTTCGATTGCCAAACGCTTTAACGTTTCCAATCTGGCAATAGGCCTTACCGTGGTTGCCTTCGGTACATCCACCCCGGAACTCCTGGTCAATATTATGTCGTCCATAAAAGGCTATAATGATGCCGCTTTTGGAAATGTGATTGGCAGTAACATTTTCAATCTGCTGCTGATTCTGGGGGTAGCGGGAATGATTTATCCGTTAATGGTTCAGCGTAATACCGTATCGTTTGAGGTTCCACTTTCGCTAATGGCAGCAGCGGTATTGTATATTTTAGTGAACGATCAATTACTATTTCAACGCGATGTTAATATCCTTTCCCGATGGGATGGTCTTATTCTATTGGCCTTGTTCGGCTTATTTATGGTCTATGTGGTGCGCACCATGAAAGACGGGTTAGGCAGCGAGGAAGGTGAACCGGTTAAAGTCTATAAGCCCTGGCTTTCGATTGTTTATGTCCTATCAGGCCTGGCTATGTTGGTAGGTGGCGGCAGTTTAGTAGTGGACAACGCGGTGGCCATTGCTCGTGAGTTTGGCTTAAGTGAAAAGTTGATCGGGCTTACGATTTTAGCAGCTGGCACTTCGTTACCGGAACTCGCCACCTCTGCCGTTGCTGCCTATCGCAAGAATACGGATATCGCCATCGGCAATGTGGTGGGTTCCTGTATTTTTAACATTTTCCTGATTCTTGGAATAACCGGCATCATTAAACCAACTCCCTTCAATATCGCACTGAACTTTGATCTTTACGTATTAGGGGCATCCACAATCCTGCTCATGATTTTCATGTTTACCTTAAATCAACGCAAGTTAGATCGGTGGGAGGCCTTCATGATGTTCATCGGCTATATTGTTTATACGGTAGTGCTGGTGGGACTGGAATGAAACTACCATGTGGATGTTTTTCTGAACTTTCGAGGGTGTCACTTCAAGTCTTGAATAAAAAAAGGAGTGCTAAGCACTCCTTTTTTTATAATACAATTTTTGTATTTAGGCAGGCGGGTGAACAGCCAGGTAGGGTTGAATAATCAAATAAATAATGGCTCCGGCAAAGTACCCCAACATGGCCAGCAATGAAATCCGTTTTAGGTACCAGATGAAGTCAATTTTTTCCATCCCCATTACAGCTACTCCGGCTGCAGACCCGATGATCAGAATGCTTCCGCCCGTTCCTGCACAATAGGCAAGGTATTCCCAAATGAGATGATCCTGATAATACACATTAATGTCATACATGCCCATACTGGCCGCCACTAAAGGCACATTATCAACGATGGCAGAAAGTATTCCGATTAACGTGATGATAATGCGTTGGTCCCCCAAGGATTGATCCAGCCACACTGAAAAATGATGCAGTATTTCCATGGATTCAAGGGCACTAACAGCTAATAGGATTCCCAGAAAGAAAAGTACACTAGGAACGTCAATTCGGGTTAACGCTCCAGCCGCAGTATAGGGCCGTTTTTCTTGTTCGTCCATATCAGGATTGATTAATTCAGAAACAACCCATAATACTCCCAAAGCCAGCAACATCCCCAGGTAGGGTGGTAGATGAGTAACAGTCTTGAAGACAGGGACAGAGATTAAGCCACCAACGCCTAAAATCAACATGATCAAGGATCCTTTGATTGGTTTATTTCCCTGGGCATGTCCATGGCCTGAAGAGTTTTGCAATTCTTGGCCTTCATAAGTACCCAGTTCGCCTTTTAAGGTGAATTGTAAATAAATTAACGGCACTACCATACAAACCACACTCGGCAAGAAAAGCGTCATCATAATGTTCCCGGAAGAAATTTGACCACCAATCCATAACATGGTTGTGGTTACATCTCCTATTGGTGACCAGGCTCCACCGGCATTGGCGGCTATCACGATCATTCCGGCAAAGAATAAGCGCATATCCCGGTTTGGAACAAGCTTTCTGATTAGAGAGACCATAACAATGGAGGTGGTTAGGTTGTCCAGAATCGCAGAAAGAAAGAAGGTAACCGTACAAATAATCCAAAGTAGTTTTTTCGGATTCTTTGTATTAATCCGATCCGTGATAATTTTAAATCCTTGATAGGCATCCACCAATTCTACAATGGTCATGGCTCCCATCAGAAAGAACAGGATTCCTGATATAGAGCCAAGATGTTCACCCAGTTGCTCCGTAATGTGATCCATCGAGGAATGAGCCGATAGTGCGTAAATAGTCCAACACAGCACGCCTGTTAAAAGGGCAGAGGCAGTTTTGTTAATCTTTATTGGATGTTCAAGCGCAATGGCGAGATAGCCTACGATAAAAATGATAATCACAGTGGTCACCATAGGTAGCAGTAGTTAGGTCTATGGTAAATATAGGTGAAAAAAAATATACCCGATATTAAAATTCTATAATGAATGTTTGGCCGGATGGACGGTGAATTTTCTTTTTAACACGACACGGTCAGAGATGAAATATTCCTTCATTCAGTAAGTTAAGGGCATTTTCTTTTTGTTGCGTCTCAACCAGGATGGAGATATTATTCTGACTTCCTCCGTAGGATACCATCCGGATAGGTACGGTAGCCAGGGACTGAAACACTTCTTTTAGGACACCTTCTTTTTCAGAAAGCATATTGCCTACAATGCAAATAATGGATTGATTGGTATCTACCTCGATGGATCCAAAAGCCTTTAACTCTTCGAGAATCAGATTCAGATTTTTACTGTCGTCAATGGTAACGGAAACAGCCACCTCCGAGGTGGAGATCATATCGATTGGAGTTTTATACCGTTCAAATACTTCAAACACTTTGCGCAGGAAGCCATAGGCCAATAACATCCGCGATGACTTAATCTTGATTGCGGTGATGCCATCCTTAGCGGCAATGGCTTTGAATTGCCCGCTGCTGCCCTTATCGCTGATCAGGGTGCCTGGTGCCACTTCGTCCATCGTGTTTTTGAGGCGAACCGGTACATGATATTTTTGTGCCGGTACAATGGTGGAGGGGTGTAAAATTTTGGCCCCGAAGTAGGCTAATTCTGAGGCTTCATCAAACGTCAGTTCTGCGATGGGCACGGTCTTCTTAACTACCCGCGGGTCATTGTTGTGCATGCCATCGATGTCAGTCCAGATTTGAACTTCTTCAGCGCGGATGGCGGCACCAATCAACGAGGCCGTATAGTCGCTTCCACCACGCTTCAGATTATCGATCTCGTTGCGGTGGTTGCGGCAGATATAACCCTGAGTCACCATAATATCCACTCCACTCATCGTTTCCAGGATAGGTCTTAGCCGCTCGCTGATTTTTTCCAGCTCCGGCTCCTGGTTTTCATCGATTGACATGAAGTGCAAGGCTGGGAGCAACCGGGCCGGGATTTTCTTTTCCTGAAGATGATGATAAAATAATTCGGTGGAGATCAACTCACCTTGCGCCAGCAGTTCGCGATAACTCCGGTCGTCAAAACGACCCGCAGCCAATAACCGAAACAAGGAGAAATATCGGCTTACAATCTCTTGCCCAATGGCTTGGTAGGCTTCGCTTTCGTAGAGTTCTTTAATGAACTGAAGGTAGTGCTTTTCGAGGTCGGCAATTTCCTGGTAGGCCGTGGTTTGTTGTTGAGCCAGCAGGCTATCGCCAATACGCACCAAGGTATTGGTGGTTCCGCTCAAGGCCGAGAGAACCACAATTTTTTTACCGGGCATCCCTAATACCAGGTTTGCGATCTTCTTCATGCGCTCTGGCTTACCCACCGAAGTGCCACCGAATTTAACTACCCACATAGCATTGAAATTTTTAAGGGCCGTAAAGATAAGTTGGATTGGGATAAATCAGCATGTAGGAAAGAAAAAAGCCCTTTGAATTCTTCATCCAAAGGGCCGTTAGTTCGGGTTTAAATTCGTGTTACTTCACTTCTTCATACTCTACATCGGTTGCATTACCTCCGGTGCCTCCGGCCTGATTACCGGCAGTACCATTAGCACCAGCATTGGCACCCGCGTTAGCACCAGGTTGCGAACCACCAGCATACATTTCCTGCGAGGCTACTTGCCAGGCCGCATTTAGCGCATTGATTGCATTTTCAATGGCTGTTACATCCTGACTCTTATGCGCTTCTTTCAGTTTGTCCAATGCCTGCGTGATGGTTGATTTATTCCCTTCCGACAGTTTGTCGCCAAACTCTTTCAATTGCTTTTCGGTCTGGAAAATCAGGGAGTCAGCCTGGTTGATTTTCTCAACTCGTTCTTTCTCCTTCCGGTCTTTCTCAGCATTGGCTTCCGCTTCTTGTTTCATCTTCTTGATTTCAGCGTCCGTCAGGCCGCTTGAAGCTTCAATCCGAATTTTCTGTTCTTTACCAGTTCCTTTGTCCTTGGCGGAAACATGCAGAATACCGTTGGCATCAATATCGAAGGTTACTTCAATTTGTGGTACACCGCGAGGTGCCGGTGGAATTCCATCCAGGTGGAAGCGGCCAATGGTCCGGTTATCTTTCGCCATCGGGCGTTCGCCCTGCAGCACATGGATTTCTACAGACGGTTGATTGTCAGATGCGGTTGAAAATACTTCTGACTTTTTGGAAGGAATAGTCGTATTGGACTCAATCAGTTTGGTGAATACACCGCCCATGGTTTCAATGCCCAACGAAAGCGGAGTAACATCCAACAACAAGACATCCTTTACTTCTCCGGTTAGTACGCCACCTTGAATAGCGGCACCAACGGCAACTACTTCATCGGGGTTCACACCTTTTGAGGGCTTCTTCCCAAAGAATTTTTCAACTTCTTCCTGAATGCGCGGGATGCGGGTAGAACCACCTACCAGAATTACTTCGTCAATTTGATTCACGGAATATCCTGAATCGGCCAGGGCCTTGCGGCAGGGCTCAAGGGTTCTGCGAATCAAATCATCGCACAACTGCTCAAACTTGGCACGCGACAGTTTCTTCACCAGGTGTTCAGGTACTCCATCAACCGAAGTAATATAGGGCAGGTTGATTTCAGTTTCTTGTGAACTAGACAATTCAATCTTTGCTTTTTCTGCTGCTTCCTTCAGGCGTTGCAGGGCCATCGGATCTTTGCGCAAGTCGATGTTCTTTTCAGCCTTGAATTCATCGGCCAGCCAGTTCATAATGCGCATGTCAAAGTCATCACCACCCAGGTGTACATCACCATTGGTCGATTTCACTTCAAACACACCATCGCCCAGTTCGAGAATGGAAATATCGAAGGTACCACCACCCAGGTCGTACACCGCGATTTTCATGTCTTTGTTTTTCTTATCCAGGCCGTACGCAAGAGCTGCTGCAGTGGGTTCGTTGATAATTCGTTTTACATCAAGACCCGCAATCTGACCTGCCTCTTTGGTAGCCTGGCGTTCGGCATCGTTGAAGTAGGCCGGTACGGTAATCACGGCTTCTGTTACGGTGCTACCCAGATAATCCTCAGCGGTGGTCTTCATTTTCTGAAGAATCATAGCTGAAATTTCCTGGGGTGTATACAGGCGGTCGCCAATGCGAACACGTACGGTGTCATTGTTGCCACTCTCTACCTGGTAGCTAACAATTTTCTTTTCACTGTCAACATCGCCAAACTTCTTACCCATGAAGCGTTTGATTGACGAAACGGTATTTTTTGGATTGGTAATCGCCTGGCGCTTAGCGGGGTCACCTACCTTGCGCTCGCCCTTACCGTTATCCAGGAAGCCCACAATGGAAGGGGTTGTTCTCCGACCTTCGCTGTTGGCTATCACCACGGGTTCGTTGCCTTCCATTACGGCTACGCACGAGTTGGTGGTTCCTAAGTCGATTCCAATAATTTTTCCCATGATATGTTCAGTTTAGATGATTACGTAATAAATGAGCAATTCCGAATGAACAAGGCTTGTGCCAAGGCCCGTTTCAGGGGAAAATGTGACAGAGTGGCAGAATACGGGGGTTTCGAGCAGGGCTTACTGGCTCCAATCGGTAGGGGTACGGTCCCACCGGTGCTGTTTGAGTTGCTGTTCGAGTGATTTTTTAAGCCTATTTCCATCGCTCACCCTGATATTTTCAACCACGTGCTTTACTTTACGCATGCCGGGTATAATGGTGTGTACATCATCATTGCAGAGGATAAAGCGTAACGCCATTTCAGCCATCGTCATTCCTTGCGGGACCAAGGGTTTCAGGGCATCAGCATGGTCGACACTGGAGTTCAGGTTTTCAGGAACAAAATAGGTAGCGCGCCAGTCACCAGGTGGAAAGACCGTGTCTTTGGTTAACATGCCGGTAAGCGTGCCTTCATCAAAAGGTACCCGGGCAATCACTCCGATGTTGAGCTCGCGGCACAGGGGAAACAAATTATCCTCCGGGTTTTGGTCAAAGATGTTATAGATCACCTGCACGGAGTCTATCAAACCGGTGCGTAAGGTCATCAGCACGTTGTCGGGTTCCCATCGGTTGACACTAATTCCGAAATGTTTCACTTTGCCATCGGCTTTCAATTTTTCAACTGCTTTTTTCCAATCATCATGGTGAGCCCAGCTGTCTTCCCACACATGAAATTGTTGCACGTCAATGCAATCCACATTCAGGTTTTGTAAACTCTTTTCCGTGTATTCCAGAATATGGGCAGCCGGAAAGCATTCCTCCAACGTATAATGGGCTTTGGAGGGCCACTTAAAATTTTTGGGTGGAATTTTGGTAGCCACATAAAGCCTTTTGGAACTGTGCTTTTTGAGTAGTTTACCTAAAATCTGTTCGCTGGCACCGGCTCCATAGCCCCAGGCGGTATCATAAAAATTGCAGCCTAATTCCACCGATTTATCGAGTGCGTTCAGCACTTCAGATGAGTCGGTTTCCTTCCAACCAGCCAGGCCCCACATACCATATCCGATTTCACTTACATTCCACTGCGTACGTCCGAATTTTCTGTATTGCATAAGGTATCGATTTCACTATCCAATGTAGTACTTTTGCGCCCACTTTATGACACTGGAACAGGAAATAGCCAAGCGAAGAACTTTTGGCATCATTAGCCACCCCGATGCCGGGAAGACTACCCTGACGGAGAAGCTCTTGCTCTTTGGAGGAGCCATCCAAAAAGCGGGGGCCGTGAAAAGTTCAAAAATAAAAGACCACGCCCGCAGCGACTGGATGGAGATTGAAAAGCAACGGGGAATTTCGGTGGCTACCTCTGTAATGGGATTTAACTATAAGGACATTAAAATCAATTTGCTCGATACACCCGGTCACCAGGATTTTGCCGAAGACACCTACCGTACACTGACTGCGGTGGATAGTGTGATTATGGTGATTGACTGTGTAAAAGGAGTGGAAACCCAAACCGAAAAGTTGATGGAGGTTTGCCGCATGCGCAGCACTCCGGTTTTATGCTTCATTAACAAGTTAGATCGGGAAGGCCGCGATCCTTTTGAACTATTGGATGAAATAGAGGAAAAGTTATCGATACGCGTGCGTCCGTTGAGTTGGCCCATCAGCATGGGGAAAACCTTTAAGGGGGTATATAATCTGTATGAAAAGACGCTGCAACTTTTTACCCCCAGCAAAACAACCGTAGAGGAAGGAATTGAAATTTCGGATATTCAAAGTGAAGCCTTGGATAACTGGGTAGGAGAGAGTTATGCCAACCAACTGCGTGCTGATGTGGAGTTGATTGAAGGCGTATACCCTTCGTTTGATGTCAACGACTATTTGGCCGGTGAAGTAGCCCCGGTATTTTTTGGGAGTGCGGTCAACAATTTTGGTGTGAAGGAATTGCTGGATACATTTATTCGGGTCGCTCCAGATCCGGCTCCTCGAGAAACCACGATACGAATTGTCAAGCCGGAAGAAGAAAAGTTTACCGGCTTCGTTTTTAAGATTCACGCCAACATGGACCCCAAGCATCGTAACCGGATTGCCTTTTTACGGGTGTGCTCAGGAAAGTTTGAACGCGGTAATAATTATTACCACGTACGCCAGGATAAGGGAATTCGATTTTCAAATGCCACCGCCTTTATGGCGCAGGATCGTGAAACGGTGGATGAGGCCTGGCCGGGTGATATTGTGGGTTTGTATGATACGGGTAATTTAAAAATTGGCGATACGCTTACCGATGGAGAAAAACTCATGTATACCGGTATTCCCAGTTTTTCACCTGAAATCTTTAAAGAGGTGGTGAATAAAGATGCCATGAAAACCAAGCAATTGGAAAAGGGCCTTTTGCAGTTGATGGAGGAAGGGGTGGCGCAATTGTTTACCTACGAATTGGGGAAGAAAAAGGTGGTGGGTGTAGTGGGGGCTCTGCAATTTGAAGTCATTCAATTCCGGCTGAAGAATGAATACGGGGCCTCAGTCGAATTTGCCGGACAGAACATTTACAAAGCTTGTTGGATCAGTAGTCACGATCCGAAAAAGTTGCAGGAATTTATTGATTCAAAGCAACGGCATATTGCCCGCGACAAAGACGATAAATTGGTTTTTATGGCGGAATCGCGAGCCTGGTTACAGATGGTGCAGGAAAACTTCCCGGATATTAAATTTCACTTTACCTCCGAATTTAAAGATTAATTAGTGCGGAGTGTTGGCGTAGTGGTATAACAATTCGGATACCGAACTCATCATCTCAATAGCAGCATCGGGTTGTTCCAGATTTTTGGATAATAACACCAAGACATACTTTTTTCCATTCGGCAGGTAGACAATGCCGGTGTCGTGGCGCACCCCGGTAATCAATCCGGTTTTATGGGCCACCTTAACTTCCTTTGGCAGCTTGGCCGGAATAATGTCATTGAACTTTTGGTCAAGCAGAATGTCCATCATGGCCATGCTTTCTTCGGCATTCACGATTTCTTCTTTGTCGATTTTCTCAAACAAGAGCATCAGATCAAAGGCGGTTACCTGATTATTCAATCCGGCTTCAAACGCTTTGGTATCTTCCACACCTCGTAGCACCTGAATCTGATTAGCTCCAATTGAGCGCATAGTTTTGGTTACGTTTTCTGCACCGACCAGGTCAATGATCAGGTTAGTGGCAAGATTGCTGCTGATAATGATCATATCATACATCAGCGAATAAATGGTTCGTTTTTGTCCTATTTGTGAATAGATAAGGGTATCACTATCCGATTCTGGACTCAAGGAATAGGAGCTGCCATCCACGATGCTTTTGAATTCATTCCGGATCAGGATTGAATCTTTCAAGGAAAATTTACCTTCTGCCTTCTGTTTGAAAACCTCCACCATAACAGGGGTTTTCATCGTGCTGGCTGCATGAAACAGCTCGTGTTCGTTAATCAGGATTTCTTCCTGTGTGTTGAGGTCTTTGTAAGCAACGGCAAAATCACCTTTTTGAGATTTCAGTAAATGATGGATTTGCCCGGTGATCTCCTCATGGGTGGGTCTGCGGGAACAACCCATGAGTGCCCAGGTCAAAAGCACTATCGAAATAAGATATGAACGATTCATGAATTTTTAAAGTTACCAGGTCGGCCTAAATTACAAGGATTTATGATTCCTACCCTATCGGTTTTATACGAAGACAACCACTTGTTGGTTCTGAATAAGCCTGCCGGCCTTCTGGTACAGGGCGACAGTACCGGAGATCGACCACTGGTTGAGTATGCGAAAGATTACATCAAGCAAAAGTATCAGAAGCCGGGTGCAGTTTTCCTGGGGGTGGTGCATCGGCTAGACCGCCCGGTTAGTGGTGTGGTGGTTTTTGCCAGAACCTCCAAAGCTCTGGAGCGGATGAATGAACTCTTTCGGGAAAAAGAAACGACCAAGACATACTGGGCAGTGGTTCAGCATAAACCACCACGCGATTCGGACACGCTGATCCATTGGTTGGTCAAAGACGAATCAAGAAACAAGACCACGGCTTATCCCCGTGAATATCCGGGCGGGCAGCGATCCGAACTTAGTTATCAAGTTCTGCAGGAAAGGAAGGGATTGTTTTTGATTGAAGTTAAGCCGATCACGGGGCGCCCGCATCAAATTCGGGTGCAACTGGCTAGTATGAATTGCCCGATCGTGGGGGATATCAAATACGGATTTGAGTATCCACTGCCCGATGGGTCAATTGCACTTCATGCTCGTCAATTAGAGTTCATTCATCCTGTGAAAATAACACCTATATCGATTTTTGCAGAGCTGCCAAAAAATGACGTTTGGAGGTCTTTTTCGTAAGGTCGTTTTTCTATCTTCAGGCCCTCAAAGTAAAGGGACATGAGCTGGTTAAACCGGTTGCAAGCACGCTGGCAAGTAAAAAACCTGTGGCAGGTTGTGGTGATCTTGATTGTATTCGCATGCACCGGCTTTACGGTATTATTGATCAAAAGGCCTTTGTTTGAGTATTGGTTTCCCGATGGCGATAAACCAGTATGGGCGAGTGCTCTTTACTGGATCTTAATTTTTCCAGTCTATAATATTTTCCTGTTGTTTTACGGCTTTATCTTTGGCCAGTTCCGTTTTTTTTGGGATTTTGAGAAGCGGTTCTTTAGCCGGATATTTTCGAATATTACTAACAAAACCAAATAACCATGAGAAGAATCATTTACGTATTACCCGTGCTGTTCGGAGTGGCATGTTCAAGCCCTAAGTACACGGCAAGTTTTAATCAATATGATCCTCAAACCGGATACCATCCCGTTAAGACGGAAGCTCAGGTAAAGACGGTAAACCCAGAACCTGTATTGGCTTCTACCTCATCGGCACCTGTAGAATTGAAAGCTGAACCCCAGGCGGAAGTTCGGAAGACCTACCTTCAAATGGACAAGACGGAACGCAAAGCGTTACGCACTCAATTGCGTTCTGATATTAAATCCTTTGTAAAAGATCAAAAGAAGAACATGGGCGTAGAATCCGTTTCGGCTACAAAGGGAATGGATAACGATCTGAAATTAGCGGCAGTTTTTGGTGCCGTAGGTATTGTGGCCTTGATTATCGGTGGCGATGTGTTTTGGATTATCGGTGGGATAGCCATGTTAATTGGCGTGGTATTCTTTGTGAAGTGGTTGCTCCGGCAGTAAGCCAAGTTCCTCAGAAAAACAAAAGCCCGATTTGGTCGGGCTTTTTTATTGTATTCTCTTGATTTCAATCTTTCAATCCATCAGCAAGCAGAATCACTTTATTCCTAAGTACCTCTACCACACCTCCGGTTATGTGTACCCGTTCGGATAGTTCTTTTGATTTGTATTCGACTACGCCATCTTTCAATAGACTAACTAACGGTGCGTGGTCGTTCAATACCTGAAAAGAACCGTCTTCTCCGGGAAACGTGGCTATCGCCACTTCGCCTTCGAAGATTTTCTTTTCCGGGGTAATAATTTCGAGATGCATATGCTTAACCCTTAACGTCAGCCATCATTTTCTCACCTTTGGCAATGGCCTCTTCAATCGTGCCCACCAGGTTAAAGGCCATTTCGGGCAGGTGATCCACCTCACCATCCATAATCATGTTAAAGCCCTTGATGGTATCTTTGATATCAACCAAGGCACCTTTCAAACCGGTAAAGGCTTCGGCCACATGGAATGGTTGAGATAAGAATCGCTGAACCCGTCTTGCCCGTGAAACCGTCAGTTTATCTTCGTCTGACAATTCATCCATCCCCAAAATGGCAATGATGTCCTGAAGTTCTTTGTAGCGCTGCAGAATATTCTTCACACGCTGCGCACAGTTGTAGTGCTCTTCCCCGATAATATCGGCTCTCAAAATCCGGGAGGTTGAATCCAACGGATCTACGGCCGGATAGATACCTAATTCCGCAATCTTACGCGACAACACCGTGGTGGCATCAAGGTGAGCAAAGGTGGTAGCAGGAGCAGGGTCAGTCAAGTCATCAGCAGGTACATATACAGCCTGTACGGAAGTAATGGAACCGTTTTTTGTTGATGTAATGCGTTCTTGCATGGCACCCATTTCAGAAGCAAGCGTAGGCTGGTAGCCCACCGCAGAAGGCATACGACCCAAAAGGGCTGATACTTCAGAACCGGCTTGTGTGAAACGGAAGATATTGTCGATAAAGAACAGAATGTCTTTTCCTTTTCCCTGGCCATCTCCATCCCGGAAATACTCGGCCACTGTTAAACCGGAAAGGGCTACCCGGGCACGGGCACCGGGCGGTTCGTTCATCTGACCGAACACGAAGGTAGCTTTGGAATCTTTCAGCTTGGCATGATCCACTTTTGAAAGATCCCATCCACCGGCATGCAACGATTTAATGAATTCAGGACCGTAATCCACAATTCCGGCTTCGATCATCTCACGCAGTAAGTCATTTCCTTCGCGGGTACGCTCACCCACACCGGCAAATACCGATAAACCGGCATAGGCTTTCGCGATGTTGTTGATCAACTCCTGGATCAATACCGTTTTACCCACACCGGCACCACCAAACAATCCGATCTTACCTCCTTTGGAATAGGGTTCGATCAGGTCAATTACTTTAATACCGGTGAACAATACTTCTGTTGAAGTAGACAGATTTTCATAACTCGGAGCGGACCGGTGAATCGGCAATGCCTGCTTGGCCTCCGGTTGCTTGATGCCATCAATAGCTTCACCTACTACATTGAACAGGCGGCCTTTGATGTCTTCGCCAATCGGCATTTTGATCGGAGAGCCGGTGTCAATCACCTTCATTCCCCGCACAAGTCCTTCAGTTCCGTCCATGGCGATGGTTCGCACCCGGTCTTCTCCCAAATGCTGCTGGCATTCCAGAACCACGCGGGTTCCATCTGCTTTCGTTACTTCCAGGGAATCAAGAATGTTGGGGAGTTTGGTGCCGGGCTCGTCAAACGCTACGTCTACTACCGGACCGATTACTTGGGTGATTCTACCGCTATTGGCCATTGACTATAAATTTTTTTGTGATTTTGATCAGCTGGAGATTTAGCCGAAAGGGTCTAAAAATCCGGACGCAAAAGTAGTTTTTTGCGGGGTCAAAGCAAACAGGCCTTTCAGGTTTTATTGGGTCGCAAAGTTTTCTCTAAATTGAAGATTTTCAGCGGCTTACCTTGCAAGATACCAGATTAACTGCTTTTTAGTTCGATCCGGAATGTAGTACCCTGATTTTCTTCTGAAGATTTTACAAAGATTTTGCCCTCGTGATACATTTCAATGATTCGCTTGGCAAGTGCCAGGCCAAGCCCCCAGCCCCGCTTTTTGGTAGTAAAGCCCGGTTTGAACACGTTGGGAACCATCGTTTTTGGAATTCCTTTACCGGTATCGGAGATATCGATGAACACCTTGCGATCGCTACCCCGTAAAATTTTTATGGCGATGGTACCCGAACTGCCCATGGCATCCACTGAATTTTTACACAGATTTTCGACCACCCACTCAAACAAGGGAGCGTGGACGCGCGCCTGGATATTCTCCGATAAGGTGTACACTTCAAAGTTGATCTTGGAAGAAACCCGAGGCTGCAGATATCCCACCACATTATTGATCAGGTGATACACGTTTTCATCTTTGAGCACGGGTGTTGAACCGATGCTGGAAAATCGTTCGGTGACGACCCGAAGTTTCCGAATGTCTTTATCCAGTTCATCCACAATGCCTTTGTTTTTGATATCCGGATCATCGCGCAGCACTTCAATCCAGGCCATGAGGGAAGATAATGGCGTGCCTAACTGATGCGCGGTTTCTTTTGCCAAACCCACCCACACCTGGTTTTGTTCAGCAGTGCGTGAATAGTTGAAAGCGAGATAAGAGATGAATCCAAAAATGGCGAGCACCGAGAGTTGGATGTAGGGGAAGGCAATTAATTGGGTGAGCAAAGATGAATTCTTGTAATACACATATTGCTTTCCAAAGATTTCTCCTGTGCGCGCATCCCGCAGTACAATTTCAATCGGATCATATGATTTCTTCATCACCTCAATTTCATTTCGAAGAAATGCATTCTTCCGTTCCTGTGACCAGCGTTCGTTCATGTCAATATTCGCATATTGAAACTCATTGTCGCGGGTAAACCAGATGACCGGTATTGATTTGTTCTTAAAAATGATCTCGTCCGTAATAAACACGATGTTACCGTCATCATTGATGAGGGTATACTCCAGAGCTTTGGCAAAAAGTTCTACCTGTTGTTTTTCGCGTTCCTTGAGTTGATCGACCAGAATGTTGGTATAATAGATAGAACCTACGCTGATCAAAACAGAAACGGCCAGAATGATCCACTTCAACTTGGTATTATCCCGGTAGAAGTCCATGGAGGCGGGTAACGGACTTATCTTGGCCATATCAGCAGGAATTTAAATAAAAAAACCGGAGGTGCTCCGGTTTTGTTGATTAGGATAACGTTCCGATTACCCTTTTAGCATAAACCATTTGGCCAATACTTTATAGTTCACTTTTACACCGGTCATTAGGATTCCCACCCGGTAAATGCGCCCGGCAATCCAGGTGGTGAGTAGGAAACCGCCTACTAAAAGAACCATGGATAAGATCAATTGCCAATCGTCCACCCCAAAGGCGATCCGGCCCACCATGGCCACGGGTGAAGTAAAGGGTATGATGGATAGCCAGAAACTGACCGGTCCGTGGGGATCGCGGAGAATAAACAGGAAAAGACCCAGGTAACCGATCAACAAAGGCAAGGTAACCGGAAATTGAAATTGCTGAGCCTCTTGTTGGGAGTCAACGGCAGAGCCAACAGCGGCAAATAATGCCCCGTACAACAAATAGCCGCCCAGGAAGTAGAACACGAAAACAAATGCGATTTTGCCAAATGGAATTTGACTCATATTAGCCAGAAATTCTGCCGCCTTATTGTTTTGTTGATTCATAGCTTCCTGTACTTCTGGGTCAGCCGCAAAAGATTTGCTGACTTGCTCCACGGCTTGCCGTTGTGGCATCTTCATGCCGAAGTAAGCAAGTGTACCAGATGACAGAACCGATATTAGAATTATCCAGATGGTAAACTGAAGCAAGCCCACCGAAGCTATGCCAATGATTTTGCCCAACATGAGTTGAAAAGGTTTTACGGAAGAAACCACTACCTCCACCACCTTGGATGTTTTTTCGTCAATCACTCCTTGCATGATTTGTATGCCATAAATCAAGACAAACATGTAAATCAAAATCCCCAATCCGAAACCGAGGCCATACAACATGCCCGAGCTACTGGATTTCTCCTCGCCTGTTTCTGTAATGTTGAATTGTTTCAGATTAACATCGGGGCGTAAACTTTTCAGTACGGCTTCGTCAATATTATATTCCTTCAGCTTTAGGTCATGAATCTGATTTTTGATCAGAGATTCGAGATCGGCAACCTTTTCAATACTGGGGTTTTCCTTGGTGTAGATGGCTACCCCTTCAGGCTTGTTAATATCAATGGCGGGTATATATAATAGTGCAAAGTCCTGGGTTTCATTATAAGCCTTTTTCGCTTGTTCCAGCGGTAAGTCGAGGCTTACGAAATTGAACTTGCGGGTATTTTTAAATTCAAAAATTTTGCTTTCATCCACCACTTGAACGGTTTCCGGTTTGGCCGATTCCGCTTCTTTGATGGCCACAAACACTAATCCACCAATGATGGCCGGAAAAATCAAGGGCACCAATATGGTGGCGATTAAAAAGGATTTTTTCTGAACACGATTTAAAAACTCGCGTTGAATGATTAACCAGATTTTATTCATGACGGGATGGTTGTGGTCTAAGCTTCCTGTAGATGTTTTTTAAGCGCTTCATCGCCCTCGCCTTTCACCAAGCTGATAAAAATATCGGCCATTCCAGGAACAACTTCCTGAAAACTGTGTACCTCGGTGAGGTCGATCAATTCGCGAATGACCGTATTTCCATTAATGCCTTCCTTGCCTTTAAAGGTGGTCGAGTATAAACCGTCTTCCAGAGGCACTTGTTTGATAAGTTCGTAGCGTTCAACGGGTAAGATGAGTTGGTTTCCACGGTGTTCGACAACAAAGGTGTTGGACTTAAATTGAGCCTTCACCTGCTTTTTAGGTCCTTCCAGAATTTTTTTCGATTTATTGATCAGGGCAATATGATCGCATAACGATTCCACGGTTTCCATCCGGTGGGTTGAGAAAATGATGGTGCTTCCGTTTTCTTTCAACTCAAGAATCTTTTCGGTTATCAATTGGGCATTGACCGGGTCAAACCCGGAGAACGGTTCATCCAGAATAATCAACCGGGGTTCATGCATTACGGTACTGATGAACTGTACTTTTTGCGCCATTCCCTTCGAAAGATCTTCCACCTTCTTATTCCACCAATCCCGGATTTCAAATTTATCCAACCAGATTTTAATGCGGTCGAGGGCTTGCTTACGGCTTAAGCCTTTTAGCTGGGCGAGGTAGAGCAATTGCTCGCCTACTTTCATTTTTTTGTACAGACCGCGTTCTTCCGGCAGGTATCCAATAATTTCAATGTGTTTTTCGCGCAAGGGTTCGCCAAAGATCTCAATATCCCCCTCATCTCGATTGATGATCTGATTGATGATGCGAATTAAAGTAGTCTTACCGGCACCATTGGGTCCCAGTAATCCATAAATGGAGCGTTCGGGAATGGTGACGCTCACCTGATCAAGGGCGGTGTGGTTGGCATATCGTTTCGTTACACCACGAGTAATAAGTGCGTTCACTAATTAGTTGGGTTGGTTGGTAATAGGTGACGAAAATAGGAATAAAATTACAGAGCACCGGAATAAAATGCTCTGATAAAAAATACTATTTCTCGCGAAACACGATTTTTCCCATCGACACATCCAGATCAAAAACCAGTGCGTTTTTGGTGTCTTTCGAATAAGCTGCATTGGCGAACTTATTCGGTCCAATCTTTTTCAGATTGTTGGATAAATTAATACTGCACAACCAGGAATCATTGATAGTAACCACCACCGGAACTTCGGCATCGGGTAATTGAACAACCAGATTGCCAGCGCCTACACTACCAATTACGTGATTGTTAACCAACGGCTTATGGCTAAAGTCCAGGAACATATTGCCAAAGCCAACATCAGCCACAATCACTTTGGAGCGAGCCAGATTCAGTTGGCGGGCCTGAAGTGAACCCATGTCCACCTTGACCAGAAAGGTGTCCATGTCAATTTTATTTTCTAAACCCGACCCGTACCCGATACTGACATCGGCACTACCGGTATTGATTTTCAAACGCTTAACGGACAGACCAGAAAGATCGATATTGGCATTGCCCAAGCCATAATCAAGATCTAATGTATAGGGAATTGATTCGGTCAGGTATACTTTCCAAAACTTGTCGGTCGGGCGTTCATCGGCACCGAACATCCGATACGAAATGTTTTGACTTACGCCACGTTGGCTTTCCTGCTCCAGGGCCAGATCAACAGTACACGTTTGGTCAATGATTTCATTACTAAAGGAATGCGTATATTCTTCAAGATCCTGGTTACTGTAAATGGTCAGGATATCTTCATTTTGAGATGGCCGGATAAAGCAATTGCCGGTCTTCGCTTTTAATTTCAGTTCCACATGGTCGCAGGGCTGTGCCTTTTCGACAGAAAACTGCTTCTTCACCTGCCCGATTACTCCGGCAGCAACCCCATTTCCCAACACAATCAATACAATCAGTCTCCACATGTCCGGTCTTACGCTTTAGTTCAGGTTAATGTTACTTCGATGTAAGGTTAGGGCCGTTTTAGCAACCAATTCATAACGAACCAGTCACAAAAAAATAACCCGTAATAGGTCTTATACGGGTTAACGCAAGTTGGGTTATAGAATTGGCCAATTTTTTTTGGGGTCAGCCAAAATACTCCTTCATTCGCTCAAAAAAGCCCTTTTCACCGGCATCGGGGTGGGGTTGGAAATTTGGGGAATGTTTCAGGCTTTCCAATTTGGCTTTCTCCTCGCTTGTAAGTTTTCTGGGTGTCCACACATTAATATAAATCAGCTGATCGCCTGACCCATATCCATTCACATCCTTTAAGCCTTTACCCCGCAGGCGTAAAATTTTTCCGCTTTGCGTACCCGGGTCGATCTTAATCCGCACTTTACCGCCAATGGAAGGAACCTCAACGGAAGTTCCGAGTGCGGCATCAATAAAGCTAATATGCAGATCATAAATCAGGTTGTTGCCATCCCGCTTAAGTTCTTTATCCTCAACCTCTTCGATTAAGATCAATAAATCGCCAGGAATACCGCCACCGGGGGCCTCGTTACCCTTGCCTGACATGGAAAGCTGCATTCCATCACTTACCCCAGCCGGGATTTTCACGGATATCATGTCTTCTTTAGACACCAGCCCCGAGCTATCTACTCCCGGAGGTCGCTTATCAATCAACTGCCCGGCACCGTTGCATGAAGGACACGTGGAGGTTGACACCATCTGGCCCAGCATGGTGTTTACCACTTTTCGCACCTGGCCTGAGCCGTTGCAAGTAGAACAGTTTTTAAACGTAACGCCTTCGGCCCGTACTAATCGGTTAACCTTGATTTTCTTTTCTACACCGTTGGCAATTTCATCCAAGGTGAGTTTTAGTTTGATGCGCAGGTTGGATCCTTTGCGCTGTCGCGACCGGCCGCCTCCTCCGCCCCCAAAAAAGCTATCGAACGGGCTACCCCCTCCGAAAATATCTCCAAACTGACTGAAGATATCTTCCATGTTCATGTCATGTCCCTGGAATCCGCCCTGACCCGGTCGTGCATGACCGAATCGGTCGTATTGCGCGCGCTTTTCAGCACTACTCAAAACCTCATAGGCTTCGGCAGCTTCCTTGAATTTTTCTTCCGCTTCTTTATTACCCGGATTTTTATCAGGATGATATTGAATGGCTACCTTCCGGTAAGCTTTTTTAATTTCTTCAGGGGAAGCATTCTTAGCAACACCTAAGATTTCGTAATAATCGCGTTTGGTTGACATGGAGGGACTGAATTAACTTCCGACTACTACTTTAGCGAATCGGATTACTTTTTCATTGAGCAAGTAACCCTTTTCCACCACATCCACAATTTTGCCTTTCAACTTTTCATCGGTTACGGGTACCTGGGTGATCGCTTCATGAAGATCAGGATTGAAGTTGGAACCGGCTGATATCTCCAAGGGCTTTACCTGGAACTGCTCCAGGATTTTTTTGAATTTATTCTGAATCAGTAAAAAACCCTCGGCTTCTTTATCGGTGCGATCTTTATACGATTTTTCTGCTCGCTCAAAATCATCGACCACGGGCAACAAGGCCTTCACTAACTGTTCATTGGCCTGTTGAATGACCTCGAGTTTTTCTTTAGCGGATCTGCGTCTGTAATTGTCAAACTCTGCATACAGCCGAACATATTTGTCCTTCGCCTCTGCCAAATCGTCTTGAAGTTTTTTTAGCGGATCCGTGGTCTCACCTTTTTTCTCGGCTAAAACCGGCTCTTCGGATTGACCTTCAGGGGTTTCCGTGGTTGAATCTTCGTGTTTTTCCAATTCTTGTTCAGGATGTACGCTATTTTCCATGGTGTTCTTAAATGCGCTGCAAAAATGACAAGAATTTTGCCAAAACCCTGCACGTTGCCAAGATGTCGGTGCTTACTGCAAGCTTCGCCAAATCAGGTCTTTCAATTCCAGTATTCCCAGATTGGTGACAGAAGAGATGAACACAGACGGCAACTCGGTTGGAACTTCTTTGGCTAACTCGGCTTTAAGTTCGTCATCCAACAAATCGGATTTTGATATAGCCAGAATCCGTTTCTTATCCAGTAATTCAGGGTTATACTTTCGGAGCTCATTCAACAGGATTTGATATTCCTGCTGAATACTTTGGGCATCGGCTGGTATCAAAAACAAGAGGAGGGAATTTCGTTCGATGTGTTTTAAAAACCGAATGCCCAGTCCGCGTCCTTCTGCGGCTCCTTCAATAATACCGGGGATATCAGCCATCACAAAAGAACGGTCATCGCGATACTTAACCACACCCAGATTGGGGGTGAGTGTGGTAAACGCGTAGTCCGCAATTTTTGGCTTGGCTGCTGATACAACCGATAGCAGTGTTGATTTCCCGGCATTCGGAAAACCCACTAGACCTACATCGGCCAATAGCTTTAATTCCAGTACAATCCATTCTTCGCGGCCTGGTTCACCTGGCTGGGCATGTTGGGGTGCCTGGTTGGTGGAGGTGGCAAAAAAGGCATTGCCCTTTCCTCCACGACCTCCGGGAGTCAGGATAACCTCTTCACCATCATGATTGATCTCGCAAATAATTTCATCCGTATCGGCTCTTCGGGCTACAGTGCCTAATGGAACTTCCAGAATTTCATCCTTACCAAAGGCACCCGTGCGATTTTGTCCTTCTCCGGCTTTTCCATTTTCGGCAATGACGTGTTTGCGGTACTTTAAGTGGAGCAGTGTCCAGAGTTGGGCATTACCCCGCAGAATGACGTGGCCGCCACGGCCACCATCGCCACCATCTGGTCCACCTTTTTCAATAAACTTTTCACGATGAAAATGTAAGCATCCGGCACCACCATGCCCTGAACGGGAGTTGAATTTGACGTAGTCAATAAAATTGGGCGATGACATAGTGAATCAGGTGCAGCGTTAGCGGGCAGAAAAACAGGAGCTTATTTTTTATCGAGTTCTTGACAGATATTCTGAAATATCGTTTCAATGTCGCCAATACCGTGCACCGTGGCGAGCCGCCCCAGGTTTTTATAGTAGGGGAGAACATGAACGGTTTTCGTAAAGTATTCCGTGATTCGTTTATTTAATTTTTCATCTTCATCATCCGCCCGGTTCTCGATCGTTCTGCGCTTGGCGATACGATTTCGAACTTCCTCCTCCGTTACATCCAAGGCGATAACATGATGAATAGCCGTGCCATTATTCTTCATAAAGGTGTCCAAGGCTTCGGCTTGGGGTACCGTGCGGGGAAATCCATCAAACAAAAAACCTTTGGCGTTGGGATTTTTGTCAAGTTCTTCCTTCAACATAGCAATGGTGATTTCATCGGGAACCAGTGCACCGCTATTCATAATTTCTTTCACCCGCTTACCCAGCGGTGTATCATTTTTTGTATGCCACCGGAAGAGATCACCCGTACTGATATGAACAAAGCCGTATTTTTTAATGAGCCTTTCACTTTGTGTGCCTTTACCGGCACCAGGCGGGCCAAAGAGAACTAAATTGATCATGATCAATTTGGGGTTTAGGTAAAATGGGTTGCAAGATAACGATCAAAAGGCCAATCGCCAATGCGGGATTCCTACCGGGCCGTGTCATGGAGCGAGGCTGCCTTATAAATATCTTTGTAATTGCGGCCCAGGCCGTCATAGTCCAAACCATACCCCAATACAAATTCATCGTCAAGCTCAAAGCCGATATACTTTACCTCCAGCTTCTTTTCGCGCGCGGGCTTTTTCCTGAGCAGGGAGATTACCTCAACAGATTTGGCACCCAGGCCCCGCAACTCATTCATGATTTTTTCAAGGGTGAGTCCGGTATCAACAATGTCTTCTACGATAAGAATATGCTGATTGAATAAACTTTCGTCATGTCCAATCAGGGTCTTCAATTGTCCGGTGCTGGTGGTGCCTGCGTACGAAGAGGTTTTGACAAACGAAACCCGGCAGGGAATTTTTATTTCTTTCAGCAAATCGCTGGCAAACATAAAGGACCCATTCAGGATGGGTAGAAAGACCGGGGTTTTGTCTTTGTAATCTCGATTGATTTCAGCGGCCAGGTCGGCTACTTTTTCTTCAATCTTGGTTGCAGGAATAAATTTTTTGAATTCAAGATCTTTTATTTTCATACGCCATTCAAGACGAGTCAAAGATAGTTCTTTAAAAATAATGTTTAGGGAGCGCCAGACTTCATTCAACAGGATCTCTAACTGGCAATGGCCAGGGCTTGGTCGCCTCGTTTGTTAACCATGGGTAGCTTATTCATCCCAACCACATCGAGGGCATAGACGCCAAAGTCTTCCATAACTTTTCCTTTTAGTTCATAAAATCCACGACCCCGGAACGGAAACGCCCGGGCTGAATCGGGAAAGTGAACGGTGTCAAATACATTTCCGTGTACATCGTAGAAGGTTCCAAAGCACATGTGTTCTTTGGTTTTCATGGTATAGGCATCTTTCGTGGTTACCAAATACCCAACCAGCCGAACTGATTTTCCTTTTTTATGGCGAAGTTCAAGTGCTTGCGTGTCACCGAAGTCGCGCGTTTCCAACAGATCAAAGGGATTGCAGAGCGGGAAACCCAGCAGTTCGATTTCGTCAAAGGCATCTTCCAATGGATTTCGTTTCAGTTCAGGAAGCGCATAATGTTTGGGCTCGGTATCAAACAAATCAACGGTGGTGAGCGGCCGGGCCCGGTTGCTGCTAAAGAAGAGCATGCCTTCCCACAGCAGTTGTTGTTTGGTTTTTCCGGTAAAGCGAAAGGAACCCAATCGAATGAGAATGCGCAATTGTTCTAACCCGATGCCGGGGGTGCGCCTCAAAAAATTATCCAAACTCGTGTAGCTTCCTCTTCGCTTTCGTTCTTCTGCAATCTGTTGTGCCATTTTTGTTTCCAGGCTCTTCAAATGGATAAATCCGATATAAATTGTTTCACCGGTAATGGTGGTCAGGTATTCGCTATGGTTCACACACGGGGCTTCAATTTTTGCACCGTTCATGCGGGCTTCGTGAAAGTAGAATTCGGTGCGGTAAAATCCACCGAAGTTATTGATTACCCCGACCATGAACTCCAGCGGAAAATGGGCTTTGAGGTAAAGGCTTTGGTAACTCTCTACGGCATAACTGGCTGAGTGCCCTTTGGCAAACGAATACCCGGCAAAGCTTTCGATTTCAAACCACACCCGGTCGATGATGGGTTGCGCATACCCCATTTTTTTACAGTTCTCAAAAAATTTATCGCGCACCCGTTGAAATTCTTCGCGCGACCGGTATTTACCCGACATGCCCCTGCGCAACACATCGGCCTCGGTAAGGGTGAGGCCGGCAAAGTGATGGGCAACTTTAATCACATCTTCCTGGTACACCATTACGCCATAGGTGTCATGCATGATTTCATCCATCTTGGGATGAATGGATTCATAGGCAATGCCTTTGCGGTGCATGTGGAAGCGTTCAATGTAGGCCTTCATCATGCCCGAGCTGGCCACCCCGGGGCGGATGATGGAACTTGCCGCCACCAGCGTGAGGTAATCATCACACTGCAACTTGCCCAATAGCATGCGCATGGCGGGTGATTCTACATAAAAGCACCCCATGGCTTTGCTGTTGCGCATGAGGGTTTTTATTTTCTCATCCTCTTTAAATTTCTTGAATTGATAGATATTCACATCAAGGCCCTTATTGCGCTTCACGTGTTTGACGGTTTCTTTGATGTGACCCAACCCGCGCTGGCTTAGGATGTCGAACTTATAAATACCAAAGTCTTCGGCTGCATGCATTTCAAATTGTGCTACGGGCAGGCTTTTGGGCGGAAACTCCGTAGCTGTGTAGGAGTAGATGGGTTTCTCGGTAATGAGCACCCCCCCGGCATGAATGGATATGTAGGCGGGCAGTTCTTTTTGCACGATGTATGAGGCGTATGTCATCACTTGCTCGGCTATGTGATCGCGCTCCACGGCTTCTTTCCGGTTTTCTACCAGGGCATCAATTTCTTCTTTGGGTAATCCAAATACTTTTCCCAATTCGCGGATGATGGATTTGGGCTGGTAGGTAACGTGGGTGCCCAGCAGGCACACGTGATCATATCCGTATTTATCGAAGATGTATTCGTAAATCGCATCGCGGTTGTCCCACGAAAAATCGATATCAAAATCGGGTGGCGAGGTGCGCTCTTCGTTCAGAAAGCGTTCAAAAAACAAATCGAGTTCAATCGGATCTACATTGGTGATACCCAGGCAATAGGCTACCGTGCTGTTTGCGCCACTGCCACGGCCCACAAAATCGTACCCTTTCTTTTTGGCAAAGCGGATGAGGTCGTAAGCAATCAGGTAGTAGGCTGTGAATCCTTTCGTTTTGATGATGCTTAGTTCTTTTTCAATCCGGTCTTTCCAAATGGTTTTATCTTGCCCATACCGGATGGCATATCCTTTCAGGGTTTGTTCGCGCAGGTGTTTCAGGTCTTCCTGGGCACTGTGAGTAAATACTTTTTTGTTTTTGTCTTCCCCCAATCGGCACGAAATGGTGCATTGGTCAAGTAAGGATTGTGCATTTTGAATCAATTCCGGAAAGGCGTCAAATTGTTTCTCGAGTTCAGCGGCAGGAATCATGTATTCATCCTTGCCGGCCAGTGCCTGATCGGGCAGTTTGCTGAGCAAAGTGTTGTGCGCAATGCAACGCAGCAACCGGTGGATATTAAAATCCCGATGAACCCATTTTCCTTTTTTAATTTTCTCGGGCGGCCGTAGGGTAACGGGGTGATGGGCTACAAACTTGTAGGAGTAGTCTTCGCGCTGCGGATGATTGGCGTAGTGGATCAGGTCCTGCCTGCGCACACCCATGTATTCGTTTTCACGAAGTTGGTCGGGATCCATTTTTCCAAACGGGTAGATCACAAAGGCTTCGTTGAATTCGGGTGCGCGGGAGGGCAAGGGTTTGCCTTCGCGGTTGTGAAAGGATAAGAAGCGGTTAATGGACTCCAGGCCCTGATTATTTTTAGCGATGACGATATAAAGCAATCCCGAATCGGTTTTGACGTGGAGGGTTTCGGCCGGGTCGGTCGTAAAAAATTTTACATCGCTTCGGAACTCAATCCCTACGGCCAGGCTTAGATCATAGCCGGGTTTTCCATATTTCGTGAGTCCGTTTTCGCCCGGTTTATTCTCCTCGCAAAGCCTGAGCATTTCGAGGTACGAAGCCACGTTGTTGATTTCAGTGAGGGCCAGTTTATGAATGCCGCACCGCCTGGCCTCCTCAAAAAGATCTTTGATGGGCAAGGTGCCGTACTTGAAACTGAAACCGGTGTGGCAGTTGAGGTACATGCTGACATTGCTCCGGTTTTAGTTCAACAGATTTTTGGAAATCTTTCCGCTAAACACGTTCATCTCCATGCGCACGCGCCTGCCCACATCCAGCGTGGTTGCCCGCACCAGTTTATCCACTCCGTGTTTATGCTTGATAAAATCCATAGCCTCGTAGAGGTTAACGTCCTGTTCCGTCTCATCGAACAAACTGATCTGGTGGTTGCCCTGCACGAGGTTGCTAAGCCGCACACCCACCAACCGGATCAACATTCTGCGGTTGTACAGTTTATCGAACAACTCCTGCACCACGCGCAAAATCACGTGATCGGAAGAGGTGTAGGGAATATGCACCTGTTTTGTTTCCGTATCAAAGTTGGAATACCTGATTTTTACCGTTACACACGAGGTAAGCTTTCTCTGTTCGCGCAGTTGAAACGCTACCTTTTCTACCATGGCGATAAGAATGGACTTCAGCCGTTTTACATCGATCGTATCCTGGTCAAAGGTAGATTCGGTGGAAATGGATTTTTGCTCGGAATAGGAAACAACCGGAGAATCATCCAGGCCATGGGCTTTGTTCCAAAGACTGATTCCGTTTTTTCCGAAGGCACTGGTCAAAAAGGGCAAGGGCATTTCGCGCAACGTAGCCACGGTGCGTACGCCCATATCATATAAAAAGGTGGCCGTCTGCTTTCCAATCATGGGAATTTTGTCCACTGCCAGCGGAGCCAGGAAATCTTTTTCGGTGCCAGCCGGAATTTGCTTTTCCGCGTTGGGTTTAAACTCACCGGTGGCCACTTTGGAAACCAATTTGTTGACCGATAAAGCCATGGAAATGGGTAAGCCCGCTTCTTTTTGAATTTTGCGTTTGAGTTCCAATGCCCATTTGTAGGTGCCGAAAAACCGGTCCAACCCGGTGGCATCCACATAGAACTCATCGATGGAAGATTTTTCGAAGGCTGGAGCTTTGTCGGCAATGATTTCCGTAACCAGGTGTGAGTTTTGGCTGTAGGCCTCCATGTCACCGGAAATCACCTTGGCATCCGGGCAAAGTTGCAAGGCCAGGTACATGGG
>ERZ1066115.109-NODE-109-length-30353-cov-14.568156_pt1 | contig 30353 bp, 25 predicted proteins | sample MGYA00382762_ERZ1066115 | MGnify/ENA primary metagenome ERZ1066115 (study PRJEB33369, sample SAMEA5778345) | biofilm metagenome | biome: Industrial cooling water; feature: Water cooling tower basin; material: Biofilm | place: United Arab Emirates | collected... | reverse complement strand
AGAACGCCTTCCGAGACGCCCTCGTGGCCTTCGCAGGAAAGTACGCCGGATGATAGTCGTCGGGCGGTTTGGCGAACAAGGATGTTCGCATCGATCTCGGCCGGCGCAGCGTAGCGAGCCGGTACGTCATGGACGACGAACCGCCCGAGAACGCCTTCCGAGACGCCCTCGTGGCCTTCGCAGGAAAGTACGCCGGATGATAATCGTCGGGCGGTTCGGCGAACCTGGCGCCGCGCGAGGGATTGAAGCGAGTACCCCGCAGCCCCGCCCGGGGCGGGGCGAGGAGTACTCGCGGAAAGCCCGACCCGGCGAAGCCGGGACGCGCCATAAGGTATTAGAGTATTACTTTATCAGGAACTTATAGGAGGTTTACTATGAAGATGATCGACCTGACCATCCCCTTGGGGATCGGCACCCCGCCCTGGCCCACCTACGAGCCGCTCGAGGTAAAGTACTTCAAGCGCCTGGCCCCCAACGGCGCCAACGGCCAGCTCGTGACCCACTCGAACCACATCGGCACCCACCTGGACGGCGAGATCCATTTCTACACGCCGGGCAAGGACATCGCCAGCCTGGACATGGATTTCCTGGTGCACGAGGGCGCCATCGTCGACCTCTCCGACGTGGCCAAGGATTACGATATCTACACCTCTAAGATGGTGGAGGAGCGCGTCGAGGTGAAGGAAGGCGATATCCTGATCATCCACACCGGCTTCCACCACTACGGCTGGGACCAGCCCACGGGCGACGAGATCCGCTACATGATCAAGCACCCGGGGCCGGACCGCGAGTTCGCCGAATGGGCCAAGAAGAAGAAGCTGCGCTGGATCGGCGTGGACTGCGGCTCGGCCGACCACCCCATGAACACCAAGATCCGCGACTGGATGCCCAAGCAGGCCGCCGAGTGCGATAGGCACTTCAAGGCCAAGTACGGCAAGGGCCTGGACGAGGTCTTCAGCGAGGACAAGTACCAGCTCATGCACATCGAGATGTTCAACGAGCACGTCATCCACGCCGAGTGCCTGGGCGGCGACATGGACCTCCTCTTGAACCAGCGGGCCCTGATCGGCTGCTTCCCCTGGCGCTTCGTGGACGGGGAGTCCAGCATAGCGCGCATCGTGGCCATGGTGGAGGACGATCGCTACGAGAAGCTCATGGCCAAGAAGGCCAAGTGCGAGCTGACCAAGTTCGGCGACGTAGCCGGCGCCAAGGCCGCCTGGCTGCACGAGGAAGCCCGCAAGAAGTAAGGCCGAGGCCGGCGGCCGCCCCGGGCCCTTCCCCGTCCGGCGGCGCCGGCCTCCCTTCCTACGACGATAAGGAGAGACTATGCCGAAGCCGCTGGAGGGCGTCCGCGTCCTCGACCTGACCCGCGTCCTGGCGGGCCCGTTCTGTACCATGATGCTCCTGGACCTCGGCGCCGAGGTGATCAAGGTCGAGGTCCCCGGGACGGGAGACGACTCCCGCGCCTTCGGCCCGTTCAAGAACGGCCAGAGCTTATACTTTCTTAACATCAACCGCGGCAAGGAGAGCGTCGCCCTGGACCTGAAGAGCGCCGAGGGCAAGGCCCTACTCCTCGAGCTGGCCAAGAAGAGCGACGTGATCGTGGAGAACTTCCGCCCCGGCACCATGGAGAAGCTGGGCCTGGGCTGGGAGACGCTCAAGGCGGCCAACCCGCGCCTGATCTACGCGGCGGTGTCCGGCTTCGGCCACACGGGCCCGGACTCGGGCCGCCCGGCCTACGACATCCTGGTGCAGGCCATGGGCGGCGTGATGAGCATTACCGGCTGGCCCGACTCGCCGCCGACCCGCGTGGGCCTGTCCATGGGCGACATCACCGCGGCCGTCTTCGGCTCCTCGGGCATCCTGGCCGCGCTCTACCAGCGCGAGAAAACCGGGCGGGGGCAGAAGGTGGACGTGGCCATGCTGGACTGCCAGCTGGCCATCCTGGAGAACGCCCTGGTCCGCTACCAGGTCGACGGCAAGGCCCCGGCGCCCCTGGGCACGCGGCACCCGACGATCACGCCCTTCCAGGCCTTCCGCGCGGCGGACGCCTGGTTCGTGGTGGCCGTGGGCAACGACGCGCTCTGGAAAACCTTCTGCGCCGCCGTGAAGCGGCCCGACCTCCTGGCCGACGCCCGCTTCGCGACCAACGGCGATCGCACCAAGCACTACGAGGACCTCATCCCCGAGCTCGAGCGACTCTTCGCGGCGAAGGACGCGGGCGAATGGCTGGCGCTGCTGGAGGCCGCCGGCGTGCCGGCGGCGCCGGTCAACTCGGTCGATAAGGTGATGAAGGACCGCCAGCTCATCGCCCGTAATATGTTCGTCACGGTGGACGATCCGGCGGCCGGCGCGGTCACCATCCCCGGCAACCCGATCAAGATGGAGAGCGTGCCCGAGAGCCCGACGCGCCCGCGCGCCCCGGCCCTGGGCGAGCATACCGACGCGGTCCTCAAGGCCGTCCTGGGCCTGGACGAGGCGGCCATAGCCGAGCTCCGGGCCAAGGGGGCCGTCGTATGAGCGGGAGGCGCGGCGAAGGCCGTCCCGCGGCCGTCGCCCCCCGCGCGCTCGCCCCGCTGGCCAAGGCGCTGCGCTCGGGCGAGCTCGACTTAGGCGACTATATCGAGGCCGCCCTGGAGCGGCTGGATGAATTCGAGCCGGCGCTACGGACCCTGCTGCCCGAAGAGGGGCGGCGCGAGCGCCTCCGAGCGGAAGCGGCCGCCTTGGCCGCGCGCTATCCCGACCCGGCCTCGCGGCCGCCGCTCTACGGCGCGCTCCTGGGCGTCAAGGACATCTACGCGGCCGAGGGCTTTCCGACCCGCGCCGGCTCCAAGCTTCCGCCCGAGCTCTTCGCCATGCCCGAGGGGCCCCTCGTGTCGGCCCTGAAGCGCTCAGGCGCCCTGGTCCTAGGCAAGACGGTCACCACGGAGTTCGCCTACTTCGCGCCCGGCCCCACGGCCAATCCCTGGGATACGGCGCGGACGCCCGGCGGCTCCAGCTCGGGCTCGGCGGCCGCCGTGGCGGCCGGCTTCTGCTCGCTGGCCACCGGGACGCAGACCATAGGCTCGATATCCCGGCCGGCCGCCTTCTGCGGCGTCGCCGGCTGGAAGCCCGGCTACGAGCGCCTATCGCGCGAGGGCATCGTGCCCTTCAGCCCCTCGGTGGACCACGCCGGGCTCTTCGCCCCCGACGCCGCCGGCCTCGCGTTGGCGGCCTCGGTCGCGACGCCCGATTGGGACGAGGGCCGCCGCGCCCGCGCGGCCGCGGCCTACGGCAAGGGCCGGCCCGTCCTGGCCGTACCCGAAGGCCCCTTCTTAGCGCAGGCCGAGCCGGCCGGCCTGGCGGCCTTCGAGGCGGCCGTCGACCGCTTGGCGGCCGCCGGCTTTACGATCGTCCGCGCGCCGGCCTTCGGCGATATCGAGGCGATCAACGCGCGGCATAGGCTTATCTGCGCCGCCGACATCGCCTTGGTCCACGCGGCGTGGTTCGACGCCCATGAGGCTCTCTACGCGCCGCAGACGGCCGAGCTGATCCGGACCGGCCGGGCCGTAAGCCCGGCGAGCCTGGCAGCCGCTCAAGCGGGCCGTACCGAGCTGCGGGAGGCGCTCGAGGCCGGCCTCGGTAAGGCGGGCGCCTCGTTCTGGCTCTGCCCGGCCGCCCCCGGCCCCGCGCCGCTGGGCCTCGCGGCCACCGGCAGCCCGATCATGAACCTGCCCTGGACCCACGCGGGCCTCCCGACCCTGGCCCTGCCCGCCGGCCTCTCGGCCGAGGGCATGCCGCTCGGCCTGCAGCTCGCCGGGCGATTCGGCGGCGACGAGGAGCTCCTGGCGCTCGGCGTGCTTATCGAGGAGGCGATCGCCGACGCGTAGGGCGGGTCGACGGGTCCTTAGCCCTATCGGACGAACGCTCCTCCCGCGCGATAGCCCTGAGCTCGTCGCCTACCCGCATAGCCTTTCTCAGGGCCGAGAGGGCGGGGAAAAGCCCCAATATCGTCAGGCCGACGAGGTAGATCGGCTTGTCGCTGGTATAAAACGCGTAGCCGAAGACCGCGCCGAGCCCCGCGTTCATGATGAGGCCCCTGATCGCGCCGGAAAGCTGCGCGGACGCCCGCTCCCTCCTGGTTTCCAAGCTTAAGGGCGGGCGAGGCGCGGCCGCTAGGGCGGCTCCGTCCCCGGGGCCTCCGCGAGGCCTCTGAGGCTCGCAAGGTTCGGCCCGCCCGCGCTCCGCGAGGATGTCCGCGTGCTTGGAGAGCGCCTGGGCGACCCGGGCCTCGGCCGGCGCGGCTTCGACGAAGCCCGCGCCCCAGTCCAACTCATAGAGCGCCAGCGAACGGGCGATGTTCTTCATCGCTAGCGGCGGCACCGGCCTCATGCGCAGATCCAACATGGTCTCTATCTGCCTATGGATATCCTCGGAGAGATAGGCGGCGCCCGGCGGCGCTGCCTGCATGACGCGGGCGGCTACGTTGACGCCGTTTCCGTAGACGCGCTTATCGCCCCGCCAGATCTCTCCCAGTTGCAAACCCGCGCGTAAGTCCAACTCGGGGGCGCGCCGTAGCTCCGGCCGCAAGGCTAAGCCGAGATGCATGACGCACTGCGTCGCCGCTACCGCGCTCGGAAACGCGGCCAGGAGCTCCGACCCGGTCGCGTCCACGAGCTCGCCGCCGCGCTCGGCTATGATAGGCTCGGCGCACGATCGGTAAGCCCCGAGCAGGTCGAGGGCCCTCCCCTCGTCGGTTTCGAAGAGTTCGACGAAGCCGCAGGCCTCTATGAATAGTAGGGCCGCTAAACCGGGCGAGGCCCGCGACGCCTCCGCCCTCTCATCGTTCGCCATCGGCTCCGCTCCCCTTTCCATAACTAACCCGACCTAAAGCGCCGCCCGCCGGTATAGCCCTGGCGGGGCGCGGCCGTAGCGAGTCGGGGCGCTTCGGCTTGATTCCTCGTCGGCGCTTGCTTAACTTTATACGCTAGGCGGCTCGGCGCCGCCCCGGAAAGCCCGCCCGCGCGGGCCGTAGATTACCATAAGGAGATACCATGGCGACCATTACCTTAAAAGGCAAGCCCATCCGCAGCTCGGGGGAACTCCCCAAGCTCGGTAGCGCCGCGCCGGACTTCACGCTGACCAAGGCCGACCTTACGGACGTCGGGCTCGCCGAATTCAAGGGTAAGGTGCGCGTGCTCAATATCGTCCCGAGCCTGGATACCGGCGTCTGCGCCGCCAGCGCCCGCGCCTTCAACAAGAAGATCAAGGAGCTAGGCGGCGCGGTCGTGCTGACGATCAGCCGGGACCTGCCCTTCGCCCAGAAGCGCTTCTGCGAGGCCGAAGGCATCGACGCGGTCGTCACCCTCTCGGAGCTGCGCGGCCGCTCCTTCGGTAAGGATTACGGGGTCGAGCTCGTAGACGGCCCCCTGGCCGGCCTCCTAGCGCGCGCCGTGGTCGTGGTCGACCCGGCCGGCAAGGTGGCCTATACCGAGCAGGTCCCGGAGATAGCCCAGGAGCCCGACTACGACAAGGCCCTGAACGCCGCCAAGGCGGCCGCGGCCTACTAGTCGGCTCATGCCATCGGGGTCGCACCGCAGCCGCTAAGGCCGGCGTCGCCGGTAAGGTACGCGGCGGCCGGTAAGGCCGGCGGCGCCGGTAAGGCGCACGGCGGCCGAGGCCTCAGGCGCACGGCGGCCGTTATGGTCAGCGGCGCCCGCGGCCTCAGGATCGCGGTAGTCGCCAAGGCCTGCGGCGTCGCTTTACCTTATCTATTTTCTTTAGTATTATACCCCTGGGGGGTATACTCCCACCCTAGGAGGAAGCCTTATGAAACACATCGTCAACATCGAGGGCATGAGCTGCGGCCACTGCGCCATGCGTGTGAAGAAGTCCTTGAGCGAAGTCGCCGGCGTCACGAGCGCTGAGGTCGACCTGACGGCCAAGCAGGCCACGGTCGAGGGCGAGGGCTTCGACGCCAGCATGCTTAAGGTCGCCGTCGAGAAGGCAGGCTACCAGGCGGTCTCGATACTACCGTAAACCGCCGTCGGCCTCGCGCGATAAAAAAGGCGGCGCGCCTCGCCGAGGCCGCCGCCGTGTCTTTATATCCGCCAGCCGAGCGCCCGTCGCGCGGGACTCGGCGCGGGGAACTCGGCTATTTTAACTCCGAAAGCTTGATAGGCTTGGGCTCCGCCTCGTCGCCTTCGACCTTTTGGAACTCCTCAAGGAGCTCCTTGCCGCGGCGGCTCAGCTTGCCCGGGACCTGTATCATCAGCTTGATATACATATCGCCGCGGCGGGCGCCGCCGTTCGCGCCGGGGACACCGGCCTCGCGGACGCGGAGCATCTTGCCGTGCTGGGTGCCCGCCGGCACGCTCACCTGCAGCTTCTTGCCGTCGATGGTCGGCACGGTGATGTCGCCGCCCAAGGCCGCCTTGGCCACGGATACCGGCACCGCGCAATACAGGTCGTAGCCGTCGCGCTCGAAGAACTCGTGCGGCCGCACGTGCACGAACACGTACAGGTCGCCGGGCCTGCCGCCGTTGGGGCCGGCGTCGCCCTGGCCGGGCACCGAAAGCCGTCGGCCGTCCTCCATGCCCGGGGGAATAGTCACCTTGATCTTCTGCTTCTTCTTACCCAAGCCCGAGCCGCCGCAGACGCGGCAGGGTTTCTCCACGATATGCCCCTCGCCGCCGCAGCTGGGGCAGGCGCTGGCTATGGAGAAGAAGCCGGAGCTGCGCCTGACCTGGCCCGAGCCCTGGCAGGTCGGGCAGACCTTGCGGCCGCCCCCGGACTCGGAGCCGGAGCCGGAGCAGGCGGCGCAGGACTCGTCGCGGCTATAGCTGATCTCTACCTGGGTGCCGAAGACGGCCTGGTCGAAGGAGAGCTCGAGGTCGTAGCGCAGGTTGGCGCCGCGGGGCGGCTCGCCGCGCCGGCGGCCGCCGGAGGAGCCCATGCCGCCGCCGAAGAGGTTATCGAAGATGCTGCCGAAGCCGCCCATGCCGCCGAAGATATCCTCGAAATCGCGGAACACGCCCGAGAAGTCATGGGCGCCCTGTCCGCCGGCCATGCCCTCGACGCCGGCGAAGCCGAACTGGTCGTAGGCGGCGCGCTTCTGGTCGTCCCCGAGCACCTCGTAGGCCTCGGTGGCCTCCTTGAATCGCTCTTCCGCGGCTTTATCGCCCGGATTCTTATCCGGGTGGTTCTGGATGGCGAGCTTACGGTACGCCTTCTTGATGTCGTCCTTGCTCGCGCCCTTTTCCAGGCCCAGGACTTCGTAATAATCGCGCTTAGCCACGGTTCATCCTCATCGTCTTGGATAGCCCGGCAGCCCGGCTAGGGCTCGGCCGGGCTCGCGCCCGCGCGGGACGGTCCCGCCGGCGCTACGGCCGGGCGAGCGCCCGGCCGCGTGCGGCCTTATTTCTTATCCTCGTCGTCGACGACGCGGTAATCGGCGTCCTCGGCGCCGCCGGCGGCGGGGCCCGCCCCGGGAGCCGGCTCGCCTTCGGGCGCGGCGCCGGGCTCGCCCTGGGCGGCCTGCGAGGCGTTCTTATACACCTCTTCGGCCAGCTTATACGAGGCCTGCTTGAGGGCCTCGGTCTTCTCCTTGATCACGGCGGGGTCGCCCGACTGCAGTACGCCCTTCAAGTCGGCGATCGCGGCCTCGATCTTGGCCTTATCCTCGGCGCCCACCTTATCGCCGTAGTCCTTCAGGGACTTCTCGGTGGCGTACACCAGGTTATCGGCCTCGTTATGCGCCTCGGCGCGCTCGCGCTCGCGCTTGTCCTCCTCGGCGTGGGCCTCGGCCTCGCGCACCATGCGGTCGATGTCGGCGTCGTTAAGGCCGCTCGAGGCCTCGATGCGGATCTTCTGCTCCTTGCCGGTGCCCTGGTCCTTGGCCGAGACGTGCACGATGCCGTTGGCGTCGATATCGAAGGTCACCTCGATCTGCGGGACGCCGCGCGGGGCGGGCGGTATGCCGTCCAGGTCGAAGCGGCCGAGCGTCCGGTTCTGGCCGGCCATCTCGCGCTCGCCCTGCAGGACGTGGATGGATACGGTGTTCTGGTTATCCGCCGCGGTGCTGAAGATCTGGCTCTTGCGGCAGGGAATGGTGGTGTTGCGGGTGATGAGGCGCGTAAAGACGCCGCCCAGGGTCTCGATGCCCAGGGAGAGCGGGGTCACGTCCAACAGGAGCACGTCCTTGACGTCGCCGCCCAGGATGCCGCCCTGGATGGCGGCGCCCACGGCGACGGCCTCGTCGGGATTGACGCCCTTGGAGGGTTCCTTGCCGAAGAGCTCCTTGACGATCTGCTGAACCTTGGGGATGCGGGTGGAGCCGCCCACCAGGATGACCTCGTCGATCTGCGCGGCGGTGACGCCGGCGTCGGCCATGGCCTTGCGGCAGGGCTCCTTGGACTTCTCCAGGAGGTCGTCGATCAGGCGCTCGAAGGTGGACCTGGTCAGGCTCTTCTGCAGGTGCTTGGGGCCGGAGGCGTCGGCGGTGATGAACGGCAGGTTGATCTCGGCCTGCTGCATGTTGGACAGCTCGATCTTGGCCTTCTCGGCGGCCTCCTTGAGGCGCTGCAGGGCCATCTTGTCCTGGGACAGGTCGATGCCCGAATCCTTCTTGAACTCCTCGACTAGCCACTGCATGACGCGGCGGTCGAAGTCGTCGCCGCCCAGGTGGGTGTCGCCGTTGGTGCTCTTCACCTCGAAGACGCCCTCGCCGAGCTCCAGGATGGAGATATCGAAGGTGCCGCCGCCCAGGTCGTAGACGGCGATGGTCTTCTCCTTCTTCTGATCCTTGTTAAAGCCGTAGGCCAAGCTGGCGGCGGTGGGCTCGTTGATGATGCGCTTGACCTCGAGGCCGGCGATCTTGCCGGCGTCCTTGGTGGCCTGGCGCTGGGCGTCGTTGAAGTAGGCGGGGACGGTGATGACGGCCTCGGTGACCGGCTCGCCCAGGTAGTCCTCGGCGGTCTTCTTCATCTTCTGCAGGACGAAGGCGCTGATCTCCTGGGGGCTGTAGAGCTTGCCGGAGATGTCGACGCGGACGTCGTTCTGGTGCGGCACGACCTTGTACGGCACCAAGGTGGTCTCGTTCTTCAGCTCGTCATAGCGACGCCCCATGAAGCGCTTGATCGAATAGACCGTATTCTCGGGGTTGGTGATCATCTGGTTCTTGGCCGGCTGGCCGACCACGCGCTCGCCCTTGGAGGTGAAGCCCACGATGGACGGCGTGGTGCGCTGGCCCTCCGAGTTGGCGATGACGAGGGGCTCGCCGCCCTCCATGACCGCGACGCAGCTATTCGTGGTCCCTAAATCGATTCCAATTATCCTACCCATGGCGATCTCCTTAACGCGCCTCCCTAGGCGCGGGCGAATTTACTCGGTCTCGGCCGCCCCGGCGGCCTTATTCGGCATCATGACCTTAACCTTGGCGCTCCTCAAGATCCGATCCTTGAGCATATAGCCCTTCACGTACTCCTCGGCCACGATCGGCTCGTCGCACTCGCCCTCCTCGCTCATCATGGCCTCGTGCTTGTTCGGGTCGAAGGCCGCCCCCAGCGAATCGTAGCGGCTGAGCGCGTACTTGGCCTCGAGGGTGTTCAGGAGGCTGCGGTGGATCATGGCGACGCCGTCGTGCAGCGACTGGAAGTCCCTGGAGCTCTCGCTGCTCTTGACGGCGCGGTCGAAGTCGTCCAGGACGCCGACGAGGTCGGAGAGCAGCTGGCTGTTGGCGTAGCCGACCGCCTCGTCCTTCTCGCGGAACATGCGCTTCCTAAAATTCTCGTAGTCGGCGAGCTTGCGCAGGTACTGGTCCTTCAGGGAGGACACCTCCTCCTGAAGCTTGGCGATGAGCTCGTCCTTCTCGGCCAGGACGGCCAGGCCTTCGCCCTCCGCCCGCGGCTCCTCGGCGCGCGGCGCCTCCGCCTGAGGCGAAGGCGCCGGCCGGGAGGCGGCGTCCAGCCCCGGGCCCGCGTCGGGGGCCGGGCCTGAAGTTTCCGGAGTATCCGTATCGTTCTTCTTGTGCGCGTGTTTAGACATAGCCTCGCTCGTAAATGGTGTGATGGGCCCTCGGTTCGTACTCGAGACGGGGCCGTATAAACTGGATTCTAGGACGGAACGGCGCCTCATGCGCGATCCTAGCGAATATGGAGTTAAGGTAATAAAGATTTTTTTTAAGCGTCAAGCTCGCGGACCAGGAATACATAAAAAAAGGCACGGTTTTTGTATACCGAGCGGACTCCTCCGCGAGCGGGCGCGCCTTGACAAGCACGATTGAAGCTATAACATTGATACTATACGGCGGGGACCGAGGCGAGGGCCCGAGCATCCCCCCCGTGAGCCCGTCGTACGCGGGGCGGCGGCGCCGATCGCCGTTCCGATCGCTAGGAGGCGTGATTGCAGTTCCAACGGCCGTCTATCATCCAGGAGCAGCGGCAAAAGCTCAGCCCCCAGATGATACAGTCTATACGCCTCATGTCATTACCCATACAAGAATTAAAAGATGAGATCCAGCATGAGCTTGAGGTGAATCCCGCGCTCGAGATCGTCGAGGACCGCTCGACCCTGTCGCTCGACGCCTATAAAGAGGATCGCGAGTCGGAGTCGGAGGCCAGGAGCCTCTTCGAGGCCAGTTCCGATCCCGGTTGGAGCCGGACGGGCGACGACGAGTCCGACGCCAAGCGCCGCTTCCTGGAAGGCGCCATCACGATAGCCGAAACCTTGCAGGACCACCTGCTGTGGCAACTGAGGCTACAGCCGCTCTCGCCCGAGCAGCGCGACATAGGCGAACGCCTGATCCAGAACCTGGACGCCGACGGCTTCTACAAGGAGGATCCGTACGCGCTTTGCCAGGCCTGGCCGCCGGAACTGGTGAACATGGTCATGGCCGTGGTGCGGAGCCTGGAGCCGACGGGGGTCTGCGTCGCCGACTACCGCGAATCCCTGGTCGTCCAGACCCTCCTTAATCCCGCCGCGCCGCCGGCCGCCCTCGCGATCCTCCGCGAGCATATCGAGCTCCTAGAGCGCGGCAAGCACCACGACATCCAGAAGCGCATGAAGATCCCCGAGCGGGAGTTCGCCGAGGCCCTGGCGTTCATCAAGACCCTTAACCCCTTCCCCGGCCGCCAATACTCGGCGGAGGAGACCCGATACGTCATCCCGGACGTGCAGGTCAAGCTCAAGGAAGGCGAGTTCGTCATCGTCATCAACGACGAGGAGCTCCCGGTCATCGGCATCAACCCCTTCTTCGACGAGCTGGCCGAGAGCAAGCACGACAAGGCGACCGACGCCTTCGTAAAGGACAACATCCGCAAGGCGCGCTGGTTCATACAGAGCATCCACCAGCGGAACAAGACCCTGCTCAAGGTGATGCGGGCCATCGTCGAGTTCCAACGCCAGTTCTTCGCGCGGGGGCCCAAGTACCTGGCCCCGCTGACCCTGAAAGACATCGCGGGCGAGGTCGGCGTGCACGAGACGACCATATCGCGCATCGCCAACAAGAAATACGTGCAGACCGACTGGGGCATCTTCGAGCTGCGCTACTTCTTCACGAACAGCATCTCGGGCTCCGGATCCAAGGGCTCGCGCTTCTCCAAGGAAGGCGTCAAGCAGCTTATCAAGGAGCTCCTAGAGGGCGAGGCCAAGGCTATGTCCGACCAGGAGATCAGCGATACCTTGGCCAAGAAGGGCATTAAGCTGGCCAGGCGCACGGTCGCCAAGTATAGGCTCGAGCTCAACGTCGACTCGTCCTTCGGCCGCAAGCACGGCTAGGGGGCGGGGAGGCTTTCGGTAGGGGGCGCCGGCGCCCGTAGGCCGGCGGGAACAGGGCTCGGAGACCCAAGGCGGGTCCCCGGGCGCGGAGGGCGGCGAGGCGTCCCGGACGGGGGCTCAGCCGCTAGGAGGTATCCATGACCGTAGACGTCCGTTCCGTGCACTTCGACCTAAGCGAGGCTAACCGGGCGTATTTGGACAAGAAGATCGAACGCATCGCGTACGCGCGCGACCTGATCGTCGACCTTCTCTTCTCCTTTACCAAGGAGAAGCAGTTCCAATGCGAGTGTACGGTGAACTTCCGCTGGGGAACCCAGGCCCACGTGCAAGAGACGGACTTCGACCTAAGCGCCGGCATGGATAAACTCATCGATACGCTCGAGCAGAAGATCAATAAGGAGAAGAAGAAGGTCCAGGACAAGAAATAAGCGCTCAAGGCGGCCCCCGGGGCCGCCTTTTTATCCGTCACCGCCGTCATCGGGCCGCCCGACGGCGTATTTGCCTAAGCGGGCGTTTAGGGTTATGCTAAAGCCGCGATGAACCCTAAGCGATTTACCGTCCTCGATCTCCTCGACCTCGATCTCAAGGAGCATGACGCCCTGGAGCTCCGCTGCATAGGCGGGCGCAAGGGCCTCGGGCGGGAGATCAGCGGGCCCGACATCAACCGGCCGGGGCTCGCGCTCTCGGGCTTCTTCGAGAGCTTCGCCTACGAGCGGATCCAGCTCATCGGGCACGGCGAGGCGGCATACCTGCATATGCTGGCGACCCAGGACGGGCTTACCGAGATCCATAAGATCTTCAGCTACCCGGTGCCCTGCTTCATCATAGCCAACGGCGACGCGCCCGAACCGCAGTTCGCCGCCGCGGCCGAGCAGGCCGACTGCCCCATCCTGGCCTCCAAGCTCTCGTCCACCGAGCTCGCCGCCCGCCTCATGCGGGTGCTGGCCACGGTCTTCGCGCCCAAGACCAGCGTCCACGGCGTACTCGTGGAGGTCTACGGCATAGGCATACTCCTGACCGGCGACTCGGGCGTGGGCAAGAGCGAGACGGCCTTGGAGCTGATCGAGCGGGGGCACCGCCTGGTGGCCGACGACGTCGTCGAGATCCGCTGCGTGAGCGGCAATATCCTCATGGGCTCGGGCGCCAACAAGGTCATCGGCCACCACATGGAGATCCGCGGCCTGGGCATCATCAACGTAACCCACCTCTTCGGCGTGGGCGCCATCAGGGACAAGAAGCAGGTCCAGCTCATCTGCAAGCTGGAGGAGTGGGACGCGGCCAAGGTCTACGACCGCATCGGCACCGACGAGATGAGCGACGACATCCTGGGCGTGCGCGTCCCCCGGCTGGACATACCCGTAAAGCCCGGGCGCAACATCCCCATCATCATCGAGACGGCCGCCATGAACGAGCGCCTGAAGAAGATGGGCTACCACTCCGCCCGGGAGTTCAACCAGAACATTCTCCGCTGGCTCGAAAGCGAAAGCGCGCGGGCCGTCTATTTCGGCAGGGACGAATCCATCTAGCGGCGGCCTACGCACGGGAGATATCGAACGAACATGATAGAAAAGACGACCGTTATAAAGAACCGCGCCGGCATCCACGCCAGGCCGGCGGCCATGATCGTGCAGACGGCGGGGAAATTCGCCTCCAGGATCTTCCTCGAGAAGGACGGCGACCGTATCAACGCCAAGAGCATCATGGGCATCATCACCCTCGGCGCCAGCTACGATACGCCCATACGCATCATCGCGGAGGGGCCGGACGAGGAAGCGGCGGCGGGCGCCGTCGAGCAGCTGTTCATACGCCGCTTCGAGGAGGACTAGGGCCGTGAGGCCCCGGGCCTACGGCTCCAAGGGCGACGCGGCGCTCGCGGCGGTCGTCTACGCTGCCAGCGCCGTCGGCATGTCCCTCTACGTAGCCTCGGCCGTCGACGCAGAGGCCGCGGCGCGTGCGCCGGCGCGCGCGCTCTTCCTGATCGTACCGGCCGCGCTGTTCGCCGTCTTCCTGGGCCTGGCGTGGCGTAGCCTGCGGGAGCTGCGCGCCGGGGCCTGGGGGGCCCGCACCAGGGCCTACGTCCTGGCCCTGTTCCTGGCTTCCGGATTCATGGCCGCCCTGCCGCCCGCCCTGGGCCTCGGCGCCGCGGCAACCCGGGCGGCGCGCGCCCCGGCCGGGCGCGCCGTCGCGGCCGGCCTGGACGCCGGCGTGGAGCGGCTCCTGTCGTACTACGCCGATAAGGAGCGCGAGCTGCGCTTCGCGGCGACGCGCGACCTGCCGAGCCTGCTCGCGGCGCAGGGGCCGAACGCCAAGGCCTGCCTCGAAGCCATGTCCGCCCGATATCCCGAGCTCGTCGCCCTCGAGCTGTTCGCCGGCGGCCGCTCCATCGGCTTCGCGGGGGAGCCCGGCCTGCGCTCGGCGGGCGACGCCCCCCCGGAGCGCCCCGGCCCCCTGCCCAGGCTCTCTACGGGCGGCGTCAGCTACCTCCGATACTTCGCGGCCGAGCTCGGCAGCGCCCCGGACGGCAGGGACGCGGCCGCCGTCCTGGCCCTGCGCCTGGACGAGGGGGCGGAGCGGGCGGCGGCGGCCTTCCAGACGGCGCGCGCGGCCCTGCCCGAGGCCGCGGGCGCGGCGGCCGCCTTGCCGCCGGCCCTGGGCATGTTCGGCGCGGCGCTCGTCCTGGCCATGCTCGGCCTGGCCGGCACCTTCTCCGTATTGGCGGCCGACGCGCTCATGCAGCCGCTGGAGGCGCTACGGGAGGCCGTAGGCCGGCTGCGCGGCGACCGGGGACGGGCGGCCTACCTGTCCAAGGCCGGCGACGAATCGGGCCGCCTCATAGACGAGCTGAACGCCGCCCTGGATAGGCTTGAGCGCGCGCGCGGCGACCGGCTGCGCAGCGAAAAACTCACGCTCTGGCGCGATATGGCCCGCCAGCTGGCCCACGAGCTCCGCAACCCCCTAACCCCCATTCGGCTCTCGGCCGAACGCGTGCTGAAACGCTTCCAAGCCGATCCCGATTCGGTGGGCGATATCCTGCCGCGCTCGATGGGCGCCATCATCGCCGAGACGCGCCACATGGAGGAGCTCCTGGGCGAATTCCGCGATTTCTCCCGCCTGCCGGAGCCGCGGCTCCGGACGGTCGAGCTCAGGCCCTTGGCGCTCGAGCTCGTGCACCTGTACTCCGCCTCCTGGCCGAGGCTGACCGTGGACTGCGGGGGCATAGCGGACGGCCTGACGCTCCGGGCGGACCCCGGCCACCTCAAGCAGCTCCTGGGCAACCTCCTGACCAACGCGGCCGAGGCGACCGACGGCGCGGGCTCGGTCGCGATCCGGGCCGAGCTTGTCAAAACCGGGGATAGCCATTATTGTAGGCTCGTCGTCGAGGACGACGGACCGGGCGTCGCCGCCGACGAGGCCGGCCGCGTCTTCTCGCCCTACTACACCACGAAGCCGACCGGGACGGGCCTCGGGCTCGCGGTCGTGGACCACATCGCCTCGGCCCACGGCGGTTCGGTCAGGCTGGAATCCGAGCCGGGACGCGGCGCGGCGTTCATCGTCGACCTGCCTCTCGAACGCGGGCTCCCCGGCGCGGGCGCCGACGGCCGGGACGAACCGGGCGAACCCTAAGGAAAGCGCAGTATGAGCTCCATACTCGTCATAGACGACGAACGCGGCATACGCGAAACGCTCAAGGACATATTAGAAGACGACGGCCATAGCGCTATCCTGGCGGAGGACGCCCTCATAGGCCTGGACCTGCTCGCGCGCGAACGCGTAGACCTGGTCATCCTGGACGTGTGGCTGCCGCGCATGGGCGGCGTCGACGCCCTGAAGGCGATACGCGAGCGCCATCCCGGGGTCGAGGTGATCGTGGTCTCCGGCCACGCCAGCATCGACATGGCCGTGAACGCCGTCAAGCTCGGCGCCTTCGACTTCATAGAGAAGCCGCTGTCCATAGACCGGGTCGGCACGGCCGTGCGCAACGCCGAGGCCCTCATCCGCCTTCGGGACGAGAACGCCCGCTTAAAGCGCGCGGCGGCCGGCCCCGACGATATCCTAGGCTCGTCGCCCGCCATCAAGGCCGTCAAGGACCTGATCGAGCAGAGCGCCCGCTCCGACGCCCGCGTCCTCATAAGCGGCGAGAACGGCACCGGCAAGGAGCTGGCCGCCCGGCGCATCCACGAGCTGTCGGAGCGGGCCGCGGGCCCCTTCGTGGCGGTCAACTGCGCCGCCATCCCCGACACCCTCCTGGAGAGCGAGCTCTTCGGGCATGAGAAAGGCTCCTTCACCGACGCCGCCTCGCGCCGCAAGGGCAAGTTCGAGCTGGCCCACCGCGGCACCCTGTTCCTCGACGAGATAGCCGACATGTCGCCATCGGCACAGGCCAAGGTGCTCCGCGCCGTCCAGGAGCTAAAGTTCGAGCGCTTGGGCGGCGAGGAGACGATCGAGAGCGACGTGCGGGTCATAGCCGCCTCGAATAAGGACCTGCGCGAGGAGATCGCCGCCGGCCGCTTCCGCGAGGACCTGTATTTCAGGCTGAGCGTCATCCCCATACATATGCCGCCGCTCCGCGAACGGGCCGGCGACGTGGCCGCGCTGGCCGAGGCCTTCCTACGCCGGCATTCGGGCGGCCGCCCCAGGAGCTTCAGCCCGGAGGCGATCGCCCTGCTCGAGGCGCACGACTGGCCGGGCAACATACGCGAGCTTAAGAACTGCGTGGAGCGCGTAGCGGTGATGAGCGACGAGGACCCGATCGGCGCCGAGCTCGTCGGGCGGCTCATGGGGCCGTCCGGGCCCGCCGCGGCGGCCACGCACGCGCCTTGCGACCTGGACGGCCTCCTCGAGCTCCGGCTCAACGAGGCCAAAGAGGAATTCGAGCGGCGATATATCCTCCACAAACTGGACGAAGCGGGATATAATGTGACCAAGGCCGCCGAGGCCATTGGCGTATATCCGAGCAACCTTCACGCGAAGATCAAGAAGCTCGGCATAGAGGCGGGATCATGAAAGAGTTAACCGACAGGCAGCGCGAGGTGCTCGACTTCATCGAGCGCTACCACGGGGAGCGGAGCTATCCGCCCACCATACGCGAGATAGCCGAGTTCTTCCGCATCTCGGTCAAGGGCGCTTACGACCACTTAAAGGCCTTGGAGAAGAAGGGCTATATGCGGCTCGGCGAGAACCGATCCCGCTCCATCGAGCTCCTCGGCAAGTCGTATAGCCCGTCGCCCCTGGCCGAGATACCCCTCTTAGGCAGCGTGGCCGCGGGCAAGCCCATCTTCGCCGACGAGAATTTCGAGTCCAGCGTGCACGTGCCCGCCGCGATGGCGGCCAAGGGACGCTGCTTCGCCCTGCGGGTCCGCGGCGACAGCATGACCGGCGCCGGCATCCTGGACGGCGACATAGCCGTCATCGAGCAGCGGCATACCGCCGACGACGGCGACATCGTCGTGGCCATGCTCGAGGACTCGGTCACCTTGAAGCGCTTCTACCGCGAGAAGGGCCGCATCCGCCTGGCGGCGGAGAACCCGGCCTTCGCGCCGATCTACACCCAGGACGTGCGGGTGCTCGGCGCCCTGCGCGGCATCATGCGCAGCTACTAAGCCCGGTGGAGCCCGTCCTCATCGTCGGCGGCCCCGAGCTCGGCCGACGTAACGATTTTATCCGACAGAGCCTGGAGCGCTGCGCCAAGGAATGGGGCGAGAAGCCCGAGGAGCACCGCGCCTACGCCCAGGACCTCGGCGTGCCGTCCCTCCTGGACCTCCTCATGAACGGCTCGCTCTTCTCGGCGGGGAAATTCGTCCAGTACCTGGGCGCCGACCAGATCAAGGCCAAGGCCGACGTGCAGGCCCTGGTCGCCTACGCCAAGAACCCCGCCGAGCGGACCGTCCTCGTCCTCGTGTCGGACGGCTACGGGGTGGACAAGCACATCGAGGACGCCGTCGGCAAGGACGCCAAGAAGATATTCTGGGAGCTCTCCGCCGCCGAGATGGAGCGCTGGGTCCGGGACTACTTTTCGTCCCAGGGGCTCGCGATAGCGCCCGAGGCCGCCGAGGCCCTCCTGGAGCTCGTGGAGAACAATACGGAGGCCTTGCGGGGCGAATGCTCACGCCTGGCCCTCTTCTTTCCCAAGGGCGCCCGCGTAGAAGAGGCGGACGTCGAACGCTATATCAGCCATAACCGCTCCGAGGACGCCTTCAGCCTCTTCGACCGCATGGCCGCCGGGACCCTGGAGCAGGCCTTGGAGATACTCGGCGCCCTGCTGGCCGACCGCGACGGCGGCGGCGTGGGGCTCTTGGCGGGCCTACTCTGGTCGTTCAGGCGGCTCTCTAGCCTCCACGCCGCCCTGGACGAAGGCAAGCCCTACGAGGCGGCCGCCCGCGGCCTGCGCATCACGAGCCGAAAGCTCCTGGCGCAATACGACGCGGCCCGCCGGCGCTGGCCGACGGGCGCCTGCCGCGCGATCATCGCCTACGGCGTCGAGGTCGACGCCCAACTGCGCGCGCTCGGCTCCTCCCATGAGCGCACCCTGCTCGAGCTCTTCGTCTACGCCGCCGTGGGCGGCCGGGCCCCGGTACCGCTCGGGCTACGCCTCCCCTGACATAGACGCCGCCTCTATGCTATGATCCGCCCGCATTCCACCGGTCGGGTCGCTTACGCCCGTTTCGGTCCTGGGCGGGTACATCATTGACGCGTTTTGAAGAAGCCAAGGACGAAGGGGCCCTCGCCCTCGATGACGGCGCGCGCTTGGCGCTGTCTCGCACGCTATTCTCGATCATGAAGGACGGCGCATTTTTCTGCGACCGCGCCCTCGTCGTGCGCCACGCCAACGGGGCCTTCGTAGGCCTGACCGGCCTGGACCCCTCGGCCGCGCCTTCGGAACTCGCCGCGGCCTATCCGGGGCAGGCGAACGCCGCCGTACTGGCCAACGCCCGGGCGGCGCTCGACGCCATCGGCTGCTGGGAAGGCGAACTGGAGCGGATCGACGCCAAGGGCAGGCCGCGGACGCACCGCCTGACCTTAGCCGCGTCCCCGGCCGAGCCGAGCGCCGCGGACCCGGCCGCCCCCCGCTACGCGGGCGTAATCCGCGACTTAAGCCCCCTCGTAGAGGCCGAACGCCGCCTGGCCTGGTCGCTGGGCCATGACGAGCTGACCGGCTTGCCCATCCGCGCGCTCTTCGTCGAGGCCTTAGGCCAAGCCGTGGCGGCGGCCGAGGGCGGCGGCACCCCGCTCGCGGTGGCCGTGGCCGACCTAGACGATTTTAAACGATACAACACCGACTACGGCCGGGACGAGGGCGACGCCATCCTGGCCGCGGCGGCCAAGCGGCTAAAGGAGCGCCTACCGCCCGGCGGCTACCTGGCCCGTACCGGCGGGGACGAGTTCTCCTATTTCGCCCGCCTTAAGCCCGGCCAGGACGCGGGGGCCCTGGCCCGCGCCATCCGCGACGCCCTGGACGAGCCGCTGCGGACCGGGCGCGGGAACCATCGCCTGCGCGCCAGCGTCGGGGCCTCCGGCTGGCCGCGCGACGGCGAATCGGCCGAGGAGCTCCTGGCGGCCGCCGACCTGGCGCTCCAAGGCTGCAAGGAGCGGGGCGAGGACGGCGTGCTCTGCTATGACTTGGAGCTCAAGCGCGAGCGGGGCGGCCGGGCGCTCTTGGAGGCCGAGCTCAGGGCGGCCATCGACGGCCAAAGCCTCTCGGTACACTACCAACCCGTACTGGCCCTGGCCGACGGCAGCCTCTACGGCGTCGAGGCCCTGGCGCGCTGGCGGCACCCGACCCGGGGTCTCGTGCGCCCCGACGAGTTCATCCCCCTGGCCGAGGAGACCGGCCTGATCCTGAGCCTCGGGGAGCTCGTGCTCGGCAAGGCGCTGCGGCAAGGCTCGGCCTGGTGCCGCGGCGACTCGGCGGCCCTCCGCGTCGCGGTGAACGTATCGGCGATGCAGCTGGCCCGCCCCGGCTTCGCCGCGGGTTTCCTGGAATCGGCCGGCCGCGCCGGCCTGTCGCCGGCCAACTTAAGCGTGGAGATCACGGAGAGCGCCCTGGTCGCCAAGGTCGACGAGGCCAACGCGGCCCTGGGCGCCCTGCGCGCCGTCGGCGTGAGCGTCTCGGTCGACGACTTCGGCACCGGCTACTCGTCGCTCAGCTATATCAAGGACCTGCCGGTAGACCAGCTCAAGATAGACAAGGGCTTCGTCAAGGAGATGGCGCGCTCCTCGGTCGCGCGCGAGATCGTCACCGGCACGGTGAGCCTGGCCCACAAGCTGAACCTCAGGGTGGTAGCCGAGGGCGTGGAGACGGCGGAGCAATTCTACCTGCTGCGGGAGATGGGCTGCGATTACGCCCAGGGCTTCCTCTTCGGCAAGGCCCTGCCGGCCGCCGAGCTCGAGGGCCTCTACCTGGACCGCGGCGGCTCGCGATATTCATCGGCGCTCTACCGATAGGCCTCCGCGTTTGACCAAGCCCGACTAGCGAGATACCATTAGGCCATGATCCCCGAGCAGGCGCCGACGAGCGCCCGCGGCGCGGCCCCCGGGCCGTACGACGACGACGAACTCATCCGGCCCGAGACCGGGACGGCGGCGCGCGACGGCCCCACGCCGACGGCCGAGGCCGACGCCAACGCCGACGCCCTGCCCGTCTCGGACGGCCTCCGATCCCGTATCCGGGCGATGGAGCGCGCCGGCTGCGCCCAACCCTTCGGCGAGCGCATCGCCCTGATCGGCGCGGCCGAGCTGGACGGCAAGCGGCCCGTCGCGCAGCGCTCGGGCGCCTACAAACTGCTTTCGGCCGTGTATGAACGCGGGCGCCCCCATTGGAGCGACCCGGTCCGCGCCCTAGCCCCGCTACGGGAGCTCCTATTCAAGGCGGAAGCGCCGCCGAACGCCGACCGCGGCCTGTTCTACCTCCTGGCCCGGGCCGCCCAGGCGGGCATCTCGCCCTCGGCCTTCGCGATCCACCTGATCCTGCCGCGCATGGGCCGCGACGCCGATTGGCGCCGCTGGCGCTCGCGCCATATCTGGGTGCTGGATAGCGTCCTAGACCTGCTCGTCGGGCTCAGGGCGCAGGCGCCCTGGGACGCGGAGCGCCTGGCCGGCGGCGCCGCCTTGGCCGACGTCGCGCTCTGCAAGTACGTCGGCCGCCCGCTCTCCCGTCTCTCGGGTAGCCTGATCGAGAACCGGGGTCCCCTGCTCGAAGCCTGGGCCGAATCGTGGAAGGGGATGAGGCTAGGCTCGATACGCTTCATACGCTACCTCAGGGCCGCCGTACTCCCGGCCTTCTATCGCCTATCGGGCAAGATCGACCCCGAGCAGCTGGCCCCCATGGGCCGATCGCTCCAGCGCCTTGAGCGCGTCCTGGCGCCGCGCCTAGACGCCATGGACGAACCGAGCTTCGAATCGCTCCTGGCGGCCGGCGGCTTCGCCGCGAGCCTGGAGTCGCGAGCCGCGCTCAGGGCCGGCGGCCAGGCGCCCTCCTTCGATCTCGTGCGCGAGCTACGCGCCTACCTGGAGGCCGCGGCGGCCCTAGCCGCGCACGACGCGGGGCCCGCGCTCCTACCGTACCTGGATAAGGCTAGTCTCCGCCGCGATCCCGGCTTCATGGCGGACGCCGCGGCGGCGCTGGCGGCCCTGCCCCCCGGCGAAGGAGGGGCGATCCTACGCTGGCATATCGGCGCCTTGGCGGCCACGGAGGCCGGCGAACGGGAGCGCTTCATCATGGAGCTGCGCGGCGCCGGCGACGCGCACCCGGCCTGCCCCTGGCGCCGCCCGGTCAGCCGGGCCGCGCGCTTCGCCTTCGAGCCGACCGCGCTCGTCGCGCGGCCGCGCGGGGCCGCGAACCAGGCCGCGAATGAGGCCGGCGGCGGAGAAGCAGGCTCGGAAGCGGGATCGGGAGCAGGCTCGGTGGCCGCCGCGCCGAGCTTGGCGCCCACGGTCGATTTCTCCCGCGTAAGGCCGGCGCACGCCGACGCCATCCGCGCGGCAAAGGCCCCGCTCGGCCTAGAGACCCTCTGCGCGTTCCTGGCGGGGCTAGCGGCGCGGAACGCCGGCGACGGCGACCCGCAGGCCGCGCGCGCTTACGCGGAGCTCGGCCGGGAGTGGGCCAGGCTCCGGGCGGCGGCGCAGGAGGGGGCGCCCGCCGACGCTCCGCAGGCTCGGCCGAGGCCGGATCGCGGGCTTAAGGCGCTCGACGCCGCGTTCGCCCTGGTGGACGGCCTGCCGAGCCGGGCCGGCTCGGCTCTCCGCCTCGGCGCGGCCGCCGTCGCCGCGTCGTTAAGCCTGCCGCCCGGGACCGAAACGGGGCTTTCGCTCCTCGGCTCGGCCCTGAGCCAGCTCAAGGCCGGCGGCGCCTATCCGCGCGGCGTCGGGACGATCTTAAAGGCTATACGCGCCGATTACGTCCCGGGCTTCCTGGGCTTGGGCTGCGCGTCCTTGGCGCTGCAATGCGCCGAGCGCATCGCGCGGCTCTGGGCCGACGGCCCGCTCCGCGAGGAGCTCGCGGAGCTGCGCCCGGAGGCCTGGCGGACCCTGATGGGACTCGCGGGTAGCGCCCATACGCCGGCGGGGATCGTAGTCAGCGAAGCCCTGCTCGACGGCATCGCGTACGGCGAGTTGCGCGCCGAGCTGGCTGCGCTCCGCGACCTGGCCGCCAAGAACCTCGATCCCGACCGAACCGTCGCGCCGCCGAAGCCCTTCCTGCGCGCCCCGATCGTAAAGCCGAGCGAGCTCTATCCGCCCGAACCGCCCCCCCTCGGCCCCGAGACCGGGACGGCGATCGAGCTACGGGCTGGGAACGGTCAGGCCATCGCCCTAGCCGGGCTCGAAGAGCTCGGCGACGCGTCGCTACGCCTGAAGATCGGCCGCCTGGACCCGGAGTTCGCCTTGGCCGCGAGCGGCCGCGACCTGGCGCGCTGTTACCTGACGCTCCGCACCTACGCCGCCAAGGCCGCGGCCGCGGCACGCCGGCGGCTCGTCATCGACGCCGACCCGCGGGCTTTCTCGGCCGACGCGATCCTAGGCGCGTCGGCGCTGCGCTACGAACGCGGGGCCGGCGCCAAGCCGACGATGATAGGGGCTAAATCCATGCTCCTACTCGCGGCCAAGCCGCATCCCTTACGCTCCGGCGACGTTTAGCGCAATCTATACAAGCAGGGGCGCGGCGGCCTATAATAGAAAGCCGCGCTTCGCGCCGTCATCGGGACGGCCGACGCCTACCCAGAGTAAGGAAAGCCCCCATGAACCATATGACCGCAGAGCTCCTGGCCCCCGCCGGCAGCCCCGAGGCCCTGGACGCCGCCGTCGCCGAAGGCGCCGACGCCGTCTACCTCGGCCTAAAGAATTTCAACGCGCGCATGCGCACGGCTAACTTCGCCTACAGCCAGTTCGAAGCCGCGACCGAGAGCCTGCACAAGCTCGGCAAGAAGATCTACGTCACCGTGAACACCGTCTTCGAGCAGCGCGAGGCCGACCGCGTCTACCAGCTCCTGCAGTACCTGGAGCGCGTCGGGCCCGACGGCATCATCGTGCAGGACCTGGGCGTAGTAAAGATGGCCCGCGACCATTTCCCCGGGCTCAAGCTGCACGCCTCCACCCAGATGAACGTGGCCTCCGCCGCGGGCGCCAACCTCCTCTCCCGCTACGGCTTTAAGCGCGTCGTACTGTCGCGGGAGCTGTCTTTGGACGAGCTCAAGGCCGTCCGCGCCTCTACGAACATGGAGCTGGAGACCTTCGTGCACGGCGCGCTCTGCGTGAGCGCCTCCGGCCTCTGCCTCTTCTCCAGCTATCTAGGCGGCCGTTCGGCCAATCGCGGCGCCTGCACCCAAGCCTGCCGCCGCCTCTTCCGCAGCGAGGGCGACGACGACGGCTACTACTTTAGCCCCGACGACCTGCAGCTCGTGGAGCGCATCCCCGAGCTGGTCGAAGCCGGCGTCTCGAGCTTGAAGATCGAGGGCCGCATGAAGAGCGCCGACTACGTGGGCAGCGTCGTGGCGGCCTACCGCTACATGCTGGACAACTGGCGCTTCGACCGCGAGCGCGCCGCCAGCAAGGCCCTCTCCATGCTCCAGGGCGACTTCGCCCGCCGCAAGACCACGTTCTGGTTCGACGGGACGCCCGAGCCCGGCTCCTTCCTGCGCCCGGAGCAGGCCGGCGGCACGGGCATCCCCCTGGGCAAGGTCAAGCTGGTCCGCGTCTTCGACGAGCGGCGCTGGATGCAGATCGGCCGCTACGACGGCTTAGCCGAGGGCGATTCGCTCCGCATCCACAAGCACGACGACTCGGGTCGCGCCACCGCCAAGGTCCGCGGTGTCAAGGACCTGGCCGACGGCTTCTTCGTCCGGGTGGACGAGGAATTCGGCCCCCAGGACGAGGTCTACCTCGTGCAGACCAAGAGCCTGTCCAAGCGCTACAAGCCGGTCCTGCCCGGGAGCCTGGCCAAATACCATAAATTCCCCAGCTACGACGCGGCGCCGCCCCCCGCCGTGCCCGAGCTGCCCAAGGACGGGCTCCTGGCCTGGCCCGAGGGCAATTACGCCGTCGTCAGCCGCGTCCAGGACCTGCACGCCCTGCAGTCCGACCGGCCCAAGAAGGCCATCCTGCGCCTTACCCGGAAGAACGCCGAGCTTATGCGCCGGCACGAGAAGGAGCTGCCCTTCCGGGGCGACGAGCTCGTGATATGGCTGGAGCCCTACTTCCCGCAGGCTGACGCCGAATGGCTGGCCGAGGAGCTGGCCTATTGGACGGAGCGCGGGCAGAGGCTCTTCGTCGCTAATAACCTGGGGCACTTAAGCCTTTTAAAGAGTAAGGGGCTCTCGATAGTCGCAGGACCCTGGCTCTACGCGTTCAACGCCTATGCGGCGGCCCTGCTCCTGGAGAACGGCGCGGCCGCGATCATGCCGCCCCTGGAGATATCCAAGCAGGATTTCCAGAAACTGGCCGATTACGTCCCGGCCGCCGCGCTCTTCCCGACGGTCTTCGCCTATCCGCAGCTCTTCACGGTACGTTCGGACCTAGGCAAGTACGGCTTCCGCTTCTTCGCCGACCGCGAAGGCGGCGAGTACGAGCTGGTAAGCGACCAGTCCGGCTCGGTGGTCATTCCGATCGAGCCCTTCTCCCTGGTCGACCGCATACCGTACTTGAAGAAGGACGGCGTGGGCCGCTTCGCGCTGGACTTTAGCTTCATAGACCTAAAGAAGCAGATCTATAAACGGGTGATGGCCGCCGCCCGCGACGGCATCGTCCTGCCCGAGACCGGGCGCTTCAATTGGAAGGACGGCTTCTGGCAGCCGGACGAGTCCGGCCCCGGCGCCAAGCCCTACGGCAACGCCGACTCGGGCCGCCGGGACGGCGCAAGCCGCGCCGGCGAGGGCCGCGCCGCCAAACCGGGCGCCGCCCCCCGCGGCGGCGAGGCGGCGCGCAAGGCCCGCTACGACGCGGCCGTCGAGCGCGCCAAGAAGGCCGCCGGTAGGCCGGGTCGCGGCGGCCGGCCGCAATGGTACGAGAAAGAGGGCGCCGGCGCCGCCGAGGCGCCTAAGGGGCGCGCTCCAGCGCGGCGCGGCGCCCCGAGCCGAGGCGCCGACGCGACGCGACGGTCCGGACCCGCGAGCCCGGCTAAGGGCGACGCCCCGGCGGAGCGGGGCGGCAGGCCCGCATCCCGCCCCGGCGGCCGGCCGGCTTCGCGGCCCGGTTCGGGCCCGGCTAAGCCGCGCGGTCCCCGGCCGGACGCGCCTTCCCGCGGCCGCCGCTAACGCGGGCAGCCGTAGTCCAGCATAGCCTCGCCGTAGCCCTGGAGCGCGGCCCGGTAACGGGCCGCGGCCGCGCGCGCCCCGGCCAGGTCGTGATCCGTCCAGTTGCCGCACTCCGCGGCCGAGGCCCCGGGCATGGGGCCCTCGTACGCGGCGATGAACTCGAAACAGGCTTGGACCAAGGCTATGAGCGGCGCGCCCTTGAGCTCCCTCGTTAAGAGATACAGGCCGGTACGGCAGCCCATGGGGCCGAAATAGATGATCGCGTCCGAGTTCGCCGAGCTCCGTAGGTAGCTCGCCCCCAGATGCTCCAGGCTATGGAGCGCGCCGACCGAAAGCGGCGCTTCTTGGTTGGGCCGCGTCAGCCTAAGGTCCCAGGTAAGGACGTCGCCGTCGACCCGCGATAAGTACAGGCCCGGCTTCAGGGTCGTATGGTCGACTTGGAAACTGGCGATCTTCTTGAGTTCCATATTCGGCTCCTCGCAAAAGGCCTGTACGGCGGCCCGGGCGACCCCGGCGGCCCGGGCGGCCCAGGCGGCTCCGGACAGCCGCGGCGGCCCCGATCGGGCCGTCGGCTGCCTGACGTCGGCTGCGGACAGCCGCGGCGGCCCCGATCGGGCCGCCGGCTGCCGGCCGTCGGCTGCCGGCCGCCGGCAGACTAGACGCTACCGTAGCTCCGGCCGCTTAAGCCTAACGCCGCCGGGGCCCGCCATCAAGCGCGGGCGGCCCCTACGAGCCCGTCGAGGCCCCAGCTCCGCGCCAGCTCGGCGGCCTGCCGCTCCCGGTAGAGCTCGCCCGAAGCGTAGCTCGCCCAAAGCTCGGCCGCGAGCCCCTCCGGCTCCGGACAGCCGCGGAGGCCGAGCTTCTCGAAGTACGCGACGACGTTCCGTAGGTCGCGGGCGAGGAGCTCGAAGGCGCGGCTTGAATACCTGGCGTCCGCCGCCTGCGGGAAGTCGATGACGACCGGCAGGCCGCCGCGCACGAGCACGTTATAGGGCGACAAGTCACCGTGGACCAAGTCGGCGGCGAGCATCGTCCTCACGGCCCCGAGGAGCGCCGCCATAAGCGCGCCCGCCTCCGCGGCGTCCGGCTCGGCCTCTATCAGGCGCGGGGCGGCCTCGTCGCCGTCCAGGATGAACTCCATGGCTATCGCGCGGGAGCTCGCGCCCAGGGGCCGCGGCACCGGGCAGCCGGCGGCGTAGAGCCGCTCCAAGGCGTCCCGCTCGGCGTCGACCCAATACGCCTGCATCGTATCGGGATCCGACAGCATATGCAGGATATCGCGGCGCTTCCTAACGCTACGGCCTATACGCCCGTCTAGGTAGCTTTTCGCCGACTTAAAGCTCCGCGTCTCGATGTCTTTGTAGATCTTGACCGCGACTTCGCGGCAAGCCTGGTTCGGATGGGCGGGGCAACGATAGACCGAAGCCTCCTTACCGCTCTTGATAAGGCGACCCGGTCCCGCTATGACGGCCCGGGCATGGTAGTACTCGAAAATTTCTTCTTCGTTCATGATAGGGATCCTCCGTCGACGCCCGGGCCTAGGCTACGCGGACGCGACGACGTCGAGGCGGGCCCGGAGGCGCGCCTAAGATGCGATGATGAGGATGGATCCCTGCGTTGAGGCTCGCTTTAGCCCCGCGGCGCGCGGAGATCGATCCCGGCTCGATGGCTTACGATGTTCCTGGACATGCTCATACGACCTCCTATGGCGCGGCGTTCCGCTACGACGCCGAGCATACGCCGCCGTACCCGGCATGGGCTAGGGAAAGCTCCGTTCTACGCAATTAGTAAGCCGACGCCGCGGCCCAGGCGGGCCAAGCGCCATCCGCGCTAACGTTCAGCTTTTCAAAACGTTAAACGCATGCTACGATTGCGTTCATCGACGTCGGACGCAGCCGCGGCCCGCGTCGCCGTCGCGTCGTTTAGACGGCGACGAACCAGGCCTGACGGGCCGATACGGCCGCCCCGGGCGGCTAGAGGAGAGCGACTATGGTAGACCCGCGCATCGAACGGCTCGCGGACATACTGGTGAACTTCTCGGTGGGCGTGAAGCCCGGCGAGAACGTCCTCGTTCAGGACACGGGCATCGAGCCCGCCTTCGACCGCGCCATCGTGAGGGCGATACATAAGGCCGGCGGCCGCGCCTTCGTCACGCTCCGCGACAAGCGGATCGAGCGCGAGCTCCTCCTGGACGCACCGGCCGAGCAGCTGGAGCTGCAGGCCGAGTTCGAGCGCTACCGCATGGCCAAGATGCAGTGCTATATCGGCTACAGCGCCATCCGGAACATGAGCGCCATGGGCGACGTACCGGGCGACAAGATGGACCTCTACAACCGCAACGTCTGGAAGAAGGTGCACATCGAGCAGCGCGTGCCGCACACGCGCTGGGTGGTATTGCGCTACCCCAGCCCCGCCATGGCCCAGTTGGCCGCCATGAGCGAGGAGGCCTTCGAGCGCTTCTACTTCGACGTCTGCACCATGGACTACGCCAAGATGAGCCGCGCCATGGATCCCCTGGTCGAGTACCTGAAGCGCACCGACAGGGTCCGCATCGTAGCCAAGGATACCGACCTGAGCTTCTCGATCAAGGGCCTACCGCCGGTCAAGTGCGACGGCAAGATGAACATCCCCGACGGCGAGGTCTACACCGCGCCGGTCCGCGACTCGGTGAACGGCGTGATCAGCTACAACACGCCGAGCGAGCACGAGGGCTTCACCTACGAGAACGTCCGCCTGGAATTCAAGGACGGCAAGATCGTAAAGGCCGCGGCCAACGATACGGAGCGCATCAACCGCGTCTTCGACACCGACGAGGGCGCCCGTTACGTGGGCGAGTTCGCCATCGGCGTGAACCCCTATATCACCAAGGCCATGAAGGAGACGCTGTTCGACGAGAAGATCGCCGGCTCCATCCACTTCACGCCGGGCAACTCCTACGACGACTGCTTCAACGGCAACCGCTCCGCCGTGCACTGGGACCTGGTCCTGATCCAGACGCCCGAGTTCGGCGGCGGCGAGCTCTACTTCGACGACGTCCTCGTCCGCAAGGACGGGCTCTTCACGGTGCCCGAGCTCATGGGCCTCAACCCCGAGGCGCTCAAGGGCTAAGCGCCGAGCCCCGCCGGCTCCGAGGGCGGGGAGGCGTGGACGAGATCGCGGGCGCCCGATATGCTACGCGGCGCGGCGCCCGCGCCTAACACTCGATCCCGGAGCCCAATCGATGCGAATCTTTGAGCGTAGCCTCCCCGCCCTCGTCCGCGACCTTTGGGTCGCCGCGCGACCCTTCTCCCTGTCCCTCGCCCTTTATTCGACGAGCGTGCCGGCCGCCCTGGCCTTCCGGGCCGGCCTCGTCCCCGGCGAGGCGCCCTGCCTAGGCCTGCTTAGGCTCCTCCTCGTCACGGCCGCCGGCCTCTCCGTGCAGGCGGCGACGAATCTCATCAACGACCACTTCGAGACCGGCCAGAGGGTAGGCCCCGCGCCGTCCAAGCTCTATCGCTTCCTGGGCCAGGAGCGGGGAGCCTTCGACATACTGGTCTTCTTCTCGGGCCTCGCATGCTTCGGGTTCACCGCGCTCGTCGGGCTCTACCTGGCCCTGACGACGAGCCTCGCGCTCTTCGCCGTCGGCGCTATCGGGCTCGTCGGCGGCTACTGCTATACGGGGGAGCCCGTCGTCTACAAGCGCTTCGGCCTCGGCGCCCTACTCTCCTTCGTCCTACTCGGACCGCTCATGAACTTCGGAGCCTGGCTGGGCCTGGGCGGGGCGGCCTCCTTCGGGCCGGTCCTCGCGAGCCTCCCCGTCTCGTTGCTCATCCCCGCGATGATGTTCGCGAACGAGATCCGCGACGTCGAGCGGGACGCGGCGCTGGGGATCAGGACGGCCACCGTGCGCATGGGCAGGCGCGCGGGCCAGGCCCTCTACGACGCGCTCCTCGTCCTCTCCTTCCTCCTGGCGCCGGCGAACGCGGCCCTCGGCCTCGTCCCCCCGGCGGCCCTCGCCTCGCTCGCGGCGCTGCCCCTGGCCTTCCGCGCGCGCGCGCGCGCGGCCGCCGGCCGGAGCGATATGATCCCCGCGACTAACCTCCTGCACCTCGTATTCGGCGCGCTCTACGCGGCGGGGATCGTCCTGGGCTAGAGAGGGCTCGGCCCTTATGCCCCGGCGGGCTCCTCGCGGCCGCGCGAGCCTAAGCCCTTGACGAGCCAGGAGACGCCGAAGGCTACGAGCATAACCGTCTCCAATAGGAGCAAGACGGGCCTGGCGTCCATCCACTCCTTGCCCTTCGCGAAGTAGAGCCCGACGGCCAAGGCGAGCGCGCCCAGTATGGCCCAGCCGGCTACGCGGTAGACTACGTTACGCCCCCGCTTACGCGTGCCGCGGGGGATCGTAGCCTTATCGCTTAAGGTGAAAAGGCACAGGGAGTTGACGCCGAGGACGATGAAGAAGACGACGGCGCTCGCCGTATGCGCGACCGCCGACGCGTAGGCCCCGAGCCCGAAGACGCCGATGGGCAGGCCCTCCGCGGCCCCGGACTCCAGGCAGGGGAAGAGCGCGACGCCGAGGCTCGCGACGCAGGCCAGGCGAGCGGCCAGCTTATCCCTAAAGTCGTAGCCGTCGTAGCTCCACATGAAGGCCGAGACGCAGAGGAGGAGCCCCGTTAGGTAATCGCGCATGTTGGTGTGATAATAATAGCTGATAGAGCGCTGCGGACCGTAGCCGTAGAACGCATAGCCGCCGGCCAGGCAGAAGAGCGGCAGGGCCATGCCCAGGACGCCGACTAAGGTCCTGAGCTTCTTGTACGGGACGTAATCGCGGCCGTAGGGCCTGGCTTCCGGGATCAAGCGCATGGCGAGCTCCTTTTA